>Ga0302323_100004677_pt1 | contig 11153 bp, 10 predicted proteins | sample Fen_T0_3_FD_201950 | JGI IMG/M metagenome (GOLD analysis project Ga0302323, IMG submission 201950) | Peat permafrost microbial communities from Stordalen Mire near Abisko, Sweden - Fen_T0_3 | ecosystem: Environmental > Terrestrial > Soil > Wetlands > Permafrost | place: Sweden: Abisko... | reverse complement strand
GAAGGTTCTGGTCGCCACCGACGTCGCCGCCCGCGGCATCGACGTGCCGACCATCAGCCACGTGATCAACTTCGACCTGCCGCGCATGGCCGAAGACTATGTGCACCGGATCGGCCGCACCGGCCGCGCCGGCCGCAACGGCATCGCCATCTCGCTGGCCGGGGTGCGCGACCACAGCCAGGTCAAGACCATCGAGCGCTTCACCACCCAGCCGATCAAGGTGCACGTGGTGCCGGGCCTGGAGCCGAAGATCCTGCCAAGCAGCCGTCCCAAGCCTTCGCATGGCCGCGGCGGTTTCGGCAAGCCGGCCGGTGGCGGTTACAAGGGTTCGAGCACCCGCCCCAGCACCAACAAGCCGGCCGGCGGCCGCAGCGGTGGTGGCTACAAGACCGGCGCCACCTTCAGCAAACGCGCCTCGTCCGACAGATAAGCAATCCACAGTAAGTCAGTTTTGGCTGCGCGCCGCAAGGCGCGCGGGCTTGAAGGGCCGAAAGACACCAAGGTGTTTTCCGGCCTTTTTTTTCGTCCGGACCGGCATGCAGCCCGGACGTTAACCGGCCTGATGGTAATTCCGGGCCGCAATGTTATCGTTGCGGCTGCCACATTCCACCGCGATCAATCCGGCAATGTCCCTGGTCAGAAAGACCCTCATCCTGCTCGCCTGCGCCCTGCTCGCGCTGGCCGCCATCCTGGCATTGAACACCTGGCGCGCACCATCCCGCCAGTTGGTCGTCGCGCCGGCGGCGCCGCTCAAGCTCGACCAGACCGCCGCCGCCGAGCGACTTGCCGGCGCGGTGCGTATCCCCACCATTTCCTCGGGGACCGACCCACAGGCCTCGGCCGCCGAGTTCGAGAAAATGCACCGCCACCTGGAAACCAGTTTTCCGCGCGTGCAGGCGCAACTCAAGCGCGAGCGGATCGGCGAGTACGCCCTGCTCTACACCTGGGCCGGGCGCGATGCATCTCTCAAGCCTATCCTGTTGATGGCACATATGGACGTGGTGCCTGTCGACGCGGCATCCACCGCGCAATGGCGTGAGCCGGGCTTCTCCGGCGCGATCAAGGACGGTTTTGTGTGGGGCCGCGGCGCCTGGGACAACAAGAGCAACCTGATGAGCCAGCTCGAGGCCATCGAGACTCTGCTGGCCGCCGGGTTCCAGCCGCGCCAGACCATCCTGCTGTTTTCCGGTGCCGATGAAGAAGTCGACGGCCTGCGCGGCTCGCGGATCGCCGCGGCGCTGCTCAGGCAGCGCGGGGTACACCCGGACTTTGTGCTCGATGAAGGCCTGGTGGTCACCCAGGGCCTGATTCCCGGCCTGGCCGGGCCGGCGGCGCTGATCGGGATCGCGCAAAAGGGCTATGTGACCGCGGAGCTCTCGGTTGCCCTGCCGAATGGCGGGCACTCCTCGATGCCGCCGCGCGAAAGCGTGATCGGCGTGCTGGCCGCCGGCCTGGCGCGTCTGCATGCCCAGGACTACCCGACCCGGCTGGACGGCGTGCCCGCGCAAATGCTGGAACACCTCGGCCCGGAGATGCGCTTCCCGAACAACGTGGTAATGGCCAACCTGTGGCTGTTCCGCCCCCTGGTGGCCGCCAAGCTGGCCGGCGCCGACACCACCCGCGCCCAGTTGCACACCACCACCGCGATCACGGTGATCGAGGGCGGCATCAAGGACAACGTGCTGCCATCGCGGGCCCGCGCGCTGGTCAATTTCCGCATCCTGCCGGGTGAAACCACGGACAGCGTGATCGGCCATGTGCGCGCCGCGGTGAACGACCCGCGCATCACTGTCAGCAAGCCCGCCGACTCGGTATTCGAGCCCACCCGGGTGGGCAGCGTGGATTCGGCAGGCTACAAGGCGGTGGAGAAAAGCATCCACGAAGTGTTCCCCGGCAGCGTCACCGCCCCCGGCCTGTTCACCGCGCGCGCCGATGCTGGCTACTTCGACCCGCTGGCCGACAATGTCTACCTGTTCTCCCCGGTGCGCATGGGGCCCGACGATGCAGCGCGCTTTCACGGCGTCAACGAGCGCATCTCGATTTCAAATTACATTGAAATGATCAACTTCTATCACCGCCTGATCGTCAACGCGGCTTCGTAGCGCGGGAGCGTCCGGCGACCGGGCCAGGCGCCGACTAGCCGCACTTCAGACCCGGTGCCATTCCAGAGGCAAGGGCAGATCCCGGGCCGCATACTCGAGATGCAGCACGCGCCTGCGCCGCGGCTGGAGCGCTTTGCCGGACGCATGCAGCAGGCTGGGCCGCATGGCCAGCACGTCGCCGGCCCGCGCGGTGCACGTGGTCGCTGTACGTGGTGCGGCGATCAAGGCGTGCACGCGATCGGCGTCCAGGCGGCCCAAGACATGCGAACCGGGCAGGACCTGCAAGGGCCCGTTGCCCTCATCACAATCGTCCAGATGCAAGCGCAGCGTCAGCATGCTTTCGAGCACGTGCCGCGGTGCCTGCACATGCCACACGCCTTCCTTGAGCGACCAGCCGCGATAACCAGCAACGTCAACGCGCTCGCGCACCGGAATCGACAGGTCCTGATGCCAGGGCGCGGCCCAGTTGGCATGCGCGGTCTTGTCGAACAGAATGGCGCGCACCAGGTATGCTGGCGCCTCCAGCAGCGCTCCCGCAAGCTTGTCGAGAACACATCGCGTGGGCCAATCCGCGCCCGCTGCGAAAGGCGCGTTGCGCAAGCCGCCGGCCCGCGCGGGAATGGCGGGCAAGGCGAGGGTCAGGCTGGCGCATGCCTGGGCGTCCAATACCTGCGCCAGCATCGCATAGCCCTGTTGCCGCAAGCGTAGCGAAGATTCCATCTGCGAGCTCTTGTGCCCTTGGATCAGCGGGCCTCAGAGTTGCCAGAGAAACTGGTATCCGGAATACAGGCAAGGGATGTCGAGGTGCTCGAACCATCGCATCGCCAGGTAGCCCTTGCCCACATGCTTGCCGTCGGGTGAGACGAAATTGTCGTCGATCGCGACCATCGATCCCCGATGCAGGCAGGAGCGGATCGCGATCAGTTCCTTGACGTGATGCATGGCCGAGGGAAAGGGCTCCTCCGGATCAAAGTCGAATGAGTCCAGATACAGCAGGTCGATCTGCCGCGGCACCGGCACGCTGGCCATGGCGTGCAGGAAGGCCACCGAGTCGCCGGTATGGGCATGCACGGCATCTCCGCACACGCGTTCGGTCAATGCCGTCACATCCGGGTTCAGGTCAACGGTATGAATCTCGCAATCGCGGAACTCGGAAAACGCCTTCCATAGCAGCGTGCTCTGGCCGGCGCCCCAGTCGTCCACAGCGCGCAGGCTGCCAGTCTCGACGATCAACAAGGGACCGGGACGCTGGCGCGCCAGCGCCTCCAGCTTCTCTATCATGATGCGAAAACTCGGCGCCCTCTGCGCCAAATGGGGAGCAAAATCCATGTCGTAGCGCGGCAGGAAGGAAGGCCGCTCCACTGCCGGTGTTTGCGCGGCCTTGCCCTTGCTCTTGTCCGCGCCTGTCAGCAGGCCCTTCAGCACCTTGTTAAGCATGGCTTGATCCTGGCTGCCTTCTTGCTATCGCATTGAACGATGTTACCGCAACTGGGCGGCCGGGCGCCCTGAATCGCCGCCATCGGCGCAATGGCGCCGAGCCTGCCGTTCTCCTGCTTGCAGGCGGGATGCTCGAACTGGTACACGGGCTCTCGGCTGGTAGGCACGGCACGGGTGGCACGATTGGTCAGCAGTCACCGCGCGGCTATTGCAGGCGTGCCAGCAGATCTTCCAGATGATCGTTGCTGGAGTAATGAATCACCAGCCTGCCGCCTTTCTTGGTAGCGGCGATCTCCACCTTGGTGCCGAGCTTTTCCGACAGGTCTTCCTCGAGGCGCAGCAGGTCGCGCGAGCGCGACTCGGCCTTCTTGACGGTCGGGGTGTGCGCCGGCGGGTCGATGAGCTGGCGTACCAGCTCTTCGACGGCGCGCACCGACAAGCCTTCGTTGGCGGCATGGCGCGCCAGCTCGAGCTGCGGCTGGCCGCGCAGGGCGAGTAGTGCGCGGGCGTGGCCCATGTCGATTTCACCGGCGTGCAGCATCTCCTGCAGCGGCGCGGGCAGCGCCAGCAGGCGCAGCAGGTTGGCGACGGCGCTGCGCGAACGTCCGACCGCTTGCGCGGCCTGCTCCTGCGAGTAGCTGAAATCGTCGATCAGGCGCTGCAGGCCCTGGGCTTCTTCCAGCGGGTTGAGGTCTTCGCGCTGAATATTTTCGATCAGCGCCATGGCGGCGGCGACGCTGTCGGCCACCTCCCGGATCACCACCGGCACTTCAGCCAGGCCCGCCAGGCGCGCGGCGCGCACACGGCGTTCGCCGGCGATGATCTCGTAGCGTTCGGCGTCAATCCTGCGGACCAGCACCGGTTGGATCACTCCCTGCACCTTGATCGACTCGGCCAGTTCGGTCAGCGCAGCGGGATCCATGCGGGTGCGCGGCTGGTATTTGCCCGCCTGCAACAGGTGCACGGCAAGGGTGTGGACACGCTCGGGCGGAGCATCAGCTTTGGCTTCATCGCCGGACAGCAAGGCGTCCAGGCCGCGGCCCAGGCCGCGCTTTTTCTGGGGGGAGTTCATAGGTCTTGGTCAGTCAGTTAGGTGCGGCTTGCTATTGATCATTACCAAAAACAAGACAGGCTCGCCAGAGCCATGTTTTGGTCATTATTTATGTAATTCTCAATAGGTGCCGGTCCAACGCTCGACATTGCCAGCGAGTTCGCGCAGCCGCGGATGCTCCTCCGGAATGCAGACAAAATTGTCGACTATGTCAAACAAGGCGTAACCGGCACGCAGCAGCGGGTCGGCCGCCGCTTGCCTGCCGGTCTTCAGGTACTCGACATACAGCAAGGGCCGGCAACGGGCGATGGTCTGCGCGGCGCCGGAAAGAACCTCTGGTTCCATGCCTTCGACATCGATCTTGATGAAGTCGACGCGCGGCAGCGCCAGCGAGTCGATCGAGATCATGGCCACGCTGTCGAACACCCCGCCCTGCGCCTGCTGGTGGGCGTCGGATTGATGCTCGCGATTGAGTTCAATGCTACCGAAGCTGGTGTCGAGGCGGTAGTCCAGCCGGGGGACCTTCGCCGTGCCCGGGGCATCGCCCACCGCCTGATGGTAGACGTATACATTGTCGATGCTGTTGAGCGCCATGTTCCCGGCCAACATGTGAAACAGCACGCGCTGGGGCTCGAACGCGTGCACCATGCCGGCCGGGCCGACGGCGCGCGCCATCGTCAGGGCGGCTACACCGATGTTGGCACCGATGTCGAGCGCCACCGCACCGGGTGGGCAGGCGCGTGCGAGCAGGTCCAGAGTGGCCATCTGCTCGGCGTCGTAGGCGCCGCGCGTGGTGAGCTGCCAACCGACGCCGGCATCCTGGCGGGCGATGATCAGCACCCCTTGCAGGGAGTTGACCACCGCGGCGTAGCTGTTGTCCGGCGGCACCACGAGGCGCAGCTCCGGCGTCTGTTCCAGGTAGATCACTTCGGGCAGGGTCGGAGCAGGCGTGGTGGCCCGGCCGGCAACGCCACGCAGCATTTTCATCAGCATGTCGGAATTCCTTTCGCCAGTTCGGCCAGGCAAAAGCGCGCGGGGCCACGGCAATTCACATTTGCCATATGTACTGGTACCCCTTGTACAGGCATTTGATACCCAGGTGATCAAACCACTGCATCGCCAGATAGCCCTTGCCGGTATGGCTGCCATCGGGCAGCACCAGGTTATCGTCGATCGCGATGATCGAGCCTTTGCCCAGACAGGGCCGCACGGCGATCAGTTCCTTGATGTGGTGCATGGCGGAAGGAAAGGGGTCCCGCGGGTCGAAGTCGAAGGAGTCCAGGTAGAGCAGATCGATCTGCGGCGGATCGGGCGCCTCGGCCATGGCATAGAGAAAGGCGACCGAATCGCCGGTATGCGCCTGCACCTGTTCGCCGCAATGTTTCTGGACCAGCCTGGCGGCCTCCGGGTCCAGGTCGACTGTGTGCACCTGGCAGTCGCGCATCCTGGCAAACTCGCCCCACTGGTAGGTGCTCTGGCCATCGCCGGCCCAGTTCCCGGGTTGCCGCAGGCTTCCGGTTTCGATGATCAGCAGGGGCCGGTCGAGCTCCCGCGCGCGCTCTTCCAGCCGCTCGAAGATCACCCGGAAGCCGGGCGCGCGCTCCGCCAGCAAGGGCGCGAAATTGCTTTCGTAATGAGGCATGAAGGATGCAGCGGGCGCCGCTGGTCCAGCAGTGCTCTTGAACAGCTTACGCAGCATGGCTTGGCTCCTTGTCCGCTCGGGCAGACACCCGGAAATCGCCGGTCACCGCGACCAGGATCGGTCTCACGATGTCTTGACGCGTTCTATCATCTCGCGGGCGAACTCGAGGTAAGCCTGCGCTCCCTTGGCGGCGCGGTCGAAGGTGACCCCGGGCTGGCCGTACGAGGGGGCCTCGGCCAGGCGCACGTTGCGCGGAATGATGGCCTTGAACACCTTGTCGCCAAAGTGCTGCACAAGCTGGTCGGAAACCTGCGCCGTCAGGGTGGAGCGCGGGTCGAACATGACGCGTAACAAGCCGATGATTTTCAGATCCGCGTTCAGGTTCGCATGCACCTTCTTGATGGTGTTGACCAGGTCGGAGAGTCCTTCGAGCGCGTAGTACTCGCATTGCATCGGAATGACCACGCCGTGCGCGGCGCACAGGCCGTTGAGGGTGAGCATGGAGAGCGAGGGCGGGCAGTCGATCAGCACGAAGTCGTACTCCGCATCGACCTTGGCGAGCGCCTGCTTCAGGCGCGTTTCGCGGTGCTCTTCGGCTACCAGTTCGACTTCGGCGCCGGCCAGTTCGCGGTTCGCCGGCAGGACATGCAGCAGGCCCGATTCGATCGCAGGGGAGACCTGGCGCGCGCCCGGGATGTCGGCCATTTCGAGCAGCACCTGGTACACGCTGGAAGTCAAGGCGCGCTTGTCCACACCGCAGCCCATGGTGGCATTGCCTTGCGGGTCCAGGTCGACCAGCAGGGTACGCTGGCCGGAGATGGCCAATGCAGCCGCGAGATTGACCGCGGTGGTGGTCTTGCCGACTCCGCCCTTCTGGTTGGCAACGGCGAAAATACTGGCCAAGGAGTGTCCTTAAGTTGGGTGTGTTGTTGTTTTAATGGTTGGCGGCGCACAGCACCACCAGGTGGCGCTCGGCATCCAGGCCCGGCACCTTGAGCACATGCACGCGGTCCAGCTTGCAGTCGGGCGGCAGTTGCGCGATCTCGTCGTGCGGATGCACGCCTTTCATCGCCAGCCACTCGCAGCCCGGCTCGCCCAGGTGCGCGGTGAGATGATAGAACTCGTACAGGTCTGAAAAGGCGCGGCTGATGATCTGGGTGAACTTATGCTCGGGCTGCCAGGCTTCGACCCGTTCGCCGGCGACCTGCAGGTTATCGAGCTTCAGTTCCGCCTTGGCCTGGCGCAGGAAGGCGGTCTTCTTGTGGTTCGAGTCGAGCACCGTGACCTGCAGCCCCGGCAGCCCGGTGGCGGCGTAGATCGCCAGCGGGATGCCCGGCAGGCCGCCGCCAGAGCCGACGTCGAGCAATCGCCCGGGCTTCAGATAGCGCGCCACGCACAGCGAATCGAGCAGGTGCAGGCCGACCATCTGGCTGCGCTCGCGGATCGCGGTCAGGTTGTAGGTGGCGTTCCACTTGGCGAGCAGGTCGACATAAGCGGTGAGCTTGTCGCGCGCCTCGCAGGGCAGCGCCAGGCCAAGCTGGTCCAGCCCGGCCTCGAGGGCGGGCGCGAGTTCGTGGGTCATGCGGCGATTCTATCCTTGGGCACCAGGCCCTTTTTGAGATGCACCAGCAGCAGTGAAATCGCCGCCGGCGTGATGCCCTGGATGCGCGAGGCCTGGCCGATGGTCTCGGGGCGATGTTGATTCAGGCGCAACTGGACTTCCTTGGAAAGGCCGCGCACGGTGGTGTAATCCAGCCCCGATGGCAGAGCCATGTGCTCGTAGCCGGCGGCGCGCTGCACTTCCTCGGCCTGGCGGTCGATGTAGCCCTGGTACTTGGCGCGGATCTCCAACTGGCCGATCACCTGGTCGGCGATGTCGGCATCCAGGCTGGCCGGCGCCTGGATCTGCTCCTCGCCAGGCTTGCCGATACGCAGGGTAGCCAGGCTTGCGTAGTCCACATTGGGGCGCGCGAGCAGGTCCAGCAGACTGTACTCCCGCTCCATGCTGGTTCCCAGGACCCGCTCCGCCTCCGCCTTTGCGACGATGTGAGGGTTCACCCACGTGGATTTCAGGCGCTCTGTTTCACGTGAAACAGCCTCCAGTTTGCGGCTGAAAAATTCCCACTGGGGGTCGCCAACCAAGCCCAGTTTGCGGCCCGTTTCGGTGAGCCGGAAATCGGCGTTGTCCTCACGCAGCGAGAGCCGGTACTCGGCCCGGCTGGTGAACATGCGATAGGGCTCGGTAACGCCGCGCGTGATCAGGTCGTCGACCAGTACGCCCAGGTAAGCTTCTCCACGCCCCGGGCACCAGGGGTCGCGGCCCTGCACTTCGAGTGCCGCATTGGCGCCGGCCAGCAGGCCCTGGGCCGCCGCTTCCTCGTAACCAGTGGTGCCGTTGATCTGGCCGGCGAAATACAGGCCGGCAATCGCCTTGCTGCGCAGCCCGGCGGTGAGGGCGCGGGGATCGTAGAAGTCGTATTCGATCGCATAGCCGGGCCGCAGGATATGCGCCTTCTCCAGGCCCTTCATCGAGCGGATCAGGCGCAGCTGGATGTCGAAAGGCAGGCTGGTCGAGACCCCGTTCGGGTAGATCTCATGGGTGCTCAAGCCTTCGGGCTCCAGAAAGATCTGGTGGCTGTCCTTGTCGGCGAAGCGGTGGATCTTGTCCTCGATAGACGGGCAGTAGCGCGGCCCGACGCCCTCAATCACCCCGGTGAACATCGGCGAGCGGTCCAGCCCGGAGCGGATGATGTCGTGGGTCTCGCGGGTGGTGTGGGTGACCCAGCAAGGCAACTGGCGCGGATGCATGGCCCGCGTGCCCATGAAGGAAAACACCGGCGCCGGGTCATCGCCCGGCTGCACCTGCAGGATGTCGAAATTGATGGTCTTGCCATCCAGGCGCGGCGGCGTACCGGTCTTCAGGCGGCCTTGCGGCAGCTTCAGTTCCTTGAGCCGGGCACCCAGCGACTTGGCCGGCGGGTCGCCCGCGCGGCCGGCTTCATAGTGTTCCAGGCCGACGTGGATCAGGCCGGAGAGAAAGGTGCCGGCGGTCAGCACCACGGTCTTGCCACGGAACAGGATGCCTAGCTGGGTCACCACACCCGTCACCCGATCGCCCTCGACCGTCAGGTCATCGACCGCCTGCTGGAAAATCGTGAGGTTGGCCTGGTTTTCGAGCCGGCCCCGGATCGCCTGCTTGTACAGCACACGATCGGCCTGGGCGCGGGTTGCGCGCACCGCCGGCCCCTTGCTGGAATTGAGAATACGGAACTGGATTCCGGCCTCGTCGGTGGCGATCGCCATCGCCCCGCCCAAGGCATCGACTTCCTTGACCAGATGCCCCTTGCCGATTCCGCCTATCGAGGGGTTGCAGCTCATTGCCCCCAGGGTTTCCATATTATGGGTGATCAGCAGCGTGGCCACGCCCATGCGCGCGGCAGCCAGCGCCGCCTCGGTGCCAGCGTGGCCGCCACCGATAACGATGACGTCGAAAGACTCGGGATGCGTGTACAAAGGCTTGGGCATGGCGCGCTTTGCGGGCAGGGTAAAAGCGGCGAAGTAAAGGGGCGGCACTGGTTGGCCGTCCGACAAAGCCTGCATGCGAGCCTGGCAGGCTGGCCAACCAGAAAACCACAGGCGCGCAAGTTTTTGGCGCTTCGCGGGCGAGGCCGAATTATAGCTTCTTGGGGCGGCCCTTGATATGGCCGGCGCTTGTTTCACGTGAAACTTGTGCTAAGTACCATCGCGGCAGGCTGGTATCTGGCGGGAAACACCCTGGCCCGGACCAGCTGCCTGAAACCGGCTGGGCGTGGCCCGAGCCCGGGAAAGGCCCGTCGATCGCCAGCCTGCACTTCAAACGTTGGCCATGTGTTCCACGTGGAACACCCGAGGGCATGCCGGTCCGGCCAAGTCAGGGCTGGGTGGCCGGTCCGCGCTGCAGATGCTCCACCATGCCGCGGATTTCCCGTTCCAGCAGCGCCGGGTTCTTGCGGTATTCGGCCATCCGGCGCTCGGCGTCGGCAGCGACCTTGCGCTGTACTACCTCCATGGTCTGGCGGATGGCGGCGATTTCGTCCTCCGTAGACCCTTGCAGTTTCATGTTCTGCAGGTATTGCTCGTTCGAAGCGGCGGTCTGGCGCTGGGCAATCTGCAAGCCCTGCTCCATGGCCTCTTCCATCCGCTGGCGCGCCAGCGGGCGGAACATAATGGCGAGCTGGATTTTCAGGATGACCCAAAACAAGCCAAAGCAGGCAAGGGCCGGCAGCACAAACAACACGGCAACCTGCCCGAGGGTGCTGACGCTGTCCGAACCGGAACCCAGACTCAGGAAGCCGGCGCGCAGCGGCGCGCACGCCGCACTATAAAGAACGAAATACAGCAAGCTCGCCGTCAACGCCACCGCGATGGACAGGCCCAGTGCCAGGGAATTGCCGACCCGGCGCCCCAGATCGGCGCCGTGGCCGGGCGGGTCGGTCAACGGGGATTGCACAGCCATGAGAATCGCTCTCCTGCATGACACAAACGGTGGCCGGCCGGTCGGGCGCAGGATCCTCTGGCGCTACTTCCCACCGCCCCAGCCCTACGCTCACCGTCAAGCGCCGGCGCCTCCACAGATAACCCGGCTCGTGCCCATGGCCACAAAATCCCCACGAAGGCGGATTTTGCCTGGCAGGCCTCGGGCAGCCCTGCTGCTGTTGTTTCACGTGAAACAACAGCAGCAGAGTTGCAGCACCCGAAACCCCCAAGCAGTCCTGACGAGCCACCAAGGTCCGCGAAAGAAGACCTGCCCGCCCGGCCCTTGCACATACTATATGACAATGTCGTCCGATTTGCAGCGACCTTTGGACCTATTTCGCGGTGCGAATCGCCGCTGGCCCACTCCTGAGCGACACCCGCTGTTTGGTGTCTATCAGCCTGTCGC
>Ga0302323_100004676_pt1 | contig 11159 bp, 13 predicted proteins | sample Fen_T0_3_FD_201950 | JGI IMG/M metagenome (GOLD analysis project Ga0302323, IMG submission 201950) | Peat permafrost microbial communities from Stordalen Mire near Abisko, Sweden - Fen_T0_3 | ecosystem: Environmental > Terrestrial > Soil > Wetlands > Permafrost | place: Sweden: Abisko... | reverse complement strand
CCATTTGACGATCGCTCAGGTGGCCACTAGCGTCATGCCGGGACCTACGATGGACTGGCTCCCTGTAACCGGCGCGTTCGAGATGGTAGCGCAGCGAGGAACTCCAATGGCGCTGTTCGGCGAGTGAGGCGCCGGCTCGCGGCGGGTCGAGCGCGTCCGAGGTTGACACCGGCGGTCCTGGTGCTACGCTGAGCGCTACCTAACTATCCAATGTACTTCGAACCAAGGTAGCTGCGGTGAACGGTAGGATCAGGGGACAACTCCTCAAGGGCACAACGACTCTGCTCGTTCTGACGGTGCTTCGCGACGGCGAGCTCTACGGCTACGAGATCGCTCAACGGATCCGAGACCGGAGCGGCGGCGCCCTGGTCCCGAGCGAGGGCTCCCTCTATCCGACTTTGCACGCCCTGGAATCGGCCGGTGCGCTCGTGGCCAGCTGGCGCGATGGCGATCGCGGCCCGCGGCGCCGTTACTACAAGATCACGAGCGGGGGCCTGGGCATGCTCGCGGAGCACGCCCAGGAGTGGGTGGCATTCTCACGCGGGATGGCCGGCGCGGTTGGGGAGCCGAACCAATGACCATCCTCTGGGTGAATCTCCTCGTCTTCCTGGGCGGTGGCGGCACACTCATCGTCCTGGCGATCCTGCTGGTACGGCGCAGCGAACGGCGCCTCGGCGGCGGACCCGATGGCTCGACCCCGGACATCGCCGGCCGGACAGGGGACGCCGAGGTGGCCGCCTACCTCGATCGAATGACCAGCGAACTCAAGCTCCCGGCGGCCGACGTCAGCGAGGTGCGGGCCGAGGTGGCCGATCACCTGGAGGACTCGATAGCCTCCCTCCAGGCCGAAGGGCTCGATGCCGAACTGGCCGTCCGCGAGGCGCTCGGGCGTCTTGGCCCGGCGGCCGAACTGGGGCGGCAGCTGCGCGCGGCGCACCAATCGACGAGGCGGCTGCTGGCCGGCGTCGGCGGCGGCGTATTCGCGGCAGGCGGTGGTTTCGTGCTGGGGTACCTCGGCTCGATCATGCTCGCCACGCTGTTGCTCATTCCGATCGCCCTTGCCGGGGCACTTCTCAGCCGGATCGGCATTCCGTTGCCAGACGTCATGCGGGATCACGGTGATTCGGTCAACTCGGTCCTGTACGCCGCCGGAACGGCGTTCGGCGCGGGGGTTGCAACGCGGTACGCGGTCAGAACGTCCGCCGGACTGAGCCGCCGTTCTCTCCGCTCCATCGCACCGATCTGGGCCGCGGTGGGCGCGGTTGGGTTCGGCTGGTGGGCGCTCTTCGGACTGAGAGGCGCCCAGAGCTGGCCGGGCATCGCCGCGGAGGCATTGATTCCGGTCGCCGCCGTACTTGCGGCACTGGTCAGGATCGAACGGCCCATGCCCCACGTCGGGCGCTGGGCGGTTTCGGTTGGTCTGGTCACCGTCGTTTCAATCGTCGTTTCGTTGGCGCTGATTACCGGCGCCGCCTCCGGCGTCTACGGCTCGTCGTCGGGCCAGTCGGGTCAGCCGGACATGCATTTCGACACGGTCGCGCCCATGGCGCCGGCAGCGTGGCTCCCCAACGACTACGGCTTCGGAGAGTCGTACGGCAATGAATCGCAGACGAGCGGGACGTGGGTCACGGCCGAGCTTGCCGGCTCTTCGGCGCCGCCGGTCGCATCCGTCCTCGCCAAGTGGACGGACCTGCGCTTCGAAGCCTGGCACGCGCGGGACGATTTCCCCGCCACGTACGGCATCGACCCGGGTTACTCCAGCCCATTCGCAACCGAGCCGGCGGCCAATTACGGCAACTACCTGGCGGCCCGGTTCCACTTCGAGCGTCTCCGCGACGCCGGGTACTACTGGGTCGTGCTGACGGGGGTGGGCCCGGACGGCCACCGCTACCGGCTCAGCGACGGCACCGGCGGCGGCAGTTCCTTCTACGGCTCGGCCTGGGATTGGCTGACCGCGCCGCAATGAACCGCGCCGGATCCTAGGGCACCACGTCCACCAACAGTGGTGACACGGTAATCACGTGGTCCGGCTTCGCTCCCATGCAGCTCTCGCGGTCCCAGATCTGCGCGGTTACGACGATCTGCCATCGGCCGGCCGGGAGATGCAACTCCGCGTCGGAGGCCCACCGGCTGTAGAACGCGGCGTTGGGATCGTCGGCACCGTAGCCGACCGACTTGGCCGGGCGGAAGCTCGCCGACGACCCGCGCGCCATAGTCGTGGACGGCGAGCAGATGAGCCTCGAGACACCGCCGTCCATCGCCAGGCTTCCATCGAGCTGCTTGAACGAGAACCAGACGAGACCCTGGTCGCCGCCGTCCACGGTGATCGATGGCTGCGGCCCCTGGTACGTCAGCGTCGCCACGATGTCCAGCGCGTCCGCGGCGTGATGCGTGCCCGGCGCGACCGACACTCCGACCTCAAAGGTGCCGTCGGTCGCCGTCTGAGTCGTCGATTGAGCGGATGAACAAGCCGCAGCCGCAAGGGCGATCGCCAGGACGACCACCACGGATCGGGCGTTGATCGAGTTCATTGCGATGCCCCCAAACCTCGGCCCGATTGCGCGGGGTAACCCACCAGGTAGACGTACTCGAAGATCGGCGTGCCCGTGGAGGCCGTGCCGATCTCCCAGGCATAGTCGGGAGCCGTCAGCCGCCCGCTCAATTCCTCCAGGTCCCGCGGCGAGTAGACCCGCAGGAGCGAGACGATCCCGTCCCAGCACGTCGCGAGCGGCACGACGGGTATCAGGTAGGTCCACAGGAGGCGAGACCAGGACCGGGGCTTGATGAACGGGGTCATCAGCAGGTAGCCGAGGAGCGTGGTAAAGGGCGCCAGCATCAGCAGGATTGGCCCCCAGGGAGACGGCACGCGAGCTTCGAAGATGCCGATAGCGACGCGCTTCTCGAACGCATCAGCCAGGATCGACCGCGCATCCGCAGGCGGGAAGTGATGGAACGCCTCGAACATCGTGCGCATGCCGTTCAGCGACGCCGGCACCTCCAGCGCGTCCACCGGTTCCGCAACGTACTCGACGCGGGGCTGCGAGGTCGCCTCCCAATGGCGCAGCGCGGCCGGATTCGGGTACTTGTCGGTGAGCTTGATGCTGACCGGCCATCCGGCGGCCACGAGCTGCGGCTGCAAGAGACTCCATGGGCCCGCGCCACCCGAGCAGAGATCCACGATCTCGGTCGTTTCGGCATGCTTCATGGCCTTGACCAGCAGTGGCACCAGACCGGCCTGCCCCGAGCCGCGGGTGGCTACGAACTGCAGGTATTCCGTCTGTATGCGGCGAAAGGCCTGCGGATACCAGCGAAGGTCGGTGAACTCGAATAGACGGAAGCGCCGCATGCCAGATATCCCCCGCAAGTGATGGCTGACCAACGATACCAGCGCGACGCTCCCGTCATCGCGTCTCGACCAGCCCGTCGGATCATCAGCAAATGCCGCACGCGATGCCGCAGGAGTGCGCTACTCGGGCAACGGGCGCCCGTCGACGGCCGCCGTCAAGCCGCTCAGCAGAACCTTTGCGTCCATACGGAGACGCTCCGGAGCCAGCAGGTTCTCGTAGGCCCAGAACGCCGCAAAGAACACCGGCGCAGCGGCAACGAACAGTGGATTGAGAGTCAAGAGCGCACCTACAAATCCCAGAATGGCCGAGTAGAGCGCGCGATCGAAGTACGGGTAGCGGATCGACCCGGTAATTGTGGACCCGGAGCCGTCGGGACGGATCCGGGCACTCACGAGCTGACGACCGAAACGGCCTAGAGATACGGGGGCGGTAGTCCCGTGTATTAGGGTGGCCGCTACTCCACCCCCATCGATCCGACCGACGACCCGGTCGAATTGGGTACCGCGCGAAACCGTAAGCCAGCGAAACCGCATCCGGCCGCCGAAAGAGGCCTCAAGCAACCGGCCGCACTGGTCCGGCGGATGTGGGGATTCCACGGCCACCCGCACGCGACGTCCTCCACGCTCGGTTTCGAATGCGCCCGCATGCCAACGACGCGACTCTAACATGGGCCAATGTTCGCCGATGTCACCCGGGCGCGCGCCGTTTGAGCTTCGCTCATGTCGGTGGCTTAGCGCGCAAGCGTCGACACGAGACGTTGGACCTCCGCCCGATCAAGGCGCTGAAGATATGGATCCGGATCCCGGTGTGGCAACCCCGGGTCGGCCCATTCGACGAACCGAGTCGCCCGCGAATTCCTTGGGAGACCGCGCAAAGCCGCTGGCATCCGAAGTACGTCCATCGACTGGGGCGTGCCCCCGACGATAACCGCGAGCAAGGCGGTTCTGGTTCGAAGGAAGGCGGGCAGGCTTGAGCCGACGATGGCCATGCAGCCAGGCTCAAGCATCTCGCCGACCTCGATCACAGGGTTGAGCCGTCCGGCGACGCGCTCGCCGGATACCAAATGCCCCAGTGGTTGTCGCTTCCGTCGCCGCCGAACATCAACAGTTCCGGTGGTATCGGCCATTCCGAGTCGCGCAGTTCGTCGGCGAGGTCACTCGCGACCAGCGCCGGCTCAATCGTCAGGCAGCCGCCAAACGCCTCAAGTCCATTGCTGAATTCGTAGACCCGCCTGAGCATCGTCGGCAGCGGCCGGCCAAGTCGCGCCTCCGCGGCCAGCAAACCGTCCTCGTCCAGCGGTCCGAGGAACTTGTGCTGCATGGGTGACAGCCGCCACGCCTCCAAGACCGGGGCGAGTTCGTCCACGGTTGTCTGACGGCCGCGTCTCACCAGCCTCATCCGCGCGTGAGCCTCCCGGCGGGAGCAGGGACGGAAGGGTCCCGACGCGGCGACCTTAGCATGGGCCAGTGTTCGCCGAAGTCACTCGACGTGGACCAGGCGGTCGCTTCGGAGGACGTGCCTGCTATACGCAGCCAGTCGAGGTGCTCAGGGGGCTAGCTCTCGCGACGGCCACGTCTCCGACTTCGAAGCGTGGGCCGCTATCGTCGACGAGGTGGGCGGTCAGGAGGACGACTCCGTCGGTACTGCGGGTCACTTCGAGGTCCAGCGGCAGCGGGGGCATCTCGGCGTAGTTGTTGAGCTGCGCAGTGGCGCCGGCTGGGATCGTCTGTTTCGGCTCCCCGTTGATGTAGACCCAGGCGAACGCGCCATTGATAAGCACTGCGACGGGGGACTGACCGACGTTCTCGATGACCACGGTAGGTCCGCAGCTGGACGCGAGAGGTCGAGGCGGCGGAGGGTAGGACGTCAGCCTGACCGAGGCGGACGAGGACCCTCCTGCCGCCGTACACGCGGCGGCGCTCGCGGCCAGCAGAAGAGCGAAGACGATCCGTCGCATTGTGACCCCCCTTGTGTCGCTAACTACCGGTCATTGGGTATTACGGCCCCGGGCTAGGCCCGGATCACGGCATTGGCTTGGCTTTCGCAACCAGCAGACGCTCCTATGGGAGGACGCCGCCATGGGCCAGTGTGACCTCGCCGGACTCCCGCTACCGCGCGACGCTCTCCTCGGCCCGCAGCTTCACCGCCGCCTCGTCGTAGAGCGCCTCGATGCTGTGGACCATCAGCTCGATGCAGAAGCGATCGTGGACCAGGTCGTGGCCGCGGCGCGCGAGCATGTCCGCGAGCGGGTGGTTTGTGAGCAGCCGCACCAGCGCGGCCGAGAGAGCCGGGCAATCGTTCGGCGGGACCAGCAGACCGGTCACCCCGTCCTCGATCATTTCGGGAATGCCGCCCACGTTGGATGCCACGACGGGCCGGCTGAGCGCCATCGCCTCCAGCACGCTGAGCCCCTGCGCCTCGCGATAGGAGGGCAGGACCGCGATGTCCATCGCCGCCGTCAGAGCGGGAACGTCCTCGCGCCGCCCCGTGAAGATCACCCGGTCCGAGACGCCGAGTGAAGCCGCCTCGGCCTCCAGGGCGTTTCGTTCGGAGCCTTCGCCGATCACGAGCAGCCAGGCGTTGGGAACGGCGGCGAGCACGTCGGGCCAGGCATCGATGAGGGTTCGGTGGCCCTTTTCGGACTCCAGGCGCGCCACAACGCCCACGATCGGGGCGCCGTCGGGGATGCCGTACTCGTCGTGGAACGTGCAGCACGGCTGCTGGTGGTTGTAACGCTGCAGGTCCACGCCGTTGTAGATCAGGCTGACCGGGGCACCGAAGCGGCCTTCCTCGCGGATCTTGCGCTCGATCGCCTTGCTGACCACAACCAGGCGATCCATGAGCGGGGTCAGCTGGCGGAGGGTCTCGCGATCTTCCGAGCAGCGGACGCGGCTCGAGTGCACCGTCGAGATGACGGCCGGGCGCTTGCAGCCCTTCTCGCCGAGAAGCAGCGCGGCGCGAGTGCCCACCACCTCGGCACGATACATGTGGTTGTGGACCACCTCGGGCTCGAATTCGGCGAGCGTTTCCGCCAGGGCGGTGACCGCCGCGCGATCGTCGGGCTCGTCGATGACGGTGACGTCGAACCCGGCCTTCTGCAGCCGCCGGACGCTGCTGCCGTGCGACAGGGACACGATTCTCACGTCGTACGCGGCCCGATCCATGCGGGTCACGAGCGAGTAGACGTGCTCCTGCGCGCCCCCGTTGGTGCCGGTGGCCATGACCTCAACGACGCGGACCGGGCCGCCGGGGATCGGAGTTCTATCAATCGTTTCGGCGCAGGGATCCAGAGTTTCGCCGTCTGAGCCCATCTACTTCGCCTCCGCGACCGCGCTCGTCCGCTGGACGAGCAGCCGCTCGACCGGAGCGTCCACCGCGCCCCACTCATATTTGTACGGTTCGTTGCCACGCAGGAAATCGAACCGGGTGCGGCCCGATTCGATGGCGCGCTGGAAGTAACGGGCGACCATGACCACTCCGGGTGAAAGCTCTCTGGCGTCCGGATCGACGCCGGCGTTGTAGTAGTAGACGGCGTTTCCGTCGTCGAAAGTGACCCCCGCGGCGATGCGCTTGCCGGCCACGGTGAGGAAGCTCAAGTCCACGCCGGCGGGCCCGCAATCCTCGAACAGGCCGGCGAAGAAGCGGCGGCTCGCGGCTCCGCCATCGGTCGGCGGGAAGAGGCCGTCGGCGCCCCAGCGCTTCTGATGGAGGTCGATGAAGGCGTCGAGGTCCCCGATCGGGTTCGCCGAATGCTCGAGTTCGATTGGCCCTTCCGCCTCCGCCCGGCGGACTTTGCGGCGGATCTCGTGGCGCTCTTTCTTGCCCAGGGTGCCGAGGTAGGTTTCGTAGTCGATGCCGGGTTCGATCTGCACGACGGGGCAGACTTCCTCGAGCTCACGGGTGACGAGCCAGCAGGCGCGCGGAGCAGCCCACTCGAAGGCCTGGGTGAGCGCGTCCGTGGCCGGGTCCCCGATGCGAAGACGGCGTAGGTCGATGACGTCCCAGCGGTCCTGCTCCTCGGCGGCCAGCGCATTGGCGACGGCCTCGCAAACGGCCGCCAGATCGGAGGGAGCGGCGAGGATCGTGGCGTAGTCCGCGTGATATGAGGCGCCGAAGAAGACGGCCGTGGCCGAATCCGGGACGGGGCGCAGCGGCGGGCTCTCGGCGTGGCGGAGCGTGGTTCGGGCGGCGAGATCGCCCGGCTCGAGTTCGTGGCGATGCATGAGCGGCGCGATTCCGACGATGCGAACGGGCGCCGAAGGATCGGCCGCCTCGGCCGCGTCCACGATTTCGAGCGTCTGGTCGTGGGCGGTTGCGCCATACGCGTTCCACCAGGCGCGCTGGACGCAGTGGCGGGCGAACGGCGTCGCCGCGGGAGTTGCCGCGACGAGCGCGTCCCAGGTGTCGGCCGGGATGGACTCGAACGAGCGCCGGCGGGCGACCAGCTGCGCGACGGCCGTCATGGGCGGGGCTGTGTGGCCGGGCCGCGGCATAGGCCGCGTGCGAGCGGGAGGCCGAGGCCGCGGGCGAGCGCGGGGCTGAGGGCGGAGTCGAGCGCGAGTTGCGGCTGAGTGGCGGGGTCGGCGCCGAGTGCGGCGGCGCGACGGCCGCGACAGGCAGGCTCGCTGCCGGAGTTGGAGAGACTGGTCACTCCCCGAGAATAGCACCACGCCCCACGGACGCCCGGTCGGCTAGTTGCCGCGCGAATGAGGCTCGCGGTGCGGGCCGGGTGGCCGCGCGGACTCGACGCGGACCGCCGCGGCTAGTCCGGGCCGGCGCAAGTTCCCCAGATGCTCGGATCTTCCAGAATTCACGTGGTATGTGCGCGCCGCGAGGTTCCGCTCCGCCCGCGCCGCTCGGAGCCGCGATTCCTTGCACATTTCCAGCGGGGGCGTACATCCAGCTGGATCGTGGCGTCGGGCGACACCGGTGAATCGGTTTTTCGTTGTGCGGCGCCAGTGGTATGTGAATTGTGGAACTTCTTCGTGCGCGGCCGTGCCCTTTCGCTCCGGACGTGATGAGCGAAGATCAGCGCATGGAACTTCGCCCCATCTCCGACGCCGATCTGGCCTTTCTCGGCGAGATGACGCTGCTGGCTGCGTTTCCGCCCGGCCCGCTCCCCGAAGGTGCCTCCGAAGCTCCGCGGGTGACGCGGTGGTTGGTCGAGTGGGGTCGTCCGGGAGACGCCGGCGTGATCGCGTGGCAGGGTGACGAGCGCATTGGCGCGGCCTGGTGTCGAATTCAATCCGAGGTGCTCGCGCAAGACTCGAACGGCGAACCGTTGCCGGAGCTCGTGATCGCCATCACCCCGGGCCACCGAGCGCGAGGTATCGGAGCGCGTCTGCTCGACGGCCTGGCCCGCGCCGCCTCCGACGCCGGTTCCACGGGGGTCAGCCTCACGGTGAATGCGCGGAATCCAGCGCTCCGGCTCTACGAACGCGCGGGCTTCCAACTCTTCGCCCGCGACGGTGATCGGCTTACGATGATCAAGCCGCTCGGATCACGGCAAACCTGAAACAGCCGGCGCGACTCGCCGCGGCCGGCGCCACTCCCCGCGGCCGGCGCCACTCCCCGCGGCCGGCGCCACTCCCCGCGGCCGGCGCGACTCGCCGCGGCCGGCGCCGCTCCCCGCGGCAGGCGCCACTGCCCGCCCGTTCAGCCGCACACCCGGTAGTGCAGATACACCGCGCCGCCGCGGAACCGGCGCTCGTCGATCAACTCCAGGTTCACTCGCACGCCGGCCGGCAGCGCCCGCTTGCCGCCGCCCACGAGGACCGGCACCAGGAACAAGTTGATCTCGTCCACCAGACCCGCCGCGATCGCCTGCGCCGCGAGCTCGGGACCGCCCACGGTGATGTCGGATGCGGCCGAGGCCTTCATCGACCGCACCGCTTCGGGGTCGAAATCGCGCTCAATCCTGGTTCGGGTGCTGGAAACCGCCTCGAGCGTTCGGGAGTAGACGATCTTCTCGGCCGCGCGCCAGATCTGCGCGAAATCACCGATGACGGGGGGTTCGTCCGCGACCGGCATCGTCTCCCAGGCCACCATGACCTCGTACAGCCGGCGCCCGTAGAGGTAAGTCCCGGCCGATCGTTCCATATCGTTGACGAAGCCATGGACTTCCTCGTCGGGTGCGGCCCAATCGAAGTCGCCCGCCGCGTCCGCCACGAAGCCGTCGAGCGATGCGATCGTCGAGTAGACCAGCTTCGCCACAGTCGCGCCTCCTGCCTTTCAGTCCACGTGGAACGCGGCCAGTCGTTCCGCTTCGGCATCAACCTCGCGTGCCGCGGCCGCCGGGAGCTGCTCGAACGGGCTGACCGACACGCGGCCCTTCTCGTAACGCCACGTCCCGGCGACCACGCCGTCCATCAGGAACGTGGGCACCGAATGCGGGGTCTTGCTGTTGAAGATGACCGGCCTCCGATGCTCCGGCACGATACCGGTCCGGCGGGCATGGACGAGAAGCGTTGCGTCCCAGGTCGGCAGGAAACGGATCGGGGCCGGCGTGCCGGCTTCGGGCAGCGGCGCGTCCGGCAGGTCGAGCAGCTCGCGGCCGCGCTCATCGCGGAAGCGGCGTAGATCGAGGCCGTCGATAGTGGGAGCGATCAGCTTCGCCGGGAGCCCGGCCCAGTTCGCGATGTCGGGGAGCGGCGCCGGCCCGAACCCGCCGAGGTAGCGCCGCACGAGCAGCTCGGTGCCGGCCTCTGCCGTTGTCGCCGCACTCGGCATCGATGCGCCACTCGGCGTCGATGCGCCACTCGGCGTCGGCGCGCGATCGGCGCCTGCCAGCCACTGATCCGCCAGCCAGTACAGGTCGGCCTTGCGCCGGCGCCACGTCCCCGACGGCGGCACGCGCACCATGTCCAGCCACTGCCCCACGCTCGCCCAGGCGATGCGCGGAAAGCCGAGCTCCTCGAGCGCGGCCTGAATCTCGGCCCCCGGACGCGGGCGATCAGCAAGGATTGCCCGCGTCGCGATCGCAACCTCGTCCATGTCGATGCCTTCCAGACGAGCGCGCATCGTTCGATGCCACCACGCCGCCCGCGTGGCGCGCGTCGCCTCGGCCATGAGCGGGTAGTCGGCCGCAGAGAGCATGTGGATTGTCGCCCGCATCGCCGTAGCCTGGACGACGCTTCGATCCTCGAGCGCTTCGGTAAGCGACTCCCGCCGGAAGTCCCGCAAGCGGCTCCAGAGTCCAACATAGCCCGACGGTGAGTACTGGGTCTGCAGCCCGCCGATCTGCTCGATGGCGCCGTCCAGGCCCAGGTCGGCACGCTCGAGCAGAAGCTGGCGTGCCAGCAGTGCCCGATTGAGTTCGCGGCCGGTGAGGATTCGCTCGGCCACCTAGGGCAGCCGTTCCAGAAGCACGACCGGGATCACTCGGGTGACTTTGGTCTGGTAGTCGAGGAAGCCCGGATAGGTCTTCGCATGCTGGGCATAGAGCCGGTCGCGCTCGGCAGGATCTGCAACCACGGCCCGCGCCCTGAACTTCTCCGTTCCCACTTCCACCGTGACGATCGGGTTTGCCACCAGATTCGCGAACCAGGCAGGGTTCGTGGGCGCGCCGCCCTTGGAGGCCGCGATGACGAAGCGGTCGCCGTCGCGCGAGTAGACCACCGGCGCCAGGCGCTCCTGCCCGGTCTTCGCGCCTGTGGTGGTCAGAAGGAGCACGTCGCGTGAGGCAAAGGGGCCGCTCGCGAGCTTGCCCGAGTTGGCACGGAATTCGTCGATGAGCGCCCGGGTGAACGCCGCGTAGTCGGGGCGGGGGTCGGTGCTGGACATGGGACACCTCGAGTCCATTGACGCCGGCCC
>Ga0302323_100004673_pt1 | contig 11163 bp, 9 predicted proteins | sample Fen_T0_3_FD_201950 | JGI IMG/M metagenome (GOLD analysis project Ga0302323, IMG submission 201950) | Peat permafrost microbial communities from Stordalen Mire near Abisko, Sweden - Fen_T0_3 | ecosystem: Environmental > Terrestrial > Soil > Wetlands > Permafrost | place: Sweden: Abisko... | reverse complement strand
GTTCGTCGGCAAGGCGCACGAAGATGTCAGCGGCCTGGACTTCAAGCACGGCGATCTTGTGAACACCGGCCACAAAGGCGTGTGGGTCACGCCGCTGTATCCGGGCAAGCATCCGCTCAACACGCGCGTGATGAAAGTCGAGCTCGTGCCGACCACGAACATCGTCCTGAACTGGGCGAACCGCACCGAGGCGCATAATTACGACTCGAAATTGCAATCCATCACCGTGCGCTCAAAGGACGGATTCGGGTTCAACCTGGACGTGTCGCAGATCATTCACGTCGGCGCGCTCGATGCGCCGAAGGTCATCAGCCGCGTGGGCTGCATGCAAAACCTGGTGGATCACGTGCTGCAACCGATTGTCGGGAATTACTTCCGCAATTCGGCGCAGGACTTCACCGTGCTCGATTTTCTGAGCGCGCGCAGCGCCCGGCAAATGGACGCGGCGGAACACATTCGCGTGGCCCTCGGCGCGTACGACGTGCAGGCGATTGACACCTTGATCGGCGACATCAATCCGCCGGCGGAATTGATGACGACCCAGACCGATCGCAAGATCGCCGAAGAGCAGCGGAAGACCTATGAGACACAGCGCGCCGCGCAGGAGCAGCGCCAGCAGCTCGTGCGGCAGACCTCGCTTGCGGACATCCAGCAGCAGGTCGTCGGCGCGGAACAAGGCGTGAACATCGCCGAACTCAAGGCCAACGCCAGCGTGAAGCACGCCACCGGCGAGGCCGAAGCCATCCGGCTCCGCGCGTTGGGCGAAGCGCAAGCCATCCGCGCCACCGGCGATGCGAAGGCGCAGGCGTATCGCGCCGGCGTCGAGTCCATCGGCGTGCAGGGCTACACGGTCATGCAACTGATGCAGATCGTCGGCGACCGCAATGTGCGCATTGTGCCGGATGTGGCCGTGAACGGCACCGGCGGCAGCAACGGCTTGGTGGATGGTCTGCTGGGCATCATGCTGCGCAGCCAGCACACGGAATCAAAGCAGGCGGAAACGAACTGAGCACGTATATCATGCAGTAAATCGAAGAGCACGCCGGCAACGGCGTGCTCTTTCTTTGGGCGGAGGGCGGTTGTTTTGAAATTTCACCCGGTGGCCCTGCGCGCGCTGAGATGGTGGAGCATGATCACGCTTGAGAGTGATGGCCCGGCGCAGGCATGATGCGCCTATGCAGATCCCGAAAGAATTGATTCAACGGCTGGCGAGCGCGGGGAGTGTCGCCGTCCTCACGGGCGCGGGCGTGTCCGTCGAAAGTGGCGTGCCGACGTTTCGCGCCGCGCAGACCGGCTTGTGGGCCAAGTACAATCCCGAAGAACTTTCCACGCCGCGCGCGTTTCGCAGCGATCCCCGGCTCGTCTGGGAATGGTACGCCTGGCTGGGCAAACTCGTGGCCGAAGCCGAACCCAATGCCGCCCATGTGGCCCTGGTTGAGATGGCGGAACTTTTTCCTGAATTCCATCTGATCACCCAGAACATCGACAATCTGCATCAACGCGCCGGCAGCCAGGACGTCATTGAACTGCATGGCAACATCACCCGGACCAAGTGCTTCGATGAAGATGTCGTTGTCGCGAGCTGGCCGGATACCGGCGATGTGCCGCCGAAATGCCCACGGTGCGGCGGACTGCTGCGGCCGGATGTGGTCTGGTTTGAGGAACAGTTGCCCGAAGCGGCCATTGACCGCGCGTCCTCGGCGAGCCACACGTGTGATGTCTTTTTCTCCATCGGCACCGCCGCCGTGGTGTATCCGGCCGCCGCGCTGCCCATCGAAGCCTTGCGCCGCGGGGCCACGCTCGTGGAGATCAATCCGCAGCCAACGGCGCTCACTGCCCACGCCAATTTTGTCCTCGCCGGTTTCGCAGGGGCGCTCTTGCCGGAGCTGGTAAAGGCGATCAAGGCTGCGCGTTGAATTTGGTAGTCACTGGAGCTTTCACCGGCGCCACTTCCGCTTGCAGCAACTCCAGAAACCGGTGCAGGACCGGATTAATAATGCGATTAGAAATCATCGCGCTGGGGTGCTACCATTTCGACATGAATATTACGGAACAAAATTTCAAGCTGGCGGCCATTGATTTGGACGGCACGCTCCTCGGACCGGATGGTCACATCAGTCCGGCCAACCTGTGTGCCGTGCAGCGGCTGCAGCGTGCCGGCGTGCAGGTGGTGCTGGCCTCGGGGCGGCAATTCGAAAGCATGCGCCCTTATGCCGATGCGTTGCCGGGCGTTGAGTGGCTTGTTTCCTGTCAGGGGGGAGAACTGAGTAATGTCAGCCGGAACACCGTTATAACAACCGGGTTCCTCTCGGCCGACCTGGTCCAGGAAACATTGGAAATGGGCAAGGCCCAGGGTTTAACCACGCTGGCCTATGCCGTGGATGGCATCTATACAGATGCTGATTGGAACGCAGACCTGCAATTTTACACGGATCTCGCCAGCTGCCGCCCGGTTCATTGTCCTGTCCATGAACTTTTTGGCCGGCAGATATTTAAAGTCATTTGGATGAGCACCCCTCGGGAAATCGAGCGGGCGGTGCAGCAGCACCCGGTCAATCCCGCGTCGATCCAGATGGTGCGCACCCATGCGCGATTCTTGGAATTCATGCCGGTGAACGTGACCAAAGCCGCGGCGCTGGGCTTGCTTGCGGAGCGGTTGGGGATGACTGCGTCGGAAACCGTCGTCTTCGGCGATGGTGATAATGATGTGCCGATGTTCGAATGGGCCGGTGTTTCCGTGGCCATGGCGCATGGCTGGCCCGCCGCGCTCCAGGCCGCCACGTACACGACCCCTGCCGGGCCGGCTGGCACCGCTTTGGCGCGGGGCGTTGATTGGTTGTTTGATAACCATATTCTCCGCACCGGCAACCCCACGTCCGGGTGCTTCGCTACCACCATGGCGGCATAGGATTTTTTAAGTGTGCGGGCGGAGGCATTCGCCTCCGCCCGCGATTGTCTTTGGCTTGTTTCTTGGTTTGAAACTTCCGGGCGGCATTCGGTTTGGCGCGCGGCCGTTTTTGTTTCGTCGCCTGACCTTTGATCGTTGACTGCAGCCGGCTAAAGGCGGTCGCGAGAAAGTCGTCGAACTTCTCGTTTTCCACCAAGCCGAACTGGCGCAGTACCGGAACTTCGATTGGTTTGCCGGCCAGTTCGTTTACTGGCAGGAACTCATTGATCAGGTGCAGGACCTTGGCGTGGTCGGCTTCCTCCAGGATCATCTCGTCGTCGGACTCGAATGACTTTGCATCGCCTTCTGCCCAGGCTTTTTCTTCGTCTTTGAATCCATCCGAACGGCGAAAGAACAGCCGCGCATCGTCGCGGATGATTCGCTCGTCTCCGATCAACCAGACCAGCACCGAACCGTTTTGCAGGCTGGAGCGGGCGTTGGTGATGAGCCAGGTCTTGGCCGGGCGTTGTCTGAGGATGGAGCGGATCAACAAGGCCCAGTCGGCGGGAATCTCCCCTTCGCCCAGCATGTCGATCTGGAGGCGGTGAGGCTTTCTGGCCAGCGCCTTTTCCAGGTCGGTGACGCGATCGATGTAGTACGAATTGTCATAGTGCAAAAGGCTCAAAGAAAACCGGAGCACCTCATGCTTATTTTTGAATTTCATAACTGCTTTTAATTTTTATTTTTAATTGGTTGGGAATGGGCCTGCTCACGCCGGCGACGAGTTTGCAGCTGTGGTTTGGTGCGTGAAATCTTCCAGCGGCGTGCCGCCGCACTGGTATGATATTCATCAATCCTGTAAACAACCCTGGCTCATCGAGGTCGCGGCTTGACCCCGACGCCGCTTGCGGAATACAACTTAGCCAGCATGAAAGCCGTCGCCATCAATGGAAGCCCGCGCCAGGGCGGAAACACTGAAAATCTCCTCAAGCAGGTGCTCGCGCCGCTCGTCGCCGCCGGCTGGGACACGGAATTCGTCCAACTCGGCGGCAAAATCATCCGCGGCTGCCAGGCCTGTCATCATTGTTTTGACACCCAAAATTCCCGGTGTGGGCAGAAGGACGAATTTTTCGACCACTGCCTGGAGAAAATGATCGCCGCCGATGCAATCATCCTCGGCACTCCCACCTATTTCTCAGACGTCAGCGCGGAAATGAAGGCGTTGCTGGACCGCGCCGGATTCGTCTCCGTCGCCAATGGCGGATTATTTCGTGGTAAAATTGGTGCTGCAGTGGTGGCCGTCCGCCGTGGCGGCGGCACGCACGCGTTCGATACCATCAATCACATGTTTCTCATGTCCGGCGTCATCGTGCCGGGCTCCGTCTATTGGAATCTCGGCTACGGCTTGGACAAGGGCGAGGTGGCCAAGGACGTTGAGGCTGCGCGCAACATGGCGGATCTGGGACGGACCATCGCTTGGTTGGGCAAGGCGATTCATGAACAGGTTGGACTTCGGCCGGTACCGCCGACGCGGGGATGAACTTCGCTGACGATGCGATGCGTCTTCACCTACCTCCATCTGCTGCTCCAGTGCCTAAGGAATCGCCGTCAAGATGCGGTGGCACGATTCGTGGTGTAGTCTGGGGTGGATATGCCAATTCGTCTTGCCTGTTATCGCCGTGCCATTTCTTACCGGTGGCTTGTCGTCCTTTTCCTACTCGCTGTGTTCCGATTCACGGCAACTGCTGACCTGATAATTTACAGCAATTCACTCCGGAGCGATTGGCAGGACAAGAGTTGGGCCACCGTTAATCGTGCCAATACCTCGCCGGTTCACAGCAGTGATAAATCCATCAGCGTTTCCGCCAATAACTGGTCGGCCTTGTATCTGGGGTGCAACGCCATGAGCCTCATTGGCTACACCAATCTCGCCTTCTGGGTGAATGGCGGCACCGGCGGCCAAATTGTTCAGGTGCAAGCCGTTTTAGGAGATTCCGCACAGGCCACTGTTCAAATCGGACCACTCCCCGCCAACTCATGGAAGCTGATCAATCTTTCCACAGATACGCTGGGCATTTCCGGAGTCGGCAATTTTACCGGATTCTGGATCCAATGTGAAACTGCCAGCACCGTGCCCACCTTCTACGTCGATGACATCGTGTTGCAATCCGGCCAGTTACCCGCCACGACCAACGCCGCAACCGTTCTGTCAGTCGATGCCGCTGCCAGTCGTCATCCGATCAGCCCCCAGATTTATGGTGTGGCCTTTGCCAGCTCCAACCAGATGGCTGATTTGAATTACACGCTTAACCGTTCTGGCGGCAACAGTGAGACCCGCTACAACTGGCTCAACAACGCCCATAACCTCGGCAGTGACTGGTACTTCGAGAGTTATCCAGGCTCCAGTTCCACTCCCGGTGCCGCTGCCGATGATCATGTGGCCCAGAGCAAAGCCGGTGGCGCTCAAGCCATGATTACCATTCCCATGATCGGTTGGATGCCCAAGCTCGGTACCGGGCGCACCCTTATCCCCAGCTTTTCTGTGGCCAAGTACGGTGCGCAAACCGCTACCGACCAATGGTACGCCGATGCCGGCAATGGCATTTCCTCCGCCACCGGTTCGGACATCGCCAACAATGATCCCTCGGACGCCAATTTCTCGACCAATTCCGCCTTTCAACAAGGCTATGTCCAACATTTGATCAGTCGCTGGGGCAATTCCACCAATGGCGGGGTGCGGTATTACTTCATGGATAACGAGTCGAGCATCTGGTGCTCCACCCACCGCGATGTGCATCCCGTCGGGCCGACCATGGAGGAAATTCGCGATAAAATTTTCGACTACGCCAGCATGGTTAAATCCAACGACCCAAACGCCTTGGTCTGCGGGCCGGAGGAATTTGGCTGGTCCGGCTATTTCTTCAGCGGCTACGACCAGCAATGGGGTGGTCTGCATAACGATTACAACACCGCCCACTATCCCGACCGCCAGGCCCATGGCGGCATGGATTACATGCCCTGGCTGCTGACCCAAATCTATCAGCACGATACCAACACCGGCCGCCAGTTGCTCGATTGTTTCACGCTGCATTGTTATCCACAAGGCGCCGAATTTTCCGACGATGTCTCCACCAGCACTCAAATTTTGCGCAACCAGTCTACGCGGCAATTGTGGGACACCAATTATGTGGATCAAAGCTGGATCAGCACGCAGGCCACCAACACCATTTTAAAGTTGATACCGCGCATGAAGAACTGGGTGACCGGTTGTTATCCCGGCCTCAAAACCGGCATTACCGAATACAACTGGGGTGCCGAATCACACATCAACGGCGCCACCGCCCAGGCGGATGTACTCGGCATCTTCGGCCGCGAAGGTCTGGATATCGCCACGCGCTGGGAGACCCCGGCCACCAACACCCCCACATATCTCGCCATGAAAATGTATCGCAATTACGATGGCAACAAATCCACCTTTGGCGACGTCAGCGTGGCTGCAACTGCGCCCGCCCCGGATAATCTCTCCCTCTTTGCTGCCGTCCGCACCAACGATCATGCGTTGACCATCATGGTCATCAGTAAAACCCTGAAAGGCTTCACCCCCATGGCGTTGGCGCTCACCAATTTTGCCAGCAGCGGCACCGCCAAGGCCTGGCAATTAACCGCGAGCAATGTCATTACCCGGCTCGCGGATATTCCGTACTCCGGCGGTGTGTTAAGCAATCAATTGCCGGCCCAAAGCATCACCTTGTTCGTGCTGCCGGCCGTCAAAATCTTGCAGTGCCACGTGGGCACCAACTCCGTGCCGCACCAAATGGAAGTATGGCTGGATGGGCAGGGGGGGCAAAGTTACATCCTGCAATCTTCCACAGATCTGATCAATTGGACTGCGGTCAGCACCAATACCTTTACGACCAATTCCTTCCGCTGGGTTCTGGGTACCACCAATTTTGCCAAAATGTTCTATCGCGGGCGGTTGAATCTTCCTTGATTGGAAGATTTTCAATGGGCCCGGGAATTTTGGCAAATTTGACGTGATTTTTGAGGCAGTGAAAAGTCCGCGTGGGGTGGAGGTGTGCAGAGGCAGGTAAATGTGACGGCACAGCCCAGCTTGGGTTTGATGGCACGTTGCGCTTGGATGGGGGCGGAATTGAAATTTGTCCGCTCGCGCGCCATGATAGCTAATTCTGATGACCGGTTCCAATTGGGTTAAACCGGATTTATCAGGCCAGCCGCTCGGAGAGCAGGCGCGCCAACAAATCTCGCCGGCGCGTGGCATGGGGGTTCAAGCGCAGCAGCCGTGGATTCCACGCCAGATGATAATGAAACGTCAGCAAGTCCAGTTTGGGAAGGCGAACCCGGGCGAACGCCTTCGACTGGTCTTTAATCGCCAGAAAGTCTGGTAGAAATGCTCCCAACTCCCGTTCTTTTAAGGCCGCACTGGCTTCCAGGAAATTGTTGCAGACTAGATGGGCTGGATATTTCGACAGGGCCGGCACGGTCAAGCCATCCAGTTCGTTTCTGGCTAAAACCAAGGGCAATTGCTGTGTTTGAAAACTTCGCCGGGCTCCCGTCTCGTCCAAGCGCAGAGCTTTCGGCACCCAGAGTTCCAGCTTCCATTTTCCCAAGATTTTCGTTTGCAGCGGGCGGCTCACATCCGCACTGCCTACGATGCCAAAATCCAGGGTCAAATCATGGAGACGGCGCTCAATTTCAGGGTCGCTGGCCACCTCGGTGGCATAGCTCGCACCGGTTTTCTGCGAGGGAGACAGCACTGGCAGCAGAAACTGCCGGATGAAAGTGGCGCTGCCACCGATGCGGAAGGTCTGCTCTTCCGCCAGGCAGCCACGCTGAAAATTCGACAGTCCCAGCAGGAAGAACCTGGAAATGCGGGCGAGTTCCTTGCCACTTGGTGTCAGTCGTGTTCCCTTGCCCTGACGTTCGATGAGCTTGATGCGAAAGAAGTCCTCCAATTCTTTGATCTGCCGGCTGAATTGGCTTTGTCGGACGGGATCCCCATCCGCCGCCTTCACGAGGCTGCCCGCGGCTCCGACTTCCAACAAGGATTTAAGGCGATCCAGCGAAAGCCCGCTTTCGGCAAAGAGTTTTGCAAACATGACTGGATAGTAATGTAGTATGCGGCAATCAAACTATCAAGCTTGGCGGTCCGCAGAGTAGAGTGCGCTCGCTATGAAACATCAATTATCGGAACAAGACACAAAGGCAGTGCTCGATCTCCTCGTCGTGCAACTCGGCGTTGAGCGGGCGCAACTGACTCCTGACGCAAGAATTAAAGAGGATCTTGGGGCGGATTCGTTGACGATCATTGAAATTACCATGGTGATGGAAGAACATTTCAAGCTGTCGCTTCCAGACGAACAATGGGAAACAGTTACCACGGTGGGTGATTTGTTGGAAATGATGGCGGCAGTCCAGATCCGGTAGCGCATCTCAGTTTTTACACAAGATTCTGTTTTGGAGGGAGATGGACGATTGGCTTCAGCCTGGCGGAATGGTGAATAATTGGTGAACAACTTTCGGTTGCCGACGGCTGAATTTATGCAAACTTTTAATTGCACGACGAACAGCTCGTATCCAAATTCCGGCGCTGAGATCATTGAGCCGGGGCTGGGATTGCTCTTCGGAGCAGAATCCGCTTGCGGATAGGCCAATCTCCTTGAGCGTTCGTCGTGCGCCTTTTTTATTGGTCAGGAAGCCGGGATTTGCACCCGGACCGTCTCCTTCACAGGGAGAGATGCTGCTAATTACACCACGATCCTGATTTTAAACTGGGGCCTTGGGCCTGACTTGTCCCGAGTCTTGCGGATGATTAACCAACCAGCCATGGAATCGAACCGGTGGCAATTGAAGTCCCGCCGCGACAGGGGAAATTTGCGAATGACATTTGTCATGGGAGGGAAACCGCCAGTCTTCGCGTGGGGTTGATTCGAGGGCTGAGTGGACCGCGGCTTTTGCGGGCCGGACTAACTTTCCTTGGTCGGCAATAATTTAATCCAGAAGCGATCCACGATTTCCCCGGAAACGGGATTGGTTCCCTGTCCATCCGGAACACCGCCGTTTGCCAGAACCACGCTTTTCGATCGCAGGTTCGCGGGATGGACGGTCAAGAGCGCCCGGTCAACGCCCAGCCGGCGTAATTGCTGCAATCCAAGCTGCAGCGCTAATTTCCCATATCCTTTGCCGCGCTCCGACGGTCGCACGTAGTAGCCGATATGTCCGCCATACTGCAACAACCGCTCATTGAGCCGGTGCCGCACCCGGACGATGCCAACGACTTGCTCGCGACCGCTGACCAGCCAATACGTGCTCTGCGGGACCTTGTCCGCGCAAATGCTGCGGCCGTTTTCGTTGTCCCAACATTCCTGCAAAAAATTCGGCAGGTTGCATTCACCCCGCCCGAATGATGTGCCGTCGAAACGGGAATCCCCATCGCCCAACTCCCTTAATACGGCGGCCAAATTCGCCGGCGCCGCTTCGGCGGAACTCAGCAATCGTGCAACCGTTTCAAGCGGGCCTCTGTTTTTCATGTTTGTTGCAGCAGATTAAGCCGCTGAAAGCTTCCGGCAAGTGGATTCGCGCGCGGGTTAGTCACGCGAACGAAATGGTGTTCTCACGTGGATTTGCACCACGAACCTCCGCCTTCGCAAAGCGGTGTGCAGGACTCATTACACTTTGAGAGCAGGATTGAATTTGCGATTGTCGAATGTGGGTTTTTGCAAAATGGCGTCCGTGGCCGGACTTGCACCGGCTAGGGCCAGCTTGAAAAGCTGGACGCGCGAGCTGCTTTGCATTCACGGACAAAAATGGGCGCCGCCGGAAACGGGAACACAAAGTCGCCGGCTCACTGGCCGGCATTAACTTTGTGCCACCCGGTTGCCTGATGGCGACGATCCGGACTGGATCGGCCATTTCGCGCTAGCGGCGAAGTTTGCGCGTTTTGTAGGTGAGGAGCGGTCGCAAGGTCGCGATGACGGACACGAGTCCGGCCGCAACGAGGTCGGCGACCACGGCCTCAATATTTTTGTAAGCGGCGGGGGCTTCTTCGTAGAGCAGGTCGCGCTCCTCGCAGACCACGCGGCCGCCCAGCGGGGTCTGCGCGAGTTCGCTGACGCTGAACCGCTCGCGCATCCGCTGGCGGGCATCGCTGCGCGACCACTTGCGGCCGGCCCCGTGCGCCAGCGACCACGCATGGCTCGCACCATCGCCGGTCGGCTTCACGAGGTAGCTTAACGAACCGCGTGATCCCGGGATCACCACGAAGCCGCCTTCTGCCTCCACGGCGCCCTTGCGGTGCAGCCACACCACTTCGCCCTCGCTTTCGCGGCGCGTGATGCTGTTGTGGCAGCCATCCCAGAGTGCCGCGGCTTCGGCCCCGATGGTTGCGGTGAAGCGGCGGGCGATGAGTTCGCGATTCGCCGCCGCCCAGCGCACGGCGAAGTCGTGGCCGCGCAGGTATTCGCCGGCCGCGAACGAGCCTGCCTCAACGCCGTTGCCGCAGTGTTCCTGCACGTGGGCGCGCAGGATGGTTTCACCCAGGCCGCGCGAGCCGCTGTGTACGAGCACCACAAGTTGCTGTTTGCCGAGACCCAGCGGCTTGAAGGCGTCGGTATCCAGCACCTGCTCGACGGTCTGCAACTCGGCGAAGTGATTGCCGCCGCCGATGGTGCCCAGCGAGGGATCAAATTCGGTGGATTCGAGGTCATGCCGGGCGAGAAACCTGCCGACGTCTTCGTCCCACGGATGTTCCAGATGGAAGTATCTTTCCGCCCAGCGGTCGAGTTTGGCGTCGCGCCGGACGAGGTCCGTCTGGAACAAGGCCATGCCGCAACCGATGTCGCCGCCGATGAGATGTGGATAGATTTTTCCTTCGGTGACGAAGGCCGCGCCGACGGGCGAGCCCTTGCCGGGATGCAAATCCGGGAAGCCCACGGCGTGGCGGACGCCATCGAGTTTGGCCGTGGCATAGAGCTGGCGCACCGCTTCACCTTCCACCCAGCTTTTGGGGGAGGCGAACAGGCGCATGGGAGTTTCGGTCAATGTGTTCATGGGAGAGTTGATGGGTGTTGGTTGATAGAGGAGCGGTCGGCAGGCATTGGCATTTCGATCATCCCTTTTGAACTATCAACGGAAGTGGTCCCCGAGGTTGGTAGCGCGCCAACGTCTCCTCCTTTTCAGGGAGGCGCCAAGGAGGCGGAAATAAATTAAGGTGGCAACCTGGCTGGTGCTTTTGGCGGCTGGCGGCGTTGCGTGCTCGT
>Ga0302323_100004670_pt1 | contig 11167 bp, 8 predicted proteins | sample Fen_T0_3_FD_201950 | JGI IMG/M metagenome (GOLD analysis project Ga0302323, IMG submission 201950) | Peat permafrost microbial communities from Stordalen Mire near Abisko, Sweden - Fen_T0_3 | ecosystem: Environmental > Terrestrial > Soil > Wetlands > Permafrost | place: Sweden: Abisko... | reverse complement strand
CTGTTCGCGAAGAATCGCGCGTGTGCGGAAAGTGTAACCACTGTGCAGCGGAATCGAGTGATCGAGGACGTGGAGGATGCGCAGACTCATCCTGCCACTTTTTCATGAAAATCGAGCACCTCGTCTTGCATGATATTCCGGAGGAACGCGTCGAACATGAGCAGCGTCCACAGCGGTGCACTGTAGTCGCGCCGGCCCGACGTGTGGGCATCGACGATTTGTCTCAGATAGTGCGCGTTGAACACGCCCGTGGCCGCCAGCCGCGGACCGAGGATCGCGTCGTCGAGTCGCTGCCTAAGCGGGCCACGAAACCAGCGCTCGAGAGGGACCGAAAAACCCATCTTCGGCCGGTACATGAGTTCGTCCGGCAAGTACGGTGCCATTGCGCTTTTGAGCAGATGCTTGCCCTCCTGGCCGCGGACCTTGAGGGAGGTCGGCAAACTCGCCAGCCACTCCACCAGCGGGTGATCCATCAGCGGCTCGCGCACCTCCAGTGAATGCGCCATGCTGGCCCGGTCCACCTTGGTGTTGATGTCGCCGACCAGATAGGTTTTCAGATCCAGGTACTGGACCAATGCGACCGGGTCGTCCGTTCCCGCGCGACTGCCATGGCGACGGAACACCTCGGCTGCGGAATACCCGCCGAGCCGCGCCTTGAAGGCATTGCTGAACAGCTGGTCACGCATATCGTCGCGCAGGATCGACACGCTGTGGAAGTACGCATCGACCGACGTTCGCGCAAGCGCCTGGAACGTGGACTTCGCCCGGAACATGCGCGGCGCCCAGTCGGCCTTCGGATACATGTGCCCGAGCAAGCCAAAGGCAGGCCGCCTGACACCGAGCGGCATGACGTTGCGCAGGCGCTCCTCCATCGCGTGCAGCCGATAGCGTCGGTAGCCAGCGAAGTTCTCGTCGCCGCCATCGCCCGACAGCGCGACCGTGACATGTCGGCGTGCAAGTTGGCACACGCGGTAAGTCGGCAGGGCCGAACTGTCCGCATACGGTTCGTCGTAAGTCCGGGCAAGCACATCGATGAGGTCGAAATCGTCGCTACCGACGGTATCGACAAAGTGCCGGGTGCGATAGCGGTCGGCCACCTGCTGCGCGTACCGGGATTCATCAAACGCGGGATCGCTGAACGAGATCGAGCAAGTGTTGACGGGATCAGCACTGGCGCCCGCCATCATCGCGACGACAGCGCTTGAATCGACCCCACCGGAGAGGAACGCGCCGAGCGGCACCTCGGAGATCATCCGCAGCCGGACCGATTCCCGCAGGCGATCGACGAGTTCCACTTCGGCCTCGCGTTCGCCAATCGGATTGTCGAGCGTGAAGCGGACGTCCCAGTACTCGCGCGGCTCGGGGACCGGTTTCCCACGCCGGAGAGTCAGCGTGTGCGCCGGTGGCAGCTTGTGCGCCCCTGCAAAGATCGTTCGCGGCTCCGGAACGTAGCCAAGCGCGAAATACTCTTCGATTGCAAAGGGGTCGAGTTCCCGTCGGAATTCGGGATGCGCCACGAGCGACTTAAGTTCCGAGCCGAACACCAACCGGTCTCCCGGCAGCATCGCGTAGTGCAATGGCTTGACCCCGAGGCGGTCGCGTGCCAGGAAAAGCGTTTCGCGCTGACGGTCCCACAACGCAAACGCGAACATGCCCCGGAAGCGCTTCACGCAGTCCTCGCCCCACGCCTCCCAAGCGTGCACGATGACCTCGGTATCGCTCTTGGTCCGGAAAACGTGCCCGAGCTGCGTCAACTCGGGAATCAGTTCCCGGTAGTTGTAGATTTCGCCATTGAACACGACGACGACACTGTGATCTTCATTGAAGAGCGGCTGCTGCCCGGTCGAGAGGTCGATGATGGAAAGCCGCCGGTGACCCAGGCCCAGCCCGGGTTCGACGTGCAATCCGACTTCATCGGGCCCGCGGTGAAACTGCGTCTCGTTCATGCGCGAGACGAGCTCCCGCGAAATTGCCCCTGCACCCGCGAGATCCATTATGCCGACGATGCCGCACATATCGGGGTCGACCTCAGTTAGGTAGTGTTCGGGTTTGCGGGGGACCGAGCCCCTCGGCGCTGGGGATGTCGCCGGACGAGGGAATGGGGACTCCTGCGGTCGCCAGTGCGCGCACGTACAGGCTTTCGTAGTCTGCCACCATCCGCGAAAGGCTGAATCGATTTTCGACGACGCGACGCCCCGCTTTGGCGTGCCGGCTCGCAGTTGCGCGATCGTTGAAATAGCCAAGCATCGCTTGCGCGAGCGCATCGCTGTTCGCTGGTGGAACGAGTGTTCCGGTCAGGCCGGACTCGATCAATTCGGCATTGCCGCCGACGCGCGTGGCGACGACGGGAAGGCCCGTCGCCATCGCCTCGAGGATTGTGTTGGAAACCCCCTCGGCCAGCGAAGGCAGGACGAAACAATTGAGGCCGCGCAATATGTCGGGCACATCGGCCCGCTCGCCGGCAAACCAGACCCTGTCCCGTATGCCCGGCCGGTCCAGGACGGCACTCACCGCATTCCGCAACTCGCCGTCCCCAACCATGACCAGGCGCAGATGCTCCGCCGCACCGGGCTGCATCTCGAGTGTCCGGACAAACGCGGAGGCCAGATTCAAAGGGTCCTTGATCCGTTCCATGCGCCCAACGGTTCCGATCAGCCACTGGCCGGGGCCGCCGAAAGGACAGCCGGGAATCGCCGGTCGCATACCGCTTCCGGCCAGAAAGCGCTCCGTGTCGACCCCGTTATAAATTTGCGCGACATCGCTGGCAGGAACGCCAACCTGTTGCTCCAGATAATCCTCAAGGTGACGTGAGAGTGCAACGTAGCGAGTCACAAAGGGTCGGTAGATTCTTCGGACCGTGCGATAACGCCGGCTGCGCCCTCCCGGATCCTGCACGTCCCAGCCATGTTCGCCATGAATCCGTACCGGTACATTCGCGGCCCAGGCAGGAACAACTGACTCCAGCGCTGCCAGGTTGCGCGTGTGCACGATCGCAGGGCGCAGCTCCCGGAACAGGCGAAACAACCGCGGGTAATCGCGGACCAAGTGCCCGGGCTTCTTCCCCAGCGCAATATAACGGACATCCGATCGCGCGATGCGTTGGGCGAACTCCGTCGACACGTCGGTCACCGCCACGATCGCGTGCCGCCACCGGTGCGCAGACATGCGGTTGATCAGGTTGACGATCCCGTTCTCCAGCCCGCCGACACCGAAGCGGTAGACGACATGGACAATCAACGATGGCTGCGCGTCCATTCGGGACCTATTCCCTTTCAACGATGGGTCTCGGCGCGGACCTGTTTCAGCGCAACTTCTATCGAAGGCAGCATATCGCGCACGAACTCGCGCAGCGTCTCTTCCGCGTCCTCGCGCCGCTCTGTATACGGCGTGGCGAGAATGATCGCCGCCGCGTCGTCGCCGCGGCCGAGCAATCGATCGCGCGCGAGGAGCATTTTGCCGACATAGAGACTGACGACATCTCGTCCCGAGAGGTGGAACCAGTCCCAGATTAGCAGGCGCTGCCCGTCCGACCGGAGCCGTGTCTGACGAATTTCGGTGGGGCCATTGCCGAGGACTTCCGTGCGTCGGGACTCCCCCACGTTTGCCCACACCGGATGCTTTTGCACGACCATGAAGTTGGTCGTGGTCAGCAATTCGGCTCCCTTGCGCTGATCACGGTAGAAGCCGACGTAAACTGCCACCGCGCGATCCCCTTTGCGATAGACCTGGAAGACGCTTGCCGCAGCGCTTTCATAGTGCGGGCGCCAATCGGTCAGGGGCTCTGCGGCCAGCGACCAGCCTCCAGCGGATACGGGGGTCGGAACGACCAGCTTTCCGGCGGGGCCGCTTGACTGCTCCAGATGAGCCGCATAGAGGGGCCACGCCGCCGCGAGCGCAAGGACCGCCCCCGCTGCCGCTGTCCTGTGCGCGGCCGAAACCGATGCTTCGCTTACCGAGTGGACGACGTTTGAATCTCCATCGCTTTCCCCGACTGGATCGCGCCAGAACGAGCCCAACCAGAATAGCAGGAACATCACCAAGCCGAAGAAAAGCCAGCCATAGATCAGGTGGTCAACGCCCAGGGCGAGCTTCATGTCGCTCAGGTGCGCGATCATCACGATCATGTACGCACGGAATCCGTTGGCAACGATCGGGACGACGACCGACAGGGCAATGAACAGCAGTCGCTTCCAGAGTTTCCGGTAACTGAGGTAGGCATAGAGGACGCCAACGGTGATCGAGGCAATCAGATATCGCAGCCCGCTGCAGCCCTCCACGACCGACCAATTCCCGGAAGGGATCGTGAAAAAGTTCCCTTCCCGGAATACCGGTATTCCGGTGATCTGAAGGGCCGCCACGGTGAAGTCGGCGGTCCAATCCATCAACGGCGGAACCAGCGCCTCCCCTATCGGCACGGCGAGCAGCAGGAATGCGAGCGGGAAGGCGAGCGCCCAGGCGACTTGGCGTCCCGCAAGCGCAATAACAGCAGCGGGTATCATCGCCACCAGCGCGTACTGCTGAACCACCTGCACCTGACCCGCCGCGGCGATCAGCCAAACCAGGCCGGCACCCGCGACCAGCGCGAACCCAAGATAATCGGGTGCCGGAGCGAGCCTCGCGACCTCCCGCCGCTTGGTCCAGATCAAAAAGACGGAAATCGGAAGGATCAGAAAGGCGTGCTGGAATGTTTCGGAGCGCGCCCAGATTCCGACCATCGACGCCGCGGTGGCCCAGTACATGGCGACGATGCCGATGCAGACCAGAACAACCAGCGGCAAGGTGATTTGCCAGCCGCTGTGGATCTCGATCGCCGGCATGATCGCCTCGGGAGCGTGCAGCAGCCGGTCCGTTTTTGTGTTCATCGAGCGAGAACCTTGGCATGCAGAGCAGGCCGAACATCTCTGGCAACAGGGGATCCGGAGTTATCGGAAATCACGCCGCCCCGCTCCAGTAACTCATCAAGCAACTTCAGACTCGCCGGCCACGCATAATCGGCGAGGACCCGCGACCGCGCGAGTCTTCCCATACGTTCACCTCGAACCGGATCCATTGCCTCCAGCACTTTCTCGGCGAACGCGTACGTGTCCGCCGCCACCTCGATTTCGGAACCCGGCAGCGCCGAAAGTGCGCCAGCCGCCGCAGGCGTCGCGACCGTTGGTTTCGCCATTGCCATCGCCTCCAACACCTTGTTCTGGATCCCGCGGGCAACTCGCAGCGGCGCCACGATAACCCGCGCATACTTAAGATAGGGACGAACGTCGCTGACGCGTCCAGTAACAACAGTGGTGGGCTCGTTGCCAAGGACCCGTACCGATGCGTCGGGATTCATGCCGACCACATAGAAGCGTGCTGCCGGGTCACGCCTGCGGATTTCAGGCAGCACCTCGCGTGCAAACCAGACTACAGCGTCGACGTTCGGCCAGTAGTCCATGGCGCCGGTGAAGACGATCGCGCGCTCGCCGGGCGCGAATGGCGACTCGAAATCGTGCGCCGGCGAGAAGTACTCGCTGTCAACGCCATTGCGTATGGTCATGACATGGTCCGCGCTCTCCGGAGCTAGCTCGCGGAACAGCGTTGCCTCTTCATCGGTGACGAAAATGACCGCCTCGGCGCGGCTCGCGGCATCCTTCTCGAAGCAAAGCAAGCGGCGCGCCTCGCGCGCGTAGAGCGCGGAAATCGGCCACTTCCGCGTCCGCGCGTAGTCACCCCACTTGGCCGAATCGAGGTCGACGAAGTCGATGAAGCGCCGTATATGGGGCACGTCGTCCAGGTATTGCGCCATGGGCGACGAATACGCGAACGCGCGCACGATGCCCTCGCGCTGGGTGATCGCCTGCACCCACGCCCGCAGTTGGCGACTCCGGAAATAGGGCAGGGTCAGTGCTTCTCCGGTGAGGAACCCCACGGCGCTCCCTGCCCGCCTCGCCCGCGGCGAAAGGCGCTCGACGTGAACATCCGCGCACAACGCCCTCAACGGCTCGACATGCTGCCAATCCGCCGGATCGTCGACAAAGGTACCCAGGAATATACGGTAACGCCCTGCAAGATGCCTGAGGAAATGATAGGAGCGTACCTTGTCGCCCTTGTTGGGCGGATAGGGCAAACGGTGGCAGAGAAAGAGGAGCGGGTCCATGGCTGTGCGCGTGCCGATCATCCCAGGCTCTTGACCAAATGCGGCCCGAGAAAATTCGCGACAGGGATCGGCAACCGTCGCCACAACGCGATCAGCGCACGGTACTTCGGGTTGAGCGGGTTGTTCTCGGGGATGCGGTCGCGCCGGTAAAGACAGTACTCGTAGGCGAGCGGCACCGGCTCGAAGCCCCAATTCTTCTTGAAATCGAAGGGTCCCGTTCCCTGCTTGCTGCGGCCGTAATCGAAGACGCGAATCCCGCGCTCACACGCCCGGCGCATCAGTTCCCAGTACTTGAAATCATTGGCGCCGATATCCCGGGCGACGACGTCGTCGCCTGCGTAATACGGCAAGACCTCGTCGCGAAAATAGAAACTGAGCACGCTCGAAACAGCCTTGCCGCCTGCATCAGTGACTGTGAGCACTTCGACATCGCGGCCAAACGTCTTCTGCAGCGTTTCGAAGTAGCGCCTCGACAGCGGAGGCGTGCCATGCCGATGCATGTTGTCCGCATACAAGCGGAAAAAGCGATCGACGCCGGCGTCGATGTGGCTGGTCAAGCCATTTTTGATGCCCTTGCGGACGACTGCCCGCTGCTTGCGCGGTATGGCGGCAAGGTTCGCGTCGATGTCCGGGAGAAGCTCCTTGCGAAACGTGACGTAGAGATCCTGCTGTGGCCACTCCGGCTCGCGCCGGTTGCGGTCGCGGAGTTCGAGGTGCTCGACGCCTAGCCTCTTTCCCAGCTCGCGGGCACTCCTGTGCAGCGCGGTGACTGCGTCGGGCTCCGTTGCGGCGACACCACCGTAAGCGCAAAACGGCAACGAAACCAGCGAATGACCGAAGAACAGGCTCTTCACTTCGGCGAGCGGCAGCACGCCGACGATGTTCGAATCACGCTCAGCGAGCAGGTAATGCGTTCGGTGGCCAAAGCACTCCTGCAGCACGCGCATCCATCCGATGCGATGAAAGAATGTCGCCTCGGTACATCGGGATACGAATTCGTCCCACCGACCGGATTCGTCCGGCGAGATGGGCCGAACGGCGATGGGCCGTGTTGTCGGGGCGCCCAACAGGATCGCATCCACACCGGCATTCATTGGTCGTCCCGAACTACGTGGTCTAACCGACCCCAGCGGAAATCGCGCAACAGCATCTGCAGTCGCGCCGACGTACGCTGCAGATTCACATAGTGGCGGAACTTGGACCTGGCGTCTGCCGCCTGCACGCGCGGCTGTTCCGGATCGATTTCCCACGGATGGAAATAGAAGATTGCGGATTTCCCGTCGTCGTTATTGACGCGTTGGATCAGCCATCGCGACACCGCATAGGGCATCAGCCGGAAGTACCCACCGCCGCCCGCCGGCCAATTCTTGCGCAGCACACGTGCCGTCGTAACAGGGATTTCGAACATTCCCCCGCCTACGTCGTGGCGAAAGCGCAAGCCATCGGGGTCGCCATAGTGATCGTGCGCAATCGGATAGGTGCTGGAACTGTACCGATAGCCCGCCTCGCCGAGGCAATCGTAGGCCCACCGATTTGCGCTGCCGATTGAGAAGCTCGGCGCCCGATAACCTGAAATCCCGATCCCTGCAATATCCTCGAGGATGGCCTTTGCCAGCACCACGTCGGCGGAAAAGGCCGCCGGCTCGAGCTCGGTCGCACGCTCGTGAGCATAGCCATGGCTTGCGAGTTCATGTCCCTGCGCCAGGATTTGCTTGACCATTTGCGGATAGCGCTCGGCAATCCAACCGAGCGTGAAGAACGTCGCCTGGGTCTTGGTGAGGTCCAGGATCTCCAGAATGTTGTCGATGTTGCGTTCGATACGATGCGTCTGGCTGTCCCAGCTCGAGCGGTCGATGTAAGGCGCGAATGCCGATACCTGGAAATAATCCTCGACGTCAATCGTCAGGGCATTGACGACATCGCAGGGCTGGGATATTCGCGCGTCCATGGTTTCAGCGTGCAGCCGATTCGGCTCGTTCGACAAGCCACGTTGCGAGGTGGGCGGCAATGCGTGGGGACGCACGACCATCCCAGAGTTCCGGCGCGCACCCGCGCCTGCCGCCGCCGGCGAGGATGGCCGCGACACTTTCGCGAATCAGCGCGCCATTCCTGCCGACCAGCGTATTGGTCCCCTGCTCCACCGTAATCGGGCGTTCGGTATTCTCGCGCATCGTCAGGCAAGGTACCCCCAACGCCGTCGTCTCTTCCTGCATGCCGCCGGAATCGGTGATCACCAGCGTCGATGCAGTCATCAATCCTACCGTCTCCAAGTAACCTTGCGGCGGCAGCACGGCTATGCGCGGCGTATCCAGGAGCCCCGCGAGGCCAAAGCGCTCGACGTTGCCCCGCGTACGTGGATGAAGCAAACAGATCAGTGGGAGTTGGACACTCACCTCCCGCAGAATCGCAAGCGCCTCGGCGAGATCCTCCTTCCGGTCCACGTTGGACGGACGATGCAGCGTCACGACGCCGAACCCGGAATGCTCCTGCAGGATCGATACATCTACGCCGTTTCGGGCGAGGACAACGCTGGGTGGAATGGCGTGTTCGCGGCTCGCCGTCAACGAATCGATCATGAGGTTGCCAACGAAATGGATCTTCTCGGCTGGAATTCCCTCGCGGCGCAGGTTGTCCGCGGCGGAGCGCTCCGTCGTGTAGAGCAAGTCCGCGATCTGGTCGGTCAGCAGCCGATTGATCTCCTCCGGCATCGTGCGATCGAAGCTGCGCAAACCCGCCTCGACGTGTGCAACCGGGACGTTCTTCTTGACGGCGACCAGGCTGCAAGCCAGTGTCGAATTGACGTCACCCACGACGACCACGCAGCTGGGGTGCGTCGTGTCGACGACTGGCTCAAACCGCCGCATGACCTCGGCGGTCTGCACCGCATGAGTTCCCGATCCAACGTCGAGGTTGATGTCCGGTGCCCGCATGCCGAGACCAGCAAACAGCTGGTCGCTCATGGCCACATCGTAGTGCTGACCGGTGTGGACCAGGATGGGCGGCACGGCTTGTTGCTGTGCGCTTAACGCGCGAAGTAGAGGCGCCATTTTCATGAAATTGGGTCGAGCACCCACCACGCACAGGATCGGACCGGGCACCTGCACGCGTTGGTTCATCCTTCCCTGGTTCGGTTGGCGGAACTCTCAGGAGCGTCGCTGCGCGCCGCGGGTTGCAGCAATTTGACCACTGAAGACATCGCCCGCTCGAGACGCGCGACGCGCGGTTCGAGGCCAAACGCGGACGTCGCATCATCCAGGAAATCCTCGATGGAGCTCGCAACGGATGCCGTTTGCTCCTGAGCCGGCACGTTGAGTCCGCTCAGCTCGAGTGCGATTTCGGCAACAATAGCTTCGACGTGCTCCGCGTCAATCGTGTGCTTTTCCGACAAGTAGGCAGCCAGCAGGAGCCGATTGCACAGTGTGTTGATCTGCCGCGGAATTCCCGCGGAAAAGGCAAAAATCGCTTCGAAAGCGCCATTCTCGAATGTGGGATCGTCGCGCCACCCCACATGCCGCAGCCGGTGCTCGATATAGGCCTGGGTTTCGGCCTTGTCCATTGGGCCCAGGTGATACGACGCCATTACCCGCTGCCGCAGTTGCTGCATTTGCGGACCCTGCATGATCGTTCGCAACTCGGGCTGACCCACCAGAAAACTTTGCAACAACCCCTGGTTCCCGAGTTGGAAATTGGACAACATCCGGAGTTCTTCGACGGCGCGGCCTGACAGGTGTTGCGCCTCGTCGACGATCAGCAGTGCACGTTTGTGTTGTGGCACCAGCGAGACCAGAAATGCTTCAAGTTCGGCGAGGAGTCGCGCCTTGTCCGACGCGTTGGCCGGCAGTCCGAACGCCGTCGCCACTGCCCGCAGCAAATCGTCGGCATCAAGCTGCGTACTCACCAGTTGCGCCGCAACCAGTTGCTTCGCGTCGATTTGCTCGAGAAGATTGCGGATCAGCGTCGTCTTACCGGCACCGACCTCCCCGGTGATGATGATAAAGCCTTCGCCCTGGTGCAGCCCATATTGCAGGTAGGCGAACGCACGTTTGTGACCCCGGCTCGCAAAATAAAATGCCGGGTCCGGATTGAGCTGAAAAGGCTTGTCGGTAAGCCCGTAGTAGGATTCGTACACGCGCTCACCAGAATGTATGGGTTATACCAACGAAGACGTTCAACGTGGATGTGTTGCTCGAATTGATCGTACCCGTCGGCTGAAATATCGAATAGTTGACCCCTGCAAACCCCGTCGTCTTGGGACCGAACAACGTGCTGAGCGTCAAGCTCGCGTTTCCGTTGTTCGACCGGAGATCGTTCAGCGAGGTCTGGTTCGTCGTCGTCCTCGAATAAGTGGCGCTGGCGCCAAGATTGGTGAACCCCGACAGCTGGTAGCTGTAGCTGACGCCGATGCCGGTCTGGGTATTGTTCTGCCCGAACGCCAGTGCCGGCGGGAGCACATCGCCTTTGCCCGAGATGGCGTCACTCACCACATTGAATACCGTGAATGTGACCGAGTTACGAACGCCGATCAGTACGAGCGAGACCGACTGCGTGTTCTGCAGGGTTATCGACGTAGCGTAGAAGTTGACGGGCGCAGCTAGCGTGGGCGGGAGCCCAGTCCGGGCAAGGAACTGCTCGACGGCTATCGCCCGCTCGGCCGGGTCCGGTATGCGCGTGGTGAACGCGGCGTCGAGAAACTGGCTGACCGTCGTGCCCGCCGGAATGGCAAGCGCGAGTTGAGGATAGCTCGTGAGCCCGCGCACGAAACTGGCGCTGATCGCAGCATTGGGCAATCGGTGGCTGATCTGCCACGAGAACGAGGAGCCGAAGAACTGATGCTCCCAGAACCCCCCCGCACTCGTGCGCTCGGTCGGGTTCCATTGCACGCCGGCCCCGTAGATCGTCCCTTGGTTGTTCGTGGTCGGAAACTGATTATTCTCGTACCCGATCCTCCCGGAAACCTGCAACTGCGGATCGATCTGATACGGCACGATCAGGCGCGCAACCTGCAGCGTGTAATTGCCGGGGTTGACGTTGCTG
>Ga0302323_100004669_pt1 | contig 11167 bp, 9 predicted proteins | sample Fen_T0_3_FD_201950 | JGI IMG/M metagenome (GOLD analysis project Ga0302323, IMG submission 201950) | Peat permafrost microbial communities from Stordalen Mire near Abisko, Sweden - Fen_T0_3 | ecosystem: Environmental > Terrestrial > Soil > Wetlands > Permafrost | place: Sweden: Abisko... | reverse complement strand
GCACCGGCAGCTGGGCCGGGTCGAACTTGGAGATGACCGGCTCTTCGATGTTGCTGGGCAGGTCGCGGCGGATCTGGCCGATCTTGGTGCGCACATCGTTAAGCGCGTTGTCCACGTTGCGGCCCAGGTGGAACTGGATCACCAGGGTGCCCAGCCCCTCCTGGCTGGTGGAGCTGATCTCCTTGATCTTCTCGATGGGGTTGACGGCCTCCTCGATCTTCCGCACCACATCCTGCTTGACGGATTCGGGGCTGGCGCCGGGGTAGATGACGGAGACGGTGACGGTGGGGACATCGATATTGGGGTACTGGTCGATGCCCAGGCTCTTCACGGAGAAGAGGCCCAGCACCACCAGGGCCAGCATGATGCAGACGGTAAAGACGGGCCGGCGGATGGAGAAGTCAGACAGGAACATGGTTCACTTCCCCCCTGCGGGCACGCCACTGATCACGCGCAGGTGGCTGCCGTCACCCACCAGATCCTTGCCGTTGTCGATGACCTGGGTACCGACGCTGATTCCGCTGACGGGCCGGAAACCATCCTGTTCGGGGCCCAGGGCCACCTTCCGGCGGCGGGCGACGGCCTGTTCCGCGATGTAGATCTCCGCATCCAGATCCTGGGCCTTGAGCAAGGTGGCTGGCAGGGCCGGGCGCTTGGTTTCCCCCTCGCCGAGGATGACGCCCTCCACGAAGAGCCCACCTTTGAGTCGACCATCCGGATTGGGGACCTCGACGCGCACCCGCAGGGTGCGGCCGTCCTGGGACAGGCTGGGACTCACCTGAGTGACGCGCCCCTCCACGAGACCCTCCAGACCCACGGTGCGGAAGGTCGCGCGCTGGCCGACCTTCACCAGGGACATGGCCTCAGTGGGCAGGTCTGCCCGGATCTCCAGCTTGCGGTTGTCCACCACCTCGAAGGCTGTCTGACCGGGATTCAGCATTTCGCCGGGCTGCACCAGGCGGCGGGACACCTGTCCCGCGAAGGGCGCCACGAGGCGGGCCTTCCTCAGGCGCAGTCGGGCCAGGCCCAGGTTGCTTTCAGCGGCCTGGGCCGCAGCTTTGTTGGCGTTGTAGGCCGTTTCAGCCTGCTGGGCCGCCTGCCGGGTGATGCTGCGCTTTTCCAGCAGGGCCACGGAACGGTCGTTGTCGCGCTGAGCCTGGAGCGCTTGCGCCTTGGCCTGAGCCACCTGAGCCTCGGCCGCCTGCATGCCCAAGGCGTAGTCGTCTTCATCCTGGGCCCCCAGCAGCGCCCCGGCGGCGACCGTGTCGCCTTCCTGCACCGCCACGCGCGTCACACGACCGGTGACTTCGGCCTTCAGCTCGGCTCGGTTCACCGCCAGCAGGGTGCCGGTGAAAGCCACGGCGGAACGGAAGGTGCGCTCCTGGACCGGGACCAAGGTGACCGCCACCGTGCCCTCGGCTTTCACCGTGGCCTGGTGAGCCAACTCATTGTTGCGGTTGCTGCGATGGAAGGTGGCCGCCCCGGCGATCACGACGACGGGCAGGGCCACGTAAAGAAGAAGGGTTTTGCGATTCATGTTCGACTCCAATCAATTCAGGTCGGGATCAGACTGAGCATCAGGTTTCGCCTGAGGCGAAGAGGGGGTCCGGGGGGACATCGCGAGCGAAACGAGCAGGCGGTCCCCCTGGATCATGTCCATGGTCAGAGAGGGGGGAGGCCGAGGGAGCGACGTTGATCGAAGCGGGCGGACCAGAGACCCAGTTCGGCTCGGCGCCGCTGGCTTTCGGCCTGACGTTCCGCGCGCTCCGCCTGAAGCAGGTCGAGGGAGGTGATGAGGCCCTGCTCGAAGGATTCGCGGCTCATGCGCAGCGCCTCCTGGGTGGCGTCATGAGCCCTTCGGGCGGCCTCGTTCAAGGCAATGGCCTTCTCCAGATCACGATCGGCGCTGCTCTGCTCGATGGCCACGGACCGTTCGCGGTCGATGCGGGACTGCTTCACCTGCTCGAGCTGGGCCGTATTCTGGGCCCGCTTGCCTGAACTTCGCAGCCCGTCGAAGACGAGAAACTTCATGGTGACGCTCACCTTCCAGGTGTCGTACGGCTCCTTGAACAGGTTGTCCGTCTTGCTTGCCTGGTAGCCGTAGCTGGCGCTGAAATCGAACTTGGGGCGCAGATCCGAGGTGATGATCTTCTCGTTGGCCCGGTACATCTCCTCCTGCTGTTTCAGCTGGGCAAGCTCGCTGCGCTCCGTTCCAGAAGGCTTCGCTCCTGCCTCCGGCAGTCCGATGGCGGCGAGCGTGACGGGCGTCCTGGGATCCAGCCCCAGCTGGCCGTTCAGCACCTCCATGGCCCGCTTCACCTGGGCGTCGGCCTGGAGCGATTCGGGAATGACGGCCAGCCACTCGCTCTCAGCGCGAAGACGATCCAACTCCGTGGCCGTCTGGGCCTCCAGCTTGGCCTTCACATCCGACACGAACTGTTCCGCCGTTTTCCGCCGGCTCTCGATGACCTCCTGCTCCGCCTGGGCGGTCAGGACGCCCAGGTAGGCCTTGGCGACGCCGTGCAGGATGTCCAGCTCCGAGGTGGTGTAGCCATACGCGGCCTCCTTCTCGCCCATCTTCGCGATCTCGACGGCCGTGCCCAGCTTGCCCCAGTAGAAGAGGGGCTGCGTCAGGTTCGCCTGGCTGGTGTAGATGCTGCGGGCGCCCACCAGGGATGTCGGCGAAATGCCGAAGGCCGCGGCGCTGTCGGCAAAGCCGCTGTTGAGGATGGAGACGTCCCGCGCTCGGGTGAAATCGCCCACGAGGGTCAGCTGCGGCAGCGCGTCGGCGCGGGTACTGGTGATGAGCCCGCGACGCTCGTCGACCCGCGCCTTGGCGGCGCGGAGCATGGGGTTCTCGTTCCTGGCGCGGGACAGCGCACTGGAAAGGTCCAGCGTGAGCGGGGCCTGGGGCAACCTCGGCGAATCGGCCGGAGGCGGCGTCAAGGCAGGAGCCTGGAGGGTTGGTGGTGAGATCAGGAGCATGGTCAATTCCTCGGCTGCGGAAAGGCCTCGGGAACGCCAAGTCCCCTCAGGCTGAAATCGATGAAATGCTGGATGACTTTCATCAGGTCCTCCGGGTAGGCCGGATTGCCCCGAACGAGGCGGATGATTCCGAGAGAGTTCCGGAAATGAATGATCAACCCATGGATGCTCACGCCCATGGCGAAGAGTGCGTCCTCGTCCAGGTCAGGCCGCAGGATCTGAAGACAATTCGTCAGGTAGGTGACATAGGGTTGCAGGTGCTCCATGAGCAGGGCGGAAGACGAGGGCCGGGGAGACTGCATCTCCCGGGCCATGAGGATCATGGCGGCCTCATCCACGGGATCGGAACCACCGCAGGACATCAACTCGGTGACAAAGGCCCGGATGTAGTTCTGGAAGCCCTGGAGGGCGGCATTTCGGGCTCCGGGAGTGCCTGCGGGCGGAAGGCCCGCCAATTCGGAAACGGCCGAGGCCTTTCTGGAGAAAATCGCCTTGAGGGCTTCCGAATAGAGCCCCTCCTTGCCGCAGAAGTGGTAGGCCACCAGGGCCGAGTTGGCGTTGGCACTCTTGGCGATCTCGCGGATGCCGGTTCCATCGAAGCCCTTGGCAGCGAAGTGCAGAATGGCCGATTCGATGAGCCGGGTTCGCGTGTCTTGAGCCAAGACAGGGGGTGTCATGATGAGCCTCGTGACCTTGAATCAATCGAGTGATTAATTCAAGATTAAGATTTAATCAATCGATTGATGTTGTCAAGAGGGGAATTTTGTCCCGTGTGATCGCATTCATGGTTGCCTCATGCGATTCTTGTCTCTTGCGGAGTCAACCCATGCTCTTCCTGGTCTTCTATTTCGTCCTTTTCGTCGTGCTGATTTTTCAGGGCACTCATATTGCCGGCGAGGTCAAGACGCCTCTGGGCACCCTTCCTGAAGAGGTGGGCCAGAATCCCGTGGCCGCCGCCCGCTGGGGAATTCTGCTCATTACCATCGGCTTTTTCGGATCAGTGGTGGGCCTCCTGGGCTTCCGGTCTCCCGGTGTGGCGGCCCTCCGTCCCGCCATGCTGGCCCTGGGTCTGGGTGTCCTGGCCCTCTATGGCTTGTGGGTGATCTTCCTGGGTCGCAAGGCTGAATTCATTGGCAAACCCGCCATAGCGGACGATCACGGCCACGGACATCACTAGATCTTCCCCGTCGGGTTCCTTGAGCCCAGTTCCCGGATGACCTGCGCCGGATATGAACGGTGAGGTTTCAGTGATTCCAAGCGACGGCTTGGAGACCTGACAGGAGTTCCCCCTGCCCGGCTCGGTGGTGAAACCGCCGCAGGGTCGATGCGGGCGATGGCTGTCTTAGGGCCACACCTTCAGGATCGAAGAGCGCCGTACGGCGAACGGGCGGTCCCGAAGGACCGCCCGCCACAAACTGATCGAAGAATTTAGACCTTCTGAACGTTGGTCGCCTGGGGGCCCTTCTGGCCCTGAGCCACTTCGAAGCTGACGCGCTGGTTCTCGTCCAGCGTGCGGAACCCGCCACCCTGGATGGCGGTGTGGTGAACGAAGAGATCCGCACCACCCTCATCGGGGGTGATGAATCCGAAGCCCTTTTCGGCGTTGAACCACTTGACGGTGCCCTGAGCCATGACTGTTTCCTGCAGAATGTCTGGTGATGATGTAGCGATGACTTTCCCCAGACAAGGCCGTCATAGCATAGGCGTGAGGTCCGCCCCTGGCGGGTCACGCGAACAGCATGACAGGATTGCCAGAGTCCATTCCTTTTTTCTGCAACTAATTCGACCAATCACACACTCTCGGTTCCTTCAAAACCGGACCACGAGTCCAAGTCCGAAGGACTTTGCATCCATCCTGAGGTCCAAGTCACCCTGGATGGAACCAGCCGGGACCTTGATCTTGCTTACCTCATAGAAAGTCCTGAGACCGAAATGAGGATACAGGTAGGCCCGGCCATCCAGGCCATAGCGGGTGGCTGTGACACCCCGATAGACCAGGTAGTGGTAGTACATCCGCGACTCCAGCAGGCCCCCCGCAGCGGAAGACCATCCTGAGATACCGATCTGGGGGACGGTCAGCGAAGGGGCCGCGGTCTGAGTCGGGGACTGGGCCGTGAGATTCGCGGCGGTGAGGTTTGTCTTCAGGAACTGCGCCCCCAGGTCGAGCCCCACCCAGGCGTCCGGTTGTTGAAAGAGCTTATAGGTGTACAGGGCCTCTAGAATGGTCAACTTGGCCGTGGATCGCAGGACGGAACCGGAAGCATTGGGGGTCCCATTCAGGGAGATGTCCCTCGGCAGGGCCTTTTCTCCCTGAAGCCGGAAGCTGTCATAGGCCAGCCGGAAGCCATGGCCCTGAGTCTTGTACTCCAGGAGGGCCCCGAAGGGGTTGCCCTCGCGTTGAAGCCCAAGGTCGGAATCCGTATCGACCAGGGAGACCCTGCCATCCCGGCTTCCCTGAACGCTGGCGGTGATGGTCGGCTGGCTCCGCTGGACCCCCAAGGTCCAGTCGAGCTGGGGGTCCACCGTCCGCATTTCGGAAGACCCGATCTGGGCGAAGGCTGCAACCCCCTCAAGGCAGAGCAGGAGCAGAACCATGCGCATAGGCACTCCGGTCATGGACTGATCCTAGCCCCCTTCGGAGTACCGGCCGGGTCGACCTTTCACTTGTTGGAAATGGCCCACCCCATCAGAACCGTACCACGGCCCCAAATCCGACGCCCTTGCGATCCAGCTTGAAGTCGAGGTCATCGTTGACCGACCCCTTGGGCACCGTGAAGCTGCCACCTTCGTAGAAGGCGCGCAGACCAAACCACTTCACGGGGAACACCCGCAAGTCGGCTCCGAACAGGGTGTATTTGGCCTGTTTGTAGCCCAGGTAGTGGATGTAGGCTTTGGCCTCGACCGCCCCATTGAACCCGCGGGACCCGCCGGAGAGGCCGATCTGCGGAATGGGAGCTGTGACCCGGGTGCTCGCCGTGGTCGCGGTCGTGGCGGGAGGCACGATGCCGGTGGCGTCCATGTCGAGGGTCCAGGCCTGTACGCCCAGATCCAGCCCCAGCCAGACATCGGTATCGCGAACAAACTTGATGGTCCAGATGCCATCCACGCTGGCCAGTTTCACATGGGACTGGACCCGGGTGCCGGCAGAGTAGCTGGTGCCATTCACGGTGACAGTCCGGGTGATGATGCGATCACCCCGGTACTCGGCCGCACCATTGGACACCTGGAAGGCAAAACGTGGGCCCTGGTAGTCGAGGAAGAGACCTGGTGTCGTCTTGTCCTTGCCCAGACCCAGATCCGAGTCCAGATCCAGGGCGATATCCTTCCCATCCTGCTTGCCGCTGAAATGGCCTGTGAGCGTGGGTCCGAAACTCTGCCCGCCAAAGGTCCAGGTGCGCTGGAATCCGGTAGGTGCCTGATTCGGCGCGCCCAGCTGGGCAAAGGCCGAAGTGGCGCAGAGCGATAGAACGATCGGCAGAACGCGCATGACTCCTCCAGAAGGGATGCCCATCCTATCGGCAGAGGCGGCCGATCACTGGAATATCAGATGGCCGTGATTTTCCGGTAGGCCTCTAGGAAATCCTTTGGTTGAGGAAGGATTTCATCCTCCAGCGCCGGGTAGTAGGCCACCCAGGTGTCCTTGGCTGCCACACGCCGTACCGGGGCGTCCAAGTGAAAGAACAACTCATCGGCAATACGGGCCGCAATCTCGCTGCCATAGCCCCAGCTCAAGGTGTCCTCGTGGGCCACGATCACGCGGTGGGTCTTCTTGACCGTGCGCTCGATGGCGGCCCAGTCATAGGGATTCAGCGTGCGCAGGTCGATGATCTCGACAGAAATGCCTTCCTTCTCGGCTTCGCGGGCCGCCTGCACAGCGCGGTGGACGGTGCAGCCGTAGGTGATGACGGACAGGCTGGTACCCTCCCGAACCGTGCGGGCCTTGCCGAAGGGGATCATGAAATCGGGGCCCGGATCGTTGCCCTTGTTATGGGTCTGCCGGTAGAGGTGCTTGGGCTCCAGGAAGAGCACGGGATCGTCGCAGCGGATGGCGGTGCGCAGCAGACCGGCTGCGTCCAGCGCATTGCTGGGGCAAACCACCCGCAGGCCGGGGATGTGCGTGAAGGTGCTTTCCCCGCACTGGCTGTGGTAGGTGGCGCCACCCATCAGGTAGCCCGCGATGGGCACGCGCACCACCATGGGACTCTTGAAAGCGCCATTGGAACGCCAGCGGATGTTCGCCAGCTCATCGCGCAGCTGCTGCATGGCGGGCCAGATGTAGTCAAAGAACTGGATTTCCACCACGGGCTTGAAGCCTCGCACGGCCAGGCCGATGGCGCGGCCAATGATGGTGGCCTCTGCCAAAGGCGTGTTGAACACGCGGTGGGCGCCGAACTGCTTCTGCAGGCCGTGGGTGGTCTTGAAGACACCACCCTTCCCCTTCACCTCGTCGAGAATGGCCTCCCGGCTGGCATCGGCCACATCCTCGCCGAAGACCAGGATGCGCGGATCCCGCGCCATCTCGTGCTTCATCGTGGTGTTGATGAGGTCGAGCATGGTCTTCGCGCCGGTGGTCTGGTCGCCCGCTGCGTGCTCGGTATCGAAGGCGGCGGACGTGGGATCCACCTCCTCGCTGTAGAGATGCTGGTAGTAGCTGCCGGGTTCGGGCCGGGGAGCGACGTCCGCTTCTTCCCAGGCCGCATCGATCTCCGCCTGGACTTCATCCTTCAGCATCTGCAGCTGGGCCTCGCTGAGATCGCCCCAGGCCACCAGCTGACGGGGGTAGGTGAGGACGGGATCCCGCTGGCCCTCGGCCTCCCGCTGGGCCTTGGACTTGTAGAGCTGCTCATCGTCCGACAGCGAGTGGCTGTAGGGGCGGATCACCTTGGCCCGCACCAGGGCCGGTCCCTTGCGGGCGCGGGCGTGGTCGGCGGCGGCCTTCAGGGCCTCGTAGCTGGCGATGGGATCGCAACCATCCACCTCGTCCAGGATCAGGAGGCCGTGGGCGGCATAGCCCTGCAGCAGGGCGGCCACGTTGCCGCCCGGGTACTGAACTTCGCTGGGTGTGCTGATGGCATAGCCGTTGTCCTCCACCAGGAAGACCACCGGGGCCTTCAGGTTCACGGCATTGCTGATGGCCTCCCAGAACTCGCCCTGGCTGCAGGTCCCATCGCCCGTGGTGACCAGGGCCACCTCGTCCGACTTGATCCCGAGCTGCTCCTGCAAGCCGCCTTGTTCCGCCCGAACCACCGCCTCAACCGCCCCCACGGCCTGAAGGAACTGGCTGCCCGTGGGACTGGAGGTGGTGAAGATGTTGAGGCCCTTGTGGCCCCAATGGCTGGGCATCTGGCGGCCGCCGCTGGCGGGATCGTCCACGGCGCCCACGGAGCCCAGGAACATCTCCTTGGCCGTGTAGCCCAGCCCATAGGCCAGAGCCCGGTCGCGGTAGTAGAAGAAGAACCAGTCGTGGCCCGGACGGAACACCATGGCCGCGGCCGCCTGGACAGCCTCGTGGCCCACGCCGTTGATTTGGAAGAAGACCTTGTTCTGGCGTTTGCCCGTGATTTCCTTGTCGTCGATGCGCCGGGCAGCGTAGATCGTGCGGTACAACCGGACCCGTTGCTCGCGGGACAGGGCGGTGGCAAGCGCAGTCTGGACGGAGCTATCGGCCACAAAAACTCCTCCCGCCGAGGGGCGGTTCATGGCCCAATCTAGCATGCAGGTAAACGAGTCCTTATTTACCCGTGGATCTTTCACAGACCATCCCATCCAAGGGTCAGAATCGAGACCATGGCACAGACCGCCACAGATCAATTCATGACGAAAAGGTCGAGAAACTCACCGTCGTCTTATGGTGACGAATCCCGACCCCACGAAGACAGGGCGGTCCCCATGGGAACCGCCCTGTCTTCGACTTGCCATCATCGACTGAACGAACCGGAACTCAGAGCCCCTGGGGATAGGCCTCTTCTCCCTGCAACTCGGCATCCAACCCCTTCTCCTCGGCGAGCAGGGTCACGCGCACTGGGGTGATGCGGTCGATGACCCAGAGCATCACGTAGGTGAAGCCGAAGGCCCACACGGAGGAGATGACCACGGCGGCGCACTGCTTGAAGAAGAAGCTCGGGTTGCCCATGAGCAGGCCATCCACCCCAGCAGGGTTCCAGGACTTGGAGGCGAAGACGCCCAGGAAGATCACGCCGATGAAGCCGCCCACCCCGTGCACGCCCCAGACATCCAGCGCGTCGTCCCAACCCAGCTTGTTCTTCATGGCCACGGCGTAGTAGCAGATGACCCCGGCCAGCACGCCGATGAGGGCGCTGGTGGCGGGAGAAACATAGCCAGCCGCGGGGGTGATGGTGGCGAGACCCGCCACAGCGCCCGTGAGCAGACCCACCAACTTGGGCTGGCGGGCGTTCATCCACTCCACGAAGAGCCAAGTGGCGGCAGCAAAGGAGGCTGAGATATCCGTGTTGAGGAAGGCCGAAGCGGTCACGCTATCCACCCGGAACTCAGACCCGGCGTTGAAGCCGTACCAGCCGAACCACAGCAGGCCCGTGCCCAGGGCGATGAGGGGCACGCTGTGAGGGATGTTCTCCACCACCTTCCGCTTGCCCACATACAGGATGGAGGCAAGGGCGGCCATGCCGGCGGTATTGTGCACCACGATGCCGCCCGCGAAGTCCAGGACGCCCCACTTGGCGAGCAGGCCATCGGGATGCCAGACCATGTGGCAGAAGGGGAAGTAGACGAAGATCAGCCAGGCCGTAAGGAAGATCATGTAGGCCTTGAACGTCACGCGGTTGGCGAAAGCGCCGGTGATCAGCGCAGGCGTGATGATGGCGAACATCATCTGATAGGCGATGTGGACGACGAGGGGGATGCCGGCGTCGTTTCCGCCCAGGGTGAACATGGAGGTGAGGTCGACATGCCTCAGGAAGGCGTAGTAGGAGGGATCACCGATCACGCCATGCCAGGTGGGACCGAAGCTCATGGAGTAGCCGCAGACGAACCACAGCACGGTGGTCCAGCCCAGACTCACGAAGCTCTGGATCATGATGGCCAGGGTGTTCTTCCGCCCCACCAACCCACCGTAGAAGAAGGCCAGCCCCGGCGTCATGAGCATGACGAGGCTGCAGCAGATCAGCATGAAGGCTGTATTTCCCGTGTTGAGGGGCATCGGGGCCATTGAAAGTAACCTCCTTGTCCGAAACAACCGGACAGCCGGAAGTATGCATAGGCACAGCTGTGATCTGGGTTCGGAGGTTGGACTTTTTACGCGGTTTTTATACCGGTACCAAACTCCGTCTACCCTGGATCCTTCATGGACTCACCCCTTCCTCCTCGTCCCATCCTCGTGGCCCTCGGATCTGAGGTGCGCGCGCTGCGTCTGATCCAGGCTGGCTTCCGCTTGTCCCGGGAGCGCGCTGCACCCTGGATCGCCGTTCATGTGGAAACCGGCGGGTCCCAGCTCACAGAGGATGCGGAACAGGTCCAGGTGTGGCTTCAGGAGGCTCAGCGCCTGGGCGCCGGCATCCGGATGGTCCAAGCTTCGACCCTGGCCCAGGGACTGTCCGAGGTGACCCGCAGCACCGGCGCCCAGATGCTCCTGCTGGGACGCTCCCGGGACCGGTGGCCCTGGGCCCGCATGGGCCATTCCACCGCAGACGAACTTCAGCGCCGGGGCCTCGATACCCACATTGAGGTGATGGACGACCGCAAGCAGCTTTCAGATTCGACGGCTTCCGATACCGGCTTCGGCGCCATGGTGGGCGCCCTCAGCGTTTTGGCCGTCAGTTCAGGGGTGGCCTGGCTGGTACCTCACGAAGGGAGCATCGCCCTCGTCCTCCCGGTCTATTTGATCGCGGTGACCTTCATCGCCCACCACTGGGGCCAGCGGCTCGCCGTGCTGGCCTCGGTCCTGAGTGCCCTGCTCTACAACTTCCTGCTGGAGACCCCCCGCTTCAGCCACGCGTCGGCGCATTGGCCCAACCTGCTCTTCTTCCTGGCCATGCTGCTCGCCGCCCAGGCCGTGGTGGGGCTGCTCCACCGGCTCCGGCAGCAGGCCCGCGAGGTCCATCGTCGCGAGGTGCATACGGCTTCGCTATACCTGCTGGCCCGCGCCCTCGCCCGCTGCCGCACCTCGGAAGAGGTTGCCGCCATCACGGCCGAACACATCCGCCGC
>Ga0302323_100004668_pt1 | contig 11168 bp, 8 predicted proteins | sample Fen_T0_3_FD_201950 | JGI IMG/M metagenome (GOLD analysis project Ga0302323, IMG submission 201950) | Peat permafrost microbial communities from Stordalen Mire near Abisko, Sweden - Fen_T0_3 | ecosystem: Environmental > Terrestrial > Soil > Wetlands > Permafrost | place: Sweden: Abisko... | reverse complement strand
ATTCCCTGCCGCTCCTGGTGATCGTGGCGCTGTGGATCTTCTTCATGCGCCAGATGCAGGCCGGCGGCAACAAGGCGCTCTCCTTTGGCAAGTCCAAGGCGAAACTCTTGGCGAGCCAACAGAAGAAGGTCACCTTCAAGGACGTCGCCGGCGTCGATGAGGCCAAGGAGGAGTTGCAGGAGATCATCGAGTTCCTGCGCGAGGCACAGAAGTTCCAGAAGCTCGGCGGTCGCATCCCCAAGGGCGTGCTGCTGATGGGCGCGCCGGGCACGGGCAAGACGCTCCTCGCGCGCGCCATCGCGGGCGAGGCCAACGTGCCCTTCTTCTCGATCTCAGGCTCGGACTTCGTCGAGATGTTCGTGGGCGTGGGCGCCTCACGCGTGCGTGACCTGTTCGAGCAAGGGAAGAAGAACGCTCCGTGCATCATCTTCATCGACGAGATCGATGCGGTGGGGCGGCATCGCGGCGCGGGTCTGGGTGGCGGGCACGACGAGCGCGAGCAGACGCTCAACCAGCTGTTGGTCGAGATGGACGGTTTTGAGTCGAACGACGGCGTGATTCTGATCGCGGCCACGAACCGTCCCGACGTGCTTGACCCGGCGCTACTGCGCCCCGGGCGCTTCGACCGCCGCGTGGTCGTGCCGCGCCCCGACATCCGTGGCCGCGAGGGCATTCTCGACGTCCACACCCGCAAGATCCCCCTGGCCGACGACGTCGACCTCTCCGTGCTGGCGCGCGCCACGCCGGGCTTCTCGGGCGCCGATCTGGCGAACCTGGTCAACGAAGCGGCGCTCTTGGCCGCGCGCCACAATCAGCGTCACGTGACCATGGCCGACTTCGAGGTCTCGAAGGACAAGGTGCTCATGGGCGCGGAGCGTAAGAGCATGATCATCACCGACGAGGAAAAGAAGGTCACGGCCTACCACGAGGCCGGACACGCCCTTTTGGCCACCTTCTTGCCCCACACCGATCCGATCCACAAGGTCACGATCATCCCGCGCGGCATGGCGCTGGGCGTGACCCAGCAGCTGCCAACCGAGGAACGCCACAGCCTCAGCAAGGAACAGCTCGAGAGCCGCGTGGCCGTGTTGATGGGCGGCCGCATCGCGGAGGAGACCGTGTTCGGCGCGATCACGACCGGTGCCCAGAACGACATCGAGCAGGCCACGGAGATCTCCCGCAAGATGGTCTGCGAGTGGGGCATGAGCGAGACCCTGGGCCCTTTGACCTACGGCAAGGTGGAGGAGGCGATCTTCCTGGGAAAGGAGTTCAACCGGCGGCAAGACTACAGCGAGGCCACGGCACTGACCATCGATGCAGAGGTCAAGCGCATCGTCGTGCAACAGTACGGCCGGGCACGCACGCTGCTGGAGGAGCACCACGCGGAACTGGTGCGTGTGGCCGAGGCGCTGCTAGAGCACGAGGTCCTGGATGCGGTTCAGCTGCGGCGGGTGCTCGACGGTGAGATCTTGGCGCACGCGGACGCGACAGGGGACGCAGACGTGCCGCCGGTCAATCCAGATCAGGCCACGGAGCCCGGAGCGCCGTCCGGTGCTACTGCCTGACCGGGCTACGCATTCGGCAGGGAGGCGGTCATCGTTCTACATTCGAGCCGCAAGCAGTACCGACTGAAGATGCGCGGTCAGGAGTGCATCCTGGGGCGACGCACGTGGGTCATGGGCGTGCTCAACGTGACTCCCGACTCGTTCTCTGATGGTGGTTGTCACCTCGATACACAGGCCGCTGTCGCCCACGGCCTGGCGATGTTCGAAGCCGGCGCAGACGTGGTCGACGTCGGGGGCGAGTCCACGCGGCCCGGCGGGGCAGCGCGCGTCGACGTCCAGACGGAGCTGGGCCGCGTCATCCCGGTTGTGCGTGCGCTTCGTGAGCGCAGCGCGGGTTGGATCTCCGTGGACACGACCAAGGCAACCGTGGCCCAGGCGGCGCTCGATGCGGGCGTGGACATGATCAACGACGTGAGCGCCCTGCGCTTCGATCCGGAGATGGCGCCGCTCCTGGCCCGGCGCGGTGTCCCGGTGGTTCTTATGCACTCGCGCGGAGGTTTCGGCGAGATGCACGCCGCCCAGCACTACAACGACGTCGCAGGCGAAGTCGCCGAGGAGCTCGCGGCTACGCTGGCGCACGCCGAGCAGGCGGGCATCGACCGCAGTCAGACCTTGCTCGACCCGGGGCTCGGCTTTGCCAAGGAAGCGGCGCACAGTCTGGCGGCCCTGGACCGATTGGACGAGCTGGCCGTCCTCGATCGACCGCTGCTGGTCGGACCGTCGCGCAAGAGCTTCATCGGCCGGACTCTGGATCGCCCGGTGGACGAGCGCCTGATGGGTACAGCGGCCGCGGTGGCCGCGGCGGTACTCGGCGGCGCGCACATGGTTCGGGTACACGACGTCGAGGCCATGTTCGACGTCGTGCGCCTAGGCGACGCGTTGCGCGGGCAGGCATGATGCTGGCCCCGTTCCTCGAACGGCTGTCGCTCTTCCTCGGGTCGCGCGAGCACCTCTGGCTCGATGTGCTCGACATCCTGATCGTGGCCTTCGTCATCTATCAACTGCTGCAGCTCATCCGCGGCACGCACGCGGTGCAGGTCGCACTGGGTGGCGCCGTGCTGGTCCTGCTGTTCTGGGCCTCGCAGTGGCTCGACTTGCAGGCGGTGAACTGGCTGATGCGTACGTTCCTACCCTACGCGGTCTTCGGCATCCTGGTCATCTTCCAGCCTGAGATCCGCAAGGTCCTGGCGCATCTCGGCAAGACGCCGCTCTTGGGGGTATTCGGTGCCGGGCGCGCCAAGGACGTTCTGGACGAAATAGTGCTCGCGACGACCTCGCTCGCTTCCAAGAAGATCGGCGCGATCCTGGTGCTCGAGCGCGAGATCGGCCTCAAGAGCTACATCGAAACCGGCATAGCTCTGGACGCGCAGATTACGTACGACTTGTTGATCAACGTCTTCACGCCCGGCACACCCCTGCACGACGGCGCCGTCGTCGTGCAGGGCAACCGCGTGGCCGCGGCGGCGTGCTTCCTGCCGCTAACGGTCAACCCAGCGCTTTCGCGCACACTCGGCAGTCGACACCGCGCCGCCATCGGCATCACCGAAGACACGGACGCGGTCGCGCTCGTGGTTTCCGAGGAGACCGGCACGATCTCAATGGTCGTGGGGGGGCGCATTCGCCGCGGACTGGACGCGACCGCATTGAGGCAGGCGCTGTACGAGTTGATGGAGATGGAGAAGGACGTGCAGGTCGCGCTGCCGTCCGCAACCGCGACCGCTGACGGCCGCGAGGGGCGATAGCGTGCGGCGCCTGTTCGCCCACCTCGGACTCAAGCTGGTCAGCCTGGCCTTGGCCATTCTGCTTTGGTTCGTCGTGGCAGGTGAGAAGACCTCCGAAATCGGCCTGACCGTGCCGGTCGAGTTGCAGAACCTTTCCAAGGATCTCGAGGTGGTCGGAGAACCGCTCGACACGGTCGAGGTCCGGCTCAGGGCCACTCCCGCCATCCTACGGCGTTTGAATCGCGAGGACGTGTCGCTGCGCGTGGACCTCGGCGGCGCCACAGAAGGCGAGCACTACTTTCACCTGACGGAGCAGACGCTGCGCCGTCCGTTCGGGGTGGGCGTGGTTCGTCTGAATCCTGCCAGCCTGACCCTCGACCTAGAGGGCACGCTGGTGCGCGATCTCCCGATCCGCGCCCGTGTCGTCGGCACACCGGCGGCGGGCTTCGAGGTGGCGGAGGTCGGGAGTCAACCTGCCACGGTGCGCCTGGCTGGGCCGCGCTCTCGAGTGCAGGCGCTCACGAGCGTCTTCACTGAGGCCGTTTCGGTGGAACAGGCCCGTCAGAACGTCGCGAGCAGCGTCAACGTCGGCATCGGCGATCCGCTCGTGCGAATACAGGGCGATCCGCGCGTACGGGTCACGGTGCACGTGCGCGAGTGCCAGGAGACACGCCTGTTCTCAGACGTCAGGGTGCGCGGCCGGGGCGGCCGCGTGCGCCTGCGCCCCGCCCGCGTCAGCATCGTCGTAGCCGGCCAGCGGTCGCTTCTGGCGCAAATGACCTCGGACGCCTTGCGCCCGTACGTGAACGTGGGCTCGCAGCACACGAGCGCCGCGCAGCCCGTCGCCGTTGAGCTCGCCTCGGGGTTCGCGACGGTGGAGGTGCGCCGCGTGGAGCCTTCCGAAGTCATCGCCACCCCTCTTCCGCCCGGCGCGGACGCCGTCAGCGCGGCAGGAGCGAGACCATGACGCGACAGCACTCGGGCCCCGCTGCCACAGCCGTTGCGAGCGAAAGCACGCGGCCGCGACGGCTGTTCGGCACTGATGGCATTCGCGGCGTGGCCAACGAGTACCCGATCACACCGGAGGTTGCGCTCAAGCTCGGGTGCGCGGTCACGACCCTGGCCGGTCGGGGCAAGGCCCACGCCCCGCGCATTCTCCTCGGTAAAGACACACGCCTATCCGGCTATCTGCTCGAGACGGCGCTTGCGTCAGGCATTTGCTCGATGGGCGGACGGGTACTGCTGTGCGGCCCGGTTCCAACGCCGGCCGTGGCGCACCTCACCGTGAGTATGCGCGCCGACAGTGGCATCGTCATCAGCGCCAGCCACAACCCTTACACAGACAACGGCATCAAGATCTTCGGCGCGGATGGCTTCAAGCTGCCCGACGAGGCCGAGGCCGAGATCGAACGGCTCATGTTCGACGAGACCATGCTGCACGCCCGCCGGGCAGGGTCCGGCATCGGACGCGCCGAGAAGCTCGAGGACGCGCGCGGACGCTACGTGGTCTTTGCCAAGAGCAGCTTCCCGCGCGACCTGACGCTTTCAGGCGTGCGCATCGCTGTCGACGCCGCGCACGGTGCGGCCTACCGCGTCGCTCCACTGGTGTTCCAGGAGCTGGGCGCCAGCGTGACCGCCATCGGGGTCAAGCCGAACGGCGTCAACATCAATCGCGACGTAGGCGCGCTGCACACCGAGAACCTGCGTGCGCTGGTCGTGCGCAAGGGGGCGCAGCTCGGTGTGGCGCTCGACGGGGATGCCGACCGTGTCATCATCATCGACGAACAGGGGCAGGTCGTTGACGGCGACGCCGTCATGGCAATGTGCGCCATGCGCATGCAGCGGGAAGGCGAGCTGCGCGGCGGCGCGGTCGTCGCGACAGTCATGAGCAATCTGGGTCTCGACCGGGCGCTCAGGGCCCAGGGCCTCGGCCTCGTGCGCACTCCGGTGGGCGACCGCTACGTCGTCGATGCGATGCGCAAAGGCGGCTACAACTTGGGCGGGGAGCAGTCTGGCCATCTGATCTTCCTCGATCGCACATCCACGGGGGACGGCGTGATTGCCGCGCTGCAGGTCCTGGCGCTCATGCTGCGTAGCGGCAAGCCGCTCTCGGAGCTGGCGCGCAATGCCATGCAACGCGTGCCGCAGGTACTCGAAAGCGTCGTGCTCAGCGCGCGCAGGCCGCTGGAGGAGATGAGCCATCTGCGCGCAGCCGCGCGTGCCGTCGAAGAAACGCTGGGTCGGGACGGGCGCGTGCTGATCCGCTGGAGCGGGACCGAGGCCAAGCTACGCATCATGCTGGAGGGCCCGGACGAGGGGCGCTTGCGGACCTGGCTGGCCGAGCTCGTCGCCGCAGCCGGCCGTGACGTGCCTCAGGTGCAGGGCTAACGGCTCATGACGCGCTTGGGAGTGAACATCGACCACGTCGCGACGCTCAGGCAGACGCGGCGCGCCAACGAGCCCGATCCTGTGTACGCGGCTATGGCAGCGGAGCTGGCCGGGGCTCACGGCATCACCGTGCACCTGCGCGGCGACCGGCGTCACATTCAAGACCGTGACGTGGAGATCCTGCGCAGAGTGGTCAAGACGCAGCTCAACCTCGAGATGGCCGCCACGCAGGAGATGGTCAAGATCGCGCTGACCGTCAAACCGGACCAGGTAACGCTGGTGCCCGAAAGACGGGAAGAGGTCACCACCGAGGGCGGACTCGACGTGGTTCTCAACAGCGTGCAGCTCAAGCCAGTTGTCCGAACGCTCAGCGAAGGAGGGATCCACGTCGGCCTCTTCATCGACGCTGATCTGCAGCAGGTCAAGGAGGCGCACAAGATCGATGCCCCCGCCATCGAAATCAACAGCGCCAGCTACGTCGAGGCGGGCAACGACCGCGCTCGCGACGAGGCTCTGCGCAAGCTGAGCGACGCCGCGCGTCTGGGCCGCAAGCTGGGGCTGGCTGTACACGCCGGGCGCGGTCTGAACTACCAGAACGTCGGTGGTCTGGCCGCTCTGCCGGAGATCGCGGAGCTTAACATCGGTCACAGCATCGTGGCTCGAGCGGTGCTGGTGGGCATGGAGCGGGCGGTGCGGGAAATGCTCGAAGCGATGGGCCGCGGAGCCGGCATCTCATTCGTCGCGCGCGAGTCGCACTGATTGACCCCCTTGTCCGAACACCGTATCCTTGCCGGCGAGCGATAGCGCTTCGGTTCACGCGGTGACGCGCGCAACTGCGGCGCCCTTGGGAGAAGACGCATGATCGAGGCCTTCGGCCGAAGCGACGTGGGCCGTCGACGCAAGCTCAACGAGGACAACTACGTCGTCGCTGCGGACCTGGGCTGCTTCATCGTCTGCGACGGGATGGGCGGGCACAACGCGGGCGAGGTCGCATCGAGCATGGCGGTGGAGACGCTCACGACGTTCATTCGCGAGAGCCATGCGGTCGAGTTCGAGCGCATCGCCTGGGCCTTTGGCGTCGATGCCTCACTCTCGCGCGACGGCAACCGAATCCGCACGGCCATCAAGCTCGCCAATGAACGCGTCTTCAACGCGGCGAACGCCAACGCTGATTGCGCGGGTATGGGCACGACTGTCGTGACCGCGCTGGTCAAGGATGACCTGCTCACGGTCGGTTGGGCCGGCGACAGCCGCTGCTATCTGCTGCGCGACGGACAGCTGCGGCAGCTGACGCGCGACGATTCGTGGGTCTCGGCCGCTGCCGCAGAGGGCATCCTCTCGGCCGAGGAGATCGAGCACCATCCGTTGCGCAACATCATCACCAAGGCCATCGGCGCCCGCGACGCGATCGACGTCGATGTCGTCGAGGAGGCACTGCGGCCTGGGGACGGCGTGTTGCTCTCGACCGACGGTCTGCACTCCATGATCGGCACACCTGAGATCCTGAGCTGCCTCAATCACGCTGGCGACGACATCGCGCAGGCGGTCGAGCGCCTGATCGCGGCCGCCAACGAGGCCGGCGGCAAGGACAACGTCAGTGTCGTGATCCTGCGTTGCGCTTAGCTCAGGGGGCAGCGCCGCCCGGCCGTCGGGGAACATCAACGTACGTAACACCGAGATGAGCCACAGCGACAGTCCTCTCGCGCAGTTCGAGCCTGTGATCGGGCTTGAGGTCCACGCGCAGCTGCGCACCGAGACGAAGATCTTCTGTAGCTGCCGCAACCGCTTCGGCGACCAGCCCAATACCAACGTGTGCCCCGTCTGTCTGGGCCTGCCCGGCGCCTTGCCAGTGCTCTCGCGGCGGGCGGTCACCTTGGCGATGCGCGCGGCTCTGGCGACGCACTGCACGATTGCGCCAGTCTCCGTGTTCGCGCGCAAGAACTACTTCTACCCGGACCTGCCCAAGGGCTACCAGATCTCGCAGTACGAACGCCCGCTCGCGACCGAAGGACACGTCGAGATCGCCGCCAGCGGTGGCGTGCGCCGCATTCGCATGCAGCGCATTCACATGGAAGAGGACGCCGGCAAGCTGCTGCACGAGGGCTTCGCCTGGTCGGACCGCAAGAGCGGCGTCGACTACAACCGCGCCAGCGTGCCTCTGATCGAGATCGTCTCGTATCCCGACATCTTCTCCGCTGAGGATGCCTACGCCTATCTCCAGGCCCTGCGCTCGATCTTGCTCTACGCCGAGGTGTCGGACTGCAGCATGGAGGAGGGTTCTCTGCGCTGCGACGCCAACGTCTCGGTGCGGCCACGCGGCAGCGAGCGGCTGGGCACGCGCACGGAGATCAAGAACCTCAACTCCTTCAGAAACGTCGCTCGCGCCATCGAGCACGAGACCGCGCGGCAGGCAGCGCTGATCGCCTCCGGCGGCGCGGTGGCGCAGGAAACGCGGCTGTGGAACGCCGAGCGCGGCGAGACGCTGCCGATGCGCTCGAAGGAGGAGGCGCACGACTATCGCTATTTCCCCGAGCCGGATCTGCCGCCCGTGGTCATCGACCGCGAGTGGATCGAAGACGTGCGACGCTCGCTACCGGAGCTCCCGGCCGAGAAGTGCCGACGTTTCGTCGTTGAGTTCGGCCTGCCGGACTACGACGCCGGCGTGCTGACCGCATCGCGGGAGGTGGCGGCCTACTTCGAGAGCGCGGCGCGTGAAAGCGGAAACGCCAAGGCCGCGTCGAATTGGGTGATGACCGAAGTGCTGCGCAAGCTCAAGCTGAGCGACGACGCGCGCGGCTTGAGGGCCTGCTCGGTCGCGCCGCAGCGGCTGGCGGAGCTGATTCGCCTCATCGACGAGGGCACGATCAGCGGCAAGATCGCCAAAGAGGTCTTCGAGCAGATGTGGGCCTCCGGAGAGGGGGCCCGCGCGATCGTCGAGCGCCAGGGCCTGCTGCAGGTCTCTGATGAGGCGGCGATCCTAGGCGTAATCGACGAGGTGGTCAGGGCGAACCCCGAGCAGGTCGAGACCTACCGCAAGGGCAAGGCCAGCGCTCTCGGCTGGTTCGTCGGCCAGGTCATGCGGCGCATGGGCGGCAAGGCCAACCCTCAGGTCGTCAACGCGCTGCTCAAGAGGTCGCTCGATTCTGGCGCGTGAGCCGTTCGCCGAGACCTACCCAAGAGCGCTCTAGGCGCGGCGCCAGCCACATCGCCACCGGCGCGAGCAACCAACCTGCGACGAGATCGACGAAGTAGTGGTGCCTGAGATAGATCGTCGAGATCCACAGGCCGACGGCGCAGGGCGCGAGCAGGAACAGCCACGGGCGCAGGTAGCGCCAGGCGTAGAAGAGCGCCAACAGCGAGACGGCTGCGTGGAGCGACGGGAAGGCGGCGCGGCTGTCGGCCGGGAGCAGCTCCAGCGTCTGCTGCGAAAGTGCGTAGAGCAGGTTCGGGTAGCCCTTGAGTTGCAGCCGGAACTGGTGCGCCAGGTAGAGCCGCGGCGGCGCCGCAGGTAGCGCGATGTAGAGCGCGTACCCCAGGTAGAAGCAGGTGACGATACCCAACAGCGCCTGGCGGAACTCCCGGCGTCTGCCGGCGATCAAGAGCAGCAGCGGGACGGACGGCGCGATCGCGAAGAAGCTTGCGTAGAACACCGACATCAGCTCGGTGCGTGCAGGTGTGATGAAGCGCTCGGCCCACACACAGGGCGAGATGCCGAACCAGGCGCGGTCACAGGCATCGAGCCAGTGGTGCACGTCATGCGTATTGACGAACCCAATGGTGTCGTGCAGGTTGGTGTAGATCAGAATGCAGGCTAGAAACGGCACGAACTCGCGTATGCCGTGCACGACGCGCGCCTGCGGCGCAAGGTGCATGGCCAACCCGAGGGCGGCTAGAAAGCCGACAGCAAACCCGAGACGGAGCACGCCTCCGGGGAAGCGCTCGCCGAGCAGCGCGTTCTGCTCGGCATAGCGCTGGGCGACAAACGTTAGGTAGGTCGTGGGAGCGAGAAAGACAAGCGCGACCAGCTCCTCGATCCGCAGGCGAAACAGCATCGCGCGCAGCGTGGCCGCCGTCAGAGCAGTCCCTTGAGAGCAGGATAGAGCGCCTTGAAACGCGCGTAGGGCGCCGCGTAGGCCGCGTGCGCCCTGCGGTCCGGTTTCTCCCTGGCCAGGCGCTTTAGAGTGGCGCGGCAGGCGCTGGCGACGTTTCTGAACGCACCCACGCCGACCGCCGCCAGCAGCGCGGCGCCGAAGGCCGGTCCTTGCTCGCGGTTGACACGCACCACCGGCAAACCGTAGACGTCGGCCTGCATCCGGCGCACGAACGGGCTCTGGGCGCCACCGCCCGTCAGCAGGATCTGCGAAAGCGGTGCGACCTGCGCGCGGACGATTGTCAGGGAGTCCATCATGCCAAAGCACACGCCTTCGATCACGGCACGCGAGAGGTGCGCGCGTGAATGCGCCAACGACAGACCGATGAATGCCCCCCGTGCGCTCGCGTCACGGTGCGGCGTGCGCTCGCCCTGGAGATAGGGCAGGAAGGTCAGGCCCTCGGCGCCGACAGGGGTATCGGCCGCCTCCTGGTCAAGCAAGAGGTTCGCATGCGCGCGGCCCTCCAGCTCCCTTGCCAGCTCGCGCTGATGCCAGGCTACGGCGCCGCCTGCCGTGAGCATCACGCCCATCATGTACCAGCTGTCCGGCAGAGCGTGGCAGAACGTGTGGGCGCGCATCTCGGGATCGACCTTGGGCTCGCTCATCGGCGCCACGATCGTACCGGAGGTGCCCCAGCTTGCCACCGCTTCACCCGGTCTGACCGCGCCAACGCCAATAGCGCCGCAGGCATTGTCTGCCCCGCCGCCAACGACCGGAGTGCCTGTGGCCAGGCCGGTGAGCTTGGCGCTGGCCGCGCTCACGCGGCCGAGCACTTCCGCCGACTCGCCGACCGTCGCCAACAGGCTCATCGGCAGGTCCACAGCCTCCATCATCTCGCTGCTCCAGCGACGCGTCGCGATGTCGAACATCAGCGTTCCGGATGCGTCCGACGGCTCGCACGCCAGCGCACCCGTCAGTCGGTAGCGGATGTAGTCCTTGGCCAGCACTACCTTGTCGACGCGCCGGAAAGCCGCCGGCTCGTGCGCGCGCAACCACAAGACCTTGGGGAGCGTGAAGCCCTCGAGCGCCGGGTTCGCGACCCACTGGCGCAGGCGCTCCTCGCCGATCCGCTCGGTGATCTCGCGGCACTCGGCGGTGGTGCGACTGTCACACCACAGCAGCGCGGGCCGAACGATCTCTCCCGAGCGGTCGAGGAACACGGACGAATGCATCTGACCGGAGAGCCCGATGCCTCCGACCTGAATGGCCTTGAGCTTCGACTTCTTCACGACTTGCTTGATGGCAGTGACCGCGGCCTTCCACCAATCGTCAGGGTGCTGCTCGGCCCAACCCGGCTTCGGTGTGGATAGTGACAAGCGCACCGCACTCGCACCCTTCAGACG
>Ga0302323_100004667_pt1 | contig 11169 bp, 5 predicted proteins | sample Fen_T0_3_FD_201950 | JGI IMG/M metagenome (GOLD analysis project Ga0302323, IMG submission 201950) | Peat permafrost microbial communities from Stordalen Mire near Abisko, Sweden - Fen_T0_3 | ecosystem: Environmental > Terrestrial > Soil > Wetlands > Permafrost | place: Sweden: Abisko... | reverse complement strand
GCCGCACTTGTCGCCCGGGCGCGGAGCCGGGTGCCCCTGCTGGATCACGCACTCGCCCCAGTTGTCGCCCTCAAGAGGGCTGTACATCGCCAGTCCAACGCTCATGACTCCCGGCTGAGCTTGGAAACGGTCCTCAATCTGCCGGTAGAGTCCAGGCACGCGATCGATCGTGTAACCCGCCCCCTGCGGATCGAAGTGCACAACATAACGGTTGGTTGTCGTAACGCCGAATTTCTGATTTTCTAAATTCGCAAGCGACTTGGTCATCAGAATCGCCCCGGCCAGCAGGACCAGCGATAGCGCCGCCTGAAAGACAACCAGAGCCTTCTGCGGCAGCGAAGAGCGGTCGCGGGTAGTGCGATTCACGCCGCGCAGCGCCTCCGCCGGGTGAGCATGGGAGGAGAGCCATGCGGGTCCGGCTCCGAAGAGGATGCCGGTAAGGAGCGAGACCAGAAACGCAAAGCCCATCACCGTCAGCGACGGCCGCGCCTCGATGGCCATATTCTTGGCATCGGGAAAAGCCAGAGCAAGAATGGTGTGCGATCCGGCATAAGCTACCGCCAGTCCCGCGAGACCCCCAATGCAGCTGAGCAGTACGCTCTCTGTCAGGATCTGGCGGATCAGCCGACGCCTGCTGGCTCCCATCGCTACGCGCACAGCCACATCGGAACGCTTGATGGTGGCCCGCGCCAACATTAGGTTGGCGATATTCGCGCACGCGATCAGCAGCACCACCGATGAAAGAATCATCAGCATCTTGAGGCCCTTGCCCGTCTCCTGCTGCAGGTTCTGAATTCCTCCGCCGCCCGGCACGATCACCACATGTTGCTTGGGAATAATCGTCGCACCGCCGTTCGCCGTCAAAAGTGGACGCGAGTAGATCCACTGCCGCAGCGTAAAGGAGACCTTGGTCTGCAAAGCGGCAATGTTTGTTCCCGGACGCACTCTTCCCAACGCATAAAGCCAGTGCGACTCGGGGTGATGCAGGATCGAGCTTCCTTCTCCGCGAACGAACGGCTCCGTTTGGATGGGCATCCAGAAATCCGGCGGAGAATCGGTAACCCGGTCTCCAAAGAAACCCGCCGGGGCAATGCCGATGATCGTGAACGGCTTGGCCTGGATGAAGATCGTCGAGCCGATCACCGCGGGATTCGCCGCGAACTCCCCCTGCCACATCTTGTAGCTGATTACAGCTGCGGGAGCCGCCGCGGGCCGGTCGTCGATATCGCTGAAGATCCGGCCGGCGTAGGCTCCCAGTCCTAATGTCGTGAAGTAATTGCCCGAGACGAACTCGCCGCGCATCGACTTGGCCAGAGCATCGCCGTGGCGAACGCTCCAGTGCCATTCTCCGGCCATCACCCCGGCCAGTTGTTCAAACTCCGGCGTCGAGTCGTGCAGGTATTGAAACAGATCGGTCGAAAAGATCGAGAAATCCCCGGTATCGCTCGCATCGCCAGGAAAGCCGCCCTCGATGCAGCAATCGTCGGTGTCGCCGATGCGGTAAAGCTTCGATGGGTCGGCCACCGGCAGCGAGCGCAGCAGGATACCCTGCACCAGCGTAAAGATGGCGGTGTTTGCGCCGATACCAAGCGCCAGCGTGAGCACAGCGGTTAACGTGAACCCCGGCGACTTGCGCAACTGACGCAATGCGTAGCGAAGGTCCTGCATGAAACTCAGCATCCCAAAAGCTCCTCTACTCGGAACGTAAGGCTTGCATGGGCTCGATCGACGACGCTCGCCGCGCGGGGATGACCGATGCCGCGAGCGCGAGCAGGAGGATGAAGATCCCAGCCAGAACGAGAACCGCTGGGTCGAGCGGATTCACCTGGAAGAGCATGGAGCGGAGCAGCCGCGTGGCAAAGATCGCCCCCACCATCCCGATTGCGCAGCCGGCCACTCCGAGCTTGGCCCCGGATACCAGCACCAGCCGCATCACGCTCGAGCGTTGCGAGCCAAGCGCTAGCCGGATCGCCAGCTCATGCGTGCGCAGAGCCGCTGAAAACGCGATGACGCTATAGATTCCCAGAAGCGCGAGCAGCACCGCTACCACAGCGAAGGCCGAGATGAGCGCGGTCGAGAAGCGCCGCGAGGCCTGGCCTTCACGTACGACTTGCTCCATGGACTCCACATGAACAAGCGGAAGTTGCGGATCGATGGAGCGAACCACCGCGCGCAATGAGTCCATCATTTGCTCCGGGGGACGCGAACTGCGCAACACCATGGAACCGTAGGTGCCAGTGAGCATGTCCGGCGGCGCGAAGGTGGCGATCGACGCCTTGAACTGGCTGGCCGGCGTGAACATCTGGTTCAGGGTCGGCGCATCGGACGATGTCTGTTTGATGTCTGCGGTTTCGCCGACCACCGTCATCCACGGCGTCTGGCTCTCCGGAAGGCCTATCTTCAAGCGCTTGCCGATAGGGTTCTGGCCGGGCCAGTAATGTTCGGCAAGGGTGCGGTTGACGATTGCCACTAGCGGCGAGTCCACGCGGTCCGCGGGCGTAAAGTCGCGCCCGCGGATAATCGAAATGCCCTCGGCGCGCAGATAGTCGCCGATGATCTGGGAGGGCCAGCAAAGATTGAGCCCTTCGCCCTTGGGAGGGACGTATCCTTCGGGCGCGAAGCTCATGCTGCTGCTGTTTCCGCCATGCGGCAGAAGTGAAGTCATCCCCGAAGCCTGCACGCCGGGCAACTGCCCGAGCCTGGCGATCAGTTGTGAGTTAAACGCATCCACCGCTGCCTGCGTGGAATACTGCTGATGCGGCAGTCCATAAAACGCAGTGAGAACGTGGTCGGGGCGAAAGCCGAGGTCAACCGAGTGCATCTTCTCAAAACTACGCAGCAGCAGGCCAGAAGCCGTCAGCAGCACCAGCGCCACTGCAAGTTCCGCTATCACAAGCGCCGAACGCAGGCGCGCATGTCCGCCGCCGGCCGAGCCCGTGCGACCGCCTTCCTTCAGCGCCTCATTCACACTCGTGCGCGCGGCAGCAAGCGCAGGCACCAGCCCGCACAGAATGCCGGTCAGCACCGCCGCCAGCAGTGCAAAGCCAACCACTTTCCAGTCGAGGCTGATCTCGCTCACCCGCGGCAGTGTCTCCGGCAAGAACGTCAGTCCCACGCGCAGCACGGAAGAAGCCAGCACCAGCCCCAGCAAACCGCCGCTCACGCTCAGCAGCAGTGCTTCCACCAGCGATTGGCGCAGCACCGCGCCTCCGCTTGCGCCCAGCGCCATCCGCACGCTGATCTCGCGTCGCCTCCGAATCATGCGCACGAGCAGCAGCCCCGCGAGATTGGCGCAGGCTATAAACAACACCACCGCAACCGCCAGGAACAGCGTGCGCACCAGCGGCCGGGCCTGGGCAACGGTCGCCTCGGTCAGCGGCACGGCAACTGGATGAATGTGAAGGCTGCCCATGCCCTTGGGAAATACGCGCTCGATCTCTTTGGCAACCGGCTTCGCATTCTCGAGTGCTTGCATCGGCGTGACGCCTGGCTTCAGGCGGCCCACCATCTGGTAGTTCCAGCTTCCGGCCTGGGTCAGCTCACCCGGGGAAAAACTCATGGGCACCCAGAGCTCGCTGCGGTTCAATTGGCCCGGCACCAGCGGAAACTCAAACTCGCGCGGCATCACGCCGATGATCTCGTAAGGCTTTCGATCCAGCAGTATCTTTGTCCCCAGAATGTGCTGCTCGCCTTGGAAGCGGCTGCGCCACATCTGGTAGCTGATGACCGCTACCTGCTCGCTGCCTTCATCTTCCTTCTGCGTGAATGGGCGGCCCAACAACGGCTGCACGCCCAGGACAGGAAAGATGCTCCAGGTGAGGCGCGAGGCGTTGATCTGTGCAGGCTCACTGGTGCCGGAGAGCTCATAACCGGTCTGCTGGAACGCGCCCAGGCTGTTGAAGGAGGTCATCCCGCGCATGTAAGCGCCCACCGCCGGCGCGGTTGCATTGGGCGCGCCACCGCCCGCGTCCACACCTTCGGGAATATCGCCAAAGCAGAGCAGCCGATCCTGATCCGGAAAGGGCAGCGGACGCAACAGCACGCCTTCCACGATGGAGAAGATCGCCGTGGTGGCGCCGATCCCAAAAGCCAGCGTGAGCACCGCCGTCAGCGTAAACCCAGGTGTGTTGCGCAACTGGCGCAGTGCGTAGCGTAGGTCCTGCCAGAGTCTTCTCATTGCTCTATCTCCTGTTGCTTTCGTTCGGCACTGCTACTCGGTTCGAAGTGCTTGCATCGGCTCCACTTCGGCCGCTCGCCGTGCAGGAACAAAGCACGCGAACAGCGCGACTGCGCAGAGCAACACTGCGACTGAAGCGAAGGTGAGCCAATCGGCGGCGCCGATTCCAAAGAGCATGCTGCGCAAAAAACGGGTAAGGAACAGCGAAACGGCTAGGCCGGCAGCCAGTCCAATCAGAGCGAGCCGAAGCCCCTGGCCCAGCACCTGGCGAAACACGTCTCCCTTGCTCGCGCCGAGCGCCATGCGAATCCCAATCTCATGTGTGCGTTGTCGTGTCGTGTAGGCTACTACGGCATAAATGCCAACGGCAGCCAGAAGAAGAGCGAGCAGTCCGAAAGACCCCGCGAAAGCCGCGGCGATACGCTCAAACACACTGCCCATCTGCATGTTCTCTTTGAGAGTTGTCACATTGAACAGAGGCAAATCGGGATTGATGCCGTGGATCGTCTCCTCCACCGCGCCTGCAAATGCCTGCGGGTCGCCGTCGACGCGCACATGGAGGATGCCGCCGTCCCAAAAGCGCTGCATCAAGGGAACCAGAACCAGCGGAGCCGCGTCGTAGGTCATGCGGCGGTATTTTCCATTGGCCGCAACGCCCACCACGGTACACCAGCCACCCGCCACCTGGACGCGCTTGCCGATCGCGTTCTGTCCGGGCCAATAGCGATCTACAAAGGCCTGATTGACGATGGCGACCGGAAGTGTTGCCGCGTTGTCCTGAGCGGAAATGTCGCGCCCGGCAATGAGCGGCGTCTTCAGGGTCTGAAGGTAGTCGGGGCCCACCAACCCGCGATCCACTTCCATGGACTCATGCAGGCGGGGCACATAGCCTTCCGGCTGCACGAAGTCGGAGTGAAGCGTGTAGTTGAGGGGAGCGAAGTCTCCCAGGGTTGCGGACTGGACCCCGGGCAGCGCCTTCACGCGGGCCAGCACTTGCCTGTCGAACTCAGTCCCTGTTGTTCCGTTATAGCCCATTGGGCCAAGGTCGTACGACACCAGCAGCATGTGGTTCGGATCGAATCCAACATCTGACCCCTGCGCATTCTGGAGGCTGCGAATGAACAGTCCGGCGCACGTGAGCAACAAAAGCGATAGAGCAATCTGGGCAATTACCAGGCCACCCGTGAGCCGTGACTTGGAGAGTCCGCCGGAGGTGCTGAGCGCCTCGTCTTTGAGAACCGAGACCGGCGAAAGGCCGCAGGAGCGCAGAGCCGGAATCAGGCCGGCAATCCCAGCCGTGAGAATTGAAACGAGCATGGTGGCCAGAAACACGGTGCCGTCAACATGCCCATTGAGCGAAAGCGGTAGGGTCGTTGGAGGCAGAAAGGCGGCGAGCGTGCCGGCGGTCCACCCGGTGAGGGTGAGCGCCACGATGCCGCCGGCCAGCGCAATCAACAGATTCTCGGCCATCAGTTGCCGCACCAGTGCCCAGCGGTTCGCGCCCATCGACAGCCGAATCGCGAACTCCCTCCGCCGCGACACGGAGCGCACCAGCAGCAGATTGGCCACGTTGGAGCAAGCCAGCAACAGCAGCGCCCCCGCCAGAGCCAGCAGTATCGGCAGCGTCCCAGCCAGGTAAACGTTGGCCCCGAAAGGCGACCGCCAGAGCGGATCGCTGGAGATGCTGTTGGGGCCTTGATGAGTCTCGGGATAGCGCGCCGCGAGCCGCTGCATCAGCACATTGAGTTCGCTTTCAGCCTGAAAATGATCGACCCCGGGCTTGAGCTTGCCCAGCACATTGAGCCACAATCCATCGCGATTCTTAATCCGGGTAGATCCCCATATCTGTTGATCCATCCCCAATGGGATCCAAATCTCGGAACGTAGCCCGGTTTTGCATCCCTGGAAGCCTTTGGGGGCCACGCCGACCACCGTATAAGGATGGAGGTTGATCTGAATGGTCTTGCCCACGATCGATGAATCGCCGCCATAGTGGTTCTGCCACAGATCGTAACCAAGCACAGCCTCAGCCGAACCTGTGCGCTCATTTGGCAGCGAGGGCAGCAGCGTTCTGCCGAGAATGGGCTTGACTCCGAGCGTCTCAAAGTAATTGGCCGAGGCCAGCACGCCGTAGATGCGCTCCGGTGTGCCTGAGCCGGTGATGGCCATGTAGTCGTCGTGATAGCCGGTCAGCCCCAGAAAGCTCTGCGAGCTATCGCGCAGGTCGGCGAAGTCCAGGTAGGAAAACGGGGGAGTCGGATGCTCGTTGCGCTCCCCCCGCATGATGGTAATCATGTCGCTCGTATGCTTCACCCCAGGGATCGGGTCGAGCATCGTCGAATTGATCCAGCTGAAGATCGTGCTGTTGGCAGCGATGCCAAGACTCAGAGTGATCACCGCGAGCGCGGTGAATCCCGGATTCTTGCGAAGCTGCCGCAGCGCATAGACCAGATCCTGGATGAGCATGACTAAGCCTCGACTTCCTCGGTGAGCTTCTTCAGTTCCTGTTCTGAAACCACCTTGCCATCGAAAAGATGCACCTCACGCTGGGCGTGCTTGGCAAAGCGCGGATCGTGGGTGACCATGCAAATGGTCGAGCCCTCGCGATGCAAATCGTTCAGCAGGTGCATCACCGCCTCGCCGTTCTTCGAATCCAGGTTGCCAGTAGGCTCATCGGCCAGCAGAATCGAAGGCGATCCCGCCAAGGCCCTGGCCACGGCCACGCGCTGCTGCTGGCCGCCCGAGAGCTGCGCCGGATAGTGACGCATCCGGTGTGCCATGTTCACCCGCTCCAGTGCCTCCTTCACGCGCTTCTTCCGCTCCGCAGAAGCCATGCCGGCGCGATAGGTCAGCGGCAGTTCCACGTTCTCCTCAACCGTCAGGTCGCCGATCAGGTTGAAGCTCTGAAAGATGAAGCCGATCTCCTGGTTGCGGATGCGCGAGCGTTCGCTGAAGCTCAGATTCTCCACCGGATTGCCGTTGAGCCGGTACTTGCCCCCGGTCGGCGTGTCGAGCAGTCCCAGGATCGACAGCAGCGTGGACTTGCCGCAGCCCGAGGGGCCTGACATGGCCAGATACTCGCCCCGCGAGATGGTTAGGTGAATTCCGGAGAGCGCGTGCGTCTCCACTTCGTCGGTGTAGAAGATCTTGGTCAGATCCTCAATCTCAATCAGCGTGCCATTCGATGCCATCGTTTTCTCCTCATTGTGTTGCGGTTCTGTTCGCTAATCACTGATCATTGACCCCTGTTCTTACTCCAGCCGGATTCGATCCACATTGTCCCAGCGCGACATATCGGAGAGAATCACCGTGTCGCCTTCCTTCAGCCCCTCGATTACCTGAATGCTGTTCACCGATGCGCGGCCCACCTTCACCGGAACCTTGGTGGCGCCCTTTCCGTCGGGATCGATCCTGAACAGGCTCAGGGTCGAGTTTTCGTTGCCCAATGCAGGTCGTCCCACATAGAGCACATCGGTCATGCGCTCAAGATCGATGGTTCCGTCCACGCTCAAATCAGGCCGCGCCCCTTGCGGCAGCGGTCCAGTAAGCTCTACGTCAACAGTCACCGTTCCGTTCTGTACGGCCGGATCGATGCGCTGCACGCGGCCCGGGATGACTCCGTTGTGGGTGTCGATCGATGCCGGCTGGCCAATTTGAATATCGCGTGCCTGGGTCTCGGCGATCTTCAGGCTGGCCTTGAGCTGATCGGGCTGCACCACCTTCGCCAGCGTCGTGCCGGGGGCGATATGTTCGCCAACCTGATGCGGCAGGTCCACCAGCACGCCAGAGATCCCGGCCGTCACGTGCAACGCGGCCAGTTGCTGTTGCTTCAACTGATAAAGCGCCCGAGCCTGATCCACGAGTGTCTGCTGCACGGCCAGTTGCGAAGCAATCACCTTCTCATTCAGGGTCAGCCGGTCAGCCTCGATCGTGTTTCGGGTCGTCAACTCATCGGCCTTGCTTTGTGAAGCCTTGTAGGTCAATCCGGAGATCACCCCAAGATCGAAGAGAGCCTTGTCGGTTTGCGCCTGCAATTTGGCCTGGCTGTAGTCGGAGCCCACCGTAGCCGCGCCTGCTTTTTGGGTCATCAGGTCGCTCTCAAGCTTTACCTGCGTATTGTGGTACTCGCTCTCGGCGGCCTTCAACGCCAGGCCGGCGTTCATCGCCTCCTGTGTCAATTGCGGGTAGGCTAGCTCCATCACCACCGTATTGGGCTCGACCTGCGCTCCCGGCAGAACCAAAATGCGTGTCACGGTGGCCTCGGTCTCGGCCGGAATCAGCCGCAACTTGTCCTCGCGAGGCACAAGCGTGCCGGTCGATCCGCGCACCTGGCGAATCATCGGACCGCGCTTGACCGTATCCGGCCAAATCGTGGAGCGGTCGACCGACGGCGCTGCCGGTTTGAGGCGGGCAACGAGCACAACCGCCACCGTCAACAAGACCGCCGCTGCGACGCCCCAGATCACCAGGCGGCGCTTCCTCTTTTGCAGTAAGTCTGGGCGTGCGATATCCATTGCCTGGAGATGAAGCACTTGCCGTGCCAATCACCCTCCATCGCATCTAGATGAAAAACAATAACTTAATTATGGATAGTATGGGTTCTGAAGTACTGGGAGTGACCGCTTTCACTCCGCGAGTGTTCGATTCCGGACACCCGGATGAGTTCAGGATCTCGGTTCGGCTGGCGCTGGCCCGGTCGACTCCCGCACCACCAGCTCCGGGGCCATCACGATCTCGGTGGGGTACGCCCGCTCCCGATTGGCGATCCGCTCCAGAAGCACCTGCGCGCCGCGCTTTCCCATCTCGAAGAGTGGCTGGCGGACGGTGGTCAGCGAAGGGGTCGAGTAGGCCGCGGATTGAATATCGTCGAAGCCCACCACCGAGACATCCGTCGGCGTCGCCAGCCCCGCGTCCTTCAGGGCACGGATGGCTCCGATTGCAGCAATATCGTTGAAGCAGAAGATGGCGGTGAAGTCGCGTGTCTTTTCTAGCAGCGATTGCATGGGCTTGTAGCCGATCTCGGGCGCCATGGGGTGTTGCCCCGTCTTTCTGGACCATCCGGCCGTGTCGATACGGACGACCAATGCCGGATCAAGCTTGAGGCCAAGCTCCCGGGAGACCTGCTGGATGGCGTCCCAGCGAAATTCCGAATCCGGAATGGCGCGAGGGCCGCGCATGAAGGCGATTCGCCGGTGCCCGAGCTGCTGAAGATGGGTGAGAGCCAGAAAAACGGCGCGATGATGATCGAGAACGATGTTGGTCACATTCTCGATAGCGCTGTGTGCCGAGATGGCCACCACCGGTACAGGCACGGTGATGTGATCCGCTGGGGTGTTTAGCAGCAGGAATCCATCCACAGCCCGCTCCACCAGCATTCGCGGATACTGCTCGATCAGCTCCGGCTTCCAGTCGTGACAGGCGGTGAAATAGAAGTAGTGGGCGCCGGTCAGCTCCTGAACCACTCCGCTCATCACGCGGGTGAAGTAACCTTCGCTCAGGTCGGGCGCCAAAACCCCGACGCTCATTGACCGGCTCTGTCGTAGTGAGCGGGCAAAGTAGTTTGGAGTGTAATTAAGCTGCCGGGCAGCCTCGGTGACCCGGCTGCGTGTCTCCGGCGGAATCGACTTGGCGGAAGGGGAGTCGTTCAGAACCAGCGAGACGGTCGTCTGCGATAAGCCGAGATGCTCGGCAAGCATCCGGAGATTGACGTGTCCGGGTGGCGTTGCATTCTTTCCCTTTGCCATGTTGGAGTTGTAACACACTTTTCTCTCGGGAAACAGCCTTTTCCCTTTAATACATCGATTTTGCGGCCCCCATGCAGTGCTTCCGGGAAACAGGAGCAAGTGCTCCATGGGACGCCCTCCCAGGTTTCACTCTGCGAGCCCCTTGTTTCCTGTCTCTAAAGCTCGCAACAATAAAATATCGTGTCATCCTGAGCGAACGGGGCCCCAGGCGCACTCTTCAGCCTGGGGGTGGTGAGTCGAAGGATCTGCGGTTGCTCTTCAAAGAGTTTCGGAGACACCACACTAACGCATGGGAACGTCGATGTGGTTCGGACCCGGCTTCAACGGCCAGCTCAGTCCGTTGTATTCGAAGCTCCCGCTCAGCTTTCCCGGCAAATCAATGGTGGCGTGCAGCATGACGCCCCCGCGCATGTCTCTATTGCCGACTCCCTTTCCGGTGAGCTTGTATCCCACCTTGATATCGCCCTGCGGGTGAGGATAAACGGCGTTCAGTGACGGAAGGTCACCGAGATGCGGCGCGATGCGCACAGTGGCAAAGCCCGGGCTGCCTGGCTCAATCCCGGCAACCAGCGTCAGCAGATCGTAGATGGGATGCGCCGACCAGGCATGGGAATCCGAGCGCGTATCTCCCGGCATCTCCGGCCAGGTGCTGAAGTGCAGCGGTAAGAGCTTGCGCCAGGGATCGAGCGAGCCCAGGTACGCGTCGCCCATTCGGGCGTGATCGAGTGCGCGCGCCAGGTAGAAGCGGAAGTAATAGGAGGCGGAGAGCACTCCGTCGGGGGTCGTGCCGGGCTCGATCTTCAGCAGGCGCGTGACAAGCTCAGGCTGGTCCACCTTGGGCGCCACATCGTAGAGAACGGCAAGGATATTCACTTGCTGCGAAAAGACCTTGTGATCGGGCGAATCGGCGAACAACTTGCGCGATGAATCCCAGCAACGGGATTCGAGGCCAGATCGGACGCGGGCCGCGCGGGCTTTGTAGCGCTCAGCCAAAGCAGGATCGCCGAGGGCCCGTTCCAGCTCCGAGGCATCGATAAGCGCGCCCAGATACTCGAGGGTAGTCACGCAGGACTCGCCCTTCGCATCGTAGGTAGGTATCTCCTGCTTCTCGGCAACCCAGTCGACAAAGCTCCACCAGGGGGTCCGGCGCAGCAGGCCATCGGGCTGCTCGTATTGCGCGTACCACTCGAGAACGCCGCGCGTACCCGGGACGAGCGAGCGCGCGAACTCGGCGTCTGGCCGGTACAT
>Ga0302323_100004665_pt1 | contig 11171 bp, 13 predicted proteins | sample Fen_T0_3_FD_201950 | JGI IMG/M metagenome (GOLD analysis project Ga0302323, IMG submission 201950) | Peat permafrost microbial communities from Stordalen Mire near Abisko, Sweden - Fen_T0_3 | ecosystem: Environmental > Terrestrial > Soil > Wetlands > Permafrost | place: Sweden: Abisko... | reverse complement strand
GCCATGCGAACAAACCATGAAATTGATTACAAAATTTACGGGGAAGAACTTCAGTTTGTAGAAATAGAACTTGACCCCAACGAAACAGCCATTGCAGAAAGCGGCGCCTTTATGATGATGGATAATGGCATTGAAATGCAAACGCTGTTTGGTGATGGAAGCCAGCAGCAGGATAACAGTTTGCTGGGTAAACTCTTCAGCGCCGGTAAAAGATTGCTTGTAGGCGAAAGTTTATTTATGACCGCATTTACAAACGTGGGTCAGGGAAAAAAACGGGTAAGCTTTGCTGCACCATACACCGGCAAAATTGTAGTGTTTGATCTGCAGCAATTGGGCGGCAGGATCATTGCCCAAAAAGATGCATTCTTGTGTGCAGCCAAAGGCGTAAGTATTGGTATAGAATTTCAAAAAAGACTGGGTACCGGTATTTTTGGCGGCGAGGGTTTTATTATGGAAAAACTGGAAGGCGACGGATTAGCATTTGCACATGCCGGAGGTTACGTGATAGAAAGAGAATTACAAGCCGGAGAAATTTTAAAGGTTGATACCGGTTGTGTAGTTGCCTATACTGCAGGTATAGATTTTGATGTGGAGATGGTACGTGGTATTAAAAACTGGATGTTTGGCGGCGAGGGATTATTCTTTGCAAAACTGACAGGGCCTGGCAAAGTATGGTTGCAGTCTTTACCTATCAGCCGTTTAGCGGGCAGGTTGCAGCAATATACTTATCACCGTAAAGAAGAAGGAAGCATTTTAGGCGGCCTGGGTAATTTGCTGGATGGCAGGGAATAAAAGTGTTATAAAATCAATTCAAAATAATTAGTCAGGCCAACGGCCTGGCTTTTTTATAAAATAAATTTGGCAGTTAAATTTCTTTAATCGTATATTTGCGATATAAGATTAAAATATGGCAATCCATAAAAAAGAACAGTTTTCACAAAAGGAGCAGGAGCTGGCAGAGTTTGCCAAGGCTCTCGCTCATCCGGCACGTATTGCTATACTGAAATTACTGGCGCAGCACAATGAATGTATTTGTGGCGAAATAGTGGAAGTGTTGCCACTTTCGCAATCCACCGTTTCTCAACATTTAAAAGAATTGAAAAACGCAGGACTGATCAACGGAACCATTGATGGACCAAGAAGTTGCTACTGCATAAACTGGAAAGCCTTTGAAAAATTCAACAACGAATTCGGTTTCCTGTTTAATAAGCTGAAAGTGCAAAATGAAAAAGCCTGTTGCTGAGGAAGAGCCGAATAGGATTACTGATGTACAAGAGTGCGACGCCACTGCAGTTAAATAGAAATTCAAATACCTGACACAAAAATATTTTTAAATCGCTCCGATAAAAACCCCTTCAGGGGTTTGGGGTCTAAAAAGTAAAGCCATGAACAACGAATCTCAAATTAAAGAAATGGTAAAAGAAAAGTACGCAGCCATTGCAGAACAAAGGTTAACACAGAATGCGACCTCCTGCTGCGGCGCCACATCATCCTGCTGTGGTGACGAAGTGTATAACATCATGAGTGATGATTACACCAAACTGGAAGGTTATAATGCAGATGCAGACCTCGGTTTGGGGTGTGGATTACCAACTGAATTTGCAAAGATAAAAGACGGAGATACGGTTATTGACCTGGGTAGCGGTGCCGGTAACGATGCTTTTATTGCCCGTAAAATTACAGGAGAGAATGGCAAAGTGTTGGGAATTGATTTTACAGAAGCCATGATCAACAAAGCGAGGGCCAATGCTGAGAAACTGGGATTTAATAATGTAGAATTCAGACTGGGAGATATTGATGATATGCCGGTTACCAGTAATTATGCCGATGTGATTGTAAGCAACTGTGTGTTGAACCTGGTGCCAAACAAGCATAAAGTTATCAGTGAAATTTTGAGGGTGCTTAAGCCGGGGGCTCATTTCTCTATTTCTGATATTGTGCTGGAAGGTGCACTTCCTTCCAAATGGAAAGAAGTGGCAGAACTGTATGCAGGTTGTGTAAGCGGCGCCATACAAAAACAGGTTTACCTGGAAATGATTGAAGCCGCCGGATTTAAAAACATCACCCTGCAAAAAGAAAAGGAAATTATTATACCGGATGATATTCTAAAAAATTATTTATCCGACACTGAAATTGCCGATTATAAAAATGGCAGCACCAAAATAACCAGTATAACGGTGTATGCCGAAAAGCCTGCAAAGGATGACAGAAATTGTTGTGAGCCTGGAAGTGGCTGTTGCTAAAAACATTACGGAAGCCGGTTCTTTATGAACCGGCTTCCGCATTTAAACAAATAGAAATTTATGAGTTCAGCCAATTGTGCGCCGGCACACGAAAGAAAAAAATTAAGTTTTTTAGATCGCTATCTTACGCTTTGGATATTCCTGGCAATGGCGGTTGGAGTTGGCATTGGTTACTTTTTTCCTTCGTCTTCGGGCTTCATAAATTCATTTTCTACCGGTACTACCAATATTCCACTGGCTATCGGATTGATATTAATGATGTATCCGCCGTTGGCAAAAGTGCGCTACGAAAAAATGGGGGAAGTATTTAAGAACACGAAAGTGCTGGTGGCCTCGCTCTTATTAAATTGGGTGATGGGACCAATATTGATGTTTGTGCTGGCCATCACATTTTTGCAGGGTTACCCTGAATACATGATAGGGTTGATTCTTATCGGGCTGGCCCGCTGTATTGCCATGGTGGTGGTATGGAACGAACTGGCTGAAGGCAACAGGGAATATGCTGCAGGTCTGGTTGCATTGAACAGCATTTTCCAGGTGCTGTTTTTTAGTGTGTACGCCTATATTTTCATTACAGTGCTTCCACCTGTATTTGGTTTAAAAGGACTGGCAGTAAATATTACCATTACTGAAATTGCAAAAACAGTAGGCATCTATTTAGGTATTCCTTTCGCTGCAGGCGTTATTAGCCGGTATGCCCTAATTAAACTGAAAGGCGATGCCTGGTTCAATGAAAAATATGTCCCCGTCATTTCTCCCATAACTTTAATTGCATTGTTGTTTACCATATTAGTTATGTTCAGCCTAAAAGGAGAATTGATTGTGCAGATACCTTTTGATGTACTGAGGATTGCAGTTCCTTTGATAATCTATTTCGTTATCATGTTTATTGCCAGTTTTTTTACCGGCAAATATTTTGGTGCCGATTATTCCCGTTCAGCCTCCATCGCCTTTACTGCAACCGGCAATAATTTTGAATTGGCAATTGCAGTGGCTATTGGTGTCTTCGGCATCAACAGCGGTCAGGCATTTGCGGGTGTTATCGGCCCATTGGTAGAAGTGCCGGCCCTGATAGCACTGGTTAACCTAGCCTTCTGGTTCAGAAAAAAATATTACTCCAATGCAATTAATGCAGTAAACGAAAAATAAAATAAGTTAAATATAAAATGAAAAAGAAGCTATTATTTGTTTGTATAGAAAACAGTAACCGTTCTCAAATGAGCCAGGCTTTTGCAAAAATGCTGGGCGGAGATGATGTTGAAGCATACAGTGCCGGCAGCAAACCCAGTGGCATTGTAAATCCCAAAGCCATTGCTGCCATGAAGGAACTGGGTTATGATCTAAGCAAACACGACAGCAAAAGCCTGGATGAAGTAAAAGCTTTTGCCCCCTTTGATGCAGTGGTAACCATGGGCTGCGGCGATGCATGCCCCTGGATGCCCGCCAAACAGTTTATTGACTGGCAGATACCTGATCCGAAAAATATGGAACCAGAGCAGTTTAATAAAGTGAGAGATTACATTGGAGAGAAAGTAAGAAGTTTGCTGGAAGAAAGAAAATAAAAAAGGCCGTTCAGATTTCTGAACGGCCTTCTCCTTCAATAATATTTATTTACCTCCTATTGAGTTTCGACAGTAACCTCAATATTTCCAGGTATAACCAAACAATAGTTACCAGCAAGCCAAAAGCACCATACCATTCCATATATTTGGGAGCGCCCATTTCTACGCCTTTCTCAATCATATCAAAATCTAACAGTAAATTCAGTGCAGCCAATGCAACTACAAAAACTGAAAAGCCGATCCCCAGCGGAGAGCTTTGAAAAACAAATGATGGTACATTGGCATTAGCCATTACTAATCCCCAGCAAACCAGGTAGAACAAGGCAATGCCTGCTGTGGCAATTATTATGATTGATTTAAAACGTTGTGTAACCTTTATTACCTGGAATTTATACAAGAGGTACATGGCAACAACTACTGAAAAGGTAAGTCCAACGGCCTGCAATACAATACCGGAATAACCGCCTGAATAACCGCCTTGCCTGCTGGCAACAGCATATTCAAAAAATGCAGAAACAGCACCCACAAATAAACCTTCCAGCAATGCATAAACAGGTGCCAGGAAAGGGCTCCATTGCTTTTTAAATGCAATTACTATTGCAACTCCCAGACCTCCAAAAACGCCAACCAGTACAAGGGTCCATGCATTACCACCTTCTGTTGCTTCCTTCCAGCTATAATAAGCTGTAGCAAGGGTCATTAAAAATAAAATACCAAATTTATTAAGGGTTCCCTTAACGGTCATTGCATTCTCATGCGTTACCACCTGGTCCAATACTGTATCCTTAAATCTTTTTTCAGATAAGGCAGGGTTGCCTGATTTAAACAGATCCATATAATTTATAATTTAGAACTTAAAATTAAAGATTTTCTGTAAACAATGCTGTTAATTTTTCAGGTCGGGGTATTTACTGATCGTTTCAAAATTGTACTCATTTTTTGCCTTTAATTTAATGATGAACTGGTGCAGCTCTGCCGAATCATCGGGCTTTTGATATATCTGGTCATGTGCAAGCAATACAAGCTGGTCGGGTGTTTTTGTTTTAGCATTTGTAAACATGCTGTCAACCTGTAAAACCATTTCGTCGCTGGTAGATGTAAGCTTTAATTTATCATCATAATGCCATTCAAGATCCCAGCCGGCAATGGTAAAACCATTGGCAAAAAGACTGTCGGCCGCGGCCGTTGATGACTTTATATCAGTGCTGTTTATCAATTCGGTTCGCCATATATTTCTGCCGGGCGTTCGTATTATTTTGGCTGTCAGGTGCAGGCTGTCGGCACAGCGCTTAAAATCTTTCACAGCGCTGTCGGGTACCTGGTAAAACTTTGCATATTTATTTTGAAAAGCGTGTGTAAAGCTATGGTTCGCTATCTCAAATAAGTTGCAATTTACAAGGCTGTCAAATACGGCATTTTGTTCTCTGCTACCATAAACATGTTCACCAATAATGAAAAGAGTAACAGGAATCTCTTCTTCCTGTACAATATGCATCATGTTTTTTGTGCCTTTATTGGGGCCGTCATCAAATGTTAGATAGATGGTTTTCTTTTTCTTTTTGGGCGCCCCGGCGTTGCGCATTTTAGCAACAGCAGTATCTGCCCTGGCAGGGCTAACTGTACTTAATTTAAATTTTGGGTCTGGTTCATAATAGTGGCAGGCTGTAAAAACAACAGTTACCAATGTTGTTTTTGCCATTTGCGAAGTCACCAGTTCCATTAGCTTGTAAGGGAAGCATGCATCGGCAGAGTCGGGGTCCATAAATGTTGGGATAAATAATTTGAACCATGAAGATAATAGTGTCTGGAGCCCGTTTCAAAATAACGCTTGTTAAAAATTATATAAAGCCTAAACTGATTTTCACCCCTCCCGTTTTCAGTCTAAAAGCCAAGTTCCTTATCTTTGCCCAATGGAAAAGTTGTTACAACAGATAGAAAAATTAAAAACAGAAATTACAGCATTTGCTGAAGGCGATGCGGAAACTTTCCGCATTAAATACCTTGGTACCAAAGGGCTGGTAAAAGCCATTATGGGCGAAATGAAAAATGTGGCTGCGGAAAACAAAAAAGAAGCCGGGCAGTTGCTGAACGAGTTTAAACTTTTTACTGAAGGAAAGTACGAGGAACTCAAACTTTCTACGGGCAACGGGCAACGGGCAACGGCCAACGATATCGATCTTACTTTGCCTGCAGACTCTTTAACACTCGGCAGCCGTCATCCTATCAGCATTGTAAAAAACAAGATCATTTCTATTTTTCAAAGGCTTGGCTTTGCAGTAGCAGAGGGACCTGAGATCGAAGACGACTTTCATAATTTCACAGCGCTTAATTTGCCCGAAAATCACCCTGCCCGGGATATGCAGGATACTTTCTATATTTCTCAAAATCCCGATTGGCTTTTGCGTACACACACCAGCAGTGTGCAGGTTCGTGAAATGCAGAAAGGTAAACTGCCGATCCGCATTATTTGTCCCGGCCGTGTGTATCGCAACGAAACGATCAGTGCCCGGGCGCATTGCTTTTTTCACCAGGTAGAAGGTTTGTATATAGCCGAAAATGTTTCCTTTGCCGATCTGAAACAAACACTGTATTTCTTTGTACAGGAAATGTTTGGTAAAGATGTGAAAGTGCGGTTTCGCCCCAGTTATTTTCCGTTCACAGAGCCAAGTGCCGAAATGGATATCAGTTGCCTCATTTGCGGTGGCGAAGGTTGCAGCGTTTGTAAAAAAACCGGCTGGGTAGAAATTTTAGGATGCGGCATGGTACACCCCAACGTGCTTGATAATTGTGGTATAGACAGTAACAAATACACCGGCTTTGCCTTTGGCATGGGCATCGAAAGAATTACCATGCTAAAATACCAGATAAAAGACCTCAGGCTTTTTAGTGAGAATGATGTACGCTTCTTAAAGCAATTCACTTCCGCAGTATAAATCTTCTTTGTTATAATTTATCCCTTACGCAATACTTATTGTAATTGTGTAAGGGATACTTACAATTATGTAACTCCCTTCCCTTGCTTTGGCACTATAGTTGAAAAGCTGCCGGTATAAAGCAGATGCATATTGCATCATATCAGCAAAAAATAATTTTATGAAATTAAGATCTGAGTTTGGCATTTTGTTAACTGCATTGGCAATTGTTGTTTTGGCTTCATGCTCAGTTTCAAAAGAAGCAAGAAGTATTAAGAAGAACATGAACGGAAACTGGATACTTCAAACAGTGACCGTAGAAGGGATTACCGGTGTGGTAAAAACCAGGGTATTTAATGAAGCCGACCTGGGTTGCTTTATTGGCAGCGAATGGAATTTTATATCCAATAACAGCATGGGCAGCTACACGCTTATTGATAAAAGTAAAAACTGCACGCCGGTTAAAAGGTTTATCCGCTGGTCGGTATATGAACCCAAAGATGCGACAAAAGAATTTCAGTTTAAAAGGCTTGATGATAAAAAGAATGCAATGGACAATGGAGACGGTTACAGGTTAAAAGTTACAGAACAAGATGGTACTAATCTTAAGCTAAGATCGGACATAGTTTTTGACGGACATGCCGGCGCCATCATTTACAATTTTGTAAAAAAATAAATTCATTAAAACGGAATTATATGAAAAGGATTTTAGGAAATACGGCAATAGTTTTGGCTGCCGTTATGTTGATGACGGCAGGCTGCAGCACGATTAAAAAAACGAATAAGGCGCAAAGAGGCGCTGCAATTGGTGCAGCTGGTGGTGCCATTCTTGGCGGCGTAATTGGCAATAATGTAGGAAAAGGAAATACGGTGTTAGGTGCTATTATTGGCAGTGTGGTCGGTGGTGTTGCTGGTGGTGTTATCGGCAATAAAATGGACAAGCAGGCTGAGAAGATCAGTAATGAGGTACCGGGCGCTGAAGTACAAAGGGTAGGTGAAGGTATTGTGGTAACATTCAGCGAAAAAAATCCGGATGGATCTAAAATGGGCGTTTATTTTGATTTCGATAAATCAGAAATTACTGCAAACTCAAAACTGGCACTTGATAAACTGATCCAGATTTTTAAAGAATACCCTGAAACGAATTTACTGGTTGAAGGCCATACTGATGATAAAGGTGGAGATGCTTACAATCTTGCTTTGTCTGAACGAAGAGCGATGGCAGTTGGGAATTATTTAAAGGCCAACAATATTTCATCATCAAGACTTACCATTCACTGGTATGGCGAAACACAACCCAAGGTTGAAAATACCAGTGATGCAAACCGGGCTGAAAACAGGCGTGTGGAATTTGCCATTACCGCAAATGATAAAATGAAGGAAGAAGCTAAAAAAGTAGCAGCCGGTAAATAATTTTCACTTTGTAAATACAGGTATTGTTGTTCTGCAAAGAAACAGCAATGCTTTTTTTATTATAACTGTTGATGTCCTGAAAAGTAACTGATAAATAATATCTTTACTTAAAACTGTACAGCTATATATATGATTAATACTATTTGCGTTATTGGCGCCGGCACCATGGGCAGTGGCATTGCGCAAACGGCTGCACAAAATGGCTTTTATACGTTGTTATTTGATATTAATGCCGAAGTGCTGGAAAAAGCGAAAGTAGCTATTGAAAAAAGCCTGCAGTTTTTAGTTGAGAAGCAAAAAATTTCGGCGCAGGAAAAAGAAAATATTTTTGCAGGCATTCGTTTTGTGACCGATACCAACGATTGCCTGGCTGATATAATTATTGAGGCCATTGTTGAAAAAGTTGATGCAAAAGTTGCCATCTTTAATCAGCTGGCAGAGGTAAACCACTCCGAAGTCATCTTTGCAACAAACACTTCTTCCTTATCAGTTTCCAAAATTCAGTCAAAAGTACAGCAACCGCAAAGGGTTGTAGGCATGCATTTTTTTAATCCGGCACAGGTAATGAAATTAGTTGAAGTGGTTAAAGGAGATCAAACCCTTGACTCAGTTGCACAAACCGTTTATGAACTTTGTTTACAATTGAAAAAAACGCCGGTGATGTGTAAAGATGCACCTGGCTTTATTGTAAACCGTGTTGCACGGCATTATTACCTGGAAGCGATGAAACTGGTGGAAAATGGAATTGCTACAATAGAAAACGTTGATGAAACAATGGAAGCCTCAGGGTTTAAAATGGGGCCATTTAAATTAATGGATATTATTGGCAATGACATCAATCTTACTGTAACGCAATCTTTGTATGAAGCCTGCGACAAGGCTGAACGTTTTAAGCCTTCGCAACTACAGATTGATAAAGTAGCAAAAGGGGAACTGGGAAAAAAAACACAGAAGGGATTTTATGAATATAATGGATAGTGAGATAATGGATAATTTCTTAAAGCAAAATAATTTTCAGTTATTAATACAGTATATTAAAAAAGAGAATGACGGCATTCTAAAACATTATCAATTATCCACTAAAAAATTATCCATTAAAACATGATATTAGTTACCGGCGGCGCAGGCTTATTGGGAAAAGAATTGATTATGCAGTTGCTACGTCAGGGTAAACAGGTGAGAGCCATTTATAACAAAACAAAGCTTGCCGATTTTTGTAATGCAAACCTGCAGGAGGTGCAGTGTAATATTTTAGATGTAATTGGGTTGGAAGAAGCGATGAAGGACATAGAACAGGTTTATCATTGCGCAGCTATAGTAAGTTTTAATCCCAGGCGAAAGGAGGAAATGTTCAAAATAAATATTGAGGGCACGGCAAATGTGGTTAATGCGGCTTTGGAAGCAGGAGTAAAGAAAATGGTTTATGTAAGCTCGGTTGCAGCCCTGGGCCGCATACGGGAAAATGAGCCTATCAATGAAACCATGAACTGGACCGAAGAAACCAGCAACAGTGCTTATGGTCAAAGCAAATATTTAGCCGAAATGCAGGTATGGCGTGGCATTGGCGAGGGTCTGGATGCAGTGATGGTAAACCCGGTAATTATATTAGGAGCTGGTGACTGGAACAGCAGCGGGTCATCACAAATTTTTAAAACTGCGTATGATGAATTTCCCTGGTACACAGATGGTAGTACGGGTTTTGTTGATGTAAGGGATGTGGTAAAAGCAATGATTGAACTGATGAATAGTAATATTTCTGCAGAACGTTTTATCCTTAGTGCCGAAAACAGAACCTATGCAGATGTATTTAATTTAATGGCAAAATCATTTAGCAAAAAACCACCTTATAAAAAAGTAACGCCACTGCTGGCAAAAATTGTTTGGCGGCTGGAAGCCATTAAGAGCCTCTTTACCGGCAAAGATCCTTTGCTGACAAAAGAAACCGCGGCAACCGCAATGACAAAAGCTAATTTCGATAACGGTAAATTAAAAAAATTTATACCGGGGTTCACTTACCGGAAATTTGAAGACAGCATTGCCGAAACCTGTGCAGCATTACAACAAAACATTAACAGCAGGTAATTTACTTTCGCATAATAAGTGCATCATAGATACTTAAAAAACGGGAAATGAAGAAAAGAGTACTCTTTTTATTAATTGCTTTTAGTTCAATAACAGCTTTCTCACAATCTGGCTATGTTATCAGCGGTAAAATAATTGATGCAGAAACAAAACTACCATTACAGGGAGCATCTGTATTTGCCGAAAATACGACCATTGGTACGGCAACAAACGACCGAGGCTATTTTAATTTAAGCTTGCCTGGCGGAGGCTACAGTATAGTGGTAACATTCACCGGCTATCAAACCGAAACAAAGAGAGTAACTGCTGCTGACGGCGGAAACAACGAGATCATAATTGAAATAAAGAAAAAAGAAAAGTCGCTGGAAGAGTTTGTTGTAAAATCAACATCAGAAGTTGCAGACGGACTGGAAAAATACGGTGACTTTTTTATGGAAAACTTTATTGGTAAAACAACCAACAGCAAACAATGTTATATCAAAAATAAAGAGGCACTTAAGTTTTTTTATTATAGAAGATCAAAGCGCCTGAAAATACTGGCAACGGCTCCGCTTGAAATTGTAAATGATGCGTTGGGCTATACTATCAAATATCAACTGGATTCATTTGTACATGAATACAACACGCAGGTAAGCGTTTACACCGGTTATCCTTTGTTTCGGGAAATGCAGTCAACCGATCCTGCCCAGCTTGAAAAATGGAATACTGCACGTAAAACTGCGTACAATGGATCTATTCTGCACTTTATGCGAAGCATGTACCGGAAGAAATTAAAGGAAGAAGGATTTGAGATCCAGTTCATCGTAAAAAACAATGACAAAGAAAACGCAATACCTCTGAAAGATTTTTATGCTGCTGTGAATTACAGCATTGATGACAGCAGTTATGTGGTAGAAATACTTCCCCGTCAAAAGGAACTGGCTGTTATTTATAAGAATGAACTTTCACCTGATTTATAT
>Ga0302323_100004662_pt1 | contig 11174 bp, 5 predicted proteins | sample Fen_T0_3_FD_201950 | JGI IMG/M metagenome (GOLD analysis project Ga0302323, IMG submission 201950) | Peat permafrost microbial communities from Stordalen Mire near Abisko, Sweden - Fen_T0_3 | ecosystem: Environmental > Terrestrial > Soil > Wetlands > Permafrost | place: Sweden: Abisko... | reverse complement strand
CTATTGCGGCAACATCGCCGGCCCCGAGCACAAGCAGTTCGGCTATGCCCGCAACGCCTGGCTGTCCGGCACCGCCTCGTGGACCTACGTCGCCGGCACGCAATGGATCCTGGGCATTCGCCCCACCTATGACGGCCTGATGATCGCGCCCGTCATCCCCGACAAGTGGAAGGGCTTCAAAGCCACCCGCATCTTCCGCGGCGTGCGCTACGCCATCGACGTCAAGCGACGCGGAAAGGGCAACCAAGTCGCCCTGATCGTCGACGGAAAACCAGTGAGCGGCTCGGTAGTCCCGCTGCCCGCAAAAAGCACGAAGGAAGTCAGGGTCGAAGTGCTGCTCGGAGATTAGCGGTGCACAGTGCACTCTTCAGGCTGAAGCCTGAAGAGTGCAGCCTCCCTCCTACATCGGCGCCCAGCGCCACACTGCAAGGGGATTGACTGCGCTGGCGCTGAGCTCGGTGAGGAAGGCGACTTGGCCGGCGTTGTTGATTTCGCCCAGATGAATGGTGTCGAAGTTCTGGTGGGCGCCCAGCCGGCTGTCGCCGGAGACCACGACCTGGTCCGCGTCGGGATCGGGGCCGGCGAAGATACCGTCGTAACCGGCGGTCGAACCGGTGCAATGGCTGCCTGTATCGAGCGCGGCCTCGAACACCACCGTGCCCGAATCGTTGATGTCGACGACGCCAAAGCGACAATAGGGACCGCTATCGTCGGCGATCTTGGTTAGCGCCTTGGGCGTGTTGAACAAGGTGGGCGTGGCCCGATAGACGCCTGGGCCAAAGGTGAAGGTGGTGCCGCCGATGGGAAAGGACGCGGCGGCGGGGAGGGTGAAGGCGACCTGGCCGCTGGCATTGATGGCCACGGGCGGTTGGACACCGATCCCCAGCTTCTCGATAGCGGTGTCGATCGTCGCCTTGTCTTGCTCGGGCGTATCGAAGAGCAGGATTCCGCGCATCAGTCCGCCCGCGAAGCCATCGAAGTATTCCATCTCCACGGCGACCCTGCCGCTGTCGCTGACGTCCAAACTGATCGTGTTGTAGAAAGTGCCGGTTCCGCTGCGCAGGATGGCCACGGGTCCTGCGGCCGGCCCGCGATAGATGGCGCCAAGGCCATCGGTGATCTGGCTGAAAGCCACCGTCCCATTCGGGGACAGGCCGATGTCCCTGCCTACAACGCCCACGCTCGGCGAGCGACAGTTTTCGAAATAGGTCGAAAGGGTCGCGCCCGAGGCATCGAGATGATACGCCCCCCGGCTGGTGCCCGAACAACCCGCGACACCCGCATGGTCAGCGACGAGAGCGATCTCGCCACCACTGCGAATGCGCGCCGGACGCGCCGACGAAGAAGACGAAAGCTGCAATTGGTGGACGGTCAGGTCGAGCGTGGTGGGAGTGGGGCCGGTCCCATCTCCGACGACCAACGCGGTCGCCTTTGCCGCCAGCACGGTGCCGTCTTCCGCAAGCGAGGGACGCGCCGCCGAAAGGAACCCAAGCCCGGAAGTTATCTCGACCAGTGTGCCCCGGTGACACGCAGACACCGACAGAGCCACGAACGCGACGACCAGCAAAGAACGAAGATGCGCAAGACGAGGAAGACGAGGAAGACGAGGAAGACGAGGAAGGGCAGAGAAAGTGGGAACATGAGGAAGATGAGGAAGATGAGAATGAAGGATCATGTGAACCTCCTTATAATGAGGATTAAGAAGGTCCTGTACATAGCAGACAGCGCGCCTTTGCGCCCGCCGCGGCGAGCGCCCTCGCCCTCACCCACGCATTGCGCTTCCCGCGCACCCACACGCACTCGCGCTCGCGCGGCCCTGGTGCCGCTAGGTCTATCGTTCATTCAACGTTGGGAGCCCACCATGTCAGCCTCGAGTGCCGACAGTGCCTTGCGCGCAAGAGACCTCACAGGTCCAAAGATTTTTCCCGCGCGGAGGTATCCCCCGTGGGGTCTCGACGTCTAACCAAGGCAAGGCCGGCCTCGAGCGGTGGAAGTCGGAGTTTGTGGCTCACGGCGTAGGGCCCCGGCGCTTATCATCAAGAGAAAGGAGTCATCCCGATGGCAACTTTTGACGAACTGAAGAAGGTCCAGACGTCGTGTGAAGCGGATTTGCTCTCTAAGACTGGCGTGCACGGTGTAGGCATCGGTTACAAGACGGTCGCCGGCAAACCGACGGATCAGCTCGCCATTGTCGTTCTTGTCGACGACAAACTCGCACCAGACGAGCTTAGCGCCGAAGACATGATCCCCCCGGGCATTGCAGGCGTGGCGACCGATGTCGTCGAACACGGGCGCTTCGAGCGGGCGACGCGAATGTTGGCTGCGTCCGAAATCGACAATTCTCAACGGCGACCGCTGGTCGGGGGATGCGCGATCTCTGCTGATCCGCCGCCGGTCACGCCGCCGCCCGGGCGCTTTTGGGCCGGCACCTTGGGGGGATTTGCACAGACGATTCCCGATCCGCCGATGTTCCCGTGGAGTGTTGGTGTGTCCTGCTATCACGTGCTGGGCCCGCTCGTCGGGCACAAGGGGAGCCACGTGCTGCAACAGGCCGGCGGACCCCAGGTGTCGCAAGTTACGGCATCGGTGAGAGATCCCGAAATGGGCGTGGATGCCTCTGGTTTCGCTGGTTTGATCCAGGGTACCTCGTACAAGAATTCCATTCTCGGCTATGGAACCGTGACGGGGAGCCACCCTGTCGATAGTTCCGACTTGTACAAGACCGTCTTCAAGTCTGGCATCGCTTCCGGCCAGACCAATGGCGTCCTTCGCTTCTTGAACGTTTCCGCACTGGTGGACGGTGTCCTGTGGAAGCATCAGCTCTTGGTCGATGGTGCCTTCGCCGACCATGGGGATTCCGGTTCATTCGTGTTGCTGCCGGATCCCTCCGGGCAGGGCCTCTATCTTGTCATCGGACTCTTGATGGGAAAGGTGGATGGAGATGGCCCCCAAGCGGGCATCGCCAACCTTATCGGCAACGTGGAAACGGCGCTGGGTATACAGTTTCCGGCGCCCGCCGTGGGGTAACAAGTAGCAGGGCAGCCCGCGGCCGGCCCACTAGATTCCGTGATATAGCGGCAACCCAGCGGGAGCGGGGTACAACGCAAAGAAGCCCGCGTAGCTCACCTCGGGACTGGTAATGACCACGCTGGGCGTTTGTGCCCCCGGGATGGCGAGCTGGCTGGCGGTCAACTCGAGGAACTGGCCCGCGCTGCCCGCAAGCCACAGCGAACCGCTTTCGTCGAAGGCTATACCTTCCGGTAAGGCCGTGACGGAAAGGGTGATTTGCACCGTTGGGGTTACCGTCTTGTCGCCGGTGCCTGCAAGATCAGCGGGCGCAAGCCTGGCCAAGGTGCCGTCGAAGTTGCCCCAGAGATTTCCGCCCGTATCGAAGGCCAACCCGATAGCCCCCGGCAAGCTGCCCACCACCGGTGGGGGCGTTTGCACGGTGAGGGTCAGGTCGGCCTCCGCTGTATTTGCAGCAAGGCGAGCGGCTGAGAATTTCAGGATCGTCTGGTTGTCTATCGAAGCGATCCACAAGTCCCCTTCGGCATCGAAAGCCATCCCGCCCGGGCCGGGAATGCCGGCGATCTCCACCGACGGCGACGGGGCGCCGGAGTTGAATAGCAAGATGGACGGGAACTTCACGACTTTGCCCGCATAGACGATGCTGACCCATAAGGATCCCTGGGCGTCGAAGGCAAGGCCCGCGGCCCCGGGGATCCCGCCCGAGAAGACGGCGCTGTTCAATACAACGTCGGGTGTCTTGGCTCCGGAAAGGCCCAACGTCCGGGCGGAGAATCGCGCCACGGGAGGATCCGCGGTGGAATCACCCACCGCCCAAAGGTTGCCGTCCCGGTCGAAGGTGAAGCCCTTCGAAGCGCGCGTGTTCGCGGCCACCGTGGCCGAGGGTGAGCCGGTGACGGCGAGGCTGGTCGGGGAAAACCCAACCATGGACGAGGGGGCACCGGTCCCTCCGCTGGTCCACACTTTGCCACTCGACGGAACGACCGCATAGTCAACGGTCACCGAGGTGGGCGTCGTGGAAACGCAAACACTGGGATTGGGGACTGTAGGTGCGTAAGCCGTTCGCACGATGGGATTGGGGCTGGCGGCAAGGTCCGCGAAAATCGAATATTGGCCGGCGGGCAAGGGCAGTGTGGTGGTAGCCGTGACTGGGGAGCTGGCGCCGCCCGTGCCCGGCATTACCTGAATGTTGGCGTTCACTCCCGCGGGCAGGCCCGATACGCTGACGACCAGCGATCCGACGCCAATGGCGGGGCACGCGCCCGCGTCGGCCACACTACCATCGGTCCTTGCCGCGTCGCCGCTGCCCTGGCACGCCGCCAACACGATCACTAGGGGAAGGATTCTATTTTCCATCGTCATGCCCGGTCTCCCTTATGGTGAAATCTATCCGCTGCGAGGTGAGCGGAACCGCTCTTGGATGCCGAGGGACATGAAAAGATACCGGGCTGTCTAGAAGCAAAATTCGCTTGACGTCACCCCGTGCCTGGATCAAGCCTGCCAGCCATAACTGGGTCCTCATCGAAGGATCCCTTAACTGAGAGGAGGGTATCGAGATGGCTGTGAGACATTTTCTCGCTGAAGTGATGTATCAGCTGACGAATCCGTGGGTGACAGTGGGTAGTCCGGCGCGGACGGCAATCGAGAAGTATCCCTTGTTGGCGGCGCAGCTGCCTCAATTGGTAAAGGTCCACAACGCTATTGCGGCGATCCGCGGACGGGAAGACACGAAGCAAAGCTCGCTCTCGCAATTGGCGAACGAGATCGACTACAAACACGATACACTGGTGCGCGGGATCCACGGCGTACTGTCCATGCTGGCACTGCTGTCGCCGGACGACGCCGAAGAGCTGCTGAGCCTGCGCAACTGGCTTTTCCCCGAGGGGCTTCGCCACGTGAAGAAGAGCCACCGCGCCGAAGCTGGCCACGCCGCCATGATCGGGTCGCATTTCGATGCGGCCATCGAGGCGCGCCTGAAGGCGGTCGCCATCCACAAACAAAGCTTGCTCGAACCGGTCAAGCAGTGGCTGGCGGTCTCCAAGCAACTTGGCGATGTGGCGGCCGAGCGCGCGCGCCTGGCTGAGACGTCGCCTTCCCTGGCCGGCGAAATTCTAGCCGCGCGAAAAAATTGGGCCCGCACGGTAAAGCTGTTCATGGCCAACGCCGAAGCCGCCGAGCTGGACGACGAAACCGACAACCTGCTGTTCGCGAATCTGCGGGCCGCGGAACGCGCGGCTGCAGCCGGCAGCCGTCCCCGCCCCACCCCCGAGCCACCACCCGCGACCACCACCACGACAGCCGACACGGGCAGCCCCAAGGCGCCCGATCCCAAGCCGGCATCCGACAAGACATCCGATAAGACATCCGACAAGTAGGACAAGTAGATCGAGCAAGGCCTCCTTGCCATAGGCCGAACCGATCAAGAGCACGCCGACAGCCCACCCCGAAGGCTTTCGTGTAACGCAAATCTGAAGGAAAGGCTGACTGGCGGGCTCTTGGCTGACGCAAGCTGGAAGTGGAGGCTGACGGGCAGGCCTTGCGTCTGACGCAACGTGGGGCAAGAGGGTCAAGGGCGGGCTTTGGTCCGACGCAAAGATGAACCAAAGCCTCCCTGCCAGCCTTTGGTCCGACGCAAAGATGAACCAAAGCCTCCCTGCCGGGCTCTGGTTCGACGCAAAGATGAACCGAAGCCTCCCTGCCAGGCTTTCGTCCGACTAGAGCGTGCAGCGGAGCCTGCCGCCCCGGCCCCTGCCCCACGCAAGCCCGAAACCAAGCCTCCCACGCATCGATCGGCGCTGCGCAGGTCAGCCTGGGTAGCCACCAAACAGCCAAAACCGTCATTGAATGTGACAGCGCCCACCTTTTCGCACATATCACTCAAACCCACTAGCGCTCGGGCCGTCCCTTGCCATAGACTTCTGGTTGGTAGCGTAACGCACTATGAGAATACTTCCTTCCGGTCTTGCCGCCGCTTATCTTGTCGCCCTCCTCGTGCTTCCAATTGGATGCTTGGTGCGAGCCCACTTCCCACCCGAGACGGACACCGGGGGTGGGGGATCCGGGGGTGGCGTTGGCGGAGGAGGCGGCTCAACTGGTGGCGACCGCGTGTGTAATTCCCCTGACGCGGCCGGCAGCTGTGCTGCTCCGACAGGTACGGGCGCGCTGTGTGATCCCGTCTGCCAGACGGGAAATTGCCAATGGTGCTCAGACAAGTGCTCCGTTGCAGGGAACGGTACTACGAGTTGCTCCAGCGCGGGTACAGGTCAGACCGGCGATACCTGCGATATCCACGAGCCCGACAGCTCGTCACAGTACGATACCTGCGCAGCGGCAAATATCTGTTTGCCAATCCCCGGCACGCTGACCAACCACTGCTTTCAACACTGCCGAACCGCCCAGAATTGTCCTGGTGGTACGGCATGCACCAAGCGAACGCTCTCAGTACGCAACGGGGTAGATGTCTCCGTGTGTGACCCGAGCTACAGCAAATGCGACGATGCCGCTCCCGGGGCATGCTGTGATCCGGTCAAACAAGTCGGTTGTCCGAGCGGATACTGCTACCTGATTTCGCCCACCACCGGCGGCGACAGCCGAACGGTGTGTGAATACGAGACGAACGAAACTGGGGTCAGGGGCACCGTGTGCTCGTCACCACGCGATTGTGCGCCGGGATGGACTTGCAATCCAACCTTTCAATGCCAGCAGGTGTGCGACCTCAAAAACCCGAGCAGCAACCAGTGCACCTATGGCGGCAACTGCATGCAGTTGGCTGGCAACCAGTATGGCTACTGTCCTTTGAGGTAAATCGCCCAGTCATCGCAATCGGCCTGACCTTCCTGGGCCTAACCTCGCGCACCTAGCGCAACTTGACATATTTGGCTTGTATTCTGAGGATCCCATGGGACAAGCTCTGCACTAAGGTGCGTAGACGAGTGGAGGATAACCTTGGCAAACTATCTTAGACAGCAATCACGGGGCATACCTTCCGATGGCAGCAGTTTTATCGCGGCATTTCTATTAGCGGGAATTCTTGCCTATGTAGCGGGTGTGGCGGGTTGTTCGAAAACGAACACACCAGCCAAGACGGACGCTGGAGGAGACTCAGCCAAGGACAAACAAGATGGCCCTCGAGCCAATTCCGGCGACGCGAAGGCGGATGGGCCTGGAACGCCCACATGCTCGGCAGACGCTGGCCGCGGCACCAAAGGCAAAGCCGAATCTTGTTCTTGCAACAACGAATGCCGAAGCGGGTTTTGCGCAGGTGGGGTCTGTTGCGATTCGGCATGTACTGATGGCTGCAAGACATGCAATTTACCGAGCTCACTCGGCGCCTGCACCTTCGTCCCCGCGGGCGTAAAATCGAGCAATCCCAACTTCTGCGTGGCTGAAACGCCCGGCGGTTGCGGCCAGGACGGAACCTGCGATGGCGCAGGAGCATGTCGCAAGTACGAAGAAGGTACCATCTGCAAGAACGGTAGTTGTGATGGCGATGGTGTCGTGAACGCCAAGGCGTGCGATGGTAGGGGCTCGTGCTCGGTAGGCGTCAATATACCGTGCACTCCGTACACGTGCGATCCGAAGACCGGCCAGTGCACCGAGCAGTGCTCGACCAACGCCCAGTGTGGAGGTGGGCAGACCTGCTCCGCGAATAGCTGTGGTTTCAAGCTAAACGGATTCAAGTGCTCTAGCGACAAGGACTGCGCGTCCGGTCATTGCGCTGACGGGTACTGTTGCAATGTTGCCTGTGCTGGTGCATGCCTCTCGTGCAAGCAAACGGGTGCCGAAGGCCGCTGCAAGCTCATCGGCGCAAATGTACCGGATTCGCGCTGTCCAGCAAATGACCCATCGACCTGCTCTACCACCGGAAGTTGTGATGGAGCGGGCGCCTGTGCTCAGTATCCCGAGAACACTCCATGCGCTGCCGCAACCTGCGCTGCGAGCCTGACCCAGAACACGCCTCGCGTGTGCGACGGACAGGGAACCTGTCGCGACGCCCAGGTTATCGATTGCTCGCCGTTCCTTTGTTCGAGTTCGAAGGGAACTTGCAACAACTCGTGCCTAAGCGACGCGGACTGCCAGACAGGCCACCAGTGTGTCCCCACCGCAGTGAATTCCACCACAACAGGCCGTTGCGGAAAGGGAAAGCCCGGCCTGCCCTGCACCGACGCGAGCGAGTGCGAATCCAGCCAATGCATCGACGGCGTCTGTTGCGAAAACGAGTGCGGCGGAGCTTGCCGAAGCTGCAACCTACCTGGCACGCCCGGCCAGTGCGTGAACGTCGCTAGCGGTGCGGCCGATCCGCGGAACGGCTGCAAAAACCTGGGCAAGGAATCGTGTGGAACGAACGGCTTGTGCAACGGTGGGGGTGGGTGCCAGGTATACCCGGCAGGTACCGTCTGCGGCACCGAGACCTGCGTCGAGGGCGCCCACAGTCCTGCCGCCATGTGCAACCAATCCGGTCAGTGTGAACCGCCGACGTCACTGAGCTGTAACCCCTACGTGTGTAACGGAGTTACCACCTGTTTCACCGCTTGCTCCAACGACAGCCAGTGTGTGACGGGGAACCTCTGCGTGAATGGGTCCTGTGGTCTCATCCCGAATGGTGGCGAGTGCAGCTCGAGCAAAGAATGCAAGTCGGGTCATTGTGCGCAAGGTGTCTGTTGCAATTCCGATTGTACGGACGCTTGCATGACCTGCAGCTTGACCTCGTCACTCGGCACATGCACGGCCGTCGCAGACAACTCGCCCGACCCACAGCAGAAGTGCAAGGTCACTGCTGCGAACACCTGTGGAACGACCGGAAGGTGCAAAGCTGGCCTCTGCGCCAACGTAGACAAGGGCAACAACTGTGGGCCCGCTGCTTGTGCTACCGACTCGTCAGCCACTCCGGCCTCTGCGTGCGACGGAGCCGGCCGTTGCGTCACTCCCAGCACCATCGACTGCGGCAACTACATTTGCAACTCGACGTCCAAGGCTTGCAACAGTGCTTGCAAGACCGATGCAGACTGCAAGGCGCCCAACACATGTGTCAATGGCTCGTGCGGCCTCAAATCCCCCGGCGCCGCCTGCTCTCTCGGCAGTCAATGCGCAAGCGGCTTCTGTACCGAAGGCGTGTGTTGCAATAGCGCGTGTTCGGACGCCTCGACCGGTGGTCTTTGCATGAGCTGTAAGGTGGCGGGCAACGTGGGCAAGTGTTCATTCCTGGCCAGTGGCCAGGCGGACCTCAAACAGCGCTGCTCGGCCAGTAACCACGCCGCGGGAGACTGCTCGAACGATGGGACCTGCAACGGCAACGGCGGATGCCGCCCATGGTCGTCAAACACGGGCTGTCGTAACGCCAGCTGCGCAAGCCCCGGTAGCGCGTGGACGCCCGCCGCCAATTGCGACGGCGCCGGTCACTGCTGCGACGGAGAGGGGCACTGCCCTCCGCCAACCACGCCGACGTCGTGTTCTCCGTATGTCTGCGACAGCAAGTTGCAGGTCTCCTGCCTCAAGACCTGTGGGTCCAACGCCGATTGCGTTTCCGGGGTGACTTGCCGAAAGATCGACAATCAGTGCGGCGACAAGCTGGCGCTGGGAAAGGCCTGCGGCGCAGGTACAGACTGTGGGAGCGGCAATTGCGTTGATTCCACGTGCTGCGGATCCACATCTTGCGATGACAGTCTCTCGTGCACGACAGATTCCTGCGCCACCACCGGTGGCACATGCAAGCACACCCTTCAGGCGGGGTTCTGCTTGATCGCCGGTGTTTGCTATGCGGCCGGCGCGACGAATCCTTCGAACCAATGCCAGCAATGCACCCCAGCCAGCAACACAACAGGGTGGAGTTCGAAGAGCAACGGCAGCGCCTGCGACGATGGAAGCGTCTGCACGACGAGCGACTCTTGCTCGAACGGTAGCTGTGTCGGGGCGGGTTCGCTCAACTGCAACGACAACAATGTGTGCACGACTGACAGCTGTGATCCTAAGACCGGCTGCGGTCATTCAAACAATACGCTCTCATGTGACGATGGGGACGCGTGCACTCAGACCGACACCTGTGCAGCAGGCAAGTGCGTCGGAAGCAATTCCGTGACGTGCACGGCGAGCGACTCGTGCCATAGCGCAGGCACATGCGACACGACCACCGGAAAATGTTCAAATCCGGCGAAGGCAGATGGGAGCACGTGCGACGACGGAAACAAGTGCACCCAAAACGAAACCTGTCAGTCGGGAACATGCACAGGGAATCCCGTAACATGTACCGCGAGCGACTCATGCCATAACGCAGGCACGTGCAACCCAAGCACCGGAGCATGTTCGAATCCGGCAAAGAACGATGGAACCTCGTGCAACGACGGCGACGCCTGCACACAGACCGACACCTGCCAGGCGGGTGTGTGTACTGGAAGCAGCACCTTAACGTGCACTGCGAGCGACCAGTGCCATTCCGCAGGGACGTGCAACCCAAGCAATGGATCGTGTTCGAATCCGGCGAAGGCAGATGGGACCTCGTGCAACGACGGGGACGCCTGCACACAGACCGACACCTGTCAAGCGGGAGCATGCACAGGCGGAAGTCCCAAGACATGTGCGGCGTCCGACCAGTGCCATTCCGCAGGCACGTGCAACCCAAGCAATGGATCGTGTTCGAATCCGGTGAAGACAGATGGAGCCGGCTGCAACGACGGTGACGCGTGCACACAGGGCGACACCTGTCAGGCGGGGGTTTGCACAGGGGGGAGTCCTATAGCGTGTGCAGCGCCCGACCAGTGCCATTCCGCGGGCACATGCAACCCAAGCAACGGAGTATGTTCGTATCCGGCGAAGACAGATGGGACCGCGTGCAATGACGGCGACGCCTGCACACAGGCCGACACCTGTCAGGCGGGAACATGCACAGGCGGGAGTCCCAAAACGTGTGCGACGCCCGACCAATGCCATTCAGCAGGGACGTGCAACCCAAGCAATGGAGTGTGTTCGAATCCGGTGAAGCCGGATGGAACATCATGCAGCGACGGTGACGCGTGCACGCTGGCTGACACCTGTCAGGCGGGAACATGCACAGGCGGGAGTCCTAAAGCGTGTGCAGCGCCCGACCAATGCCATTCCGCAGGGACCTGCAACCCGAGCAATGGATCGTGTTCGAATCCGGCGAAGACAGATGG
>Ga0302323_100004658_pt1 | contig 11180 bp, 6 predicted proteins | sample Fen_T0_3_FD_201950 | JGI IMG/M metagenome (GOLD analysis project Ga0302323, IMG submission 201950) | Peat permafrost microbial communities from Stordalen Mire near Abisko, Sweden - Fen_T0_3 | ecosystem: Environmental > Terrestrial > Soil > Wetlands > Permafrost | place: Sweden: Abisko... | reverse complement strand
GATGCCGAAATAGAAGCCGGCGGCGCCGTAGAGCATCAGGGCCAGGACGGTGGCGGTCGAACCGATCAAACTGATGTCGGCCCTTCCGATGTGCGCGGCAACGAATAGTCCGCAAGAGCCGCCGGCCAAAGCGAGCCCGCTCCGCTCCATGACGTGTGCCCACCGGCTGACGGTGGAGCGGGTAGTCCATGGGGCGCTGCGTTTGACCATGCGGTGTGGATATCGGACAGGACCGCCGCGCAATTGACGAGGATCAAGCCAGGCGGCGAATCCGTGCGATGCCACGGTCAAGCGCGCCGGCGCGCACCACTTTATCCGGTTCGAAACTTTATCCGGTTCGAAACCAAACTGTAGGGCGCCGCCAACACAAGCGGACCTCGTATTTGTGGAAATGTCTACGATTCTTGGGAGTGCGGAAGGGCGCTTAAAATGCTTTATTAACCAATGGGTTGGCAAGAAATCGCGGTTTCGCCGCGGAATTCTGCCTCCGCCCCGTTTTGCGAATGAGTGTTGCATTCCGGTGACAGATTCCGGGACGGCTTCTGGTATGTTGATTGCCGGCGAATATGACAACCGCTTTTGAAATAGGGAAAACGAACATGAAAAAGATATTGCTCGGCGCCGCTGTTGCCATGCTGGGGATCGCTCCGGCGCTCGCTGCTGACCTGGCAGTCAAGGCTCGCCCGGTGCCGATGGCGGCGCCTGCGTTCAACTGGTCCGGCTTTTACATTGGCGGTTTCGTCGGCGGTGCAGCCGCGGACCGCGACGTAACCTCAACCGAGCCCGTAACCGCGGCCGGCCAATTTTACAACGGACCGCTGCCGAACGCATACTCACTCTCCAGCAGCTTCATTGGCGGCGGCACGATCGGATGGAACTATCAGCCGATGGGGTCGATCTGGGTGTTCGGTGTTGAAGGCGAAGCCGGATACATTCACTTGAACAACACGATCCGGGACAGAAATGCAATCAACGCGGGGTTCGCGTATCCGGACAGCCTGGACAACACCCGTCTCGGTGACTGGTACGGCGTAGCCGCGGGACGTCTGGGCATTGCCGCCAATCAGTTCCTCATCTACGGCAAGGGCGGCGTTGCGTTCATCAACAAGAATTACTCCTTCAACGACGCGTGCAATATCGCTCCCTGCGGACCGAGCTTGCTCACCATCGGTCGTAACGATAGTTCCTATGTGACCTGGGCGGCCGGTGGCGGCGTCGAGTATGCCTTCAACAACAACTGGAGCATCAAGGGCGAGTACCTGTATCTCGCGACTCGGCAGACCATCGTCTCTGCGGGTGTTGTAGGACCCGGTCCGGGTGTCGGCATTGCGGTCACCAACGTCCACACCGATCCCGGCATCAACACCGGCAAGATTGGCCTCAACTATCGCTTCGGCGGTCCGGTTGTCGCCAAGTACTGATCGACGCTTCTCTCCGACCAACTCAAAAGCCCCGGCATCAGCCGGGGCTTTTTTGTTGGGCAATTCCCGCTCAGGCTGAACGCCGCGATCATCGCGTCTCACACGATCCGGGAGGTCTTGTCGCCCCAATAGCGGTCGCGCAACAGCCGCTTGTAGAGCTTTCCGGTCGGCAGCCGCGGCAGTTCCGCCTCGAAGTCGATCGAGCGTGGTACCTTCTGGCGCGACAGCGACTGGCCGCAGAAGGCGATCAGTTCCTGCGCCAGATCCTCGCACGGCTGGATCCCCGGCATCGGCTGCACCACCGCTTTCACTTCCTCGCCGAGATCGGCATTGGGAACGCCGAACACCGCGGCGTCTGCGATCTTGGGATGGGTGATCAACAGGTTCTCGCATTCCTGCGGGTAGATGTTGACGCCGCCCGAGATGATCATGAAGGTCGCGCGGTCGGTGAGGTAAAGGAAGCCGTCGTCGTCAACATAGCCGACGTCGCCGACCGTGCTCATGCTGCCGTCCGGCGAGCGCGCTTCCTTGGTCTTGTTCGGATCGTTGAAATATTCAAACGGGGTAGCGGTCTTGAACCAAACCGTGCCGGGCGTGCCCTTCGGGCAGGGCTGCATCTCCTCGTCGAGAATGTGAAGGTCGCCGAGCAGCACGCGGCCGACGCTGCCGCGGTGGGCCAGCCACTCGGCGCTGTTGCAGGCGGTGAAGCCGAGGCCTTCGGTGGCACCGTAATATTCGTGGATGATAGGTCCCCACCATTTGATCATGTCGTCCTTGACCAGCGCCGGGCAGGGGGCTGCGGCATGGATCGCGATCTCGAGCGAGGACAGGTCGTAGCGATTGCGTACGGTCTCCGGCAGTTTCAGCAGGCGCGAGAACATGGTCGGCACCAGCTGGCTGTGGCTGACACCCCATGTCTCGATCAGCGCGAGATAAACTTCCGGATCGAAGTGCTCCATGATGATGACGGTGCCGCCTTCGCGGATCGCGAGATTGACGGCGGCCTGCGGCGCCGAGTGATACAGCGGCGCCGGCGACAAATAGATCATGCCTTCGCGGTACCGCCAAAGCTTTTGCAGGAAATCGAAGATCGGCAGTTGCTGCGTCGGCGGCTGCTCGGGAAGCGGCCGCAGGATGCCCTTGGGCCTGCCGGTGGTGCCCGACGAATAGAGCATCGCGGTGCCGACGCATTCGTCCGCGATCGGTGTCTTCGGCAGTTCACGCGTCGCCTCCTGCAGGCCGACGATACGTTCGTCTTCGCCGGGGCCGTCGGCGACGATGCAGAGCTCGATCTTGGGGCATTGTTTCAGCGCCTCGCGGGCAATTTCGAGTTTCGCCACCGACGTGATGAGGACACGCGACTCGCTGTTGCCGACGATGTAGGCGAGTTCGCTCGCCGTCAGGTAGGAATTCACGCAGGTGTAATACAGTCCGGACCGCTCGCCAGCGCCGCAGGCCTCGAGGTAACGGCTGTTGTTCTCCATGAAGATCGCATAGTGGTCGAGCCGCTTCAGCCCCAGTTTGCGAAGCAGATGCGCCAGCCGATTGCTGCGCGCTTCCAGTTCGCGATAGGTCACGGCTTCGCCGGTCGCGGCCATGATGAAGGCGGGTTGCAGCGGGCGAAGATGAGCGTGCTTGCCGGTGTACATCGGGTCTCCGAAACTCCTAGGCGGCCAGAACCAGAATCTCGCGCACCTGCGCCGGCGTCTCGATTTTTCGCGGATTGCGCGGAACCCACGGCGTTCCCATCGCCTGTTCGGCGATGCGGTCGAAATGCTCGGGGCCGATCCTGACATCCTGCAGGCTGCGCGGCAGGCCGAGGCCGCGGATGAAGGTGTCGAGCACGTCGCCGGCGTCCTTGCCGGGCTGCCCAAGCGCTTCGGATACCAGCGCCTGCCGGTCGGCATTGACGGATTTGTTCCAGCGCATCACCGACGGCAGCATCACGCAGGAGGTATAGCCGTGCGGCACGTCGTAGACCGCGCCAAGCACATAGCCGATGCCATGGCTGGCGCCCATCGGTATCCCCGCCGACAGCGCTCCCATCGAGAGCCAGGTGCCGAACTGACAATCCATCCGGGCATCGAGATCGCGCGGATCGGCCTTCACCCGCGGCAGTCCCTGCGCCAGCATCGACAGACCCTTCATCGCCTGGGCGTCGGCGTAGGGGTGCGCCTCGCGCGAACACAGGCCTTCGACACAATGGTCGACCGCGCGAATGCCGGTGGAAAGAAACAGCCATTCCGGGGTGTGAACGGTGATGGCGGGATCGAGGATCACGGCGCGGGGGATCGCCAGCGGATGGCGCAGCATTTCCTTGACCTTGCTGCGCGTGTTGGTGACACCGGCATTGGCGCTGAACTCGCCGCCGGCAATCGTCGTCGGCACGCTTATCTGTCGCACCGCCGGCGCCGTCATGGCGGGTGCGACGCCCTTGCTGGCGCGGACCCTGTCGATATCGTCGACGCTGCTTATGTCGTTGGCAAGACAGAGCTGCACCGCCTTGGCGCCGTCGGTGATCGAACCGCCGCCGACGGTGACGATGAGATCGGCGCCGGCCTCACGGGCCTGGCCGGCGGCGGCGATGACGGCCTCGCGTGGCGTGTGCGGCGGCATCGCGTCGAAAGTCAGGGCGTAACGGGATCCCAGCGCTTGCCGGATTTTCTCGACCTCGCCGGTCTGCCGGTTGAGGGTGCCGCTGACCATCAGAAAGGCGCGCCTGGCGCCCAGGCGCGCCATCTGTTCGGGGACCGCCTCCGCTGCTGGGCGGCCAAAAACCACCTCGTCCATGGCGCCGAAAACGACACGCCCCTTGTGCACGCGCTGGTCCTCCCCGGACATTTTGCTTTTGTTGGCGCTTGCGGACAATTTAGCGGAGTAAATGCCGAAAGGGGAACAGCAAAATGCGCGTTGCGACGCGATGACCTCGGTTGTGACGCCACACGCAATGAGCGAAACCAAAGGCCTCCGACATGCCGGCTGAACCGCAATACCCCGTGCTTTATGGCCGCCATGCCTCGCCATTTGTGCGCCGCGTCGCGGTAACCATGCGGCTTTACGGCATCGCCTATCGCCACCTGCCGCTGATGCCGTTCGGTCCGGACAAGGCGGAACTGGCAAAATTCAATCCGATCGCGCGGGTGCCCGCCTTGCGGCTCGGCAATGGCGAAATGCTGATCGATAGCGCCGTCATCCTGGACTATCTCGATCAGTTGGTGGGGCCGGAACGGGCGCTGACGCCGGCGGCGGGACCGGCGCGGCGGCGGGTGCTGACGCTATTGGCGGTGGCGCTCGGCGCCAACGAAAAACTGGTCGCCGCACTCTACGAACGGCATTTCCGGCCGCGCGAGGCGCAGCATGCGCCGTGGCTGGCGGCGTGCGACAAACAGGTGCGCGACGGATTTACCTGGCTCAATGCAGCCTGTGCCGGTCCGTGGTTCACCGGCGCCGACATGACGCAGGCCGATATCACGGTGGCGGTGTTCTGGCTGTTCGGTCGCGCAAAGCGGCCGCGTTTTTTCGCCGGCCTCGGCTGCGCGCGGCTCGAAGAACTGGCCGAGCGCCTGCAGGCAACTGCGGAATTTCAGGCCACCATGCCCGAGCCGGAAACGCTGACGGACCAGCTTACGTAATACGCGCTGTCATTCCGGGACGACGCCAACGGGTCCGGCCTTTTTTGGCCGGCCCGATGACAGGCTCCGCGTCGAACCTCAGATGTGCAATTGCACATCGGGCAATCTCGAGATTCCGGGTTCGCGTCTTCGACGCGCCCCGGAATGACGGGCTTACATTTCGATAAGCCTAGCGATATCTGCGATCGCAACCTGCCGTTGCCCGAACAAAATCTCCGCGGCTTCGGTCTCCCATTCGCCGGCGTGCGGCGCAATCGGATCCTGCGGGCTGAGGCGATAATCGAGCACGAACCGCGCATACAGGGCGCGGCGCGCGTCGGTTCCCGGCCTCGAGGCTTCCCATGTCATCAGGATGGCGCTGGTGACGTGATAGAGCGCGCTTGCCGCCTGCCGCGCGTTCGCTTCGAGCGCCGGCTCAGCGGCGACGCGCTCGGCGAAAACCAGCGTCCGGTCGAGCGCTGTGCGCAGCCGGTCCCGGAACGCGGCGGGGACCAGCGTGGCGTGGTCGAGCAGTTTGGTCAGCGCGCCTTGCAGCGTGCGGTGAGCGCGGCTTTTGCCTACCGCGCGGGTGACGATATCGAGCGCGTTGATGTTGCTGGTGCCTTCCCAGAGCACGCCGATATGGGCATCGCGGATCAGCCGCGCATGCACCCATTCCTCGATATAGCCGTTACCGCCGCGGACTTCCATCGATCCTGTCGCCACCGGAATATTGTCGCGGCAGGCGCGGAATTTTAGCAGCGGCGTGAGAATGCGCAGGCAGCCTTCGGCTTCCCTGGAGCCGGTATTGGCGCGGTCCATGGCGCTGGCGGCAAACAGGAACATCGAAAGCGACTGCTCGGCCGGCACGGTGATCTTCAATAGCTGGCGGCGCAGCAGCGGATAGTCGATGATGGTCTTGCCGAAGGCCATACGCGTACGCGCGCAAACCATCGCCTCGTTGACGCAGCGCCGCATCATGGCGGATGCGCGCACGCCGTGCGAGAGCCGCGACAAGTTGACCTGTTCCATCATCTGCTTGAGGCCGCGCCCGGCGTCGCCGACCAGATAGGCGACCGCGCCCTCCAGCAGGATTTCGCCCGATGCCATTGAACGGGTGCCCAGTTTGTCCTTGAGGCGGACGATGCGGTAGGCGTTGCGGCTGCCGTCCTTCAGGCGGCGCGGCAGGGCAAACAGCGCGAGCCCCCTGGTGCCGGCGGCGGCGCCTTCGGGACGCGCCAGCAACAGCGCAACGTCGGCGTCGGCATGCGAGCAGAACCATTTGTCGCCGGTGAGCCGCCACACGCCATCCTCGCAGCGCGCCGTGGTTTCGATGGCCCCGACGTCGGAGCCGCCGGAACGCTCGGTCATGAATTGCGTACCCTTCCACATCGTGGCGACGTCGCCTGACAGCATCTTCGGCAGCAGATATTCCTTCAGCTCGGTGCTGGCGAATTTACGGATCAGATGGATCGAAGTGTCGGTGACGCTGATCGGGCACATCAGCCCGAACTCGGCCTGCACGAACAGATATTGCAGCGCGTATTTGGCGACCGCCGGCAGTGGACGGTCCATGCCGAGCGCGCCGGCGCGATGGCTCATGGCATGAAACTGGAAATCGCCGAACGCGATATTCTCCATGTCGCGGTAGGACGAGTGGTAGTCTATCCAGTCCTCGTCGCGGCCGAAGCGGTCGCGCGGGTGCAACACCGGCGGGTGCTTGTCGGCGGCTCGCGCCAGCTCGTCCAGCCGCCCGCCCGCCAGCGCGCCGAGGCGGTCGAAATGGGGTTCCAGGCGCCGGAAATCCGCGGGCGCCAGATACGCCTGCAGCAGATCGCGCAGGCCACGATCTTCCGCATAGAAATTCTGTCCCGTGCAATCAGGCGCGATGTGATCAGCACCATGCCTTGGTTCCCGCGCCTGGGCCTTGTCGAACGATTTGTGCGAGGGAGGCGCGTGCATGTCTGACCTCGTTTTCGGGTGGTGCGCCAAAGGGGCTGCAACCCGCTGACCCTGATATCGTTTCTGGCAGATTATTCCAACACCAAAGGCCAATTCGGTATGGCTGGGATGCCAGCAAGGCCGATGCACAAGGATTATACTTGATCCCCGCCGGTTCTTGAACAGACTGGGCGGCGATCTCATCTTGGTCCTGCTGCGGATGATCGGGGGCGGGCTGCTCCGGGCTGTCGTGGCGAAAGCGCAAAAGGAGATGAAATTGGGCGCGACTGAGAAATCGGAGCGTTTGGCTCAAACGGCAAATTTCAATTTCCACTCCTTGCGCGCCCTCGGGCCACTGGTCGTTGGGCTCGCGGTGGCCTTGTCGGGCTGCGGGGACAAGCCGCCGCAGCCGGCCGCGGCCGCAGCACCGCCGGTTACGGTCGCGCAACCGACCAAACGCACGGTCACCGACTGGGACGAATTCACCGGCCGCTTCGAGGCGGTGGAAGAGGTTCAGGTCCGCGCCCGGGTCGGCGGCTTCGTCACCAGTGTCGAGTTCAAGGACGGCGACATGGTTCATACCGGCGACCTGCTTTACCTGATCGACTCCCGCCCCTTCGAGGCCGTCGCCGAGCAGGCGGACGGCCAGCTTGCAGATGCGCGCGCCAAGGTGGAGCTTGCCAAGCGCGACCTCGACCGCGGCCTTTCCCTGGTCCAGACCAGTGCTGTCTCCGAACAGGTCGTCGACCAGCGCCGCCAGGCGTTGCAGGCGGCGCACGCCGCCGAGACCGTGGCCGCAGGCGCGCTCAAGGCCGCCCAGCTCAATATCGAGTTCACCCACGTCATCGCGCCGATCACCGGCCGTGTCAGCCGCCACCTCGTTACACCCGGCAATCTCGTGCAGGGCAGTGACAGCGGCGGCGGCACGTTGCTGACATCGATCGTCTCGCTCGATCCGATCTACATCTATTTCGACGTCGATGAGGCGACCTATTTGAGGAACAACAAGCTCTGGTTCGAGGGCCGGCGGCCGAGTTCGCGCGACACCCCGAATCCGGTGCAGGTGACGCTGACCGGCGAGGCCAGGCCGTCGCACGAAGGCAACATGGATTTTATCGACAACCGGCTCGATCTTTCGACCGGCACGCTGCGCAGCCGCGCCGTGATCCCCAACAAGGACCTTTCGATCCTGCCGGGGCAATTCGGCCGCGTGCGCCTGATCGGCAGTGCGCCCTATGAGGCCTTGCTGCTGCCCGACACCGCTGTCGCGACCGACCAGTCGCGAAAGATCGTGTTCGTGGTCAAGGACGACAACACCGTCGAGGCAAAACCCGTCACGCTCGGACCGCTCGATGAAGGCTTGCGCGTCATCCGCGACGGGCTGAAGCCGGAAGACAAAGTGATCGTCAACGGACTGCAGCGCGCCCGCGTCGGCGCCAAGGTGACGCCGCAGGCCGCGCCGGCCGGTGGCAAGTCATGAATCTCGGCCAGCTTTCCATCAACCGGCCGATCCTGGCGATGGTGCTGTCCATCGTGCTGCTGATCGTCGGCGCCATCGCCTACACCACGCTGCCGGTCTCGGAATATCCGCAAGTGGTGCCGCCGACCGTCGTCGTCACCACGCAATATCCCGGCGCCACGGCGCAGACCGTTTCCGACACGGTTGCAGCGCCGATCGAACAGCAGATCAACGGCGTCGAGGACATGCTGTATCTCTACAGCCAGGCGACCTCGAACGGTCAACTCACCATCACCGTCACCTTCAAGCTCGGCACCGATCTCGACAAGGCGCAGGTGCTGGTGCAGAACCGCGTCGCCATCGCACAGCCGCAACTGCCGGAGGAGGTGCAGCGCAACGGAGTCGTCACCCGCAAGAACAGTCCCGACATCCTGATGGTCGTTTTCATGCTGTCGCCGGACGACAGCTTCGACCAGCTCTATATCAGCAACTATGCGTTGCTGCAGGTGCGCGACGAATTGCTTCGGCTGGACGGGATCGGCGACATCCAGATGTTCGGCGCCCGCGACTATTCGATGCGGCTGTGGCTCGATCCGGACCGGATCGCAACGCTTGGCCTGACTTCCGCCGAGGTGGTCGCCGCGATCCGCGCGCAAAACCTGCAGATCACCGGCGGGCAGATCGCCGAGCCGCCAATTGCCGAACGAGCGTTCCAGCCCAATCTTACCTTTACCGGCCGCCTGAAGGATCCCCGGCAATTCGAGGACATCGTGGTGAGGGCCGGCGCCGACGGCCGCACGGTACGGCTGCGCGATGTGGCGCGGGTCGAACTGGGAGCCTTGTCCTATTCGACCAACTCTTTCCTTTTGCGGAAATCGGCGGTGGCGCTGCTGGTGACCCAGCGACCCGGCTCGAACGCGCTGGCCACCGCGAAAAACATCTCCGATACGATGGTGAAGCTGAAGGCCGGTTTTCCAAAGGGCCTCGACTACAATATCGGCTACAACCCGACCGAATTCATCGCGCAATCCATCCACGAACTGATCAAGACGATCTACGAGGCGATGCTGCTCGTCGTCATCGTGGTCCTGGTTTTCCTGCAGGGCTGGCGGCCCGCGATCATTCCGATCATCGCGATCCCGGTCTCGCTGGTCGGCACCTTTGCCGTGATGGCGGCGCTCGGATTCTCGATCAACAATCTCACGCTGTTCGGCCTCGTGCTCGCGGTCGGCATCGTGGTCGACGACGCTATCGTGGTGGTGGAAAACGTCGAGCGCCATCTCGAGCATGGCATGAGCCGGCGCGATGCGGCGCTGAAAACCATGGAGGAGGTCGGCGGCGCGCTGGTCTCGATCGCACTGGTGCTGTGCGCGGTGTTCGTGCCGACCGCGTTCCTCGGCGGCATCTCCGGACAGTTCTTCCAGCAATTCGCCGTCACCATCGCGGTGGCGACCGCGATCTCCTGTTTCTGCTCGCTAACGCTTTCGCCCGCCCTTGCCTCGCAGATCCTGCGGCCGCATCAGGACAAGCGCCCCCCGGCCAGCTGGAATTTCATCGGGCGCGGCTGGGACACATTCGCAGGCTATTTCAACCGCGGCTTTGATCGGCTGTCGCACTTCTATGCGCGGGTGGCCGACTTCGTGATCCGGCATTCGGCGATTATGCTGCTGCTCTATCTGGCGCTGATCGGCAGCGCCGGCTGGCTGATCGCCACCACGCCGCAAGGCTTTATCCCGGCGCAGGACCGCGGCTATGTCATCGTGTCGGCGCAATTGCCGGGCGCGGCCTCGCTGGCGCGCACCACGGAGATCGTCCGCGAGATCGAGCGGATCTCGCTCGATACACCGGGTATCATACGTGTTGCGGCGTTCGCCGGCTTCTCGGGCGCGACCCGGACCCAGGCCGGCAATGCGGCCGCGTTGTTCCCGGTGTTCGAGGAGCCGGAAGTGCGCCTGAAGCAGGGCCTGACCGCTTCTGTCATCACCGGCGATTTGCGCAAACGCCTGTCCGCGATTCAGGGGGCATTCATCATCGTGATTCCGCCGCCGCCGGTGCCGGGCATCGGCACCGGGGGTGGTTTCACGATGCGCATCCAGGATCGCCAGGGCCGCGGCCCCCAGATGCTGGCAGCCGCCGACGATGAACTTGTTGCCGCGGCGCGCAAGGCGCCCGGGTTGACCCAGGTGTTCTCGCCCTTCAACGCCAATACGCCCCAGCTCTTCGTCGATATCGACCGCGTCAAGGCGCAGAAACTCGGAGTCCCGATCGCGAACGTCAACGAGACGATCCAGACCTATTTCGGCTCGACCTACGTCAACGACTTCAACCTTTTCGGCCGCACCTATCACGTCACCGCGCAGGCCGACCTGCCTTTCCGCAAGGAGCCGTCGGATCTGGCGCGCCTGCGCACCCGCAATGCCGCCGGCGACATGGTGATGCTCGGCAGCGTGGTGGATTTCCGCGACGTTTCCGGCCCCGACCGCGTCGCCCGCTACAATCTCTATCCGGCAGCGGAGCTGCAGGGCGAGACGCTGCCGGGCACGAGTTCGGCCACCGCCATCAACATCATGAAGAAGCTTGCCGAGGAAACGCTACCGAGCGGTTTTTTCTTTGAATGGACCGACCTGTCGTACCAGCAGGTTACCGGCGGCAATGCGGGTCTGCTGGTATTTCCGATCTGCGTGCTGTTCGTATTCCTGGTGCTGGCGGCGCAATACGGCAGCTGGAGTCTGCCGTTCGCCGTCATCC
>Ga0302323_100004656_pt1 | contig 11184 bp, 10 predicted proteins | sample Fen_T0_3_FD_201950 | JGI IMG/M metagenome (GOLD analysis project Ga0302323, IMG submission 201950) | Peat permafrost microbial communities from Stordalen Mire near Abisko, Sweden - Fen_T0_3 | ecosystem: Environmental > Terrestrial > Soil > Wetlands > Permafrost | place: Sweden: Abisko... | reverse complement strand
CCGAACGCGGGCTTTCTGGTCACGCCGGTGTTTCCTTCCGCCGCGCTGCTGCCTGGGCTGATGCCTCATACCAATGTGTCGGCCATGCTCTTCGTCGTGCCGTTCGTGGTCGCCGCGGGCTGGGCCTTTCTGATGCGCACCACGCTGGGCTACGAGATCCGCACGGTCGGACAGGCAGCGCCTTTTGCGCGCCAGGTCGGCATGCCCGTCACGCGCGCGGTGGTGCTGTCGATGGCCGCAGGCGGTGCGTTCGCGGCCCTGGCCGGCGTGCACATCGGAAATGCCTTGCTGAAGCGGTTGCCGGTCGACCTGAGCCCTGGGCTCGGCTTCGAAGGCCTGGTGGTGGCGCTGCTGGCGCGCAACGACCCGAAGGCCGTGCCCTTGGCGGCCTTTCTCTACGCCTATCTGCGCACCGGCGCGCAGACGATGGAGCGAACCACCGATGTCTCGCGCGAGGTGGTGCTGGTGATCCAGGCCTTCATCATCTTGTTTGTCGTCTCGCAACGGCTGCTGCCCGCCGGCTGGCCGCGCGCTTTGCTGCGCCGACGCAGTCACACCGCCGTGACGTTGGAGCAGGCATGAGCGTGGAGACCGCCTCCCTCGGCATGCTGGCCGCAACGATTGTCGTGGCGGTGCTGCGCGCGACGACGCCCATTCTGTTGGCCGCCCTGGGAGGCCTGATCTCCGACCTCACGGGCAGCATCAACGTCGCGCTGGAAGGGCTGATGCTCATCGCGGCGTTCTTCGGCGTGATCGCGGCGGTGCACGCCACGACCTGGTTTCCCGGCTTGCCGGGCTGGGCCTACCCGTGGATCGGCTGCATCGCTGCGATCACGGCCGCGTTGCTTGTCACGCTGCTGCTGGCGTTCTTCCACCTGGAGCTCGGCGCCGACCTGATCGTGGCCGGCATCGCGATCAACATTCTCGCGGCCGGGCTGACGGTTTTTCTGCTGGCGTCGATCGTGGGCGACAAAGGGTCCACCGCCGGTTTGCACAGCCCGGCCTTGCCGTCGATCCACATCCCCGGTGTGGCGCAGTTCCCCATCCTGGACATGCTGCTCAACGGCGAGGGTGGGCGCGGCCACCATGTGCTGATCTATCTCGCATTTGCTGCGGCGCCGGCTGCCGCCTTTCTGCTCGCGCGCACCCGCTACGGCATGTGGATGCGTGCCGTGGGCGAGAACCCGCAGGCGGCTGCCGTCGCCGGCATCCCGGTCAAGCGCGTGCGCTACGCGGCCTTGTTGCTCAGCGGGCTGCTGGCTGCGCTCGGTGGGGTGTACCTCAGCATGGGCTACCTGACACTCTTTCAGGCCGACATGACGGCCGGACGCGGGTTTCTCGCGCTGGCGGCCATCTTCCTCGGCGCGCGGCGCCCGATCGGGACGCTCGCCGCGGCCACGCTGTTCGGCGCGTCCAGCGTGCTGGCCACGCGGCTGGGCGCCATCGACATCCCGACGCAGATCGTCTACATGATCCCGCCGTTTTTCACCTTGTGCGCCCTGGCATTCGTCGGGCGCCGACGCGGCTCGATGCAGCGCGCAGCACCCATTTGACTCTAGGAGCAACGTTTGAACGAAGACATGGTCCGGGACCGAATTCTGGCCTCACTGACGCTGGCCGGCATGGGCGATGCGCTCGGCGCACCGACCGAGCAATGGAGCATCGATGAGATCGCCGCCGCGCACGGCGGCCTGGTCACCGCTTTCGTCGAGCCGACGGCAGACACCTTCGCCGGCGCCAATGCCGGCCTTCGCGCCGAAGTGACCGATGACGCGAGCCAGATGTACTACCTGGCGCGTGCGCTGATTGCGGCGAACGGCAAGCTCGACGCCGACCAATGGGTGGCCTGCCTGCTGGACTGGGTGCGCACCAGCCCGAAGGCCGTGTTCATGGGCCCGAGCACCGCCGGCATCGTCAAGGCCTTGCAGGAAGGCAGCGACACGAAGCGGGTCGGCATCATCGGCCAGTCGGCCCGAAAGATAACGTCGGTGGGCACGACGAACGGTGCCGCGATGAGGGTCGCGCCGGTCGGGCTGATCCACCCCGGGCGCATCGACCGCGCATGCGCACAGGCCCTCGTGACCTGCCTGCCTTCGCACGACACCGACGTCGCCATCTCGGCGGCCTGCTCGGTCGCCAGTGCCACCGCGTGCGCCCTGGTGTCGCACACGCTGAACGACGTCGTGGCCGGCGCGATCGAAGGGGCGAAGCGGGGTGAGCGTCTGGCGCAACAGCATGCGCGCACCGTTCCCGGCCCCAACTACCTGGCGCGGCTGGAGCTGGCGCTGCAGATCGCCGAGGGCGCGAAAGACGACTACGCGTTCTTGCGCGGCATTGAGCGGGTCGTCGGCAACTCGGTGCTGGCCGCCGAGTCGGTGCCGGCGGCGCTGGCCGTGGTTCGTTACGCCCGGGGCGATGCGATGCGCACGATCTCGCTGAGCGCATCGATCGGCAACGACACCGATTCGATCGCCACCATGGCCGGGGCGATCGTCGGGGCGCTGGTGGGCACCGCCGCGTTGCCGGCCGCTTTGGTGGCCGAGTTCCGCGAGGCCAACGCCCGGGACTACGACCTCGATGCACTGGCCGACGGGCTGGCGGGCATCGCGTCGCGCCCACTTCAGGACGGATGATGAACGCCATGCCCACCCCTGCACCGCACGCCAGTGCAGGTGCGACAGCGCCGAGCGCGGCCCAGCGCAGGCTGCCCCATCGCCGCTGGGATGTCCTCGCGTTCGGCAACCCGTGTGCCGACATCGTTCTGAAGGTCGATCGACTTCCCGCACCCGGGCAGAAGGTGCTGGGCCATCCCGTCGGTGTCTTCGCCGGAGGCACGGAAGCCAATGTGGCTTGCGCATGCGCCAAGTTGGGCAAGGCCGCGGCGGTGTTCGGTCACGTGGGCGGAGATGCCCACGCGGCGATGCTCGTGCGTGCGTTCTCGGAGGCGGGCGTCGACACCGATCACCTCGACGCGCTCGAGGCAGCGGCTTCTGCCAGCGCGCTGACCTTGCTGGACAGCTCGGGCGAAAGAACCATCGTCTACCAGCCGATGCCGCACGTTGCGATCGACGCGTCGCGGGTGGCGTCTGCGCTGGGAGACGCGGCCATCGCGTATGCCATGCCGTATCACCTGGAGAGCTTTCTGCACATGAGCCAGCTCGCGCGACGCATGTCGACACTCGTCGCGATTGACATCGAATCGGCCGTCGCACCGACCCCTGAGGAGATGCGCAAGCGTGTCGAGGCGGCAGACATCGTGTTCTTCAACGAAGAGGGGCTTCGTGCCGCCACAGGCCAGCCCGCCGAGGCCAGCACGCTCGCCAGCGTGCTGCGCGCGGGGCCGAGCGTGGTCGTTGTCAGTCTCGGTGCCAAGGGTGCGCTGGCGATGGACCGGTCTTGCTTTGCGATTCAAGAGGCCTTCCCGACCCAGGTTGTCGACACCACTGGCGCCGGCGATACCTTCAACGCCGCGTTTCTGGTGGCCTACCTCGATGGCCTGGCCTTGCAGGAGGCATTGCGCTTCGCCTGCGCAGCCGCGAGTTGCACGGTGGCGGCGATGGGCGCACGTGGAGGCTTGCCGGACCGACGGCAAGTCGAAGCCATCGCCAGGCTGGCCCCGGTCGGTGTCTGATGAAGGGGCTGTCGTGCTGACTGTCTTCGGTTCGATCAATCTCGACCTCAGCATGCAGATCGAGCGCCTGCCGTCGCCAGGCGAGACCTTGCTGGGCGCAGACGCGCTCGTCACGCCGGGCGGCAAGGGTGCCAACCAGGCGCATGCCGCAGCACTCTTTGGCGTGCCGACACGCATGCACGGCATGGTGGGCGAGGATGGCTTTGCCGGTTCGGCACTGGCCTCGCTGGTGGCAGACGGCGTGCGCACATCCGGTGTCGGCACCGCCAAGTCGCGCAGCACGGGGTTGGCAGTCGTCACCGTGGACCGAACGGGGGAGAACGCCATCGTGGTCGCACCGGGCGCGAATCTCTACGCGCGCGCCGAGCAGGTGAGCGACGATGCCTTGGCCGGCACGCGGGTTCTGCTGCTGCAGTTGGAAGTGCCTCAACGCGAAAGCATCGCGCTGGCACGTCGCGCCAAGCGCTTGGGCTGCCTGGTGATCATGAATGCCTCACCGATGCCGAGCGACTTTCACGTCGATGCGGATGAAGTGGACATGTTGATCGTCAACCGCAGCGAGCTGGCCCAGTTGTGTGCGCAGCACTCGCTCGCAGCCGCCGATCCCCGGGCAGATGCCGAGTGGGTGGCGCAGGCGATGGCCATCGACATTCTCGTGACGCTCGGTGCCGGCGGATCGATCCTGGCCCGGCGAGATGCTTCCGTCGTCGAAGTCCGTGCGAGCCCGGTGCGAGTGGTCGACACCACCGGTGCCGGCGATACCTATGCGGGTGTCTTTGCGGCGGCGTTGGCCTCGGGTGAGTCGGCGCAGTCGGCCATGGAGTCGGCCTCTGAAGCCGCGGGGCTTGCGTGCATGCGCTCTGGCGCCCAGGCCGCACAGCCCAACCGGGAACAAATCGAAGCCGCGCTGGCCAAACGGCGCATGCAGGGTTGACATGGTTCCTCTGATCATCGATTGCGACCCGGGCATCGACGATGCGCTCGCCTTGTTCTTGGCGGCCGCCAGCCCGGAGCTGGATTTGCGTGCGGTCACGACCGTGGCCGGCAACCGGCCTCTCGACATCACAACGGCCAATGCCCGTCGCGTGCTGGACCTTGCCGGCCGTGTCGAGGTGCCGGTGCATGCCGGGTGTGCCCGGCCGTTTGCGCAAGACCAGGCTCGCTGCAACCTGGTCCATGGTGCCGATGGGTTGGGCGGCGCTTTGTCGACCCCGTCGCGCGAACCGACCGAAGGCCACGCCAGCGATGTTCTCGCTGCCGCCTTGCTCGCGTCTGCGCCGAACGAGATGACCGTTGTCGCGATCGGCCCGCTGACCAACCTGGCCCTGGCCGAGATCAGGCACCCCGGGGTGTTGCGCCGGTCCAGGCAGCTGCTGATCATGGGAGGGGCCGCCTTCTGCCCAGGCAACATCACGCCGAGCGCAGAGTTCAACTTCTATGCAGACCCGATGGCCGCACACATCGTTCTCAGCGCCGGGGCGGATGTGAAGTTGTTCGGCCTGGATGTCACCTCCAAGGCCGTGATGCCGGCGCAGTGGATCGCGTCGCTGGGAAACCTGCAAGGCCGCTGTGGAGCGGTAGCGCGGGCAATGCTCGCGGCTTACGCCGAGCAAGACCCTTTGCTCCACGATGCGTGCCCGGTGGCCTACCTGCTTGAGCCGAAAATCTTTGGCGGCGTCCATTGTTCGGTGTCTGTCGACTGGCGCCCAGGCCCCACCGAAGGTCACACCTTGGCCTGGGATGCAGCGCGTGGTGATGCGCCATTCCCCGCGAACGCCCTGGTGCTGACTGACGTGCACACGTCGCACCTGCTTGAACTAGTGCACGGACGATTGGATCGTCTGCAATGACGCTTCTTCACCGAGGGAAATGCACCCGATGAACATGCCGCTTGGGCGATGCAGCGCGGATCCAGACTGAAGGCGCAGAAACGAGCTTGTGCACCATGGCGAACCCATTGCACAAAGAAATTTCCTTGGTGTGTCGAAATTGACCCGAGTCGCGTGTCATCCCATTGAGAAGCGATCAGGTGAACGCATCCCGCGCCACCACCGCTGCTCCAATCGGGAGAGTGATGTGCAAACTGTGGCAATCGAATCAACGGCATCGCGGGTGCCGAGTTGGCTTTGGGCGGCATCGGTCATTGGCGTTCTGTGGAACACGTACGGTGCCTATCAGTATGTCGGCACGTTCACGCCGGCAGGGCAGGCGGCCATGACGGCAGGCATGACCGCCTCTCAGGCGGCGCTGTACCTGTCACTGCCAGGGTGGATCAGTGTCGTGTTCGCCCTTGGCGTGTTCGCCGCCGTCCCGAGCCAACTGGGTATTCTGGCCATCGTCGTCCTGATCGCAGCCGCCTTGTCTTGGGCGTCGCAGCTTGCTGGCAAGCGCGGCCTTCTGAGCTGAAATCACTTGACTACTTTGTGCACCCTGAAAGGACAGAGACCATGCAATACATGCTTCTGCTCAACGAACCCGAAAGTGAGTTCGCCAAGCGCAACGATCCCGAACAGGCGGGCGCGTACTGGGGCGACTGGAACGCCTTCATCGGCGCCATGGCGCAGGCCGGCATCATCGTCAAGGGCGACGGCCTGCAGGGCCCGCAGACGGCCACGACCGTGCGCATTCGCGACGGCAAGCGCGTGGTGCAGGACGGCCCCTTCGCCGACGCCAAGGAGCAGCTGGGCGGCTACTTCGTGATCGATGTCCCCGATCTGGACGCGGCGCTGGAGTGGGCTGCGCGCGCACCGTCGGCCTCAAGCGCTTCGGTCGAAGTACGGCCCGTGCTGCCGCCGATGGCGCCTGCAGCCGCTTGACGATGCGGGACCCGTGCCGCGCAGCGGAAACGGCGGCGCGCGCCTCCTACGGCCGTCTGTTGTCCATTCTGGCCGCGCGCTCCCGGGACATCGCGGCATCGGAAGATGCGCTGTCGGAGGCCTTTCTCGCCGCCCTGCGGACTTGGCCCGACAGCGGCGTGCCTGACAACCCGGACGCGTGGTTGTTCACGGCTGCGCGCAACAGCCTCAAGAACATGGCGCGCCATCAGGGTGTGATCGATGCGTCGGCGCTTGACTTTGCGCTGCTTCAGGACGAAGCAGCACCCGACTCGCACGTCGTTCCGGACGATCGGCTGAAGCTGCTGTTCGTCTGCGCGCACCCCGCCATCGACGAAGTCGTGCGCACGCCTCTGATGCTGCAGACCGTTCTGGGCCTGGACGCGGCGCAGATCGGCGCTGCCTTCCTCGTCGCCCCGGCCGCCATGGGGCAGCGGCTGGTGCGCGCCAAGGCCAAGATCAAGGATGCCGGGCTGCGGTTCGAGCTGCCGACGGCCGAGGACATGCCAGAGCGCCTGGAAGATGTGTTGAATGCCATCTACGCGGCCTATGGCACGAGCTGGGACGCTGTCGCGGGCGCAGACACGGGCTGCCGTGATCTGGCCGAGGAGGCCCTGTTCCTCAGCCGCCTGCTCGTGGCACTGCTGCCTGCCGAGCCCGAGGCGCGCGGGCTCCTGGCCTTGATGCTGTACTGCGAATCCCGCCGCGCGGCGCGGCGCGGTCCTGACGGAAGTTTCGTGCCGCTCAACCGGCAGGATGCCAGGCTGTGGTCGCGCGACATGATCATTGAGGCCGAGGGCGAGTTGACCGCCGCCTCGCGGGCCGGCGTGTTCGGCCGCTTTCAGTGCGAGGCCGCCATTCAGTCGGTCCATGCCCAGCGGCCTCTCACAGGTCGCACCAACCATGACGCTCTGGCCACCCTCTACAGGCTTCTCGCCACGCATTGCCCAAGCGTCGGTGTGCTGGTCGGGCAGGCGGCCGCGATGGTCGAGGCCGGCGAGCACGCGCAAGCCATCGCTGTCCTGCGCAGGCTGGTGGCCGCCGAGGTCAGCAGCTACCAGCCGTACTGGGTGACGCTCGCCACTGCACTGGCAGCCGCGGGCGACATGCTGTCGGCCGAACAGGCGCTGCAGACGGCGATCGGGCTGACGGAGGACCCCGCTGTTCGTTCGTTCCTGGCGGAATCACTGCGCGGTTGATCGATTTCTCGGCGCTGCTCAACGCCTGCGTCGTGATGCGGACGACCCGATGTCTCGGATGTTCCCCGCTAAGGCGAGCTTGAGCAATCGCCGTTTCGCGGTCTGCCCCCAGGTACTGCGGGGCCATCTGCAAGGTTTCAGCTTGTCGCAGGCGCCACCCGTCCTGCAATGACCCTCGAGATCAATGCATGAATGCGCGGTTCAACGTACCGGGTAATGAGGTAGGCCAGGGCAACGAGCATCGCGATCGCGATGAACGGCAGCACAAAGTGGGGGATGAAGGCGAACTCGCGCCCCATCTTGATGATGGTGGCAATCATCATGTTCTCGTGAACCAAGTACAACGGGTAGCTGATGTAGCCGAAGAACTGCAGCACCCGGGTGTCCAAGGGGATTCGTATCGCGGGGACATACAGGGTCAGCGCAAACATCAGGGACACGGCCGTTGCGGCGACAAATCGCCCTGCCGTTTGTTGATGAAAGCCCAGCGGGCCGGCGATCGCGAGGCACAGTGCGAATACCCACCACCTGGCATCTTTCGTCTTGAAGAAGACATAGAAGGCGGCACCGGACGCAAACCAGTTGAAAGTCTCGAACGACAGCGTATTGAACAAATCGTTCAACGCCACAACAGTCGAGCCGCCGCCATGTTTTCGTGCGACATCAGACACTACATAAAGCACAAACGCAGTCAGCAGGCACCCGAACAAGGCATTCCGACCCTTCCAGTAGTAGATGAGTGCAGCGAATACATAAAACTTGAACTCCACGAACAGCGACCAAAAAGCGCCCTCCAGTGGAGTAACAGGGTAGCCACTCAGGTTGGACCACCATGACGGTTCGACGAAGGTGAGGCCGGGAAGCAGGCTCGATGGCGTGGGTGAACCGCCCGGCCGCTCCGGAAAGAGTCCCGCCGTTGCATAGATGAGGGCCGAGCAGATCAACATCGCGGGAAACAGCCGCAGCCAGCGGCGGGTCAAGAACTCCCTTACGCTGCTGCATTTTTCCAGCGACATCAGGATGACGAAGCCCGAGATCAGGAAGAACAGGTTGACGCCCAGCCACCCGTACTTGACCAGAGGAAAACTGGAGAACTTTTCACCGTAGGGGAGGATGTCTGACCATCGTGTGCAGGCGTGGTACAGGAGTACCAGCATGATGGCCAGCCCGCGGAGACCGTCCAGAAACGTGATTCGATGGTTCATCGAGAACTCCCTCACAGATCGTTGTTATGTGGTCGGGCCTGAACGGCCTCTGTTCAGAATGCGGCGTAGCACTGATCGGGTGCGCGCACGTGGTGTGACGCAAGTTTCATGCGGGCCTGTGCTGTGCCTGCTGCCCCAGACCGGCCCGGGAGACACTGGAGCCCCGTGATGTCGCAAACCGTCGAGGCAGTTTTTTTTGTCTTCTTCCGCGAAGATGCCGTTCAGACAGAGGACATGGGCGGTGGTCGAACGAGCAGCAGAGTCGATCAAGGCTCTCGCATCAGCGCTCCTGAAACGACACCACGCCCAGTACCGGCAGCAGATGGCCCTATTGCGGCGCTGGCCCTGGCTCGGGAGCAGGTGCAGCCGCAAAGCTGATGCACACGCGCAGGCCGTGGCCCTGCTCTCCGGTGGCCAACGTGGCGTTGGCACCGTGCAAATGTGCGATGTCCTTGACGATGGCCAGCCCGAGGCCGCTGCCTGTTCCTTTCGCGCCTCGCCCCCGTCGGAAACGTTGCCACACCGAGGCCTGCTCTTCTGCCGCGATGCCGCAGCCATCGTCTTCGACGATCAGTTGTGCTCGGCCGCCCTGGGTGCTGGTAGAAATCGTCACGCGCGATCCGGTGCCGGCGTGTTCGATCGCGTTGTGGACCAGGTTGCCGATCAGTTCGGCCAGCAGCAGGGGGTTGCCCTTGACCCAGGCCGACGTGAGATCGAAGCCCAGGTCCTGACCGGCTTCGATGGATGGCTGCAGCCATCGGTCTGCCGCCTCGGTCACCAGCCGGCTCAAGTCGAGCAACTGCTCCGGTGGCGCGGCGTCGATGGCCGTCGCTTCCGCACGCGCCAGCAAGAGCAGTTGCTGGGCGAGCCGTGCGCCCCGTTCGGCCGCGGAATGCAATCGCTCCAAGGTGGGCCGAAGGGCAGGCGGATGGGGAGAGTCGAGCGCTTGCGCGGCCTCCACGCGGATCACCGCAAGCGGTGTTCGCAGCTGATGGGCTGCGTCGGCGATGAAGGCACGTTGCGCTGCGGCCGCGGCGCGAAGTCGCCCGAACAGGTCGTTCAGTGCATTCACGAACGCGACGACTTCGCGCGGCACCGCGCGTGCGTCGATGGGCTCGAGCTGGTCCGGCGTGCGCGATACCACTTCCGTGGCCACAACGCGCAGCGGCCGCATGCCGCGGCCCACGGCGACCATCGCCATGGCCGCCATGGGCAACGCCAGCGCCAGGGCACCGAGCAGCGATGCGAGCAAGACGGAGCGCTGGGCTGCGTTGTGCTTGCCGAGCGTCTCTGCCACCAGGATCGGGCACACCTGCGCCGGGGTCGGCCCGCAGCGGATAGCGTGCAGCGCCACGCGCACGGGCTTGCCTTCCAGCACCGAATCGAAGAAGCGCCACTGCCCGGCGGGCAACGCGGCAGACAAAGTCAGCAGCATCGCGTTGCCACCGAGCAGACGGCCTTTGTCATCGCCCACGGCGAAGAAGGTTTCGTCGACGAGATCGGCTTGCAGCGCACGCGCCGTCTGCTCGCTGATCGGCAGCGTGGCTTGCGCCCCATCCTTCACGTCGACGATCTGGGCCAGCGCCACCGCCGTGTCGGTGAGCGCACGGTCCAGCCCGTCGAGCGCCGGCCGCAGTGCCAGCGCGTAGATGAGCGCCGCGGTCAGCGGGATCAGCAGCAGCAAGGGCAGCAGCAGCCAGAGCAGCAAAGCCCGTCGCAGGCTGGGGCGCGGATCCCATCGTGTCAACCAGCTCAAGCGTCAACTCCGACAGCGTGGCATGTCATTCCGGAACGGCCGGCTCCAGCAGGTAGCCCAGACCTCGCACGGTGCGCAAGCGCACGCCGCCGGGTTCGATCTTGGCGCGCAGGCGCGAGATCAACAGCTCGAACGCGTTGTCCGAGGTGCCGGCATCCCAGCCGGGCACGAGCCCCGCCAACTGGTCGCGCGTCACGATGTGGCTGGTCTTCAGCATCAGGTACTGCAGCACGATGCATTCCCTGGCCGAGAGATGGATCGGTTGGTCGCCAATGTGCGCGCGCCGCGCCGCCGCGTCGAAGCGCAAGGACGACAGGATCAGCGTCTCGCTGCGCCGCTGGTCTTGCCTGCGGACCAGTGCAACCAGTCGCGCGAGGAGCTCACGAATGGCGAACGGCTTGACGAGGTAGTCGTCCGCGCCGCACTCGAGGCCACGCACGCGATCGTCGATCTCGTCGCGCGCGGTCAGCATCAAGACGGGCAGCAGCGAGCCTTGCTCGCGCACGCGGCGCAAGGTTTCGAGGCCGTCGATGCCAGGCAGGCCGATGTCGAGCACCAG
>Ga0302323_100004649_pt1 | contig 11192 bp, 9 predicted proteins | sample Fen_T0_3_FD_201950 | JGI IMG/M metagenome (GOLD analysis project Ga0302323, IMG submission 201950) | Peat permafrost microbial communities from Stordalen Mire near Abisko, Sweden - Fen_T0_3 | ecosystem: Environmental > Terrestrial > Soil > Wetlands > Permafrost | place: Sweden: Abisko... | reverse complement strand
ATTGCGATGCAGATTGCCGCAATGAACCCTGTTGCTGTTGATAAAGATTTCGTTAAACCTGAAACCATTGCCCAGGAGATCGAAATTGGCAAGGAACAGGCAAGACGTGATGGCAAGCCTGAAGATATGCTGGAGAAAATTGCCCAGGGTAAGCTTGCTAAATTCTTTAAAGAAAGCACACTTCTCAACCAGGATTTCGTAAAAGATAACAAAATGACTATCAAGCAGTATCTTCAGTCTGCAAATAAAGATCTTACAGTTACAGAATTCAAGCGTTTTTCACTCAATTTGTAATACGTAGGTTCATAATTCAATATCAGGTGGCGCTTCATGGCGCCACTTTTTTTTGATACAACTCCCCAAAATCCGCCACATGGATCCACTGCAACCCCCTAAATCTAATATTTGGTGGACATTATAACCCCTGTCCTTTTAGCCCCCCATATGTGGCTTGGGGTGTAAAAGTTCCTTCAAAGTCGTGTTGAGCAATTGATTCCAAACTGTCAGAGGTTAATTTTTATTAAAACGAAATATCGTTGTATTATTATTATTATATTAGTTATATATTTGTTCATCACCAGTTATAAAGAAATTAACCTATTCCTAACGAAAAAAACCACGAAATGAAACAACAAACTAATAGTAGTATGAGAATGGGTATGACCCTGATGTTAATGATCTTTTTCATTTTCGGGTTCATTACCAATTTCAACATTGCTTTAAAAGATCAGGTCCAGGCAACCTTTCATCTGAGCAACTTCATGGCAAACCTTGTCAATGGAGTATTCTTTTTCGCATATTTCGTATTTTCTTTTTTATGCGGAAGTATTATTAAGAAGACAGGGTATAAAATGGGGGTTATAATTGGTTTACTTGCAGTTGCCCTGGGTAGTTTTTTATTCTATCCTGCTGTTGCAGTGCCTTCCTATGCACTTTTCCTGATTGCAGTTTTTGTGATGGCGACGGGTGTTGTTTTTCTTCAGACAGCTGCAAATCCTTATGTTGCCGCTCTGGGTTCAGAAGAATCTGCATCATCAAGGCTTAATCTTGCTCAGGCATTAAATGGGTTAGCAACAACAGTTGCTCCTTTTATTGTTGGTCTTCTCGTACTTACTCCTGCAGCAATAGCAATGGGACCTAAGGCTGTACAGGTACCTTTCCTCATCATTGGTTCCATCGTTGTACTGATAGCAGTCATAATCTTTTTCTTGAAACTGCCTGAAATAATTGGGGGTGAAGAAACAGAAGGCAGGAAGAGCATTTGGAAACATACTCATGTACTATTGGGAGCTCTTGCGATCTTCTTTTATGTTGGTGCTGAAGTTGGTATTTCTACAGTTATCGTTCCTTATCTCAAGCAGACCGGAATGATGATTGGTGAAGCTGCCAAGCTGGCTGCCATGTACTGGGGTGGAGCAATGGTTGGCCGATTCCTCGGCTCAATCAATTTAGGTGTCATGGAAAACCGTAAGAAATTTATGTACTCTGCCGTTGTGATTGTTCTGGCATTTTTCGTAGGTTGGCTGGTAACTAGTTGCCAGGTAAAAGAGGGTGCCTTTGTATTCAATTCACAGCCTATTAATGGTCTTATTTTCTTAGGTATAGCTATAGTTAACTATATGGCAATGTATTTTTCGAAAGGAAAAACAAATATTGCACTTGGTATTTTTGGTTTTATTGCAGCAGCTCTGGTATTTTCTTCAACAGTGCTTGGTGCAAATGTTGGTATCTGGGCGCTTCTTTCAATTGGATTCTTTAACTCAATCATGTTCCCAAGTATCTTTGCTTTAGGAGTAAAAGACCTTGACAAGTTCGAGATGCCAATGGCTTCAGGGATCATCAATACAATGATAGTTGGAGGATCAGTTATTCCTCTCACAATGGGCTGGTTCATTGATAATGTAAGTGTTCGCGCTGCATTGCTGGTTCCACTTGTATCCTATATCTACATTGTCTTCTACGCTTTAAAGGGAAGTAAAATCAGATAGTTTAACCTGTTAATAATTTATAAAATCGATAAAATGAAAAGGGTAGCGATAGGAATTGATATTGGTGGGACAAATACTGCAATTGGAGTAGTTGACAGCGAAGGTGTTGTGCTGTACGAAAGGAAACCTCAGATGCCCACTCCACAGAAAAAGGAAAACCCCAATATGACTCAGGTGGTGTCCGATTCAATAGTTGGTAAATACGTCAGCGATCTTGCTGAAGAAATCAGAAAAGCCATTGAAACGGTAAAACATATTAATCCCCAGATAGAAGTTATGGGTATTGGCATCGGTGCTCCAAATGCAAATTATTACACCGGCACAATTGAGTATGCCCCTAACCTCCCTTTTGTAGGTGTTGTCAATTTTGCTTCACTTATTCAGAGCAATTTCCCTGAAATAAAATACGTGAAACTTACTAATGATGCAAATGCGGCTGCACTCGGTGAGATGATCTATGGCGGGGCCAAAGGGATGAAGAATTTTGCGATGATGACAATCGGCACCGGGCTTGGAAGCGGACTTATTGTTAACGGTGACCTGGTTTATGGTGCAGATGGTTTTGCGGGTGAATGCGGACATGTGACCGTTGTTCCGGAAGGACGTTTATGCGGTTGTGGTGGTCTCGGCCATCTCGAAGCCTATTGTTCCGCAACGGGTATAAAACGTACAGTGTATGAACTCCTGGCAAAATACAATGATTCAAAAAGTCCGCTTCAGGATATCCCAATGAGCGAGATGACATCAAAAATCGTTTTTGATGCGGCTGAAAAAGGAGATCGTATAGCAAACGAGGTCTTCGAGGTGACTGGTGAAATTCTTGGCCGTGCTTTGGCCGATACTGTTCATTACCTTAGTCCGGAAGCAATTTTCCTCTTCGGCGGTGCAGCAGCAGCAGGAGACTATATCTTTAAGCCTACAAAAGATAGTATGGAACGCCATCTGATGCCTGTATTCCGCAATAAAGTCAAAATCCTTCCTTCAGAGCTGAAAGAGAGTTCCGCAGCAATTCTTGGATCCAGCGCTCTCGTCTGGAAGGAGATAGAAAAAAGCAATCTTTAAATCATTACTCAGCTTTAAAATATCAGTTTTAAATATATTCCTGGTCAGACATAACTGGCCAGGAATTTTTTTTACCTGAAAGTTTTACTAATTTCGTTGGATTGAGCACTATATCTTACTGTACCAATTGTTTCTCAATACCTTTTCTTACTTAACCTGAAAAACTGAAATGAAATACTCAAGAATCTTACTTAAACTCAGTGGTGAATCACTATCAGGAAATGATAATCATGGAATAAGCGATATTGTATTGAATCAATACGCGAAACAGGTTATCGAGGTTGTAGAAAAGGGGTGTGAAGTATCAATTGTAGTTGGCGGTGGCAATATTTTCCGTGGACTTAGCGGTACTGAATCGGGATTTGACAGGGTCAAAGGTGATCAGATGGGCATGCTTGCAACAGTAATCAATAGTCTTGCTCTCGAGAGTGCAATAAGCAGGCTTGGAGCAAAAGCCAAGGTCTTTACAGCTATCAGAATGGAACCTGTGGGAGAACTGTATAACAGGGACAAGGTATTGGAAACGATGAAGAATAAGACCATATGCATTCTTTCCGGGGGAACAGGCAATCCATTCTTCACCACTGATACCGCTGCGGCACTCAGAGCTATAGAAATTGGTGCTAATGTACTTCTTAAGGGGACGAGAGTGGATGGAGTTTATACATCTGATCCTGAAAAAGATAAAAACGCAGTGAAGTACGATAAAATTTCATTTGAAGAGGCGATTGACAAAAGGCTTAAAGTAATGGATTCTACAGCCTTTACAATGTGCAGGGATAATAATATGTCGTTGGTGGTTTTTGACATGAATAAGCAAGGCAACCTTGTTAAACTGGTTAATGGCGGAGCAATCGGAACCATTGTTAGCAACTAACCTGATTTTGCTATTCCGTCAATTTTACTATTTTTGTTGTAGAACTATCTAACCTGAACAGCATGAACGAAGAAATTGAATTGATATCGGAAGAGACGAGGGAGAGAATGGAAAAAGCTCTCGAGCATCTGGAACATGAACTTGCCCGCCTCAGAGCCGGACGATCCAATCCAGCTTTGCTCGATGGTATTACGGTTGATTATTATGGTGTTAACTCACCATTAACTCAGGTTTCCAACATTAATACCCCCGATGCAAAAACCATACTTATTCAACCATGGGAAAAAAATATGCTAGGGACAATTGAAAAAGCTATTATGGCTGCTAACATTGGGTTAACTCCTGTAAATAATGGCGAAGTAATACGAATTAACATCCCGCCTTTGACAGAAGAAAGAAGACACCAGCTTGTTAAACAGGTCAGAAACGAAGGTGAAACAGCGAAAATAAGTATCCGGACAGCAAGAAAATGGGCAAATGATGAATTAAAACAGTTATTAAAAGACGGGTTACCTGAAGATCTTGAAAAAGAAGCGGTTGAAATTGTACAGGAAATGACTCACCAGTATAATACGAAGATTGATAAGGTAATGGCGTTGAAAGAGAAGGATGTTATGACGGTATAAAATCAGTACCTGGCCCCCTTCAGCCCCGAAGTACAATTCCTGCACATATCAATCATATGACGGCCTGTCATAATGCTTTTTCTGAAGATCCTGTATTTTGGCCCATTCCAAATTTCTGCGAAAGTCTCCTGATACAGATCGCCCATAACATACTCAGCATCCTTATCAAAACAACATGGAACAACTTTCCCGTCCCAGGTTATTACAGGGTTAAACCATAGCCTTGCACATTTGTCAGGCATCGAACTTTTCAGCACAAATGATCCCTGCTTAAGAATATATCGCCTGAATCGGTTATTTACCGGCATCCAGGAACTTATCTCATCCTTACTTATTATCTGCATCGATTTTAGACTAAGTTTCGCATGCACGCTTCTGGTAAGAGCTTTGATAACCGGGATCTGCAATTCATTAAACCTGTTAACCAGGCATTGGACCTCTATTTTCAATGAAGATTTAAACTTTTCCTTCGCCTTTGAAATATTTCTGATCCCTTCTATTACCCTTTGCACATCACCATTGACCCTGTATTTTGAATATATCTCCTGATCAGCTCCGTCAAGGGAGATAATCAGTTTGCACAGGCCCGACTGCACAATTCTCTCTGAATTTGCCTCAGATAAGTAATGGCCATTGGTAGAAACGACAGAATTGGTCTTTACGCAACTATCGATGAAGGAAAAGAACAGAGGATGGAGCATTGGCTCTCCCTGAAAGTATAAATTCACATTGTAAAGACCTGAACCAAGTTCATCTATAACCCGTTTAAAGAGGTCAATATCCATAAATCCTTTCTTCCTCAGCATACGTCCGGAGCCGGAGGAACAATGAGGACACTTCAGATTGCAGTTATTGGTAAGTTCTGTGCTGACAGAAACAGGCATGCCCTTGACGCCGGCATTACCGGTAACGGAACTCCGGATATATGAATATCCTGCGCGGAAGAGATTTGCGGGCCTGTTAAAACTGTAAATCATTGAAGTATCAAATATAGCGTGGTAAGATATTAAAATATTTTCACAATGATAATAGGGTAAAAGAGCAACTAAGTGGTCATAGTGTTGAAATGGAAAGAATACAGTATTCAAACACAAAATGAAATTAAACTTTAAACTTAATAAATCAAATCCATGAAAACTTTTAAACACATTTCGTTAATTGCAGTGTTACTCCTGCTGGCCTTAACAGTCCAGACTGCATCTGCAGGTATTCGCTCGGATAAAAAGAAGAGCGATCAGCAGAACCTGGTAGTAATCAAAGGTAAAGTAATTGATGCCGAGAGCAGGGCTCCCCTTGTTTTTGCTACTGTAGCTGTTAAAGAATCTAATGTAGCTATAGTAACTAATATCGACGGGGAATTCACACTTAAAATCGGCGACCTTGCTACTTCAAAAAGTCTCGAAGTCTCATTCGTAGGATATAAAAACAAAACCATTCCGCTGAGTGATCTTAAAGATAACGGGTACAAAAACGTCATTGCTCTCGAAGCAGCCCCGATTCCTATAAAAGAGATCATTGTGAAGCCACTTGATCCAAACAGCATAGTTGAAAAGGCCATATCAAATCTTCATAAAAATTTCGAATCGGTACCAAACCTGATGACGGCTTTCTACAGGGAAACAATAAGAAAAAACCGTACATATGTCTCTATCGGTGAAGCTGTTGTCGAAATATTCAAAGCACCTTATGATAATGATATGAGATTTGACGGAGCAAGAATATATAAAGGAAGAAAGAACACTGATGTGGAAAAGATGGACACAGTTCTCTTTAAACTTCAGGGAGGTCCGGTAAGTGTTCTGGAACTCGATCTGGCCAAGAATTCTGAAACTGTTCTGACCAAAGAAGCAATGGTGAATTATAATTATACACTTTCAGGTGTTGTGGAAATAGATGGTAAACCTCACTATGTTATTGAATTCCTTCAAAAACCATCAGTTGAGACACCATTATTCATGGGAAGCCTGTATATCGAAATGGATTCATATGCTATATCTGAAGCAGAATTTGGATTCAACCTGGCAAATAAAGAGGCTGCCCAGTCAATATTTATCAAGAAAAAACCTCTCGGTATGAAAGTTATTCCCGAAATTGCAACGTATAGAACCAAATACCGCGAGCAGAATGGCAAATGGCACTTTGCATATTCAAGAGCAGAGGTTAAATTTAAAGTTGACTGGAATAAAAAACTCTTCAATACATATTACACAACCATGTCAGAGATAGCAGTCACAGACCGTACTGACCAGGAAGTAATTAAGATTGCAGGTAAAGACAAGATCAAATACAATGATGTGTTTTCAGATAAGGTAACTGCATTCACTGACAAAGAATTCTGGGGAGATTATAATGTTATCGAACCCGATCAGAGCATTGAATCAGCAATACGCCGACTCAGCAGAAAGTTGAAATTCAGCGACAGACCGGCAGAAAACAAATAAAAAAAGATCAGATCAATGATCAGGGATACTGAAATAATAGGGAGGATCAGAAACGGCGACATAAAAGAGTTCGAATCGCTTTTCCGGTCCTCCTATGTTTCCCTGGTAAGATACGCCACTACAATACTTAAAGATCATGACACTGCAGAGGAAATAGTTCAGGATCTTTATTTCAGAATCTGGCAGGATAGGGAAAAATTAAATATTGAGAGTTCTTTAAACGGTTACCTCTTCAGGTCGGTTCATAACAGGTGCCTTCATCATATTGAACACACCAAAGTTGTTGAACGTCACGCGGAGGAAATGTCTTACCGCGAAACTGATAGTCCTGAGAGTCCATCAGACATCCTTAATTACAAGGAGCTACAGGAAAAAGTAGCCAAAATACTCGAGAAACTGCCGGAAAGATGTGGCCAGATATTCACAATGAGCAGGTTTGAGGGACTTAAGTATAACGAGATTGCAGAAAAATTATCAGTCTCAGTCAAGACAGTTGAGGCAAATATGGGCAGAGCATTGAAAGAATTCAGAAAAGAATTAGCACAATAATGAAAGAGATGAACAATACAGAGAGATTCACAGATCAGGAGTGGGAGGAATTAGCTTCCATCCTCTCGGGTGAAAAGGAAGAACAGAAAGATCTTCTCGAGCGATTTATGGAGGGTGATTTAAATGATTCAGGGAGAAAATGGAAAGAATTGAAAAACATGAATAGTAAGGAAGAGATTGATGTTGATAAAGCCTGGAATAAAGTAAGTTCAAGGCTTAGGGAAAGTGCTGTTAAAGTAGACGTAAGCCCTGAAAGGATAATCTTTACGAGAAGTACATTCTTCAGAATTGCGGCTTCTGTACTGATCCTGTTAAGCCTTGGAACCGCTGCACTTTATGTGAATAGGGAAGGATATCTGAGTAAAAAGATAACTTTCATAGCAGGAAACGATCAGAAGAATATTCTAGTCTCAATGCCTGACGGAAGCAAGGTTTATCTTAACCGTAACTCTGAATTCAGTTACAGAAAAAACTTCGGTGAACACAGCCGGAATGTAAAGCTGACAGGAGAAGCCTTCTTCGAAATTGCACCCGATATTACCAGACCGTTTATAATTGATGCGGGTAAAGCTAATGTCAAGGTTGTCGGAACATCTTTCAATGTAATTACAAACAATAAGGAATCAGAGGTTGAAGTCTTTGTTAAAACTGGGAAAGTACTTGTATCTGACAACTCAGGCTCACAAGCAATACAGCTTGATCCGGGTTATGTCGGAACTGTAAATTCGAAAACATCATCTAAAGTGCTTAACAAAAATCCGAATTACATATCCTGGAAAACCGGATACCTCTATTACAGCGGTCAGAAGCTAAGCATTGTGTTCAATGATCTTAAGAGAGTTTACAATATGGAAATTATTGCCGATGATTCCACTATACTTGAAAATACATGGGTTTCACCAATTGATAATTTGTCTCAGGAAACAATAATCAGATTAATTTGTGCTAGCTTTAACCTGAGTTCTGCTAAAGATGGAAATGTTTATCATCTTTCAAAAAAGTAACTCATTTGTGAAAAATGTCATTCCGGAATGGCAATATATGTTTGAAACTTCTGTCTGTTACATTATTCCTTTTACTGATCCTTCCTGAAAAAACGGATGGTCAACAGGGCATTCTGGATTCGGTATTTACTTTCAGGGAAGGAATTATCAAAACAGGCAATGCACTGAATCTCATTACTAAACAAACAGGTTTTAACTTTACATACGACAGTCGTCTTATCGATCAGGAGCGAAGGACAGCTATGTCATTTAAAAAAACAAAACTCATTATAATTCTGGATAGCCTTCTGAAAAATGACTCTCTGGTTTTTTCAGTCATCGATAAATATATCATTATCTCCCATGCCGAAATACATCCTTCTGTTGCAACAGACTCAGCCTCAAAGGATATAGTAAAATATATTACGGGGAAAATTATTGATGATGAGACAAATGAACCTCTCCCCTTTGCAGCAATCGCACTAAAGAATAAAGGGAGAGGTACTGTCACCAATAATAACGGTGATTTTGGGATTAAGATAACTCCCGACCTCTACCACGACACGCTGTCAGTCTCTTATCTGGGATATATAAGGAGAGAAATACCTGTAGGCAAAGCCTTTGGGAATAACTTCACAATTACAATGAAGAAAGAATTCATATCCATTCCGGAAATCATAATTAAGAATCAGAACCCTCAGGAAATTATTATTCGTGCAATAAAGGCAATCTCTCATAACTACGGGGATACACCTGCCTCAATGACAGGTTTTTACAGGGAAGGGGTAATGAAAAAATCAGAACTTCAGACCTATTCGGAAGCTATTCTTCAGATTTATAAAAGTCCATATTCAAATACGCTTTTGGGCGACCAGATAAAAATCTTTAAAAGCAGGAAAATTGATAATGTAGACCGTGGTGACACCCTAGCTATAAGACTTAAGGCAGGTCTCAGTTCATGCCTTGATCTGGACGGTGCAAAAAACACCTTTGAATTCATGGCAGGTGAAAACATGAAAGACTATTCATACAGATTGACAGATATCGTTACATATGACGAAGAAGCTGCTTATGTTATTGATTTTGAACAGCATGATAATGTTGAAATTCCTTTGTTTAAAGGGACGGTTTATATAAATACGGTTGATTATGCCATACTAAACGCTGAATTTGAAATCAATCAGAAATACATTCATGAAATGAAGAATTCCTATGTTTCGACTACGACTCATGGGTTTAATACATGGCCTGTTTCAGTAAAGTATTCAGTCACCTACAGAAAGATTAACAACCGATATTTTCTCAATCATGTAAGAGGGGATCTTTTATTCACTTCAAGCCAGACGAAAAGACTATTCCGGAGCCAGTTTAAGGTATTTTTCGAATTGGCAATCACCGATACCGACCTTAAGAACGTTACCCGGTTTGAGAGAGAGGAGCTTGCCCCGATACATTCCGTTTTCTCAAGGACAATTTCGAATTATGATCCAGTGTTCTGGGGCAACCAGGATTTTCTCAGGCCCGAGGATAACCTCCTGCAGTCACTAAAGAATATGAATGTGAAACTTCAGGAATTTTCGAAATAGTAGATTCGACCTCTATATTTGGATAATATCACCCCCCCAACCTTCCATATGACAGCTATTAGACATAATATTAAGAATAATTGAACAATAGAATAACGAACAAAGAATATTCAACTTCTGCATTCTTACTTCGTTTGTTCTATTATTCTGATTCCTATTAGTCCCCCATTGTGGGGGTTAGGGGCTAGAATTCAGGGGATTTGGGGCTTAATATTTATCGATCAGCTTATACAATTCAGTAAGATCAGGGGTAAGAACAATTTCAGTTCTTCTGTTCTTCTGTCTTGCATCATCAGTATTCCGTTCGTCAACAGGAGAATACTGGCTTCTGCCCGCTGCGGTTAATCGTTTTGCATCGATCCCTGACCCGTCTAGCAGCACTCTGATAACTGTTGTGGCTCTCTTCACGCTTAAATCCCAGTTGTCTTTCAGCTGGCTGTTGCCCGGATTATAAGGAACGTTATCAGTATGACCTTCAATAGTGACCTGTATATCAGTATTTTTCTCCAGTACTCCTGCAAGTTTTTTCAACGCGTTTTTTCCATTTGCATCAATATCCCAGCTGGCAGATTTAAACAGCAGTTTCTCATCGAGGGATACATATACCTTGCCATTTTTCATAGTAACAGTAAGTCCGTTATTCTCAAATCCCAATAGTGCTTCGGATACTTTGTTCTTCAGATCCTGAACAATTCTTTTCTGGGCATCAAGGATTTTTTCAAGCTCCGCAAGCCGGGCATTCCTTTTTTCCAGCTCGTTTGTAAGTTCGTCGAGGGATGCTTTTTTTGTATCAAGGTTCTGCCCCAGCTGGCGAAGAAGATCTTCCTTCTTCTGAAGGTTTGATTGTGCTTCTTCAAGCTGGGCCAGCAGCTTCTGAGTCTCTTTTACATTTCCTTTGATCAGGTCTTCCTGTGCATTCTGCAACTCAGTATATTTTGAAGATATCCTGTTATAATCCTCCACTGCCTTGTCGCGCTCATTCTGGGCTGTTGTAATTTCCTGTTGAACGCTACCCACCTGTTTCTGAAGCGTTGCAAGTTTTGCCGTAAGCTCCTTATTTTGCATCTCAAGGCCTATATT
>Ga0302323_100004648_pt1 | contig 11192 bp, 10 predicted proteins | sample Fen_T0_3_FD_201950 | JGI IMG/M metagenome (GOLD analysis project Ga0302323, IMG submission 201950) | Peat permafrost microbial communities from Stordalen Mire near Abisko, Sweden - Fen_T0_3 | ecosystem: Environmental > Terrestrial > Soil > Wetlands > Permafrost | place: Sweden: Abisko... | reverse complement strand
AGTTCCGGGATGGGAAGATGCCCTGCAGGGCGATGCAGAAATTCAGAACCGTGAGCGGCTGCAGGTTCGAGTGGGCCTGGTTGCTTCCGGCGTAGCCCACGCTGGGGACAGCCAGGAAGGTGTCCGCGCTGGCGCCGTAGGAGCGGTTGCTGGCGTCCGTGGTGGCCAGCATGGTGTTGGCCGGATCATTGGTGCTGGCCGCGGCGGAACTGGCCATCAGCGAGTGGTTGTGCTGAGGGATCTCGCTGGGGCTCAGGGTGTGGTTCTCCTCGCCGCCCCGCTGGCCAATGGCGAAATTGGAGCCCCAGCCCTGGCCCATGTGCATCGGCACCCGGCCCTGCATGTCCGGCAGCTGGAAGTTGTTGACGCCGTTGCCGCCGTAGGTGGTGCCCAGCAGGGAGAACAGGGCCTGGTTCTGGTTGATGGCCATGAGTTGGCCATTGCACAGGGCCCAGCCCTTGGGAGCGAAGTTGAAGGCGAAGATGCGGATCTCGCTGAGAAAGGGGGTGCCCATGGTTTTCCTCTCAGTTCTGACTCGGGTAAACCCCGAACAGGGAAATGATGAAACTGATGCAGAGATAGGGCATGAGGTTGCTGTGCGGCTGGGAACCCCCGACCATACTCACGGCGTGGGCGTCCAGGGCCTGACCGGGGACGGTGGTGCCGAACAGGTTGGCCGAGCCTCCCGCCACGTAGGCCCCCGAGGGTGAGGACACCGCGGCCGTGCCCCCGGCGCTCTCGGCTGCCAGTGCGTGGTTGTGGTAGGGCAGCTGGTTGTAAGTGAGGGGCACGTTTTCGCTGCCGGTGAGCTCGCCGATGATGTAATTGTTCAATCCCACTCCCTGTCCCATGTGGACCGGCAGGCGTCCGCGCAGATCGGGCAGGTTGAAGGTGTTCTGTCCATCCCCGCCGTAGGTGGTGCCGATGAGGGTGAACAGCGTATCGTTCTGGCTGATGGCCTGGGTGGAACCATCACAGAAGGCCCAGTCCACGGGCGCAAAATTCCCCGCGAACATCCTGATTTCGCCGATGTAGGGCTGACCCATCAGAGCCTCCTGCCGCTGGATTCGCGGATCATTCGATTGAAGATGATCTGGTAGTGCATGCCATCACTCGCCACCGAATGGACCGGCACCATGAACAGCTGCCACTGGCCCAGCGCGGGGTGCGCAAGGGTGTGGATGCCCTGGGGCAGGATGGGCGCCATGGGTCCCCGGAAGAGCAGGGAAAAGCCCTCGGTGTGCTCGGTGCGAGCCTCGGTGACCTCCAGCAGCACCAGCTGGATGATCACTCCTGCTTCGGAACGTGCCTCGAAGCTCTGATCGAGGACAGGGCGGAAGCGTTCGGCCTGTAGCTGGTCCAGGGCGTCTGTGCTCATGCGGGCTCCGTCGCAAAGGCGGGTGGCGGCAGGGTCATGGGGATATACACGCCCTGGAGTTCGCCCTGCTGGGTGAAGCCCAGGCGATGGTATAGCGCCCGCGCAGGGTTATTGAATTCCACATGGAGGGTGACCGATTGCCGCTTCGCCTGGGCCTCGGCGATCAGGCCCGCCAGCAGGAAGGTGCCGATGCCGCGACCGCGAAACTCGGGCAGCAGCGAGATGTCCATGACGCGCAGTTCCGTGGCGCCGCGATACACATATAGGCGGCCGATGGGCTGTCCGTCCAATTCGACCACATCGAAAGAAGCCCCGGCATAGTAGGTCTCGTAGTGATGCCGCTGCAGCCGGAACTGATCGCGCAGGAAGGCCTCGATCTGCGCCGCGGGCCAGCCGGTCAGGGCCATCTCCTCCGCGCGGGTGGAGCGGTAGACGCTGCAGAGGAATTCCACGTCGTCCTCGCCGTACGAGCGAAGCCTGACGCCGGCCGGGACCGAACTAAAAACTGATTCGCGCGTGGCATGCAGCACGGTGGACCCTCACTCCTGGTGAACCAGCCAGGCGGTGCCCGTCTCGTTCAGGTGCAGCAGGAAGCGATGCTGGCCCTTGAACAGCACGTCCGCCAAGACTTCGCCATCCTTGCGGTAGACGCTCATCACCTCGAAGCCCGCGCCGAATTTCGCGTGCGTCTTCCAGGTCCGACCCGCATCCACGGAGGCCAGGATCTGGTCGTGAGCCCAATGGAATTCAGACAGTTTCGCGGCCGGAGCAGTCAGGTGGGGCTCCAGGGGTGAGGCCAGCAAGGGAGTCCTGCCGAGAGCCGAACCCGCAACAACAACTCCCAGCATGCGAAGAAAACCCGTTCGATCCACAACAACTCCAGCGTGATAAGGGTGGAAGAATGGTGCGCTTCCCGGATTTTGGAGCGGCACCTGGGTGGGAGATAGGTTGCAAGGTCTTCATGAGTACCGAAGGTTTCCCGCTTTTCCGATGCTCCAGGGCGGTGAGTTATGCCAACTCGAAGCCTGGGGAATTCGCCCGCGTCGCGTGCGTGGTTCGGCTCGAATTGATTTCGATGGCAGGATTTTGCTGGGATTGTTGACTGTTGTTTTGTGAATACGTCATTTAAACCTGGTCTCCTCCAGCGGGTGAAGCCGGGCGGAAAGGGCATCCTGGGCCCATGTCCTTGAATAGGCATGGAAATTAATTGAAAATATACACTAAATAATTCATGCAATCTTGGCTGACGACGCCAAGAAATTAATCGGCTCTTCTCCTGGCCCGCGCGGCCCCGGCGGACCGGATCGAGCTTCAGGAGCCGCCTGGTTCAAAGTCCTCCGGCGGCGCCAGCACCTGGAACGGTCGCAGGCTGCGCCACAGGCCAAGGGGATGCAAGCCCTTCTTCAGCAAGCGAACGGCCACCATCGCGACGATCTTGGCGATATCGACCACGGGCCGGAAGTAACTGGCACGGGCGTCGCCGGGGTAGCACCCGGAGATGGCGACGGCGAGAGTCTGGTGACCGTGTTCGGCCGCTTCGATGAGCACTTCGCTCTCGAAGGTGAAGCGACGACCGCGAACCCGGCCCGCGAGGACGAGTGCCATCACCGGCGCGGGATAGACGCGAAAGCCCGATTGGGAATCGGCGATCGGATGACCGGCCGCCCAGGAAATCCAGAAGCGGGCGAAGCGATTGGCGTGGTAGCGGGCGGGCGGAATTTGCGTGCGGTCGTGCAGACGGGAACCGATCACCACGCAATCCGGGTGGCCCTGCCAGGCCCACAGCAGCTGCCGGACGTCCTCGGGGTCGTGCTGGCCATCGCCATCGAGGGTGACGACGCAGCAGGCCCCCGCGCGCAGGGCATGCTCGAACGCATTGCGCAGGGCGGCGGCCTTACCTTGGTTGACCGGGTTCCGTACGAGCGTCACCGGCAGGCCTTCGAGCTCGGCGAGGGTGTGATCCGTCGAGCCGTCATCGGCCACCAGGACGTTGGGACAGAGGGCCAGCGCCTTCTGCGCGACCGCGTGGATGGTCCGTTCCTCGTTGTAGGTGGGGATGGCAATCCAGACACCCTCCCGGGACAGGGAGGGCGGGGGCGGGGGCGGGAGGGTGTTCACGTGGCGACTGAAACTCAGGTGGTGGTGTGGCTGGTGACCGACTTGCATTCCAGCAGGGTGTGGTAACCGCCGACCGCATCGCTGATGCGGGTCACCTCCAGCCCTGCCCGGGGCAGCAGAGTAAGAAACAGCTTCGAGTCGTACATCTGGCTGTTGCCATTGGCGACGCAGCTGAAGTAGAGCGATATCTGCTGCAGGCTGAAGGCCGCGGCTTCGAAATGCTGGCGATCCCAGAAAAGATCGAGGATCCAGAGTCGGCCGCCAGGCGCGAGTGCGCTGCGAGCCTTGCGCAGGATGGTGCTGATCTCCTCTTCCGAAAAGCAATCGAGCAGCTGGCTCATCCAGATCAGCGGGTAACCGGTCGGTAAATCCGAGGCCGGATTGAGCAGGTTGATCGGATGGTAGGTCGCGCGCTCGATCCATCCGGCCTGCTGCAGGTTCGCTCTCGCCAGCTCCAGCTGGATGGGCAGATCCGCGAGACCGATGGTGGTGTGTGGCAGTCGCTCGAGGCACTGCCGGGCGAACCTACCGGTATTGCAGCCGACGTCCAGCAGGCTGACGGGTGGGTCCGCCGCCAGTCGAGCACACACCTCCGGAAAGGCCAGATCGGAGTAGAAGTGGTCGAAGGCGAACCAGCTGCTGCGCGCGGGTTCGGGCAGCGCCGACAGGCCTTCGTAGAGGGTGGCCCAGGGACCCAGGGTCCGCAGCCCGGCCGGTCTGCCTTCGCGCAAGGATTCATCCAGGAATGCGGCGGCCTGGTAGCAGACGTCGCGGGTGAACTCGAAGTTCACGCGCGTCATTTCGTCTTCCAGCAGGAAGTGTCCGACCTTGCCAAGCCGGTAGCGGCTGTCGCAGCGCCAGACAATATGCAGACCCAGACCCGCTTCCAGCAGGACGCGCGCGGCATAGGTGGATAAGCCGGTCTGCTCGGCCACGGAAGCGAGGCTGAGGCCTTCCGGGCCGGCGCCGGCCAAGGCTGCCAGTACGCCGCGATCGCGCAGCACCGAGGCGGCCTGGAAGGCCAGTGGGGCGAAGGCCAACTGCTGGGCGGCCGAGGCGGCCTGCAGCATGGTCAGGGGATCTTCTTCGAACACGGTCGAGCGTCCTTTCAAAGAGGGGTCACGGCTGGCTGGCCGGCGGTGTCAACGCGCCTTCCAATAGGGGTAGAAATTGAACCAGTTGTATGGGAAGCGACGGGCATGCGCCTCGAGCCGCGCCGCATAGCGATCCACCGCGGGTTGCAGCGCGGCGCCTCGACCGAACCGGTCCGAGGCTGGTCCGAACTCGGTGAATTCGATCCGGTAGCGCGATCCGCCTTCGTACAGTCCGAAGCACATCAGCACCGGGGCGGCGGCGCGCGCGGCCAGCACGTGCGGCCCGAGCGGAAACGCCGCCGGCTGACCGAAGAAAGGTGCCATGAGGGTAGGGGCCTTGCCATCGACACGATCGGCCAGGGCAGCCACCAGCCCCCCGCGCTCTAGGGCAGCGTAGGCGCGCACCAGGCTATCGGGTCGATCCAGCGCGATGACCCTCGAGGCTTGGTCCTCGAGGCCGAGGATGCGGCGCACCCGCGAACGCGGGTCGATGTGCATGAGGATGGTGAGGGGCTGCTCCACCAAGGTCTGATTGGCCAGCATCATCAGGTCGAAGGGGCCCAGATGTGAGCCGAGCAGCAGGCAGCCCTTGCCACCCCGCAAGGCCTCGGTCACCAGTTCGGCGCCCTCGATGGATATTTGGAACCGATGGAACTGGCCCCCGGCCAGGTAGACCCGGTCGAGCAGGGTGGCCGCAAAGGTATGGAGGTGGGTGAACACATCGCTCCAGCGCACGCGCCGGCCCAGCGCGGCGATGAGGAATTCCTGGGAACTGCGGCGGGCCGTCGCATCGGTGAGAATGAAATAGAGGACGATGGGGTACAGTAGGGCGCGACAGAACGGCCTGCCAATCGTGCGTGCGAGCCAGGCAATGACATGGATGAGCCAGGCGCTGCCGCGCTCGAGCTTGTCCTTCCAGCGTTTCATGAGGCAACCGCGGGGCCCATGGGCCGCGTCACCAGCAGCCGGAGCCTAGTTCGCTGCATGACTCGGGGAAGAGCGTCCATGCTGGATTTGATGCGGCGAAACCTCGCGGGTTCATGGCCGACCGGAAATACTTCCGCTTGCTTAGGTGCTGCTACGTCGACACGAAGCGAACCCATTCCTAACCGGCGTGGGAGGACAGATCGGCACCGTTAACAGACCGAACCCCAGCTGACGATGCCCGCTCACCCGTCGGGATCGTAGGTCCAGTGGTTCATGATGATATTCAGCGGTTCATCGGGAAGCCGTGCGGTCTCGCGGCAGACCTCCACGCCCCACGGACCGCCCGACCCGATCAGGGGTTTCTTCCAGGCGCTGGCAGCCTCCCATGCCGCGATTAATCTGCTCGACCACGGCCTCGCCGATCGACTTGCGTGGGAGCGCCATCCAGTGCTGAATTCTTGGCCCAGAGTGATTTCCTCTGAGTCAAGAACCCGAATGCAAACATCGGTCAAGCTCGTCGCAACCCCAACCTGGGTTACCTGAGCAGGTTCCTAGAACCTCAGTTCCCGGAAAGCACCGTATTGATGGCGCTGAGCAAGGACTTGCTGCCCGTGGCGTCCCCGGAGAGTTCCCAGATCATGATGCCGCCCGCCTTCTGGTTCACCACGTAGGTGGCCTTTTGCTGAATGGTGGGAATGCCGTTGTAGTCGTACCCATTCGAGATATCCGTGTTCTGGGCATTGGCATCTGCGGCGCAGATATCACTGTATTCCTTGGAGGTGCTCCGGCCCGTGCCGGGATAGCCGTAGAAGGGCACGCCCAGGTTGAGTTTGTCCTTGGCGATGCCAAGAGAAACCCAATGGCCGAACTCGGTCAAGGAATCGGCGTAGCTGGAGTGCTGGGTGCCGGGGAAGTCGTAGCACATGACGTTGACGAAATCGCAATAATAGAAGGCGCCAGCCGGGATGTTTTGCCCGAACCACCAGGCGACCGCCGTGGTGGTCAGTTTGTTGGCGGGATGCAGCGACGTGTATATGGTCTGCATGAAGGCGCTGAAGGCGGCGCCATCGCTGGCACTGGAAATGCCCTCCCAGTCGACGTCCAGACCGTCCAGGTCGTACTGGTTGACGAACGCGAGGCAATTGGTGGCCAGGGCGGCGCGGGCGGTGGCGCTGCGCAGGGCCCCGCCGAGTGCATCCTTGTTGTTCCACCCGCCCAAAGAAATGATGACCTTGGTGCCGCTCGCGTGGGCTAGGCCGACCAGCTGCTGCAGGCGAGACGAAGTGATGCCGGTCGAATCCAGGGTGCCTTCCGCCTTGGCCAGCAGGAAGGCGTAGTTGATGTGGGTGAGCTTACTGTACTGGAGGGTGGTGACATCCCCAGTCCAGTCCGGCATGTAACCGATGGTGCGATAGGTGGTGACCACCGGTGCCGTGAGGGTGATGGTGGCAGTCCTGGTGATGCTCGTATCCGCCGCGAGGATGGCCTGGACGGTGACTTGGTTGGACGCAGGCATGGTCATGGGAGCGGTGAATAATCCGCTGGCGCCGATGGTTCCCGTGGTGGCCGATCCCCCGGTGACGGTGTTCACCTGCCAGGTGACCTGCTGGTTATCCGTGCCGGTGACGGTGGCCGTGAACTGGGCCGTTGCCCCGAGGAGCACATTGGCCGAGCTTGGGCTGATCGCCAGCTGGGGCACAGGCGGCTGCGTCACCGGGGCATCCGAGCCGCCCCCGCAGGCGGCGAAAACCAGGAGCGGGAGTACGGCGATGACCCAGCGGAATCCATGGATGGACATGAAAGCTCCTTCAACTGCACGTTCATTCTCAGGGGTTTCCCAAAGGCGAGTCCATGAAAATGGTGACGCGCCGGGAAACGATCGTCTCCCGGCGCCCACCTTCCTCGCAGGTCCAACCCAGGCTCGATCCGACTTGCCTGGATCCGCGTGCATCCGCCGGTTCGAATACTATTAAACCAACGGTCCTGGTTGCTGGCCTCAGCCCAGCTGCTCTTCGTACTGACAGGCCGGGCACAGGATCACCTGGATGGGATCCTTGCCGCGCGGTTTGCGGGTCTTTTCGACCATGTAGTTGGCCTTGCACTTGGGGCAGCTGCGCGGCACCGGCTTGTCCCAGGCGGTGAAGTCGCACTTGGGGTACTTGCCGCAGCCGTAGAAGACCTTGCCGAAGCGGGTCTTGCGCGGGCTCAGGTCGCCGCCGCACTTGGGACAGGGCACGCCCAGGATCTCCTTCTTCACCGTCTTGCACTTGGGATAGTCCACGCAGCAGGTGAATTCGCCGTAGCGGCCGTGGCGGATCACGTAGGGCTTGCCGCAGGTGGGGCATTTCTCGGCCAGCACCACGTCGGGGGGTACGGGGATGCCCTTGGGGTCGGCCTTGACGATGCCCTTGCAGGCCGGGTACGTGGGGCAGGCCCAGAAGGGGCCGAACTGGCCTTTGCGCAGGGTCATGGGGCTGGTGCCGCAGAGCGGGCACTCGGGGGCGTCCTCGGGCTCGTCCATGGGCTCGAGTTCCTCGGTGTGATCGCACTCCGGGTACTTCGAGCAGCCCAGGAACAGACCATTCTTGCCGATGCGCTTGAGCATCTTGGCGCCGCACTTCTTGCACTTCTTGTCCGAGGGGATGCCCGCCTTCAGGTTCTCCATGCTCTTGCTGGCGCGCTTGAGCAGCTTCTCGAAGGGACCGTAGAAGTCCTTCATGGCCTTTTCGAAGCTGAGCTCCCCCGCCTCCACGCGATCCAGCTCGTTCTCCATGCTGGAGGTGTAGGTGGGATCCATGAGCTCTTCGAAGCCCTGCACGAGCATATCCGTGACCACCATGCCCAGTTCGGTGGGGCGGAAGCGGCCCTCGGTCTTCTTGACGTAATCCCGGTCCAGGATGGTAGAGATGATGGAGGCGTAGGTGGAGGGCCGGCCGATGCCGTCCTCTTCCAGTTCCTTGACCAGGGTGGCTTCGTTGAAGCGGGCGACCGGCTTGGTGAACTGCTGGTCCACGTCCAGTTGCTCGAGCTTGAGGGTCTCGCCCTGCTTGAGGTCGGGTAGGCCCACGTGGTCCTCGGCCTCCTCCTCTTCGCTCTCGGCGGTGATCGCCTCGGCGGCGATCTCGGCCTTGTCGGCGCGGTAGGCGGCCAGCCAGCCGGGGAACTTCTCGACTTCGCCCACGGCCTCGAAGGTGGCCACTTCGCCGCTGGCGAGGGCGCTCTCGGCTTCCACCGTCGTATCGTCGAAACGGGCGGATTCCATCTGGGAGGCCACGGTGCGGCGCCAAATGAGTGCGTAGAGGCGGAATTGATCCGGCTCCAGGTGGCCACGCAGGCTCTCGGGGGTGCGATTGACGTCGGTGGGACGGATGGCTTCGTGCGCATCCTGGGCCCCCGCCTTGCCGGTGTATAACTTCGCCTTGGCGGGCAGGTAGTCCTTGCCGTATTTCTGGACGATAAGTTCGCGGGTGGCTTCGATGGCCTCGGGGGCCAGGCGCGGGGAGTCGGTTCTCATGTAGGTGATGAGACCCACGGGGCCCTCGCCGAAGTCGACGCCTTCATAGAGTCGCTGGGCATTACTCATGGTGCGGCTGACGCTCATCTTCAGTTTCTGGGCCGATTCCTGCTGTAGCTTGGCGGTGGTGAAGGGGGCACCGGGATTGCGCTTCTTTTCCTTGGTCTCCAGCCCGGTGACCTTCCAGGAGGCCTTCAGGATCTGGTCGCGCAGGCTGTGGGCCTGCTTCTCGTCGGCGACCCGGCGCTTGGTCTCCTTGTTGCCCAGCTGCACGGCCTGGCTGTTGAGCTTGGTCAGCTTCATCCAGAACTGGGGGGGCAGCTTGGCGCCGAACTTGGCCTTTAGCGTCCAATATTCGACCGGGTTGAAGGCCAGGATCTCGCGCTCGCGGTCGACGATCAGCCGCACCGCCACGGACTGCACGCGCCCGGCGGAGAGGCCGCGGCGGACCTTGTCCCAGAGCACCTGGCTGACCTTGTAGCCGACCAGGCGGTCGAGCACGCGCCGGGCCCGCTGGGCGTCCACCAGGTCCTGGTCGATCTGCTTGGGGCTGGCCATGGCCTTCTGGATACCGGTGGCGGTGATCTCGTTGAACAGCACGCGCTTGACCGGCATGCCCTTGGGCGGCTTGATGGACTCCAGCAGGTGCCAGGAGATGGCCTCCCCCTCGCGATCAGGGTCAGTTGCGAGAAACAGTTCATCAGCCTCTTTGACCGCGGCCTTGAGCCCGGCCACCACCTTCTGTTTGGTAAGCGGGACCTCGTAGACCTCCTTGAAGTCGTTCTCAGTGTCGATGACCGGCACCTTCTTGCCGGCGATGTCCACCGCCTCCTTGGTGGGCAGGTCCCGGATGTGGCCCACGGAGGCCATCACCTTGTAGCCCTTGCCCAGGTATTTGGTGATGGTCTTGGCCTTGGACGGGCTCTCGACGATCACCAAGCGGCGCACGCTGGAGGCGGGCGCAGTGGCGGCCTTGGCCTTGGCGGGTGCCTTGACGGCCGCCTTGGCCTTGACGGGTGTCTTGGCCTTGGCCGGGACTTTCTTAGCTGTGGTCAACGTGGTACCCCCGATTTGGGATGATGCGACCTATCCCTGGGCCTTTGTCAAGCCCCGAATCATGCTGGAGATCTTCCAAGAGGTCCCCGGAAGAGCGGCAAGGCCTTGCTGCGCATTGCCGTAATAGCTCATTTGGACCTTCTGCGCTGGGATCCTCCGGGCTGCCGGGGCAGACCCAAAGTTCCTTCCCATGATCCAGGGCCAGCCGGGCGGTCACCAGACTACCGGAGCGCTGGCGGCCCTCCATGACCAGAACCCCGCGGCTCCAGGCTGCCAGGAGCAGATTCCGCCGCGGGAAGTGCCACTTCTGGGGCAGGGCCTCGGGCGGGAAGGGCGTGATGACCCCGCCCCCGGCCTTCACCATGGCCTCCATGAGGGGCTGGTGTTCGGGGGGATAGGGATGATCCAGGCCCGAGCCCATGACCCCCCAGGTGGCGCCAGCTTCCAAGGCGCCTTGGTGGGCGGCGCCGTCGATGCCCCGGGCCAGGCCCGAAAGGATGCCGATGCCGGCCTGGGTCAGCTCCCGGGCCCAGCGCCGGGTGCGTTCTTTGCCTGGGGCACTGGCCTGGCGGCTACCCACGATGGCGATGGCCAGTTCCGGTGGCAGGGTACCCCGCACCCACAGGGCCAGGGGGTAGGGCAGGGGCTCCAGCAGCCTGGCCACGCCCTCGGCGCTCGGCAGCAGCAGACGGGCGCCATGGGCCCGGGCCTCGCTGTGCAGTCGAGCCATGCGGCCGGCCAATTCTTCCATCTGCTGGCGAGCCTTGGGGACCAGGGTGGGCTCCTCCCCGAGTTGCAGCTGCGCCCACAGCTGCGCCTTCTGGCGTTCAGGCCAGGGCAGCAGGGTGAAGGCCAGAGCCCAGAGATCGATGTTCATGGCAGGTAGGTGTCTAACTGTGGACCTGAGGGGTTCGGAAATGCAACGAGCAGATCACGACTTTCCTGCACTCCGTCTGCCTGCTCATCCTTGATGATCGGCAGGCCCCTCGGCCTCGCTGAGAAATCCTCCTTGAGTTTCCTCCCAGCCTTGGTAGACTAGCTTTCCTTTGGTAGTGCTGCATTCCGATCCGCGAGGTTCCCATGTCCAAACAGTGTGAAATGTGCG
>Ga0302323_100004647_pt1 | contig 11192 bp, 8 predicted proteins | sample Fen_T0_3_FD_201950 | JGI IMG/M metagenome (GOLD analysis project Ga0302323, IMG submission 201950) | Peat permafrost microbial communities from Stordalen Mire near Abisko, Sweden - Fen_T0_3 | ecosystem: Environmental > Terrestrial > Soil > Wetlands > Permafrost | place: Sweden: Abisko... | reverse complement strand
GGCAGTCGCTCGGCCCGCTGCTGCGCCCAGCTCAGGTCGCGGATGCGCGCTGAGGAGCCGGTCAACCGTCGCAGGGTGGAGTCGTGGAAGAGGGCGCACACGCCGTCCGTGGTCGCCCGGACGTCGGTCTCCAGGTAGCGCAGGCCGAGGGCGTGGGAGCGCGCGAAGGCCTCGAGCGTGTTCTCCACGGCGAGGCCGGCGCCGCCGCGGTGGGCGACGGCGTAGGGGCCGCCCGTGCGGCCGTACCCGGGCGCGCCGGGGGCGGGGCCCGGCGTGGCGTCGACGACGTGCTGCATGGTTCCTACAGTGGCGGCGGGAGCGCAGCGCGTCACCAGGCCGAAGGCCGCAAAGCCGAGGATTCGTGCCGCCTTCACCGGATGCGCCGCGCCAGGCCCGCGATCCGTGGTCGGGCGGTGGTCGGCCGTTCACCGGGGACGGCCGGAACGTGACGTGCGCCACTCGGCGCAGCGGGGCCGCCGCTCGCCGCACCGTCCAGACCCGCCAGCCGCGCCCGGGACACCGCTGGTCGCAGGCACCTCGCCCGCCCCTTCAGGCACCCCGTGGCGAGCCCCCAAAGTGAGGCCGGTCACACCGCCGTGGCGCCGCCGCCGCGGCACTCAGAGGGAGGTCTGGTGTCCACAACCCCAACCCGCAAGGGCGGGTCAGGCTCGGCCGGATACGAGGAGGTGCAGGCCAGCGACGAGTTCGCGGCGCTGCGCTCCCGTTTCCGCAAGTTCGTGTTCCCGGTCACCGCGCTGTTCCTGGCCTGGTACTTCCTGTACGTGCTGCTCGCGGCGTACGCGCGGGACTTCATGGCGCACAAGCTCGTCGGCGACATCAACGTGGGCCTGGTCCTCGGGTTGCTCCAGTTCGTGTCCACGTTCGCGATCACGATGATCTACGCCCGCTGGGCCGACCGCCAGTTCGACCCGACGGCGGAGAAGCTGCGCGAGCGCTGGGAAGCGGGTCAGCTGTGAAGGCCGCCGTCCTCGCCGCGAGCACGGTCGGCAACCCGACCGTCAACATCACCATCTTCGTGGTCTTCGTCCTCATCACGCTCGGGATCGTGCTGCGCGTGGGCCGCACCAACCGCACCGCGGCCGACTACTACGCGGGCGGCCGGGCCTTCACCGGGCGGCAGAACGGGATCGCGATCTCGGGCGACTACCTCTCGGCCGCCTCGTTCCTCGGCATCGCCGGCGCCATCGCCACCTCGGGCTACGACGGGTTCATGTACTCGATCGGCTTCCTGGTGGCCTGGCTGGTGGCGCTGCTGCTCGTCGCCGAGCTGCTGCGCAACACCGGCAAGTTCACCATGGCCGACGTGCTGTCGTTCCGGCTCCGGCAGGGGCCGGTCCGGACGGCGGCGGCGATCTCGACGCTCGTCGTCTCCCTGTTCTACCTGCTGGCCCAGATGGCCGGCGCGGGCAGCCTGGTCAACCTGCTGCTCGGCGTCAGCGGCAACTGGGGCCAGAACCTGACGATCGCCGTCGTCGGCATCCTGATGATCGTCTACGTGCTCGTGGGCGGGATGAAGGGCACGACCTGGGTGCAGATCATCAAGGCCGTGCTGCTCGTGATCGGCGCCGCGCTCATGACCGTGTGGGTGCTGAGCAAGGTGGGGCTCAACCTGTCGGACCTGCTCGGCCACGCGGCCGCCGCCGCGCCCGCCAAGGAGAAGGTCCTCGGCCCGGGCCTGCGGTACGGGCTCACCGACCTCGGGAAGATCGACTTCATCTCGCTCGCCCTGGCGCTCGTCCTCGGGACCGCCGGCCTGCCGCACGTCCTCATGCGGTTCTACACCGTGCCGTCCTCCAAGGAGGCGCGGCGCAGCGTCGTCTGGGCGATCTGGGTGATCGGCATCTTCTACCTGTTCACCCTGGTGCTCGGCTACGGGGCGATGTGGCTGGTCGGCCCGAAGAAGATCCTCGCCTCCCCGGGCAAGGCGAACTCCGCGGCGCCCCTGCTGGCGTACGAGCTCGGCGGCACCCTGCTGCTCGGCCTGATCGCCGCGGTGGCGTTCGCGACGATCCTCGCGGTGGTCGCGGGCCTGACGATCACGGCCAGCGCCTCCTTCGCCCATGACGTGTACTCCAGCGTCATCAAGAAGGGGCAGGTCGGTCCGGACGACGAGGTGCGGGTGGCGCGCATCACCGCGGTCGTCATCGGCGTCGTGGCGATCCTCGGCGGCATCTGGGCCAAGGACCAGAACGTGGCGTTCCTCGTGGCGCTCGCGTTCGCCGTCGCGGCCTCGGCCAACCTGCCGACGATCCTGTACTCGCTGTTCTGGCGGCGGTTCACCACCCGGGGCGCGCTGTGGAGCATCTACGGCGGCCTGATCAGCTCTGTCGTGCTCATCGCCTTCTCGCCGGTCGTCTCCGGCGGCAAGGTCGACGCGGCGACCCACAAGGCGGCCTCGCTGATCACCGACCCGTCGGTCGACTTCCACTGGTTCGGGCTGGAGAACCCGGGCATCGTCTCGATCCCGCTGGCGTTCCTGCTGGGCTGGCTCGGCACGATCACCAGCAAGGAGACGCCGGACGCCGCCAAGTACGCCGAGATGGAGGTGCGCTCGCTCACGGGTGCGGGCGCCGAGCAGGCAGTCACCCACTGACCCACTGACCCTCGACCCCGGCCCCCTCATCCCGGCACCTCGCGGTGATCATGCAATCTGGGACGATCATGCAATCCGGGAACGTCCGGTTGCTCTTGGGGGTCGGGGTCGGGGCCGGGATCGAGAGGCGTCGTGTCCGGGCGGACGCCCTGTCGACGGGACCACGGGGTCCGTCGGGTGTGGCGCGGATTGCATGATGACCGCGGGGGTGGGGGCTCGCGGCGCGGGCGGATCGTCAGGCGCCCAGGACGCGGTCCAGGTGCGGGTTGCCGAACAGGCGCAGGGGATCGACCCGGTCGCGGACGGCGCGGGCGTCGTCGAAGCGCGGGTAGCGCGCCCGCAGCACCTCCGCCCGCAGCCCGTGCTGGCGCCCCCAGTGCGGGCGGCCGTCGTAGCGCGCGGCCACGGCCTCGAGCAGCGCCAGGAACGGCCCGGCCAGGCGGCCCGACGGCACGGTGGCGCACACGTACGCCGTCTCGCGCCCCTGGCCCATCGCCAGCCACGACTCCTCGGCCGCACCGAACCGCACCCGCAGCGCGGCGCCCGCGGGGGTCGCCGTCGCCGTCCGCTCGTGGAGTTCCTCCACCATGGCCGGGAAGCAGGCCCGCGGCACCGCGAACTCGCTCTCGCGCCCGCGCGGGCGCCCGCGCCGTCCGAGCGCGCGGTACCCGCGGTCGGCGAGCATCCGGACGCCGGGCAGCGCCCGCCCGGGCATCGTGCGCAGCCTGCCGCGGCGGGCACCCTGGCCCGCTCCCGGTCCGGCCCGGTGCGTGCCCGGGCCGGCGAGGCCCGGCGTCAGTTCGGCCGTCGTGCAGAGCACCTCGTCCTCGCCGGGCCGCCAGTCGAACTCGACGTGGTCGTAGCGCTCCACGACGTCGTCGGCCTCGTCGAGGAAGGTGGCGCGCGGCAGCTGGATCACGGACAGCTCGATGTCGCGGGCCGGGTCGCAGCCGAGGGTGACGGCGGTGACGACGCCGAACGCGCCCAGGCCCACCCGCGCCGCCTGGAACAGGTCGGCGTGCTCCCCGGCGGAGCAGCGGGCGAGGGAGCCGTCGGCGAGCACCATCTCCAGGGCGCGCACCCGCGAGGCGAGGCCCCCGAACTGCAGGCCGCTGCCGTGCTCCCCGGTGGCGATCGCACCGCCGAGCGTCTGGTGGTCCAGGCCGCCCGGGCCGTTCACGGCCAGGCCCTGCTCCCACAGCAGCGGCCACAGCCGGCTGAGGCGCATGCCCGCCTCGACGACGGCGGTCCCGGTCGCCGGGTCCACCGACCGCAGCCGGTCGAGGCCGGTCAGATCCAGGACCACCCCGTCCGTGCGGGTGAGCCCGGTGGCGGTGGAGCCTGCGCCGACGGGTCGCACGGGGAGGCCGTCACGTGCCGCCGTCCGGACGGCGTTGACGACACCCTCGACGTCGCGGGGCCGCTCGATCCGCACCGGTCGGGCTGCGCGAGGGTCCGCGTCGGGCCAGGCCTCCGATGCCATGTGCGGAGCTTAAGCGCAGGTCGGCGCCGGGAGACAGCCCCGAGGACCTTCGACCTGCGTAGCCTGGTGGGGCTGCTGAGAACCTCGAACGACGGATCGGGGGCAGCTCACGACACCGCTCTTGCTCACAGTCACGCTACCCTTACTTGAGGTAACCAATGACGTCCGGTTCCATCCAGCGACGCCCCGTCATCATCCAAGGAGGGATGGGGGTCGGAGTCTCGTCCTGGCGCCTGGCGCGGTCCGTCGCGCGGACGGGCCAGCTCGGTGTGGTCTCGGGGACGGCCCTCGACGCGGTCGTGGCGCGGCGCCTGCAGGACGCGGACCCGGACGGCCAGGTGCGTCGAGCGCTGGCCGACTTCCCCCTCCAGGACGTCGCCGAGCGCGTGATGGAGCGGTACTACCGCCCCGAGGGCCGGCAGGGTGAGCCCTACCGCGGCATCCCCAAGCTCGTGATCGACCAGACGGTCGCGGCCCAGGAGCTGGCCGTCGTCGGCAACTTCGTGGAGGTCTGGCTCGCCAAGGAGGGGCACAGCGGGCTGATCGGGATCAACTTCCTGGAGAAGATCCAGGCCGCCACCCCGGCCGCCGCCTACGGCGCGATGCTCGCCGGGGTGGACTACGTGCTCATGGGCGCGGGCATCCCGCGCGAGATCCCGCACCTGCTCGACGAGCTGGCCGCCCAGCGTGCGGGCACCGTCCACGTGGACGTCGCCGGCAGCGAGCCGCTGCCCGCGGTCTTCGACCCCGCGAACCTCGGCGGCGACCGGCTGCCCCCGCTGCGGCGTCCGGCGTTCCTGGCGATCGTGTCCTCGCACGTGCTGGCCCAGTACCTGAACCGGGAGGACACGACCCGGCCCGACGGCTTCGTCGTCGAGGGTCCGCGGGCCGGCGGCCACAACGCCCCGCCGCGCGGGCGCCTCACCGTGGACGACTCCGGGCAGCCGGTCTACGGGCCGCGCGACGACGCGGACCTGCGGTCCCTCGCCGGGATCGGCCTGCCGTTCTGGCTGGCCGGCGGCTATGGGGAGCCCGAGCGGGTGCGGGCCGCCCTGGACGCCGGGGCCGCCGGGGTGCAGGTGGGCACCCTGTTCGCGCTCTGCCGGGAGTCCGGGCTCGCCGAGCCGCTGCGCGAGGCGCTGCTGCACGAGCTGCGCGGCGGCGACCTGCAGGTGCGCACGGACGCCTCGGCCTCCCCGACCGGGTTCCCCTTCAAGGTCGCGCACGTCGAGGGGACGCTCGCCGAGGCGGAGGTCTACGCCGCGCGGCAGCGCCTGTGCGATCTCGGCTACCTGCGAACGGCGTACCTGCGGCCGAACGGGAAGGTCGGCTACCGCTGCCCGGCCGAGCCGGTCGACATGTACGTGCGCAAGGGCGGCACGGCCGAGGGCGCTGCGGGGGCCAAGTGCCTCTGCAACGCGCTGCTCGCCGACGTCGACCTGGGGCAGGAGCGCCGGGACGGCTATCACGAGCCCGCCCTGGTCACCCTGGGCGCGGAGCTGGCGTGCGCCCGTCGTCTGGACTCCGAGCACTGGCTGCACGGGGGCAACCCCGACGGCTGGTCGGCGTCGGAGGCGGTGGAGTGGCTCCTGCGCGAGGTCGGCACCCGCGACGAGGCGGTCCTCTCGGCGGTCCAGGCGCCGGCGACCCACGAGCCGGTCGCCCCGGTCTCGACGACGCCTGCCCCCACGACCCCGGTCCCGACGACCCCCGCACCGACGACCCCCGCACCGACGACCCCCGCACCGACGGCGCCGTCCCCGGCGCTGACCACGCGGCCCTGAGCGGGAGACCCTGCCCGCCCGGCGGCGCGAGGAGCCGGCCGCCCCGGCGGCCGTTCCTCTGCGGTGCCGGTGCCTCTCGGTCACCGACAACACAACGTTACGACCGGCAGCAGGCCGCAGGCCAGCCCTGTGTCCCCTCAATCACTGCACCGGAACCGCATTGATTACTATCCGTAGTTGACGGCGACGGAGGGTGTGATCTTCGGGGAGCCGCCCGGCGCAGTGGGGACCCCACTCGCCGGGCGTCGGCGGCACGGCGCCTGTCGCGTCGCGCCCGCGCGTGACTAGGGTCACCTCCGAGACGTCCGACGCAGCCGTCGACCCCGCCCGGAGGGACGCATGTCGCAAGAAGCCCTGGAGAACCTGTCCCACGAGGACCGCCGCTTCCCGCCGTCGCCCGAGTTCGCAGCGGACGCCGTCGCCACGGCGGACCTGTACGAGCAGGCGGCCAAGGACCGGACGGCCTTCTGGGACGAGCAGGCGCGCCGCCTCGACTGGGCGACGCCCTGGACGACGACGCTCGACTGGAGCGACGCGCCGTTCGCCCGGTGGTTCGAGGGCGGCACCCTCAACGTGGCGCACAACTGCGTCGACCGGCACGTGGCCGCGGGCCTCGGCGACCGGGTCGCGATCCACTTCGAGGGCGAGCCCGGGGACACCCGGACGATCACCTACGCCCAGCTGCAGGTCGAGGTGTGCAAGGCCGCGAACGCCCTGCTCGCGCTCGGCGTGGCCAAGGGCGACCGGGTGGCGATCTACCTCCCGATGATCCCCGAGGCCGTGATCGCGATGCTGGCCTGCGCCCGGATCGGCGCACCGCACTCGGTGGTCTTCGGCGGGTTCTCGGCCGAGGCGCTGCGCAGCCGCATCGAGGACGCCCAGGCGAAGATCGTGATCACCTCGGACGGCGGCTACCGGCGGGGTGCGCCGGCGGCGCTCAAGCCCGCTGTGGACGCCGCCGTGGCGGCGTCGCCGTCCGTCACCGCGGTGCTCGTCGTGCGGCGCACCGGCCAGGACGTCGCCTGGAACGACGGCGTCGACGTCTGGTGGCACGACCTCGTCGACCCTGCCAGCGACGTCCACACGGCCGAGCCGATGGACGCCGAGCACCCGCTGTTCATCCTCTACACCTCGGGCACCACCGGGAAGCCGAAGGGCATCCTGCACACGACCGGCGGCTACCTGACCCAGGTCGCGTACACCCACCGGAACGTCTTCGACCTGCACCCGGAGACCGACGTCTACTGGTGCACCGCCGACGTCGGCTGGGTCACCGGGCACTCCTACGTCACGTACGGGCCGCTCGCGAACGGCGCCACCCAGGTGCTCTACGAGGGGACGCCGGACACCCCGCACCGGGCCCGCTGGTGGGAGATCGTCGCCAAGTACGGCGTCACGATCCTCTACACCGCCCCGACGGCGATCCGCACGTTCATGAAGTGGGGCGAGGACCTGCCGGGGGCGCACGACCTGTCGTCGCTGCGCGTCCTCGGCAGCGTCGGGGAGCCGATCAACCCCGAGGCCTGGATCTGGTACCGGCGGGTCATCGGCGGCGACCGCGCCCCGATCGTCGACACCTGGTGGCAGACCGAGACGGGCGCCATGATGATCAGCCCGCTGCCCGGCGTCACGACCACCAAGCCCGGTTCGGCGCAGCGGACGCTGCCCGGCATCAGCGCGGACGTCGTCGACGACGACGCCCACCCGGTGCCCGACGGCGGGGGCGGCTACCTGGTGCTGACCGAGCCGTGGCCGTCGATGCTGCGCGGCATCTGGGGCGACCCGGAGCGCTACCGGGAGACGTACTGGTCGCGCTGGCCCGGCCTGTACTTCGCGGGCGACGGCGCCAAGAAGGACGAGGACGGCGACATCTGGCTGCTCGGCCGGGTGGACGACGTCATGAACGTCTCCGGTCACCGGCTGTCGACGACGGAGATCGAGTCGGCCCTGGTCTCGCACCCGAAGGTGGCCGAGGCCGCCGTCGTCGGGGCGTCGGACGCGACGACCGGGCAGGCGCCGGTCGCGTTCGTCATCCTGCGCGGCACGGTCGACGCGGTGACGGCCGCCGGTCAGGAGATCGTGCAGGAGTTGCGCGCCCACGTGGCGAAGGAGATCGGCCCGATCGCCAAGCCGCGCCAGATCATGGTCGTCGCGGAGCTGCCCAAGACCCGCTCCGGCAAGATCATGCGTCGGCTGCTGCGCGACGTCGCGGAGCACCGCGAGGTCGGCGACTCCACGACGCTCGCCGACTCCACCGTCATGGACCTGATCGCCCAGGGCCTGGCCATACCCGCCACCGACTGAGACCCCCACCTCCCGTGATCATTGCATGATCACGGGAGGGGTTGGGGGAGGGTGTGCAGCCAGTCCAGGAGGAGGCTCGTGACGCGTTCGGGGGCCTCCTCCGGCAGCAGGTGCCCCGCCGACGCGACGACCTCGTAGCGCGCCGGCCCGCCCGCCCAGCGCCGGGACGCGAACGCCGTCTCCGGCAGGACGAACCGGTCGCGCCCGCCGTGCACCTGCAGCACCGGCACGGTGACCGGTTCGCGGACGGCGTCGGCGAACCGGCGCCCGTCCCGGCGCACCAGCGAGCGCACCGCCCAGCGGTAGTACTCCATGCTCGTGTGCGCCACGAAGGGCAGGCGCATCGCCCGCTCGTACCGGTCGAGGGACTCGTCGTCGACGGTCCCGGACGCCGTCCACGACCGCAGCAGCCGGGCCACGCCGTCGCGGTCGCCGAGGAACCGTTCCGGCGTGACGGGCATCTGGAACCGGGCCACCCGGGCCGCTGCGCGGATCTGGCGCCACCCGGCGCCGCGCAGGGCCAGCGGGTGGCCCAACGACAGGACGGCGACGGCGGCGGTCACCCGTTCCTGCAGCCCCGGCATGGACCAGGCGATCCACCCGCCCCAGTCGTGACCGACGATCACCCCGTGGGTGTGGCCCAGGGCCCGGACGACGCCCGCGACGTCGGCGGTGAGGGTGGGCGTGTCGTAGCCGCGCGGCGGCTTGTCGGAGGCGCCGTACCCGCGCAGGTCCATCGCGACGGCGTGGAAGCCGGCGTCCGCCAGGCAGGGCAGCTGGTGCCGCCACGCCCACCAGAACTGCGGGAACCCGTGCAGCAGCAGCACCAGCGGCCCCGCACCGGCCTCGGCGACATGGAAGCGGCCGCCGTTCGCGGCGACGAACCGGTGCCGCCACGGTCCCTCCACGAGGACCTCGGCGACGTCCGGTGTCACCGGTCGGTGTGGCCGGGCTTGACCGCCGAGAGGGTGCGCCGCGTCGACTCGATGGTGCGTTGCGGGGCCTTGATGCGGCCGATCCGCGACTTGCCGAACAGCGCCAGCAGGCCGGCGACCAGCAGGAACGCCACGGCCACGAGCAGGAACGCGAGCCAGGGGGCGAGCCCGGCGGCCACGAGCCCGTATCCGATCGCGATCGTCAGCAGGATCGAGGCGTAGAACCCGAGGAAGCCCGCCGCGGCGAACATCCCGCCGGCCAGCGCCCCGTTCTTGGCGCTGGTGGCCAGCTCCGCCTTGGCGAGGGCGAGCTCGGCCCGCACGATCTCGGAGACCTCCTGCGAGGCCTGTGCCACCAGCTGCCCGACCGTCGGTTCCCCGGGCCGTTCCTCGGCCATCGCGCGACCACCCCTCCTGCGGACCCGTCGTCGACCGCCGCGGTGCACGCCCACGGCCCGTCGCCCGCAGCCTACGGGGTGATCGTGCCCGCGCGAGCCCTCGGCGACGGCCGATCGGGCGGTGCGGGCTCAGCCCGAGGCGCAGCCGCCGGTCGCGACGGGGGTCGTCGAGGTGATGCCCGACGTCAGGTCGCCGCGGGTCTCGCCCATGGTCAGCGCGTACCCGGTCGCGGGGTCGTCGAGCGACTTGGCGAACACGATCCCGGCCAGCCGGCCGTCCACCGCGAGCAGCGGGCCGCCGGAGTTGCCCGGCTGCACCTCCGCGTAGAGCTGGTACACCTGCCGGACGGCGCCGGGCCGGCTGTAGATGTCGCTGCCCGTCGCGTTGAGCACGCGCCGCACCCGGGCCGGGCCGGACGTGAAGGCGCCGTTGCGCGGGAAGCCCGCCACCACGGCGTCCGCTCCCGTGCCGAGGTCCTGCCCCCAGGCGAGGGCCGGTGCGGTGAGCCCGGGCACGGCGAGGACGGCGATGTCCCGGCGCGGGTCGAACAGCACCACCCGGGCCGGGTACCGGGCGCCGACCCCGCCCACCTGCACCGATGGGCTGTCCATCCCGGCGACCACGTGCGCGTTCGTGACCACGTGCTGGGGCGAGACGACGGCGCCGCTCCCCTCGACGCTGCGGTTGCACGCCTGCGCGTCACCGGTGATCTTGACGATGCTCCGCCGGGCCTTCGCCAGGACGGCGGGGTTCATGGCCCCCGGGTCCGGCTTGGGGACCGCGGCGATGTCCTCCGGGGCCACCCCGGCGAAGACGCGCGGGAAGTCGCCCCCGGCGACGGCGTCCCGGAAGCTCTGCGCCACCTGCGCCACCGGGGCCGGGACGACGCCGTCGATCGCCCGCAGCAGCCGCGACTCGGCGACCGCCCGCGCGATCGTCGGCGAGGGGCTGGCCCGCAGCGCGCCCCCGACGAACCACAGCACGAGCGCCACCGCCACCACCCCGGCGACGGCGCCGAGCGCCTGGTCGACGGCGCGCGCGGCCGGCAGGGTGAGCCGCTCGCGCAGCCGGCCGCCGAGCAGCGCCCCGAGCAGCTGGCCGAGCCAGGCGAAGACGAGCACCGCGGCCAGCACGACGAACGAGCGCTGCAGCCCGGCGGTCAGGCCGCCCGCGAGCGGCGGGACGAGCTTCATCGCGGCGACGGCGCCGACCACGAACCCGCCGAGCGACAGCACGCCGACGGCGAGTCCCTGGCGGAACCCCGAGACGGCGTAGCCGAGGATGACCAGGCCGATGATGACGTCGATCACGCCGGGGCACTCCTGTCAGGCGGCGGGTCCGGCAGCGGCGCGACGTCCGGCCGCAGGACGTGCGGCAGCGGCGCGAGGTCGAGCAGCGGGACGTCGGGCGGCAGCGGCACGTCCTGCAGACGCGCCGGGTCCCAGGGACGTTCCCACCCCGCCAGGTGGAGCACGCGGTCGAGCAGCCCGGCGGTGAAGCCCCAGACGAACAGGCCGCCCGCCCGGAACGCCGGACCGACGAAACCGCTGGGATGCCGTGCCGAGAACCGGTGGTCCGGGTCGACCAGCTCGGCGACCGGCACGCGCGCGACGTGCGCCACCTCGGCGGGGTCGCGCACCCCCACCGGTGACGGCGCGTGCCACCAGGCCAGC
>Ga0302323_100004646_pt1 | contig 11193 bp, 6 predicted proteins | sample Fen_T0_3_FD_201950 | JGI IMG/M metagenome (GOLD analysis project Ga0302323, IMG submission 201950) | Peat permafrost microbial communities from Stordalen Mire near Abisko, Sweden - Fen_T0_3 | ecosystem: Environmental > Terrestrial > Soil > Wetlands > Permafrost | place: Sweden: Abisko... | reverse complement strand
GCGACGTGCGCGCCGGTCAGGCGTCGACGCCGCAGGTCACCGACAGCAGCTTGCGCATCCGATCCACTGCGAGTTCGGGATCCGACAGGGCGCCGCAGGCGTCCGCGTATTCGAACACCTTCGCGTAGTGCACGGCGCCGCGCGCGCCCTGCAGGCCGCCGAGCATCGAGAAATGGCGTTGATGGCCATTGAGCCAGGCCAGCAGCACGATGCCGACCTTGTAGTGACGCGTCGGAGCGCGGAACAACTCGCGCGCGAGCGCCAGCGTCGGATCGAGGATCGCCCTGAACTCTTCGGGCCTGCCTTCGGCCAACTTGCCGAACGCCAACGCGGCGACCGGAGCGATGGCGCCGAAGATGGCCAGGAGTCCGTGCGAAAACGAACGGCCGTCGCCCTGGATCTTTTCCGCGTAGTCGAAGTCGTCTCCCGCGAACATCTTGACGCCCGGCGGCAGGCGGCTGCGCACCGAGGCTTCCAATGGCGAGTCCATCAAGGAGATCTTGACGCCTTCGATCTTGCCGGCGTGCTGCTCCACCAGCTCGAGCACCGTCTCCTGCGCCACGGCGATGTCCTTCGATCCCCAGTACCCCTCGAGGCGCGGATCCAGCATCGAGCCGAGCCAGTGGATCACGACCGGTTGGCGGGCGTCGCGCAGGATCCTGCCGTAGACCGCCAGGTAGTCGCTCGCCGAGGCGGCGCAACGCGCCAGTGCACGGCTGGGCATGAGGATCGCGCGCCCGCCTTCCGCCTCGACGACCTCCATCTGCGCCCGATAGGCCGCCTCGACCTGCGCCAGGGTGACGCCCGGCCGGGCCTGGAGCTGGTCGGTGCCGACACCGCACACCACGTCCGCGCCGACGGAGCGCGCGTGGCGCAGGCTGCGCCGGATCAGCTCGCTGGCCTCGGGCCAGTCCAGGCCCATGCCGCGCTGGGCCGTGTCCGTCGCCTCCGACACCTTGAAGCCCAGGCCATAGAGATGCTCGCGGAACGCCAGCGTGGCGTCCCAGTCTATGGCGGGCGACCGATCCCACGGATCGACCGTCGCGAACGGGTCGACGACGACGTGCGCATGCGCATAGACCGTCCGATTGAACGGCGTCCGCGTGCCCGCGGGCTTGAGCGGCGTGGCCTTCAAGGTCAGCGTCTTCAGCGATCCGTCGATCTGGGGCAGGGATATCTTCATGGCTGTCGCGACGCGGCGTTCGCCCGGGGTGGTGGATCCGTGGCCGAATTCTGGCAGGGGGCTCCAACAGCGGGATCCCGGTCTTCTTCCGTGTTCATAATGCGGCGGCCGAGGTCGATTCCGCGCCCGTTCATGAGGGGCCGGCGGCGTCCGGCGAACGGTCGCGCGGATGCGCGGCCCGCAACCAGGCGCAGCAACGAGTCAGCGCTACAGGGGCAGTGCTGGGCGAAGCTTCAATTGGCCGGTCCGCACGGGCCAGCGGCAGCTTCGGCTTGCATTCGACCGTCGACGGCCCGAGAAGTCACGCGACGTTCTGCACCTAGACTTCGAGTGCGAAGCTAAGTGCTTGTCCTGTAACGATAATTTCTCTTCGCCGACCTAGACACCCCACGGGACACACCACAGACCGCGCATGCACGGCAACGGTGCGTCTTGGGTGATGCTTGCAGCAGCATGAATGTAGCCTGTTGTGCGTGGCGGGCTGCGAGATTCCTGCACCAGGACCCACATCAGGCCAGAAGACCACTGGCTCGCATGAGTTCCACGAGTCCTTGCTCCTCAAGGGCGTATTCGCCATGGGCCGCACGCCAAACGAGCGACTTACTCTGCAGCGCCTCCAGCGCGCTTTGCACGTTCGGCGTGTCGACCTTGACTGCGCTGTCGGGATCCAGCCGCGCCAGGTGCTCGGTGTAGGCCGACATCGTGGCGGCGGCATATGGGCTGTAGTCCTCGCCTTGAGTGGCCAGGACTCGCAGCACCGAGCCTTGCAACGGCGTGAGCGCGCGCACGACCTTGAGCATGGCCTCGTCGGACTCCTCAATCGCGGCGTCGACGGCCGCGCTGAACGCGTCATCCAAGCGCCCGGGTGAGGCCAAGGCGTCCTCTTCATCGAAGACGTCGCCCAAGGCCTGCACAAGGACTTCTGGCCGCCAGGAGGCACGTTCAAAGGCGGCCACCGTGCGCGCGGGGTCGAGTGGCCGTGGCAGACCTGAGTTCTCGATGAACCAGTGGACGTAGCCTTCGTCCAAGGGTGGGAAATTCTTCATTTGCGCCCGGAAGAACGCCTGGTCCTTGCTTGCGCGCAGGATCGCGAGCTTGGGCCGGCTGGAGCCCGTGGCCACGATGCGCAGCCCAAAGTGGGCGCTGCTGTTGAGCTCGTCGCGGGCCGCTTTCAGGGCGAACAGGGCGTTGTTACCGCCCTCGGTCGTCGCGGCGTGCTGGGCCTCGTCGATCATGAGCACGATGGGCGCTTTGACGCGATCGGACAGGGCGGCGAGCGCTTGGCTCAACGTCACGCCGGTACCCAAGCCGACCTTGGCCACGTCAAAACTCAAGCCGCCCACATGGACCTTGTCCATGCCGGCTTTGCGGGCCATCTTGAGCACGAAGCCGTCGTCCTGGGCAAAGGCGCTGCGAACGAGCGACACGATGGCCTGGCCGGGCTCCATCGTCTTGTCGGCCCACAGGTCGACGTACAGGACGGCGGCGCCGCGGTTCTCTAGCGCGGGCATCAGGTCTTCGCGCAGGAAGGTCGACTTGCCGGTGCGCCGCGGCGCGGCCAGGAACAGGCCGGAGCGCGCCGGTGCCAGCGCGGCGTTGTTGAGGATGGCGTCGGCGAGCTCGTTGGCCAGGTCAGGGCGGTGGAAGATGGGGTCGGCCATGGGAGTCTCCGGGACGGGGGCGAGGGTAGGGGACCTAGGGCGGCCTATGTCGTTCTATATCGCCCTATACCGACCTATGGTAAGGCCGCCCGTCGGCCGCTTCAAGTCCGAATGGCGCCCGAAACGCCGATTTAGGGCGTTCTATGGTGCTCTATACCAACGGCAGCCAGTGGCGCTCGTGACCCGACTTTGGCGGGCTCGGTGATGATAGGTATTGTTAATACGGATAGAGAAGTTGATCAAAAACTGCCCAGTTTCGCGGCAGCGCTTCTCCATGCCACCGCCTGTTGGCGCCGAGGGGGAATTGAGCCAGTTTCGGGACTTGCGCCGACCACGAGGTGAGCCAGTCCGACGCGAGCAGGCCCAGTACCTATGCAGGCCGGCGTCGCTGGGCGTCGCTCAATAGCCCTTCGGCTTGATGGCTCATTTCGGCGACGGCGACAACACGCTGCCGACTGAATGGCTCGATCACCCGCTGACGGGTGACTGGGCGGGCCATCGCGAGTGCCACATCGCATCGGCGGTGACTTTCTGCTGATCTAAACGCTTGACGACACGGGCAAGAGCGGCTTGGTCGTTTTCGTGCGCAGCGGGACGCACTCCGAGCTGTTGTCGTGGCCCGCGGTCTTTCACAGCCTCTCGGAGCGAAGCGGTGAGAGACTGCAGGCTGTCAGGAAGGGAGGAGGGCGCCGCTACAAGGCAGTCTCCTTGTCGCCTGTTGCGCGTGGCTGCGCTGCCGGCCTTGGCGTCGTAGCGGTCTCCTCCCGTCATCTTCGGATGGATGTTTGCTATGCATGCCCGCCAGGGTGAGTGCAAGCAGACCTTGACGTTGGCGACGCACACGGTACGGGATGGCTCCGACGGAGTCACGGTCCTTTGCGACCGCGAGGCGACCGAGCGACTAAAGAGTCCTGCAGAACCAAGAACACCGGGTGGAGGTCCGGCTGGTGGAATGCATCTGCTACGCTGCGCGCCACGCCTGTTCCCGGACTCTCCTCATGGACCGTTTCACCATCTCGCTCGAAGAAAAGCTGGCCGAGGAATTCGACGCGTGGATTGCCGATCGCGGGTACTCGAACCGATCGGAGGCGGTCCGCGATCTGCTGCGCGCCGAACTGGGGAGAACGCTGATCGAGAAGCAGCAGTCTGCGTATTGCGTCGCGTCGCTCTCCTACGTGTTCAACCACCACGAGCGGGAGCTGACGGAGCGGCTGGCCAACATCCAGCATGAGCATCACGACCTGACCGTGTCGGCGATGCACGCCCATCTGGACCACGATCACTGCCTGGAGACGGTCATCCTGAAGGGGCCGACGGCAGCTGTCCAGAAACTGTCGGACGCGATCTGCGCAGAGCGCGGCGTGCACCACGGCAGATTGAACCTGATCAGCGTTGAGCTGCACGCGCCCCACAGTCATGGCGCGGCGAGCAAGCGTTCGGTGCGCACCAAGAAGACCGGCTCAGCATCCCGCGAGACACCCCACTTTCATATCAAGCCGTCACACTGATCGAACGGGCCGCGCTCGCACCTGATCTTCCTCCGGCGTTCGAGCGTCTTGCCTTTTTAGCCGTTTGCATCCGACCTGACACGGAGTACATGACAAACTCGTCGAGTGACGTGAGATGATTTTTTTTAAGTTCTTACAGGCGCGATGCCAATTCGGTGGTCTCGGGTCCGCTCCATGTCGAGATCCACAACACCCAGGAAGACCCATGACACCTGCCCTGCGATGCCTCAGCCTGGCCATGGCCGCGATTGCTGCGAGCGAGCATGCCGCTGCACAAACGACGCCGCCCACGGGCACCGTTGAATCGGCGTCGGCCGCCGAGACCGGCTCCGCGAAAGCCACGGCGGACGCCAAGTCGGGGAACGCGCAACAGGTCGAGGTTACGGGCCACTACGACAATGCGGTCGGCACGTCCGATGCAGCTTCGCAAGGCACGGTGCGCGGCGAGCGGCTGACCGACCTTCCTTTGTTGCGCCCCGGCGATGTCCTGGAGACTATTCCGGGCCTGGTCGTGACCCAGCACTCGGGCGACGGCAAGGCCAACCAGTACTTCCTGCGCGGCTACAACCTGGATCACGGCACGGACTTCGCGTCGTTCGTTGACGGCGTTCCCATCAACATGCCGACCAACGCGCACGGGCAGGGCTACACGGACCTGAACTTCCTGATCCCCGAACTGGTCGACCACATCGACTACCGCAAGGGGCCGTACTTCGCGCAGGACGGCGACTTCGCATCCGCCGGTTCGGCCCACATCCAGTACCTCGATCACCTCGATCAGGGCTTGTTGAGCGTGACGGCCGGCAGCAACAACTACCGCAGGTTGCTGCTGGCCGGCTCGCCGACGCTGCTCGGTGCCAACGCACCCGGCGGGCCACGCCTGCTGGGCGGCCTCGAGATCGTCGCGGACGACGGTCCCTGGACCACGCCGGAGGGCATGCGCAAGTTCAACGGAGTCCTCAAGCTGAGCGACGGTGACGCGCTGCGCGGTTGGTCGATCGACGCGCTGGCCACCAAGTCCCATTGGACCTCCACCGACCAGGTGCCTCTGGCGCTCATCGAGTCGGGTCAGCTGGGACGCTATGACGCGCTCGACCCGACCGATGGCGGCCGCAGCGCGCGCGCCGTGGTCGCGGGAGAATGGCATCAGGGCGATGCCGCGGGATACACGCGGGCTTCGGCCTTCGCCGCGCACAACGAGCTGACGCTCTGGTCGAATTTCACCTACTACGAGGAACGGCCCGACACCGGCGATCAGTTCAAGCAGCAGGAGAGCCGCAATGACTTCGGAGCTCAGCTGGTGCGTGGGTGGCAGCACGCCCTGGCGGACAAGGACTCCACGACCGAGGTCGGACTGCAACTGCGTCACGATCACATCGATGTCGGCCTGTACGACTCGCAGGCTCGCGTCGTCTTCGCGACGGTGAGCAACGATCGCGTCGGAGAGACCGAGACGGGGCTCTACGTCCAGAACACGACGGGCTGGACGTCCTGGTTCCGCACCCTGGTCGGACTGCGCGGCGACGACATCCGCCTGCATGTCGACGCGCTCCAGACGCCGGCCGACAGCGGCAGTGTCTCGGCGGATCGGGTGTCGCCCAAGGTGGCCCTGATCTTCGGCCCCTGGCAGCACACCGAGTTCTTTCTCAATGCCGGGCGCGGCTTCCACAGCAACGACGCACGCGGCGTCGTCGCCACCAAGGGCGAAGGCGACTCCGCGGTGCCGGCGCTGGTGCCGAGCAAGGGCGAGGAGATCGGGCTGCGCACCGAGATCGTCCCGGGGCTGCAGACGTCTCTGGCGTTCTGGCGCCTGGACAGCGATTCTGAGCTGACCTACAGCGCCGACTCCGGCACCACCGAGGCCAACGGCGCCAGCAAGCGCCATGGCATCGAGCTGAACAACCACCTGGTGCTCAATCGCTGGCTGCTTGTCGACGCCGACATGGCCTGGACGCATGCGCGCTACGCGGACGCCAACGCCAACGGCGACACCGGAAACTACATCCCCAACGCTGTGAGCCGCGTCGGCTTGCTCGGGCTCACCGTGCACGAGCTCGGTTGCTGGTCCGGCGGCCTGGTGACGCGCTTCATCGGCTCCTATCCGCTGTCCCAAGACGGCACCCTGACGACCCCGTCGTCCATCGTCTCGAACCTTCAGGTCAAGCGGGAGTTTGGCCCGCGCTATGCGGTGACGCTGGATGTCCTGAACCTGTTCGATCGCAAGTTCTACGACATCGCCTACGAGCAGGACTATCGGGTCTCGCCCAGCAGCGCGGTCGTCCCGGACGGCGTCACGGTGCACCCGGGGGAGCCGCGGGCGTTCCGTGTTTCCCTGAGCGTCAAGCTCTGACACCGCGACCCGGTCCGGTCACCTCGGCGCGTCCGTCATCCGAGTCGATGCCGCGCCGACGGCACGGCATGGCGACGCTTCCCGGGCTCTGCGGTGTTCCGAGATGGCGGTGAAAATGCCGCGCATCCCAGCCGTGCTCGCTGGCTGATGCAACTTACCTGGCTCATCAAGATGATCGTCTTTTCTCCGTCTCGGACGCGTTCGCAAGCTGGGTTTGCCGCTGCAGTCGCGTCGTTGCTGCTCGCCGACTTGGCCTATTCCAAGCCGCCGGGCGCGATGGCACCGCTTCGTCCTGCCAGTGCGGTCATCGGGGCCAACGTGGCGTGCGATGTCCTGTCCGGAAAGACGGTCGGCGATACCGTGCTCACGGCTTCCGTCATCGCGAAGAAGGGCAGCATGCCGGCCTATTGCAAGGTCACGGGCACGATCGTGCCTTCCCTGAATTTCGAGATCCGCCTGCCGAGTTCCTGGAACGGAAAGCTCTACTACGGCGGTGGCGGCGGGTACGACGGGTTCATTCCCGAGCCGGTCGTCGAGCCGCTCGCGCAGGGCTACGCCGAAGTCGCCAGCGACTCCGGCCACCAGGGCGACGGCATGTCCGCGGCATTCGTCCTGAACGACCCCCATGCCGCCGAACTGTTCGGCAGCGGCGCCGTGCCGGCGGTGATGGCCACCGCCTTGAAGGTCGTGGTTGCGGCCTATGGCACCCCGCCGGGCAAGTCCTACTTCGAGGGATGCTCCACGGGCGGGCAGGAGGCGTTGATGGCCGTCCAGCGCAATCCGACGCTCTTCGATGGCGTCATCGCGCGGGCGCCGGGCTTCAACTGGGTCGGATTCAACGGGGCCTTCCATCGCATCGCCGAAGCCCTGGCGGCGCCGGGGGCCCAGTTCACCGCAGCCAAGACGGCACTCCTGGCCAGGCACGTGCGCCAGGCCTGCGACAAGCTCGATGGCGTCGTCGATGGCATCGTCGCCAACCCGGCGGCGTGCACGGCTCAAGTGGCCAATGTCGCCGCGCTGCGCTGCGCGGTTGGCAGCGACACCGGCGACACCTGCCTGTCCGACGCACAACTGGCGGTCGTCAACACGTGGACCAGCGATGCGACGTTCCAGGGACGCACGACCTACCTCGCCAAGGGCTACAACCTGACGGGCAATGAAGACGACCCGATGAACTTCGGCATCTGGGCGACCGGCAACGGCGACCTGAAGACCGCCGGCCACTACGTGATGCAGGACACGGCCGTCAAGTACTACCTGGCTCGGGACGCCGCGGCGGATTCGCTGGCCTACGAGCCGTGGGACAAGGACCCTGCCGCCATCGATGCAATGGCCTCCCTGAACGACGCGACCGACCCGGACATCCTGGCGTTCGTCCGGCACGGCGGCAAGCTGATCGTCTGGCAGGGTGGATCGGACCCGGCGCTCAGCGTGAACTCCACCATAGCCTACATGGCGCAGCTGCGGCAAGCCATCGGCGCGGACAGCGCCGATGCGGCGACGCGTCTGTACGTCGCGCCCGGGGTCAACCACTGCGAGGGCGGTGCCGGGCCCGACCGCACCGATCTGCTGTCCGCGCTGGACCGCTGGGTCACGCAGGACAAGGCGCCCGCCACCCTGACGGCGCGCAAGGTCGATGCCAAGGGCGCCGTCGTGCGAACCCTGCCCCTGTGCCGCTATCCGCAGTACCCGCGCTACACCGGTCCGGCCCACGATCCGGTGGCGGCGAAGTCGGCCGCGAACTACACCTGCACGCGGCCTTGACCTTGGCCACGCCGGCGGCCTCGCCCGCCGGCGCCTCTCATCGTCAGAGACGGACCTTGAAGGTGACGTAGCCCGAGCGCGGCTGCGTCGGCATCACGACCGGGAAGCCGAAGTACTGGTAAGGCTCGAAGGCGCGGCGACCCGTCAGGTTGACGCCCGAGACCTCGATCGTGTACCTGCCGAAGTCATAGGCGGCCTGCGCATCCACCGTGGCCATTCCGGGTGCCGACACCGTGTTGGGCAAGGTCAGCTCGCGCCGGCCGACGGCGGTGACGCCGGCGCCAAACGACAGCCCCTGGGCCGCGCCGTCAAGCAAGCGGTAACGCGCTGCGAGGCGTCCGCTGTTCCTGGGGACGCGCGCCAGCTTGTTGCCCACCGGGATGGTGTTGTCCCGCGTGACCTTCGCGTCGGTGTAGGCGTAGTTCGCCAGCAGGGACAAGGCGGCCACCGGCTCCCAGGTCAGGTCCGTCTCGAAGCCGCGCGCGCGCTGCTGGCCCGTCTGGATGGACAGCAGCGGATTGCTCGGGTCGGCGGTGGCGACCTTGTTGCGCGTCTGGTCGAACACGGCGAGCGTTCCGGAAAGGCCCAGGCTCTTGGCCGCGAACTTCAGGCCACCCTCGACGTTGCGCGAGGTCTCGGGCTTGGGCGTCGTCGATCCGACGAAGCCGAACGGCGCGCGGAACGCGGTCGCATAGCCGGCATACAGCGCCACGCCCGGAACCAGGTCGAGCGTCGCGCCGATCCGCGGCGAGACGTGGTGGTAGGTCTTGTCGGTGGCCTGCTCCGCTTCCTGGAACTCGAGCTGGGTCAGGCGCAGCGAGCCTGTCAGGTGCAGGGCGCCGTAGCTCGCCTGATCCTGCACGTAGGCCGCGAGCGTCCGGTAGCGATCGGTCTGCGTGCTGTTGATGGGCGTCTTGCTGCCGAAGTCCAGGTCGTAGTCGGGATCGGCGAGATCGATCGTGCCGACGCTCGTGCCGTCGAAGCCCATCCCCGAGTAGAAATGGGTGTGGTCGAAGCTGAAGCCGGCAAGCCATTCATGGTGTCCGCCCAGCAGGTCGACCGGAGCGGACAGGCTGGCGTCGAGCGCGGCCTCGCGCGTTCCGGTGCGCATGGTCAGCGGAAAGATGGGGTAGGTCGTCGGTGTCGACGGATCGGGCGCGGCCAGCGCCGGGTAGACGAAGCTGCCGTACTCGCCCACGGTGCTGTCGTAGTAGCGGGCACTGGCGTCCAGGCGCAGGCCACTGGCGAACGCGTGGCGCAGTTCCAGCGTGCCCAGGCGGTTGCTGATGTCGGTCAGGGGCTGGCCGTTCGGTGCGCCCGGAAAGGCGTTGCGATCGATCTGGCCGGCCAGGGCCTGCTGCGCCGGCAGGCCGGAGTATTCGAGCTGGCTGGTCTTGTTGTACTGGCCCGATACGACCAGGTCGGTCTGCGGGTCGACCTTGAACAGAACGCTGGGCTGCAGGAACACCCGCGAGCCATGCACCTTGTCGATCCAGCTGTCGTTGTGCTGGTACTCCCCGGCCAGGCGCACCGCGACTCGGTCACCCAGCGACACGTTGTAGTCGCCATAAGGATCCAGCGTCGAGAAGCTGCCTGCCCGCAAGGCGACGTAGCCACCCGTCCGGCCAGTCTCGGGACGCTCGGACTGGACGTTCACGAGCCCGCCCAGCGGCGACCCCAGCCCGCCACCGTAGAGGCTGGAGCTCGGCCCTTTCAGCACCTCGATGCGCTCGACGCCGACCAGGCCGGCCGGGTTGAACGCCTGCTGGTTGCCGCCGAAGATGGGCAGGCCGTCGAGATAGGTCTCGGCCGGGAAGCCGCGGATGATGGGCGCGATCAGCAGCGCCTCCTCCGGCTTGGTCGGAACCACGCCGGAGACGTTCACCAGTGCATCGCTCAGCGTGCGGACGTCCTGGTCGTCGAGCAGCGAGCGCGTGAGCACCGCGACCGACTGCGGCGTCTCGATCAGCGGCGTGGGGGTGCGCGTGGCCGAAGCCGCATCGGTAGCGGCATACCCTTCGTGCGAGGCCTTGATGACGACCGTCTGGGCCGCGGTGTTCGAAGCGTTGGCAGCGGTCGCCGGCGCGCTCGCCGGGGTGGTCGGAGCAGGTGCAGAGGCGGCAGCGGATGCCGGTGCGGGCTTGTTCACGGATGACTGCGCGAAGGCCGCAGTCGCGAGCGGAAAGGCCAGCGCCATCGCGGCGGCCAGGGAAGTCTTGGTCATGGTGTGGTGTGCTCGGTGACGCGAGCGCCGCAGGTGAAGGCGCGTCAACGTCAAGGTATCGGGGAGCGGCCGACGCACCGATCGGTGTGCGCGAGTTCGTGATCTCGCCGCACGACGGGCGTCGCCGCGCGCAAGCAGTCTCGAGCGAAGACGGGGTTGCGGCACTCGATCGCCGGCAACCACACCTTCGGTGCGAGACGCCTCTCGATCAATTCATCTTCATGCCGGCGTGGTCGTCATGCGGCGCACCGAGCGCCTCCACGCGCGCCTTGACCGCGAGCGTCTCGCGCTTCTTGTCCTTGTCCTCGATGACGAGCGTGACGGGCACGATGTCGCCCGCCTTGAGCTCGTGCTGGAGGTCGATCAGCATCACGTGCGCGCCGTTCGGTTCCAGCGCGACGGTCTTGCCGGCCGGGAGGTCGAGCGCCGGCGCCGCGCGCATCGTCATGACGTCGCCCTTCATCGACATCACGTGCACTTCGGCCAAGCGAGCCACGGGACTC
>Ga0302323_100004641_pt1 | contig 11199 bp, 10 predicted proteins | sample Fen_T0_3_FD_201950 | JGI IMG/M metagenome (GOLD analysis project Ga0302323, IMG submission 201950) | Peat permafrost microbial communities from Stordalen Mire near Abisko, Sweden - Fen_T0_3 | ecosystem: Environmental > Terrestrial > Soil > Wetlands > Permafrost | place: Sweden: Abisko... | reverse complement strand
CTACGCTGAGAGGCGGTGGGCCACGGTGCCGTCGAGGCCCCACGTGAGCACCCAGGAGTCCGCGCCGCTCGCCGCGCATCCGGGCGGGTGAGTGGGCATGGAGCTTCGCCAGCTGCGGTACTTCGTAACCCTGGCCGAGGACCTGCACTTCGGTCACGCAGCGGCCCGGGAGCACATCGTGCAGTCCGCGTTGAGCCAGCAGATCCAACGCCTGGAACGTGAGCTCGGGACGGCGCTGGTGGAACGCAACACCCACCACGTCCGGCTCACTGCGGCCGGCCAGACCCTCCTGGTGGAGGCGCGGCAGATCCTCACGCACGTAGAGCAGGCGTCGGCGGCGACCCGCACCGCGACCACGACCCGCTCGACCGTGCGCGTCGCGGTCGGCGACCCAAGCTTCGACTCCATGCCGCAGGTCCTGCACGCGCTTGGCGACGATCAGCCCGAGCTAGAGGTCCACGAGGTCGAAGCCAGTGCGCCGGAGCAGTACCGCCTGCTGAGCGACGGTCGGCTCGATGTCGGCATCGCCCGGGCGTCGCAGGCCCCGTCGTCCATCGCATCGGAGGTCGTGCGGCTCGATCCGTTGGGAGTTCTGGTCGCCGCGCAGCATCAGTTCGCCCAGCAGCGCTCGGTCCCGGTCGCCCGCTTGGTCGACGAGGCCATCGTCCTCGCCGACGACGAGCGGGCTCCCGAGTTCAACCAGCTCGTCACCGAGCTGTGTCGGACGGCCGGGTTCACGCCGAAGGCCTACCACGGAACGGTGCAGAGCGTCCGCTATGCCGCGGAGCTCGTTCGGTCGCGGGACTGCGTTCTGTGTGTGCCACGGTCGTGCGGCCGGGTCCTGCGTGGCGTCCGCTGGTTGCCTCTCGTCGATCCCGTGACGTACTTCCCCTGGTCGCTGCTGTGGCGCAGCGGGGACGACGCCGAGTCTGTGCAGTCTGTGCTCCGGTGCGCGAGGGCGCTCTCGGTGAGGCTGGGTTGGACCACGCCGACCGGCCGGCTTCGTCATCACATCGGGTGATGACCTCTTCTCGGATTGGCGGTTTCCCCAGCGCGGCTCCAGGGCTGTGCTGTGTCGCGGATCGCGCCCACGCCATGAGGAGGCCACACCGCCATGAACCCCGCGGGAACCGAAGTGGTCGTGCCGTGCTGCCCGGAACTGCAGGAGTGCCCGCCGTGCGACGTGCTGGACATGCACCGGCGCCTGGTCTTCCCCACCAGCCAACGAGGTCCCGGGGAGCAGCCCATCAGCGTCGAGGTGATGTTGCACACGCGGTTCACCCGATGCTCGGGTCCACTGTCGCTGGGCGACCCGATCTACACCACGACCCTGCTGCCCGGCGAGAAGGTGCGGCTGGCCACCACCGACCGCCGTAGCCGGTTCAGCTTCGACAGCGAGAGCCAGCTCAGCTACCGAAGCGAACAGATCTCCGAGGAGCAGTACCGCATGTCGGCATTGCGGGCCGCCATGTCCGACGAGAACAGCACGGACAACGGGTCGAACCGGAACACCGACCAGGGTTCGTGGGACTTCCACGGAGACGCCAGCGGTGGGATCGGGTTCCTCTCGGCCAGCGCCGACGCGAACGCGCACGGCAGCCACAACGCATCCTCGACCGCCGACTACCTCCGCCAGCACAAGGCGCATGCATCGATGGCCGACAACCTGTCCGTAGAGGCCACGCGAAAGGCTCACTCGGTGTCGGTGGGCGAGGTGTCGACGCGCGCGCACCAGGCAGGCGAGTCCGAGGACCACTTCGAGGCGTCGTCGCGGGAATTCACCAACCAGAACCAGTGCCACGCGGTCACCTTCTACTTCTACCGGATCAACAAGTGCGAGACGGTCACCTTCGAGCTAGTCGCGATCGAACGCCGCGTCATCGACCCCGTCGCACCCACGCCGGTCCTCGCCAATCCGATCCGTGCCGTCGGCCAGGTCGCGACCGTGCCCCAGGAGGTTCCGGCGACCAACACCGCCCGCCTCGAGGTCGAGACGCGAGGCCTGCAGAGCGAGGCGCTGTACGCGGCGGCGGGGCGGACGCAGTTCGCGTCGACGTCTGCCGCCGGTGCGGGCTTCGAACCGGTCGGGACGCCGCTGCCGGCTGCCGTCCGCAGTGCGGCGCTCGCCGAGGTGGACCGTGACCTGGTCGAGCAGGGACTTCTGGACGCAGCCACAGGCCAGGTGTCGGCGCGGACCAAGGAGGAGATCGACTACGAGCGCACGACCTCGCTGCCGACCGCCGGCGTGATGGTCAAGGGCTGCCTCGACGACTGCGAGGTCTGTGAGCCCGCCCTCAAGCGGAGGATCAAGCTCGACCTCGACCGGCTCGAGCTCCAGAACGCCCTCCTCAAACGACAGATCGAGCTGCTCGACAAGGCCCAGGAGTACCGCTGCTGCCCCGTCGACGACGTCGAGTCCGGTGGAGTCCCCACGAATCCAGGAGGTTGACGATGCCCGAGGACGCGCTCGACCAGGAGCTGATCGACGGCGCCGAGGCCATCGGTGCGCTGGCTCGCGACGAGGACCACTTCCGGGCCGCCTTCGATGCCTTCCGGGCCGCGGACCGGGACTCGTTCCAGCGACTGCTGACCGAGTTCGAGATCGCGGGACGGTGCGAGTACGTCTGCGACTGGATCTGCAGCAAGGAGTGCGTGCTCCTGTGCCTGGAGCTGTGCGGGCCGCCCACCGAGGTCGAGCTGCCGGATCCTCGAGAGTTCGCCGAGGTCCTGGTCAAGATCACCGCGGACGAGGAGCTGGTCGAACGGCTCGCGAACACGGTCGCGGCCCGCGACGCGGAGGGGTTCCGGTCTCTGGTCTCGGACCTGAAGATCGAGCGGTTCTGCCATCTGCTGTGCCACTGGGTCTGCGCGGTGCGCTGTCGGCTGCTCTGCGAGGTCGTGTGTTCACCCACGCCGGCGCCGCCTCGGTACCTCGACGACGAGCTCGCGGCCGCGGGGCGAGTGGTCGCGGCCCTCCTCGCCGACCGCGAGGTGTTCGACGCCGCCGTGAAGGCGGGCCTCGCCGGCAGCTGCGACGCTCTTCGCGAGGTGGTCGCCCGCCTGAAACTGGTCGACCACTGCGAGGTGGCGTGCGAGTGGTTCTGCAGCTGGCGCTGCATCCGGACCTGCCTGTTGCTGTGCCGCGCGTTCCCGGTCGAACGGGTGGAGCTCTCGCTGTCCGAGGCCTTCGCGTTCGCCCAGGCCACCAAACGGCTGGCCGAACAGCCCGACGCGCTCCAACGGCTGTCCGCAGCGGTCGAGGCGCAGGACGCCGCGGCGTTCGAGGCCACGGTCAACGAGCTCGAGCTCGGCCGGTTCGCCATCCAGCTCTGTCACTGGATCTGCGGGTGGCACTGTCGTCGCTGGTGCCGGTGCGTCTGCCCACCGGTGCTGCAACCGTGGTTCACCCAGGTCGGCCATTTCGACATCTACGCCGACATCGACCCCACCACGGGCCTGACCAACAAGGGTCTGGGCTACTCGGGTCTGTACTTCCAAGGGGGCCCGGACTTCGCCTTCCACGGCTGCTTGGAGCTGCGCGGGTTCTGCCCGGCCACCTCCCCGATCGACGGCACACCGATGCGGTTCCGGTTCGTGCTGGGCGGGAGCGGCCTTCCGCTCACCGGGAGCCGGGTCTGCGCAGTCGACGCAGGCACGAGGCGGATCCCGTGGCCGGCCAACGTCGCAGGCACCGCCGGCTCCGCGCAGGTGCTGACGTTCCAGTCGATCAGCATCGAGGGCGCCCCCGTGGCCGACACACCTCCGCCGGCACCCGGCGACCCGTGGGTCGGGCCGGCGAAGCACGTGATCGTGCCCGACGCCGACGGGTGGATCACCGTCGACCCGGCGCACGTGGCGGGCGGGTTCACCACCCTGATCGGTTTCAACACACCCGAGGTGGTTCCGGGCGGGACCCCGCCCTCGCCGCCACCGCTGCCGGGCGTCCCCGTGGCTTCCGGGGATCAGAGGAACGGCACCGACCTGGCCATCACGTTCGAGGCGACCCGGGTCGGTGGGCCTACGAGCCCGCCGGACTTCACCAACACCCTCGCCCGGATCCACGTGACCAACTGGGTCGAGGTCAACCTGCTGGACATCACCGAGTTCCACAGTGGCGGCGGCACGGCGTGCACCGGGATCACCACCGACCTGCACGTCGAGTACACCACCGACCACGAGCTGATGAAGGAGTGGGACGCGGTCATCACCAGCGCCGCCCTCACGACGCCGGTGACCGTCGCCGACGGACCGACCGTCACCCTGCCGAGAGGAGACGGCGCGATCCAGGCCGTGGCCACCAGTGGCTTCGCCAGCTGCTCCTACGTGGTGACGTTGAGCACCAGGGCGGGGTTGACCACGGGGCTGATCGACAACGTCGGCTGGAGCCAGCAGAAGACCTTCTGCGTCAAGTGACTCAGACCGATGCGGGACGACCGGCGCGGTCGACGACCTGGCCCCCGGCCCTGGCCCAGGCGCCAAGGCCACCGGAGAGGTTGAGCGCGTCGTAGCCCATGCCGATCAGCGCCTTGGTGGCCGACCGCGACCGGCTGCCGCTGCGGCACATCACGACGACCCGCTTGCCCTTGCGTACCTTCTTCGAGGCTTCGCCCACGCGGCCCAGCGGCAGGTGGGCGGCCTGTGGGGCGTGGCCGGCGTTCCACTCGTTGTTCTCCCGCACGTCCAGCAGCACCGCGCCGTCGCGGACGAGGTCACGTGCGGTGGCGGCGTCGACGGACGGCACCTTGGCGAACCTGCTGAGGAATCCCACGAGCTGTCTCCATCGGGTCGTTGCCGTGGGGGAACCGTTCCCCCGGGGCTTACGCGAAACTCTCGGGCGCGTCGAGTGCCTATCGGCACGTGCAGCGCTCCTGCGGTGGCACGCCGGACAGAACCTGCGTGGCGTGCTGGCCACAGCCGGACCAGGTGACCTTGCGGCACTGGCCGCACGTCGCGGGGCTGCACATCGGGGAACCTCCAAGGGTCTTGAGATGACGACGTCAATATACCCTGGGGGGTATCTTCTGCATACCCTAGGGGGTATCGTAACCAGGACGCGACGAGGAGAGAGGCAATGACCCTTCAACCGGAGTCGGGCGCGCTTCCGCCGTGGCGATCAGTCCTGGCTGTCGTCGCACACCCCGATGACGAGTCGTTCGGGTTGGGGGCTGTCATCAGCACCTTCGTCGGCGCGGGTTGTGCCGTCGCCGTGCTGTGCCTCACCCGCGGCGAGGCATCCGGGCTTCACGGCGTCGTTGGCGACCTGGCAGCCGTCCGGTCCCACGAGCTGACCGACGCGGCACGCGAGCTCGGCGTCGACACCGTTCGTCTGCTCAGCTACCCCGACAGCCTCCTCAGCGAGGTCGACTCCTCCGAACTGGCGGCGCACGTGGTCGACATGGCGTTCGAGGTCGGCGCCCAAGGCCTGCTCGTCTTCGACACCGATGGAGTCACCGGCCACGCCGACCACGTTCAGGCCACGACCGCAGCCGTCAATGCCGCCGGGAAAGTCGGCGTTGGCGTGCTCGCCTGGACTGTTCCGGTCGACGTCGCTCGCCGGCTCGTCGCCGAGTTCGACGCCGCCTTCATCGGACGCGGCGAGGCAGAGGTCGACCTCGTGCTGGACGTCGACCGGGTGCGTCAGCGAGCGGCCGTCGCGTGTCATCCCAGCCAGGCCATCCCCACCAGCGTCCTCTGGCGTCGTCTCGACCTGCTCGGCGGCCGAGAACACTTGCGCTGGCTCACGCCTGACGCCACTGCGGGTGGTCGGGCCGTGACCACCGACGCACCAACCGGAGCCGGGGCGACCAGGCCACCGACTGCTCCCGACCAGGAGATCCCATGGCACGTGTCGTAGTCCTCGGAGCCGGCATCTCCGGCCACACCGCCGCCCTGCACCTGCGACGCAAGCTCGACAAGGTGCACCAGGTCGTCGTGGTCTCCCCCAACTCGAAGTGGAACTGGATCCCCTCGAACATCTGGGTGGGCGTCGGGAAGATGACCACGGCGCAGGTGTCCTTCCCGTTGGCTCCCATCTACCGCCGCACGGGCATCGAGTTCCACCAGGCGCTCGGCGTCGCGATCCACCCCGAAGGCGACAACGACCACGCCCGGCCGTACGTCGAGATCACCTACACCGACCCGACCCGGTCCGGTCAGACCGACTCCCTCGACTACGACTACCTGATCAACGCCACCGGGCCGAAGCTGAACTTCGCGGCCACGCCAGGGCTCGGTCCCGACGGGAACACGGTGTCGGTGTGCACGCCCGGCCATGCGGTTGCGGCAGCCGCCGACCTGGCCCAGGTGATCGAACGCCTCAAGCAGGGCCAGCGCCAGACTCTGGTGATCGGGGTCGGCCACGGCACCTGCACCTGCGAGGGCGCCGCATTCGAGTACACGTTCAACGTCGAGCACGAGCTGCGTCAGGCGGGAGTGCGCGACCTGGCCGACGTCGTGTACCTGACCAACGAGGAAGCCCTCGGCGACTTCGGCGTCGGTGGAATGACCTTCAGTCACAAGGGAGTCCAGACCACGAGCAAGACCTGGACCGAGTCCTTGTTCCGGGAGAGGGGCGTGCGGGCCATCCTCCAGGCACACGTCGAAAGGATCGAACCCGGCGTCATCCACTACGAGCAGCTCGACGGAACCCACGGCGCACTGCCGTTCGACTTCGCGATGCTGCTCCCCCCGTTCCGCGGTGCGGATCTGTCAGCCTTCGACGCGAGCGGCAGCGACATCACGTCCGAGATGTTCGCGCCCAGCGGCTTCATGAAGGTCGATGCCGACTACACGACCAAGCCGTACGCGAAGTGGCGGGCCGAGGACTGGCCGAGCACCTACCGGACACCTGGATACCCGAACGTGTTCGGCATCGGCATCGCGTTCGCTCCGCCGCACCAGATCTCGCAGCCGCACACCAGCCCGAACGGCACCCTCATCGCACCGGCACCGCCACGGACCGGCATGCCCTCCGGTGTCATGGGCCGGACCGTCGCCCAGACGATCACCGACCTGGTCCAGGGCCGGTCCAACGCCCATCCACACACGGCGTCGATGGCCGCCATGGGCGCAGCCTGCGTGGCGTCAGCAGGAACCGGCATCCGGCGGGGCACCGCAGCGGCGATGACCATGTACCCGGTCGTCCCGGACTACGAGAAGTACCCCGGCACCGGCCGCAGCGCCACGGACACCACCGGTGAGATCGGGCTGGCCGCCCACTGGATCAAGGCTGTGCTCCATCACCTGTTCATCTACAAGGCGAAGGCTCGACCCGGCTGGTTCCTCATTCCCGAGTGACCGACCCCGCAGCACGCCCCGACGACCCGGGAGGAACCCGATGGACGACGCAGACGCGAGCATCGCGCAGGCACCAGTTCCCACACCCAAGGCCGTGCGCGCCCGGACGAACCTGGTCGTGCAGGCCTGGCGCTTCACCGCGATCAACCTGCGGATGCTGAAGATGGTCCGCAAGGACCACCACTGACGACCAGGCAGCCCGGACCCGGACAGGAGTCGACATGAAGGTCGTCGTCATCGGTGGCGTCGCCGGGGGCATGTCGGCCGCGGCCCGACTGCGCCGACTCGACGAGTCCGCCGACATCGTCGTGCTCGAACGCGACGACTACGTCTCGTTCGCCAACTGCGGGCTGCCGTACCACATCGGCGGCGACATCGAGGACCGCGAGGCCCTGCTGCTGCAGACCCCGGACAGTCTGCGCGAGTCCCTGGCCCTCGACGTCCGCACCGGTCGCGAGGTCACCCGCATCGATCCCGCGAACCGCGTCGTCGCCGTGCGCGAGATCGCGACCGGTGCCGTGTCCAGCGAACCGTACGACAAGCTCGTCATCGCCACCGGTGCATCGCCGCTACGACCCCCGTTGCCCGGCGTGGACCACCCCCGCATCCGCGTCCTGCGCAACATCCCCGACATGGACCAGATCATCTCCGTGCTCGACAGTGGCGCCCGGTCCGCCGTGGTCGTCGGGGGCGGCTACATCGGGCTGGAGATGGTCGAGGCGCTGCGTCAACGCGGGCTCGACGTGACGCTCGTCGAGGCCCTCGACCAGGTGATGACGGTGCTCGACCCCGAGATGGCCCAGCACCTGCACGACCACCTGCTCGACCACGACGTCCGCGTCATCTTGGCCACCCGGGCGGTGGGGTTCGCCGACGCGTCCGGCCGGGTCGTCGTCGACCTCGGCTCGGAGCAGCTCACCACCGACCTCGTTGTGCTCGCGGTGGGCGTGCGCCCCGAGAGCAGCCTTGCGCGGCAGGCCGGGCTGGCGCTGTCCGAGCGTGGCGCGGTGATCGTCGATGCGCAGATGCGCACGTCCGATCCCGACGTCTACGCCGTTGGCGACTCCGTCCAGGTGACCGACACCGTCACGGGTGAGGCCGTCGTCGTCCCGCTGGCCGGCCCCGCCAACCGGCAGGGCCGCGTCGCCGCCGACCACATGACCGGACGGACCTCGTCGTACACCTCGACGCAAGGGACCGGCATCGTGAAGCTGTTCGACCTCACCGCTGGCATGACCGGCGCAACGGAGCGGACCCTGCTGCGTCTGGGCCGGCCCTTCCACAAGGTGCATGTCCACCCGAACGGCCACGCGTCCTACTACCCCGGCACCCACGCCATGCACCTGAAGGTGCTCTTCGCCCCGGACGACGGTCGCCTCCTCGGTGCGCAGGCGGTCGGAGTCGACGGCGTCGACAAGCGGATCGACGTGCTCGCCGTAGCCCTACGGGCCGGTCTGACGATCGAGGACCTCGAGCACCTCGAGCTCGCGTACTCCCCTCCGTACGGCTCGGCCAAGGACCCGGTCAACATGGCCGGTTTCGTCGGGGGCAACCTGCTTCGAGGCGACGTGAACCTCTGGTACGCACAAGAGTGGCCCGAACTGGCCGAAGGCGCGCTGCTGCTCGACGTCCGCAGCCCCGAGGAGCATGCGGAATGGGCGATCCCCGGCTCGGTGCTCATCCCGCTCAAGGAGCTGCGGGGACGGATTCACGAGATCCCCGACGACGCTGCGGTCCTGGCCTACTGCCGATCGGGGTTCCGCTCCTACCTGGCCCAGCGTCTGCTCGCCCAGCGCGGCTGGCCGGATGCGCGCACGCTGGCCGGCGGCGAGCTGACCTTCCGGGCTGTCCACCCCGACGGCAGGGCCGGAGGGGCGGCCTACCCGGTCGTGCCCTACGCCGAGGACGAGGTGGCGGCTCGCCACCCGGCCCGCGTCTAGCGAGCCGTCCCGCGCCGATGTGCCCGAGCACCCTCGACGGTAACGTCGACGACGACCAGACGGCATCGACGCTGTGACCACCGGCACGACGCGAAGGGACCACTCGTGAAGGACGACCAGATCCAGAAGGTCAGGAGCGGGAACGGGTTCATCGCCGCGCTCGACCAGAGCGGCGGCAGCACCCCGAAGGCCCTGAGCCTGTACGGCCTCGATGCGACGGCCTACTCCAACGACGCGCAGATGTACGACCGCATCCACGAGATGCGCACCCGGATCATCACCAGTCCGGCCTTCAACGGTGACCGGATCCTCGGGGCGATCCTCTTCGAGATGACGATGGAGCGCCAGATCGAGGGCAAGGCCACTGCGGAGTACCTCTGGCAGGACAAATCCGTCGTTCCCTTCCTGAAGGTCGACAAGGGTCTCGCCGACGAGGCCGACGGCGCCCAGGTCATGAAGCCCATGCCCGATCTCGACGCGCTCCTGGCGCGGGCGAACGCCCACGGCGTCTTCGGCACCAAGATGCGCTCGGTCATCAAGCTGGCCAACGCCTCAGGCGTCGACGCCGTGGTGGGTCAGCAGTTCGAGGTGGGCCGCCGGATCCTCGCCGCCGGGCTGGTGCCGATCATCGAGCCCGAGATCGACATCCACAGTCCCCAGAAGGCGGCCGCGGAAGACCTGCTCAAGACCGCGATCCTGGGTGAGCTCGCCCGGCTCGACGCCGACCAGAGCGTGATGCTGAAGCTCACCCTTCCCGACCGGGACGGCTTCTACACCGATCTCGTGGACCACCCCCGCGTCCTGAGGGTGGTCGCCCTCTCCGGCGGCTACTCCCGTGAGGAGGCCAACACCCGTCTGGCCCGGAACCACGGCGTGGTCGCGAGTTTCTCCCGGGCCCTCACCGAGGGCCTGACGGCCCAGATGAGCGAGGCGGAGTTCGACGCCACGTTGGACGCCTCGATCGGCAGCATCTACGAGGCATCCGTCACGTGACCGCCGTACCCGTCGAGCCCGTGGGGCGTGCCCGGTGGATCAGGTGACGGTGATCCCGCCGTCAACCGCCAGCACCTGGCCGGTCACGTAGCCGCCGGCGTCGCTGGCCAGGAACACGAGCGCGGCAGCGAGCTCGTCGTGGTTGCCCAGACGGCCGGCCAGGATCCTGCGTCGCATGGCGTCCAGATAGTCAGCCGAGTAGTCGTCGGTCATCTCGGACTCGAAGAACCCGGGAGCGAGCGCGTTCACCCTGATGCCCTTGCGCCCGGTCCACTGCTGGGCGAGGTCGCGGGTGAGACCGATCAGACCGGACTTGCTCGCCGAGTAGGCAGCCTGCGGCAGACCCGCGGTCGTGAGGCCGAGGACGCTGCTGATGTTGACGATGCTGCTGCCCGGTTGCATCACTCGTGCGCACGCCTGCGCCATCCAGTAGCAGCCGTTCAGGTTGACGTCGATGACCCGACGGAACTCCTCGGGCGTCTCCCGGGTCGCCGGTACCGCGGTCCCGACGCCGGCGTTGTTCACCAGGACGTCGACCCGCCCGAACTCGGCCATGGCGGCGTCAACGATCGCCGAGCAGTCCTCAGGTCGGGAGACGTCGGTCGCGATCGCGAGGCTGCGCCGGCCCGCCTCCTCGACGAGAGCCGCGGTCGACCGCAGACGGTCGGCGCGGCGGGCACCGAGCACGACGTCGGCGCCGGCCTCGGCGAGCGACCGGGCGAACGTGACGCCGAGCCCGGACGATGCGCCGGTGACCAGGGCGACCTTGCCGTCGAGCCGGAACAGATCAAGGACGGTCATCTGACTTCTCCAATGCGGCGAGGACGAACTCGGCCAGCTCGGTACCGATCTGGTGCGGCCGCTTGCGGCCGTTGGGCCGGTACCAGACCGGCAGCTCGTTGATCATCCCGAAGATGGTGAAGGTGATCGTCTCGGCCGAGGCGACCGGCGCGAATTCGCCGGTGGCCTG
>Ga0302323_100004640_pt1 | contig 11199 bp, 4 predicted proteins | sample Fen_T0_3_FD_201950 | JGI IMG/M metagenome (GOLD analysis project Ga0302323, IMG submission 201950) | Peat permafrost microbial communities from Stordalen Mire near Abisko, Sweden - Fen_T0_3 | ecosystem: Environmental > Terrestrial > Soil > Wetlands > Permafrost | place: Sweden: Abisko... | reverse complement strand
CGGCATCGCGACCTTCGCCGGCTGCCGCATCGACCGGGCCGGGGCCGGGTACACGCTCAAGGCCACCGGGTCGGGCGTGGCGGCGGGCACGAGCGCGGCCTTCGGGATCACGGTGGGGGCTGCGGCGCGCGTGAGCTTCACAGCCATCCCGGGCGGGATCGTCGCGGGTGTGCCGTTCGCCATCCAGCCGGTCCTCGCGGTGGCCGACGCTGGCGGCAACACGGTTGTGGGCGCGTCGGACCTGGTGACCCTCGCCCTCGCCAATGGCACCGGGACCGCGGGCGCCACCCTGGCCTGCACGGGCGCCGAGTCTCGAGCGGCCGTCAACGGCGTCGCGACATTCGGCGGCTGCACCGTCGACCGGGTGGGCACCGGCTACGCCCTCACGGCCTCGGCGCCGGGCCTCGCGAGCGCGACGGCCGGCGCGTTCGCCGTCACCGCCGCGCCCGCCTCCGCCCTCGTCTTCGTGGCCCAGCCGTCCGGGGGAACCGGGGGCACGGCCTGGGCGACGCAGCCGTCCGTGCGGATCGTGGACCCGTTCGGGAACGCCGCGACCGGAACCGCCACCGTGACCGTCGTCGTGAGCGCGGGGACCGGCACCGGCGGCACGCTGGCCTGCACCGGCGGCCAGGCCAAGGCCACCGCGTCCGGCATCGCCACCTTCACCGGCTGCAGGGTGGACCTCGCCGGCCTCGGCTACACGCTCACGGCCACCGCGACGGGCCTCGCGGCCGGGACCAGCGCCGCGTTCGATGTCACGCCCGGCCCGGCCGTCTCGATGGCATTCTCCAGCCAGCCCGGCGGCGGGACGGCAACCGCGGCCTGGACCCAGCAGCCCCGGGTCTCCCTCCTCGACGCGGGAGGCAATGTCGCCAGCGGCGCGAACGGCTCCGTGACGCTCGCGCTCGCGGCGGGCACGGCCGGGGCGGCGCTGGCGTGCACGGGCGGCCTCAGCGGGGCGATCGGAGCGGGCGCGGTGTCGTTCGTGGGCTGCACGCTGGACAAGGCGGGCGGCAACTACGCATTGGCGGCGAGCTCGGCGGGCCTGGCCACCGTCGTCAGCGGCACCTTCACCGTGAGTGCCGGCCCCCCGGTCAGGCTCGGCTTCACGGCGCAGCCCGGCGGCGGCACCGGGGGCCTGCCGTGGGCCACCCAGCCCGTCGTCGCGCTCCAGGACGCCGGTGGCAACACCGTCACGACGAGCGGGCTCGTGATCACCCTGGCCCTCACCCGGAACGACGCCGGGGGCACGTTCACCTGCAACGGCGGCACGACCCGGACCAGCGCCTCGGGGCTGGCGACGTTCTCGGGCTGCACCATCGACCGCGCCGGGACGGCGTACGAGGTCACGGCGACGCTGGCCGGCGGCGGCGCCACGGACGCGGTGAGCCCGCCGTTCAACGTGGTCACGGGGCCCGCGGCCCGGCTCGTGTTCGAGACGCAGCCCGGCGGCGGGACCGGCGGCACGGCGTGGCCCGTGCAACCCGTGGTGGCCGTGGCGGACGCCGGGGGCAATGCGACCACCGGGACGCAGACCGTCACGCTGGCCCTGGAGCCCGGCAGCGGGACGACGGGCGCCGCGCTGGCCTGCCCGCCCTCCGCCGCCCGCGCCGCGGTCGCGGGCCGGGCCGCGTTCGGCGGCTGCGCCGTGGACAGGGCCGGGCTTGGCTACCTGCTGCGGGCGAGCGCGCCGGGCCTCCTCGACGGCCTCTCGACCGGGTTCGCCGTCGTGCCCGGTCCCGCGGCACGCCTCGGGTTCGGCGTCCAGCCGTCGGGTGGCACGGCGGGCGCTGCGTGGGCCGTGCAGCCGGTCGTCACGCTGCTCGACGCCGGCGGCAACCAGGCCGCGGGCTCCACCGCGACCGTGACCCTGGACATCTCGGTCAACCCGGGCGGTGGCACGCTGGACTGCGCCGGCGGCACGACGATGACGCCGTCGGGCGGCGCGGCGGCCTTCGCCGGCTGTGCCCTCGACCGCGCCGCGTCCGGTTACGTCCTGCGGGCGGCCGCCGCCGGGCTCACTCCCGCGACCAGCGCCGCGTTCGGCGTCGTGGCCGGATCCCCGTCCCGCATCGCCTTCTCCGCCGTCCCGGCCGCGGGGCTCGGCGGCTCTCCGTTCGCCGCCCAGCCCATCGTCCGCGTCGAGGACGCGTGGGGGAACCTGGCCAGCGGATCTCCGGTCACCGTCACCCTCGCGCTGGCGGCGAACCCGTCCGGCGGTACGCTGGCCTGCAACGGGACCACGACGCGGACGTCCGCGGCCGGGCTCGCGATCTTCTCCGGCTGCACGGTGGACCTCGTCGGCATCGCGTACACCATCGGGGCAGCGTCCCCCGGGCTGGCGGGATCCGCGACGCCGGCCTTCGACGTCCTGGCCGGCCCGCCGGCCCGCCTCGACTTCGCGCTCCAGCCGTCCGGCGGGACGGGCGGCAGCGCCTGGGCCTCCCAGCCCGTGATCGCCGTCCGGGATGCCGGCGGCAACCCTACCGGCGCGACCGTCCCGGTCACGCTCGCCCTCGGCTCCAACCCGGGGAGCGGGACGCTCACGTGCGCGACGGGCCTCGCGCTCGGGACCGCGAACGGGACGGTCGCGTTCGGTGGGTGCGCCATCGACCGTGCCTCCTACGGCTACACCGTGCTCGCCACGGCGCCGGGCCTCGCGACGGCCACGAGCGTCGCCTTCGACGTCACCGTGGGCACGCCCAGCCGGCTGGGCTTCGCGGTGCAGCCGTCGGGCGGCGCCGCCGGGTCAACCTGGCCCACGCAGCCGATCGTCGCGATCCAGGACGCCGGCGGCAACCTCGTCCCGGGGGCCTCCACGGCCGTGAGCCTCGCGCCCGCGTCGGGCGCGGCCGGCGCCCTGTCGTGCGCCGGTGGCACGACGACCACGGCGGTCGACGGGACGGCCGCCTTTGCCGGCTGTGCCTGGACGCTGATCGGCAGCGGGCACACGATCCAGGCCATCGCGTCGGGCCTCGCGCCGGCCACCAGCCAGCCGTTCACGGTCACCGTCGGCACGCCCACGCACCTCCGCTTCCTCACGACCCCGGGCGGCGCGACCGGCGGATCGGCATTCACGCAGCAGCCCGTGGTCCAGGTCACGGACGCCTGGGACAATCCGGTCACGATCTCCTCGACCGCGGTCACCCTGTCGCTCGAGCCCAACCTGGCCGACGGGACCCTCGCCTGCAACGGGGGCCCCGTGCGGACGACGGCGGCCGGGCTCGCGACCTTCACCGGCTGCGCCATCGACAGGGCCGGCGCCGGCTACCGGCTCGTCGCCAGCTCGCCCGGCCTGTCCGACGCCCAGAGCCTCCCGCTCGACGTGGTCCCGGGCGTGCCCGCGCAGATCGCGTTCATCGTCGATCCGGGCAACGGGATGGGCGGCAGCGCCCTGGGCACGCAGCCCGTGGTCGCCCTGCTGGACGCGGGCGGCAACCAGGCCACGGGCGCCGGTCCCGCGGTCACCCTGGTCCTCACGCCCGGCATGGGCACGCCCGGCGCGCAGCTGCTGTGCACGAATGGCAACAGCATCGCGCCGTCGGGCGGCCTCGCATCCTTCACCGGCTGCGCGGTGGACCGGGTCGGCGCCGGATACACGATCACCGCCTCGCGGACGGGCTTCGCCCCGGTCGTGTCGTCATTGTTCTCGGTGACCACGGGGCCGGCGGCTGCGGTCTCGCTCATGACGGGGCCGGGCGGCGGGACCGGCGGCACGGCGTGGGCGACGCAGCCCGTGGTCGCCGTGGTGGACGCGGGCGGCAATCCCGTGGCGAGCGGCGCGACCATCACGCTGGGCCTCGGCGCCAACCCGACCGGCGGCGTCCTCGCGTGCGGCGGCGGGGACACGATCGCGGCCGTCGGGGGCACGGCCGCGTTCGCCGGGTGCGCCATCGACCGCGCGGGCGCGGGCTACGCGCTGCGGGCCACGTCGCCCGGCCTCACCGCCGCCAACGGTCCGTCGTTCGCCATCGTGGCCGGACCCGCGGCCCGCACCGGGTACACGGCAACGCCCGGCAACGGACCGGCGGACGCCCCGTTCGCCGTGCAGCCGGTGGTGCGGCTCTACGACGCGGGCGGCAACGTCGCGCCGGTGACCACGCCCGTCACGCTCACCATCGCCACCGCCACGGGCACGGCCGGCGCCGTCCTGTCCTGCCCCGGCGGCACGACCCGCGCGGCGGCAGACGGCGTCGCGACCTTCGACGGCTGCAGGATCGACCGCTCCGGGACGGGATATCGCCTCGTGGCCAGTGGGCCCGGGCTCAGCCCCTCCACGTCCGCCCCATTCGACCTGACGGCCCCGGCCGCGGTCCTCGTCATCACGGCCTCGGCCCCGATCATCACCTACCACGCGGACCTGGTCCTCAGGGCGACCTTCGCCAAGCTCGGCGCGGCCCGGCCCGTCGCGTTCCAGGCCTCGACCGACGGCAGCTCGTGGATGTCGATGGCAACCGTCACCGCGAATGGCAACGGCGTGGCGGCGTACACGCTCCGGCCGTCGGCGAACCGCTGGTACCGCGCCGTCTACCTCGGCGATGCGTCGCTCGGACCCGGCACAACCGCGGCCATGAAGGTCTACGTCCGCCAGGTCGTGGCGCTGACCCCGGCGACCCGCTCCACGTATCGGGTAGTCGCCCGTGGCCGGACCGTGACGTTCACCGCGACCGTCTCCCCGTGGGCGACCGGACGACCCCAGGCCCTCGTGACGTTCACCGTCTGGAAGCACACCTCGGGCGGCTGGCGGCAGGTCACCGCGAAGAACGTCCGGGCCGGCCTGCTCGGACGGGCGTCCTACCGCTACGCCTTCAAGACCCCGGGGCGCTGGTCGGTGACCGCCAGGGCGGGCGCCACGAGCATGGTGCTGGGCAGCCCGTCCTCGGCCCGGTCCCTCGTCCGCGTCTACTGAGGACCCGTCGTCCGTGATCGACCTCGTCGCCTACGATGCCACCGGGCGCATGATCCACGGCTCCATCGAGCGCACCGGTGGCCGTATGGCCGACACCCTCGCCGCCGGCGGGATCATCGTGGCGAGGTCGGTCGTCATCCGCGACCTCGCCCGGGGGCGGACCGAGCGCTACGACGAGATGCTGCTGGACACGCGGCGGCTGCGCATCGTCCTCGGAACCGCGCCGCGGGGCTCGCTGCTCCAGCGGGTGGCCGTGCTGGCCGTCCCGGCCACGGTCCACATCGACGGGTACGTGGTCCACGGCATGCTCCACGCTCCCACGCCGCGCGACCCGATCCGAGAGGCGGCCGGCCGGCCCTGGCTGCCGCTGACGGACGCCGTCCTCGAGCACCGGCGCGGCAGCGTGACGCTGCGCGAACGCTACGAGACCCTGCTGGTCAACCGGAGCCATGCGCACGCCATCGTCCCCACGGATGCCCGCACCCACGAGGCCCTCTGGATCGCCGCTGCGGACCCGGTCACCCTCGTGGACCCGGGCCGGCACGGACGCCGTCCCTGACCGTGCTGGGTCCCGCGACCCAGCCTGCCGGAGCCCGCGACCTGCTCCGCCGGAGCCCGCGTCCGGATGAGCTCGCCGGAGCCCGCGACCTGCTCCGCCGGAGCCCGCGTCCGTTGACCGGGAGGCCCGTTGTCTCGTATGCTCGATAATCGATGATGTTGCTGCGCGCGTGACGGACGATTGTCCGGGAAGGGAGCCCCGATGAGCTATCTCGACAGGTTCGCGCTCGAGGGGAAGGTCGCCCTCGTGCCCGGCGGGGGTGGCGCTATCGGCTCCGCCATCGCGGGCGCGCTGGCCGGCGCCGGGGCCAGGGTCGCGGTCGTGGACGTCACGCAGGAGCGGGCCGACGCGGCCGCGGCGAAGATCCGGGCCGAGTCCGGCGCCGAGGTCCTCGCCCTCGCGGCGGACGTGACGGCCGAAGCCGACTGCGAGCGGATCGTCGCCGCGACCGTCGAGCGCTTCGGCAAGCTCGACATCATCGTCAACTGTGTCGGCGGCGGTGCCGGCAAGGTGCTCTTCGACGCCCAGGACTACCCGCGCGACGCGTGGGACTGGATCATGGAGCTCAACGTCCGCAGCACGCTGCTCGCGACCCAGGCGGCGGTCAAGGCGATGATCAAGGCCGGCAACGGAGGCGTCGTCGTCAACATCAGCTCGGTGCGAGCCGACCTGGGCATCAACGCCGGCTACTCCGCCTACGTCGCCGCCAAGGGCGCCATCAGCTCGCTCACCCGCCAGTGGGCCACCGAGTGGGCGAAGCACGGGATCCGGGTCAACGCCATCCGCCCCACATTCGTGGACACCCCCCAGGTCGCGATGCTGCTCGATGACCCCGCCTTCAAGGCCGGCGTCGTCGCCCGCATCCCGCTCGGGCGCGTCGGCGACACCGACGACATGACCGGCCCCGTCGTGTTCCTGTGCTCGCCCGCCGCGGCGTTCGTCACCGGCCAGGTCCTCGGCGTGGACGGCGGTCTCACGGCGACCCAGTAGGCCAGGAGGAGCTGTTCAACCATGCAGCAGGTCACCGACCGCATCTTCGCCGAGACGAGGGTGCGCGGCTGCAACCCGTGCTTCGTCAAGACCTCCAGGGGCCCCGTGATGATCGACACCCCGCAGCTGCCCACCCGGGCGGTGGCGATGCGGGACATGGTCGAGGCGATCGGGCCCATCCAGTACCTGATCAACACCGAGCACCACGTCGACCACATCTTCGGCAACTACTGGTTCAAGGGCCGGACGACGATCGTCCACCACCAGGGCGTCCACGAGCGGTTCATGACCGTGTACCCCGAGCTGGACCCGTTCGACTACGCGCTGGAGGCGCTGCCGACCGACGACCCGGACGGGGCCGCCCTCGTCCCGGACCGCGAGACCTACTACGCCAACATGGGCACGGCCGATCTCGTGTTCACGGGCGACCTCACCATCAAGGTCGGCGACCGCACATTCCACCTGCTGCACACCCCGGGGCACACGCCCGGCCAGGTCGCGGTCTACGTCCCCGAGGAGCGGGCCGTCTTCACCGGGGACACGATCTTCTCCGAGTGCACGACGTGGCTCATGACCTCCAACGTGGACCAGTGGATCGCCGCCCTGGACCGCCTCCGCGCGCTGGACATCGACCACGTGATCCCCGGGCACGGCCCCGTCCAGGGCAAGGCGTACCTCGCCACGCAGCGCTCGTTCATGCTCGAGTGGAAGGCCGCCGTGGCCGTCGCCGTCGCCAAGGGGTGGAGCCGCGAGGAGACGATCGCGCGCGTGAACTTCGCCGAGCGCTACCCGGTGGACATCGGGCAGGAGTACATGATGGGCTACATCCAGGAGCGCAACGCCGGGGCCCTGTACGACCTGTTCACGGCGCCCACGACGACGACGTACCCGGCCAAGGACGCGCCGCCGCGCTGACGCCCCGGATGGCGCTGATCCGGCGCGGGACCATCAGGCCGTCCGTGACCCCACGCTCCTCGGCTCCCTGGCGACCGGCCCGGGGAGGCGCCTCGGTCGACTGATCCCGCACCGCGCCCGCTTGCGTGCGTGACGACTGGATCATGCCCGCCCGGCCGCGACCTCGTCCGCCCGGGTCCGGCCGGCGAGCTGGATCAGGTCCTCGTGGAGCTCGAACCAGGCCCCGTGGTAGCTGTCCACGCGCGGCGAGGCGATGAACTTGCCGTTTCCCGCCGCCGCCGCGGCTGCGGCGGCCGAGAGCCGGGCGCCGTACAGGGCGAGGCGCGGCAGCCGGGCCGTCAACGGGGTCAGCCACGCCTCGACGTCCACGTGGAGGTCGCCCAGGCGCGCGATCACCACGGCGTCGTAGCCCGGGTCCGCGTGGTCGTTGAGGGTGTCGGGGCCCTTCACCTGCCAGGCGGTGACGACGTCCTTCATCCGGCGGTCCAGGACGATGAACGCGTCGAGCGCGGCGGTCGCGTCCGCGACGCCCCAGGCGGCAGCGTCGGCGGCGAGGAGCGCCGCGGCGGCCTCCCGGCCGGCCGCGGTGAGCCGGAACGACCCGGCGCCCGCCTCGGCCAGGCCCGCGGCAACGAGCCCCTCGACCAGCGCCACGCCCTCGGAGCCCGAGCGGCCCAGCGCCACCCCCAGCACATCGGGCTGGCAGTAGCCCTTCACGAGCAGGACGCGGAGCGCGTCCTCCTGGCCGGAGGCCGCAGGCACGGCCGGGGACGCGGGCAGCGTGGCCGCCGCCGGATCACCCAGGCCAGCGGTCCCGTCGGCCAAGTCCTCCCCGGCCGGCAGCTCGATGCCCAGCTCGTGCGCCCAGCCCAGCAGCACCTTCGCCTCGGGCACGACCACGCTCACACCCGCCGAGACGCCCTCGAACACCTCGCCGGTCGCCCCGTCGATCGTGATCACGGCGCCGGTCGGCAGCCTCCGGCCGCCGATCAACACCGAATCGTCGCCGACCACCACGTCCGTCGCGCCCACCACGGCCGGGATCCCCCAGCCGCGCGCGACGACCGCCGCGTGGCTCGCGAAGCCGCCGGTGGACGTCAGGATCCCGCAGGACCGCTGCATCCCGTGCACGTCATCCGGCGACGTCTCGGCACGGACCAGGATCACGTCCCGCCCGGCATCGGCAGCAGCCACGGCATCCTCGGGCGTGAGCCGGATCTCGCCGGACACCAGGCCGGGCGACGCCCCGAGGCCCCGCGCCAGCGCCCCGCCCGCGTCGCCGCGGTCCACGACCGCCGTCGGCGGGTTTGCGAGGAGCAGGAGCACGCGCCGCACCGCGTCCTCGCGCGTGAGCGGGAACGCCTGGTCCTCGGCCATCTCCACGGCCATGCGCAGCGCCGCCCCGGGCGTCCGCTTGCCCACCCGCACCTGGAGCATCCAGAGCCGGCCGCGCTCGATGGTGAACTCGATGTCGCAGCAGTCGCGGTAGTGGTGCTCCAGCACGTCCGCGTGCCGGTGCAGCTCCGCGGCCACCGCCGGCATCCGCGTCCCGAGGCAGCTCACGGGCTGCGTGGCGTGCGTGCCGGCAACCACGTCCTCGCCCTGCGCATCGAACATCACGTCGCCGTAGAGCGCCCGCTCCCCCGTCGCCGGGTTGCGCGTGAACAGGACCCCTGTCCCGGAGTCCGCGCCCAGGTTGCCGAAGACCATCGCCTGGACGGTGACGCCCGTGCCCAGCGTCTCGCTGATCCCCTCGACCTCGCGGTACGCTCGTGCGCGGTCGCTGTTCCAGGAGCGGAAGACGGCCTCGATGGCTCCGCGCAACTGCTCCCAGGGATCGGTCGGAACGACCTGGACACCGACGACGGACCGGTAGATCGCGTGGAACCGGTCGTGGCAGTCGCGGGCGAACGCCGGGTCGCCGGACGCCGCCGCGAGGCCCGCCTCGGTGGCGTGGTTGAGGCCCAGGTTGAGGATCGTGTCCATCATCCCGGGCATGGACCTCGGCGCGCCGGAACGCACGGAGACCAGCAGCGGGTCCGCCACGTCGCCGAACCGCCGCCCCACCTTCGCCTCGAGCGCCGTCATCGCGGACCGGATCTCGTCGTCCAGCCCGGCGGGCCAGCCGGACGCGAGGTACGCGTTGCAGGCCGCGGTCGTGATCGTGAACGCGGGCGGGACCGGCAGACCGAGGTCGACGGCCATCGTGGCCAGGTTCGCGGCCTTGCCGCCGAGGAGCAGCGTGATGTCCGCGGCGCCCAGCGCGTGGTGGTGGTCGTAGGGGTAGACGAGGGTCACGAGGCGGCTTCCTTCTCCGGGTCGTGCTGCTGGAGGGCGCGCCAGACGCGCTCGGGGGTGAGCGGCAGGTCCCGGATCGCGACGCCGGTCGCGTCGAGCACGGCAGCGGCCACGGCCGGGGCGACGCACAGCAGGGCGCCCTCGCTCATGCCCTTGGCGCCGTACGGGCCGGGGCCGTCGGCGTTCTCCACGGCCTCGCTGTGGAGCTCCGTCGGGAGGTCCATCGAGGTGGGAATCCGGTAGTCGATGGCACCCAGGTTCCGGATGCGGCCGCGCTCGTCGAACAGGTAGTGCTCCATCAGGGTGTGGCCGAGGCCCATGATCGCGGCACCCTCGTCCTGCATCCGGACCTGGAGCGGGTTGAGCGCCTTGCCCACGTCGCTGACCGTGACGTGGCGGTCGATGGTGATGTCGCCGGTCTCGCGGTCCACGCCGGCCTCGATGACGGTGCAGTTGAACTCGAAGAACGCGGGCGCGCCGCCGAGCGGGTGGCCGGGCTCCGCGTCCTTGCGGACCTCGCCGAGCCCCGTGAGCTCGCCGCCCAGCCTGCCGAGCCCGGGCCGCAGGACCTCCAGGGGGGTCAGCTCGCGGCCGTCGGGCAGGCTGACCACGCCGCGGTCGGCCGTGATGTCCGCCTCGTCCAGGCCGTGGACCCGTGCGGCCATCGATCGCAGCTTCGCCTGGATGTCCCGGCACGCGGCGAGCACGGCGTTGCCCATCAGCACGGTGGAGCGCGACGCGGAGGTCTGCTGGTCGTAGGGCACGATGGCGGTGTCGCCCATGACGACCGTGACCCAGTCGAGCGGCGCGCCCAGCTCCTGCGCGGCGACCTGGGCGAGGACGGTGCGGGCGCCCTGGCCCATGTCGGACGTGCCGGCGTAGACGACCACGGACCCGTCGCCCAGCAGCCGGACGATGGCATACGAGAGCCCGGTGGTGGGCCCGGACTTGATGCCCAGCGCGATGCCCCGGCCGCGACCCTCGGGCACAGGCGTCCCCCACCCGATCCGCTCGGCGGCGAGCCGGACGGTCTGCGCCCAGTCGCCGTCGCACGGCGTGTCGAAGGGGATGAACCGGTCGCCCTTGCGCGCCAGGTTGCGCAACCGGATCTCGAGGCGGTCGATGCCCAGCGCGCGGGCGCCCTCGTCCAGGGTGGACTCCACGGCCCAGTTGACCTGGGGGTTGCCGAAGCCGCGGAACGCGGTCGACGGGACGGTGTGCGAGAGGATGCTCCGGGCCACGATGCGCACCGCGGGGACGTTGTACGGGCCGGCGGCCGGGTAGGAGCCCTTGCCCACGACCCGGTCGGCGATGTCCGTGTAGGCGCCGATGAGGTAGTCCGCCGTGATGTCCTGGAACAGGATCCGGCCCTCGCCATCGAAGCCGGTCCGCACGTGCGACGCGCACGAGGCACGGCGGACCGCCTGGAACGACTCCTCCAGCGTCAGGACCAGGCGGACCGGACGCCCCAGCTTGAGGGCCGCGAAGACCACCGCGGGCTCGTGCTTGGCATGCTGCTTGCCACCGA
>Ga0302323_100004639_pt1 | contig 11200 bp, 9 predicted proteins | sample Fen_T0_3_FD_201950 | JGI IMG/M metagenome (GOLD analysis project Ga0302323, IMG submission 201950) | Peat permafrost microbial communities from Stordalen Mire near Abisko, Sweden - Fen_T0_3 | ecosystem: Environmental > Terrestrial > Soil > Wetlands > Permafrost | place: Sweden: Abisko... | reverse complement strand
ATTGTATTCCACAACGGATTGCTAAATGCTTCACCAAGACTTTCATAACTGTTATTCAGATCTTGCGCACCTAATGATGACTCCTGGAGTTCACCGACGATTTTTGCATCTTGTTTGTCGAATCCTTCTTGCAGCGCGATATCTCTAGCAGAAGGCCCAATTTTTTGCATGGTTACCTTTCCGCTTGGATATCGAGTAATTAAATTACCATTGGTGTCATAATGAGTTTGTGCTTGTGGAATACCCTTAATTCCTGCAAACCTATCCATTGCATGTAAAGTTGGATTTCCTGGCTCAATAATTCTTTCATGCTCAAGCTGATTCGTTGCTTCTGGCTGAACAGTCGACTGTTGCATATTAGAGGGGTTCGCCATCATGCCTTGACCTTGCAAATGACCTTTGAGCGCATCGTAATTTTGAGACTCAGGAGATGGTTGTGATATAGGCTCAGAAGGAGTTTGAGTACCCTGATTTCCACCACCCATAAGCATATTATTCCATGCGGCATTGGATGCTGCGCTTTGTGCTTTAGCTTGCAACAACATTTTTTGCAATGGTTGTAACTCAGCATTTCTAGCACTAGCAGAATTAGCCCGACTTTCAGCGCCACGCATATGAGCCAACTCAAGCGGGAACTTCTCCTGCGCCCTGCGTTCTTGAGCCTTCTGCATAGCATGTTGAACCAACATATTATAAAAGTTAGTGCCATGGGATATGCCACGCTCCATACTTACATCTGGAGCCATTGTATTCGGTAATGAGTAAGCCATGTTATCCTCCGAATCCCATTGATGGTATGAATGGCATGTTTGGCTGATTGCTCCAATCATTTCCACCACCACCCATTGGGTTTTTACCCATAATCATAGCCATTACCATAGGCAGCATTTGCATCATCTGACTGCCACCAGCATTATTTTGATTAAATTTATTTTGTCCTTGCCATTCGCCATGCTGTTGAGCACCTTGAGCACCTTGACCAGCCATCTGAGCACCAGTTCCATACATGTTTTCGCCAATACCAGCACCCATCATGTATTTTTGCATCAAGTCATTCATGTATTGTTGACGGTCTTTCTGCATGATATTTCCAGCGCCTTGCTGAATATTGCTTAAAGCAGCACTTGAGCCACCAAGCCCCATTGCGCTTGCTGTATCCATGCCTTGCGTCTGATTCTGTTGCATCAATTGCTGTGCGTACGGGCTTGTTTCATATCCTTTTGACCACTCATCTTGTAGTTGGCCTGGATTCATGAGCTTGGAATATTGATCCATCAAGTTTCCACCAGCTTGCTGCCCTTGTTGAATCCAAGGCTGCCTCATCTGATTGGCTTGGTCATACCCCATCTGCTCTTGTTGGCCAGCTTTTTTATAAGCGCGTCCTGGATGCATAAAACTTGAAAACCAACTCATAATATTCTCCTAAACTATGACGAAACCAGCAGTAGATTCCGCAATGACAATCCATGTTAAATTTGCTTCAACACATATAATTGAAATACTATCGTATCTCGATGAAGAAGTAATGCTTGTCGTTGCAGAAGCTCCAACAGACGCAACCTTAATCGTTTGACCCGCTCCGCATAGTAATTGCCATCCGCCAACACCAAAGCCATCAATAGCCACCTGAGAGCCTACAAACGCAAAATCTGGCAGTGTAAAAACAGTTTGTGGAATACCCTGCGGGATATACCTGCTATTCAAATCAACCTTTTGTGTTGGCAATGTAATTGGGTTAATTGAAGGAAGAAACAAATCTATGTCATCAACGATGCTGCCAATTGCATCCACTAAAACTGTTAGCCAAGAACTAAATTCACTACTAAAGTTATCAGCCGCTAAAGGAACCGAGTCGATACGCTCAAGATTTATCAATTTGCGCCTCCCGATGCGCGACGAACATTCATAACGCCGCCAAGAATTACTATAGGGGCTGCGCTTACGCAAATAAGTTTATAAACTCTGTTTCTTGAAGGGCCGCCTTGATACCACCGCATTCTCCATTGATAAACACCAAGCTGAGAGAACTCCAAAACGTCAGCAGAGAAAAAGGTAACGCCACCATCATCAGAAATAAATAATTCGATGTGCGGCTTAAATAAATCATCATAAATCGTTTCATCAAGCGCAGGAGTTGCGGAACCTTCTTCAACAATATAAGTGACCCCGTCCTCAGCAACCATATAAATAGGGTCTCCATTTATATCCGGCAATTCACCAATAATAAATACCGTATTTGCGAACCCATTTCCCCACTGAAGATATGTGCTATCACCAAAAACAAAATCAATTTCAATGTAATCTGTAATGAACTCACTATAGTCATCTTCAACTATAATCGGAGTAATGTTTTCATAGCGGAAAGGGTAAGCAAGAAATGCAAGGTTTGATTGTGGATCTGGTTCTAATGGATTGCGAATTTCATTGTAATAAACAACACCCGTCATATCATAAACTGCTGGATCATCACGAACCGTCACCAAATGCTTATTATTAAAAAACTGGTGAGACTCTACTCGATTGCGCTCTCCATTTACCTCAATAACACGCGACCAAGTCTCAGTGCTGAAGTTAAATTCCAATGAGAACGAATTTGAAGCCAAATCAAGGCTCTCTGTTGGGTCGTATGCACCAACGGAGACCCTGTAAAAAATCGTGTCCTCATACTGGTATAAGAAGCCCTCAGAGTCAATATTGAGGGTGTCCGTTGTTCCATTATTGTTCGCAATATTTTGTAATAAAACATTTATAGGTTGCGTTGATATAGGCTCAGGCGATTGGCCACTGCTTTTCATAAAAGTAACTAAACCATTACGATTGCGAGCAAGCCAAACTATCATTCCAAAATCTACATCCAAAGTATCCGGATCTGACATGCCGTAGTTAAATTGGAACGATGTATTTTTACGCCAAGGGAAAGTCGTTGTTGTAGTACCATCACTAAACACACTAGGTTGATTCGTCCAAATACCAGTTGAGTAATCAGTGAAAATATACAACTGATTCTGCAAGACTGCCATCTGACGAATAATTCCAGATTCCTGTGCAAATACAACTGGCGTTTCACCTGGAACTGTAAAACATGTCGATGAACTATAACTGCCACCCATATTAATTTGTGACAATTGAAACTGCGTTGAATTGCGGCTAGACACCGCAAACCTGTTTCCAAATGCAACTGGAAATAACGGATTTACCGGACGATTTGGATCATCAACTTTTGTCATAGTAGCAGGGTAAGTTGCCTCGTTAATTACAAACGAATTGTTACCATCACACAACATACAAAATACAGCCTGAGTTGTAGAGCCAACTCCTGGAGTCTGAATTACTGGCAAGTAAGCAAAATATAAGTCTCCAGCAGATTGAGTAAATGATGCGATTGAAATCTGTACCGACTCAAAATCACTATTAACCTGCCAAATTTGTCTGCCAACTACAATATAAACATAATCAATGGATTTAAATATTCTTCTAGGCTGTTGGTCGTAAACCAATATATTTTGACCGTTTTTTTCCACATGACGACGCCCCAATGTTGGGTACATGGCCTGTTTTTTCTTTCCACTTGGAGATGAAACTGCAAACCATCCAGCACAATCTTCTGGAGAAAATTGGGTAAAGCGCTCTTTCGAGTATGAATTCATGATTGGAAGCGGCTTTATCGGCATTAGGATTCCTTCCAAATTCTATTAGAAATCACGGCTGAAATAGTCTCATAACTTACATTATATTTTTTCGCTATTTGCAGATAACTCATAGAACTTTTATCCTTTCTAATTTCTTTAGCTAACTCTAAAGTTAGAACATTTCTTCTCGTATTTCTAGCCTGAACAGTGGCAGTAGTCCATCTGCAATTATCAGGACTATAACCTTTTGATGAATCAATTCTATCAATCGATAACCCTTTTCCTTCTTCGAATCCATTAGCAATCGACCATTCACAAAAAGTATTTCTATCGTTTAACCATTCGTCACAAACTGTTATTCCACGAGCACCATAATTATAATAATCTTGGTTATTTTTGTTATAGCATCTGCCCATCATATGCTTTATAGCTTGGGCTAATTGTGGATGTGATTTTGCATATCTTGATTCAATGATATCACCATGCATACACCCACAATGTTTTCTATATTTCAATTTATTAGGGTCAACTTCATATTCTTTCAAACAAACTTTACATTCTACTGTTGCCCATCTAACACCACGATTAATATCATATCCGTGACATTTTATAGTTCTGAATCCATTAATAAACTCTGGCAATGGCTTTAATTGACTTGGTCTAGCACAACCACAGCTTTTCATTCTATGTAATGCATGATAATTAGTTTTAAATTCTTTCTTACAAATTTTACATAAAGCATTGCATTTGTAGACTTTTCCTTCTTTCCATATTTCACCCACAACTTCAAAGTCACCTATATTTTCCATAATCACCTCCTATTAAAAGAAGTAATTATATCACAACAAACCATACTCTCCAAGCATCATTAATTAGATCCCGCTTCTGACGCGCCAAGCGCCATTCAACCAAGATTCGTTATTCACGTTGATATCTAGATTTTGACTACTGGTAGCTTCCATATCAGCTTTAGCCTCAAGAAACATGCCATCAAGCATTGGAGTCCAAGCATCTGCCCGACCTTTATACACCGCCAAATCACGAGCCAAAGCAAATCTTAAATATCGCTGGTAGTAAGTGGGTAACGTCGACATGTCGTCATTAGAAGTCAAGGTAGCAATCTGCCACTTACCATAAACCGATAAATCATATTCTTGACTAGGAGCGGGGAAAATTTGAAGGCGCGTTAAATTCAATTCTGGCTTAACAATAACGTAACGCGGCAACCCCAGCAGCGTTTCATATTTGTAACTAGAAAAGAACTCGTTGCGTGACTCATCAATCAATGGGTAAGTTACATGCTGCAATGTTACCCAAGCATTTTCAAGATTGACAAGCCTTCCTTCAGAATACACATCCGGTGTAGGAACATAATCAGATTCGCCAAAAGTTATATTACCCTGGCCAATGTTAACGGTAAAATCAACCTGTTTGGCCACGGTTATCATTAAGCCATTCGCGCCATAAGCTCGAAGCAATTCGTTTAAGTATTGGATGCCTTTTGATAAATCATTTCCATGTAATGGAACTGTAGGAGTAGATGCACCGATCAATTGGTAAGCATCCGTAACAAACGCCCTTACGCTTTGCGTTGGCTCTGGCATGTTTTAATCCTCGTGGGCTTGATATCAACTACCTTTTCAGCTGCCTTTTTAGGCGCTCGGTCATCGTTTATTATTTTCAATATATCCTCTGGTGTTGGTGGTGCCTTATACACATAAGGCTCAGCTGTCCATAAGCCACTAGATATTAAATTGCTGAATTCTTCATAGGATTTTGCTAGTTTTTGACCATCTGCGTTATAAACAAACGCCTTAAAAAACTCACGGGATACCCATCTACCCATATACAGCACTTGCCCATCTACCATAATTACCTCGAAAAGATAATGCTCGACAGCACGATATTTTGATACTGTCGAGCATGGTTTGGCATTAACTCATTACAGTTACTGCAAACTCTGGGTTAATCGCAACACCAGCGATAATATCTAACCTATCCAATTGGACGTAGTTACGGATGTCAGCACCAAGGGTGTATGTGATTGCCATTTTGTACAGGTCGCTGTAAGTAGTTACCGCTTCAACACCACCTTTAAGTTCAGTGATAGGAGGAGCAGCAAATACGATAGCTTGATTATGGAACGCAACAGATTCGTTATGATCCATCGCCAATAACAATTGAGCACCGTTAGGAATTGCAGTACTGATGTTTTGACGCGCACCAGATACAACGATTTCAGGGCTTACTGTGATTGTAGCGTTACCACCACCATCTGAAGCAGTTGAAGTCAATACAACGAACTGCGCTGTTTGACTCAAAGATTCATAGGTTAATGGGTTGACCATAAACACGTCAGCAGCAACAGCGAACTGAATCTTATCGCCAACATTGAACGGATTGGCTTGACCAGCAACAAGGCCTGTCAATACAAAAGTGTTTCCACCAGAGATCGGGCCGTTGGTGATTGTTCCGGCAAGCTTGAATCCTGCAACACCAGAAGCTCCAGCCTGACCAACCCCAGCAATTTGACGCTTCAAGAAGTTAGATTTAAAGAAGTCAAAGCCAGACAAGTGACCGATGAAACCATCCATCAAGACACCTTGGTTAACAGTAGCATTGAATACGTTGTACAGACTTCCAGACAATGCTGAAGAAACACCGGGACTGTTTGAGAAGTATCGGTTGCCGTCTTCTGGTATACCTAGCTCAGTCATATATGCATCGGTATTTAGAACTGTTTGGATATCAATTGGAACACCAGGTGTACCTACTGTTTGATAAACTGCTGGCTGCAAGTTCTGAGTACAAATGAATGACTCAACCTTGTTCGCCAATGTTTTAGCTCGTGGCTTCAACATCATATCAAGGTAGGGTTCGTCGCGAGCGCGATCAAATGTCAATTCCATGCCATTAAAGCTAACCATCGAGTGGAATTGCTTGTTAATGGTTAATGGGCGAACAACTTGAACGACTGCTTCATCAGTAGCTGTAGCACCTTCACCACCTAAAAATCTTTCTTCAAGACGATAGTTGATGGTTTGGCCAGTCGCGTATTTCAAGTTTTTGAAATCTGCCTCTAGGTTGCGGTTTGCAACTTTTGAGAAGGATAAATAGTTGATGAAGCGAATAAACACTTCATCCAGAATATACTGGGTGGTTTCAAATGTATTACTCATTGTGGATTCTCCAAAACAATGAATTAATAAATGACCTTTCGGTCGCTCATAAAACGATTGTCTCGGAGGCAGACAGAATACACTCCTTTTGCAAGTGACGGCGCTCGCTTAAATCTACACGTCTTTGGTATTATGCTATCGGTTAGGGTTAATTTGCAACAATCACCTTGCGAACTTCTTTTTACTCTTCATCTCACCACGCAAAATATCATCTACAGAATGACGCTTTATGACCCTGTCGCCAACATCACCCTTAACCATATCAATCGGTCTTGGTGCACTGCTTCCATGGGCCTTAGTCTTCTTCATGCGTTCCTCGAGTTTGCCGAGTTCAACGGCCTGAATCAGTGGGTCACCAATCTTAGATATCCTATCCAGTTCGCCAGCTTGAGACTTAGCCGCAGCATAGATAAACGCAGCAGGGTTATCCATGCCCATTGTTGCCGTAACCATTTGAGGCGTCAAAGGCTTACCCATAACAACGCTTTCAAAGTCGTCATACTTTGCAGCACCTGAATTGAATTTAATCTCAAACTCTGCTTGTCGTTGCTGTTGCGCTTGTTGCCAAGATTGCTCTTGCAACTTTTGTTCGCGCTTGCTGAGTGTTTGCTCAACGAATGATTCTAGTTGTGTTTCCCATGATTCGCCGTCTTCATTTTGTGGTTGCGCTGCTTGTTGCTGGATTGGTTGCGTTGGTTGCTGTGCGTTCTCGTGCTTCTCCTTCACCCTTCTGCGTATCATTTCCTGCACTTCTGCTTCGGTATATACCTTTTCTTTCTTAGAAACTGGCGTCCCGTAGTCGTCTGTTTGCGTGGCTTCTGGCTCACTTTGCGGGGGTGTTTCTGTAGCTGCCTCCACAGGCTCGCTACGTGTAGGCAGATTTGGCGGCTCGTGCTCTATTTGTGTACTTGTATCTTCAAGATTTACAGGCTCTGGCGTTGCCGCTACCAGTACATCACTTAGTTTTTCATCAATGTTTGTTAGGCTCATTTTTTCCCTTTTGTTTTAGTGTTTGACTGTGCATTAATAACTTAACCATGTTATCCGCATGGGCTATCTGTTCGTTTGATTGCGTGCGTTCTGCTTCACTCGCAAATCGCAGTTCCATCTCTTGCAATTGTGCTGCCGCCAATACTTTCTTAGTTTCTAGCTCTTCGAATTTAAGGTTCAACTCTTCCTCACTCAGCTTATTATCCATCATGAGTTTTTGTTGTTCCATCTGCAATTGCTGTTGTTTAAGTTGCAACTCTTGCATTTTAACCATAATGATTGGGTCGGGTTGCTGTGGTTTCGGTGGTATTGGTTGGCCTGTCTTGCCCGCTTCGATAATTTCAGGCGGTACAAGTGTGCGCAGTCGATTGCGTAACTCGTTGCTATTCGCGAGTGGCAAGTTTTCAACGTACAAATCAGCAACCATGTTAAATAGCTCTGGATTGGCTTGCAGTATCATGTTGAGTGATTCTAAATTTTCCTGCTTTTGTCCTTCCCAACTTGGGCCAGGTATAAGACGGATCTTATACTTTCCTTGCGTCATATCGTTTTGTGTTTGACCGCCGTATTCATCCATTTGTTGATTGAGTGTTATTTGTGTGTTCCCTGCATCTTTCATATTGAGCATCATGGTTCGCTCGGTGTCGTAAACAATTGGAATCATCTCGTCAATAATGGATGCTGTGCAAGCAATAGCACGATTGAGAGAATCAAAAGGTATATACGTTGCATAAGCACCACGCTTGGTTCGAGCATCAATAGCATTACCAGATATCTCATTGCCCTGCTCGCCAAGTTGCGCGTTGTACATTCCAGTACAGGATTGAATATCCATCAATGCACGTTCGTATTGTTGTACTAATGATTGCGATAATTCGGGGGGTCGTAGTTGTTGGGGAATGAATCCTGATTGAACTTCATCAAATTTTAATCCGCCTTGGATATTTACAGGGTCACGCCAAATCTGTGCCGTGTCATTGCTTCGTGCGTTACCGGATGCAATAAGAAACTGGTCGTATCTCGATATCTTGAGCAAGTACGCTGATTGCGTGGCGATATAATTGATGTACCGTTGCGCGTCTTTTGTGTCTTTGATGAATGGTCTAACTATTTGCGATCCTTCCTTATTGTAGAAAGAGTTTTGATCTACGAAGATTATCGGCAATTGCTGGCTTGGAAAGTCCTCTTCATCCAATATATAGTCACCAGCAATTAAGAAATGAATCACTTTGTAGCGTGGCGCTCTTCGTTTCTCTTCGACGGTGACTATCTGCCCCTGGTCGATAAGCATTTCTACATCATCAACCATTACACGTTCTAACTCCCTAAACTCATCATGGTCTATCGTTCTGCCATTGCTTAGACGATACAGGTTAATCGTTTGATATTTGCGCTCGTAGAAGTGGCAAAGCGTAACTGATTCATCATCATTAAACACGCTACCGTCTTCGATGTTGCTTGGCGGTATATCGCGCTCTAATTTCTTGCCATATATAGCGGCAAATTTACGCCGTGACATTCTTTCGCGATATCCTGCATACATTCCGTCCGTTTTGCATGGAGTAGTTGCGGATGAATCCCAAAAAAATCGTGTTGGTATCTTGCCCTCACGTATGCGAATGCACTTAAGGAATGAATGCTCGTCTTCATATTCAGTGTCAACAAACCAAGCACCATATCCACCAGTGGCAGCGCATTGGAATCCAGTTTGATAGACAACCTTTGCATAAGATGCAAAGGTTATATCTTTAACCAAGGCTTCACGCACTTCAACGGTTTCAGGTGGTACGGAATTATCAGGTATGCATTCAATCGAAGGTGTATTTTGCCGTTGCTCACCAACAAGATGGTTAATCAGGGGCGCAATCTTGTTCATGGTTAGCGGGATTTTCTTGTATGTCTCAAATACACGTGCTTCATCATCAAGCCACTGGTTACCCCATACAAATTGATTGAATTCGTTATAGGTGTCCTTGTTATCCTTCCAATAGTTATCCCAAAACTCTATTTTTTGTCTTACATCTTGGGCTTTCTCGATATCTTTGCGTGCCATAACTGCGTGTCCTTGAGTTATAATCTATGCAAATAGTGTAGCACGTAACTAAGTGAACATAGAACCGTGCTGTTTTGGCATAAATACGGGCTGATATTGTGATTCTCCAGCGTGTTGACCCATACTGAACGTAAGCATAAGGCTGTCGGCAAGATCAGGAGAAGGCATGCCACGTTTACGCAAATCGTCTTTACTCTCAATCAGCAATTGTCCATTGCTTCGATGCTTATAACCAAGCGAACACAAATCAGCATGCAGTTCGTCTTCATCCGGTATCTGTACGTCTAACTCACCCATAAGCCAGTCGCGCATCTCTGCCCATAATTCAGCGCGAAGATTGCCGTAAACTTCTTTATTGTTAGCTGAACGAGCAACGTTAACGCCTTCAACGCATGAATATCCCATCTCTTGCAATCTATCGACCACACCAGCACCAATACCAATGCAATCAATGAATACTTTTGCTGGTTTCTCTTTCTCTATCATGCCTTTCAACTTGCCCGCTAATTCCATGGTGTTGTAATTACGCAATGACTCAATATCATAGGCTACACGTCCTTTGCGCTTGATGATTGCGCATCTATCGTTATCGCCAATCGCGGGATCGACTCCAATAATCAGCGGCGCAGTTGGTGAAACTTGAACGTTTGCCTTGCGTGCCTTGGTTACAAAGCGAGAATTGATGAATGTATCGTCTACAGGATTAAGGAACGCATCCGCAGCGCAACATGGATACTCTTGGTTGAATAGCTTAACGCCTTCATCGTGATCGCTACTGAACTGGCCTATCTTAAACCTACGCCAATAAATATGCTCGCGTGTCATGCCATTATTTGCATAAGCATCTAACAATGATTGCTCATCTTCACTAAGCAGTATCTCGCTATGATCTTGTTTGTAGTATGCGGTGTATTCCGGCTGCCAATACCAAGGTACAAAGATTGCCTGAAATTCAGACAAACCTTTCTCTGCTGCAACCCATGAGCTATGAAAGAAGTTGCCTATTCCGTTGGCGGTAGATTCTAGAATAATCTCGGTATTGTCTTGGTCGCCTACTGCTTGGAATAATCCTTGCGCGTGTTCTGCTGCGTTAGGCCAATGGGCAACCTCTGAGCCATGAAGTAGCTGGACAGTTTGAGATCGTCCAGTTCCCTTTGCGCCTGCTGTTCCGATTGCATATCCGGAATCAATTGATTCAAATTTAAGCTCTTTCTGACTGTCTCTGTTAGCACGTGGACATAGCCCAACGGGTAAGTATTCATAATACCTCTTGGTCATTTCAAATAAGTTTTTCGTGGCTTGCCCTTCATGCGTGAGAATGAAAGTCTTAATACCGCGATTGGTTATTG
>Ga0302323_100004638_pt1 | contig 11201 bp, 9 predicted proteins | sample Fen_T0_3_FD_201950 | JGI IMG/M metagenome (GOLD analysis project Ga0302323, IMG submission 201950) | Peat permafrost microbial communities from Stordalen Mire near Abisko, Sweden - Fen_T0_3 | ecosystem: Environmental > Terrestrial > Soil > Wetlands > Permafrost | place: Sweden: Abisko... | reverse complement strand
TGCGTTGGGCGCCGGATATTGTTCACTGTCATGGCTGGATGTCAGCGCTGGTACCCGTATATCTGAGAAGTATTTATAACGATGATCCGCTCTTTCATAACTATAAAATAATCTATTCTATCTACAATAATGATTTTAAAACACCGTTTAGATCAACATTCGCTGATAAGCTACGGTTCGATGGAATAGATGGTGAGAATCTTAAAATGGTAAAAAAGCCTGATTTTGTGAACGTATCCAAACTGGCTATTAAGTATTCTGACGGAATCATTATCGGAAGCGAAGATATAAATGAAGAATTAAAGAAACATCTTTTAACTGTTAATAAACCGGTTCTCGAATTTAAGGATGAGACCGAATACATTGATGCCTATAATGATTTTTATGACAAGATATTATAAGACTCCAAGCTATACACGCAGAATAAATTCTGTTACACAGCACTTTTATAGGATATTTCAATTTACTTTCATGTCAATGTTTCTGGTTGTTGCAAGTTCCTGCCAGAAAGAGGTATTAAAAATGGGCGAGGATCTTCTTCCTGCAAGTGATTTTGTAGGAATAAAATCACTTGATACATTAAGTGTCTTTTCTTATACATGGCTGGACGATTCAATTAAAACTAGTCAGCCAACTTATTCTTATCTCGGACAGGAATACGACCCGTACTTTGGTTCCTCATCTGCCGGGTTTGTATCACAGATAAGGCTTTCACGTAAATGGGACGGACTTCCGTTTACCGTCGATTCAATGAAACTATATCTGCACATATTAAGTACTAAAGGAAGCGGAACAGACGCATTACATTCAATTTCAATATACGAAATAGCAGATCAGATTTACAAGGATTCTTCCTACTATTCGAAAACACCTTTAAACCTTACGCAGTTTAGGGTTACGAACATCCCTCTGCCTGCTATACTGCGCACGGATACCATAATTAATATGGAAATCAAACTGCCGGATAATGGGGTAACTCTCGGTAACTATATTATACGAGATACAACTAAGTTATTTTACAGTAATACTACAACAGACTTCAGGGCATATTTTAAAGGATTATACTTCCAGATGGATCCAAGTTCTGATCCACTGGTTTTATCCCTTAGCCTACTTTATGACCAGTCAACTTACTACAATTTCTTTATTCTCTTTGGGCATGATGCAGATGGAGTTTATAAAGATTACTCTTTCAACCTTGACGCAAAAAGCATCAATGCATATTATAACAGGTTTACCCACGATTATTCCACCGCTATAACCGGGGATAAAATGGTACACAAAAATACTACTTATCGCGATACACTTTCTTTTCTGCAAGGGCTGAACGGAGTTTATACAAAATTTTATTTTCCCGGACTTGCGAAGCTTAAGAGTGACGCTATATTGGGGAAAGTTGCAATTAATAAGGCAAAGCTGGTAGTCCCGTTCAAATTCAGGTCATCAGGCACAAACTGGTATAAGAATTCTTTACCCTCATTACTTAGTTTGCGGTATAAAACAAAAAGCGGAACAAGATATGATGTTCCTGATTATTCAATAGGTTACGATGCCTCAACCAGTCCTTATAGTCATCCTTTCTTCGATGGACAGTTAGACTCAGTAAATTTTGTATATAATTTCAACATCCCGGCTTTTGTTCAGGCTTACCTTAATGATGCAACGGGTCAGGTAGAGCCGGAGGTGGAAATTTATCAATCCACTACTAACAAGGATATTGTCTTTGGAACCAATAAAAGCAAGATCCCAGTTAAATTTGAATTTACCTATACTAAGTTCTAGATTTTGTGAACCAAAATCACTATTTTCGCACCAGCATTCTAAAACTAATTTATTATGTGTGGAATTGTAGGTTATATTGGATCAAGAGATGCCCGTGAAATCATTATTAATGGTTTGAAACGTCTGGAGTATCGTGGTTATGACTCAGCTGGTATGGCCCTCGTTAATGGCGAAACTAAGATTTTTAAATGTGCAGGCAGGGTAGTTGATCTTGAAGAGCTAGTAAATAAGTCGAATTTTAACGGTACAACCGGAATGGGCCATACAAGGTGGGCTACGCACGGTGAACCTAACGAGCTGAATGCCCACCCCCAGGTTTCCTATAAAGGCAATTTTATTGTAGTGCATAATGGTATAATCGAGAATTATGCTACCCTTAAGAAACATCTTGAAAGCAGGGGTGTCAAATTTTCAAGTCAGACAGACACCGAAGTTCTGGCAAATCTCATTGAACATCTTTATATTGAGGGCGATCTGAATGCAGAACAGGCGATCACATCAGCACTTAACAGGGTTGTAGGAGCCTATGGCCTGGTTATTATCTGTACGAGTGAACCCGACAGGCTGTTCGCTGCTAAGAAGGGCAGTCCGCTCGTTATTGGGGTAGGAGAAGGAGAAAATTTCATTGCATCTGACGCCACCCCTATTGTAGAATTTACACAGAGAGTAATTTACCTGAATGATGATGATCTTGCAATCATTAAAAAGGATGAATTAATACTTAAGACATTGAGAAATGACAGTATTCAGCCTGAGGTAAAGGAAATAGATCTAAAGATGGGAGAGATTGACAAGGAAGGCTTCGCTCATTTCATGCTTAAGGAAATTTTTGAGCAGCCAAGAGCAGTGCATGACACATTCAGAGGAAGGATATTACCCGATAATTCAGCGGTTATGCTGGGTGGATTACATAATGTTATTGAATCGATGAGTCGGGCTGAAAGGATAGTAATTATCGCATGCGGAACTTCGTGGCATGCCGGGCTGGTTGGTGAATATATTTTTGAAGAATATACCAGGATCCCTGTGGAAGTCGAATATGCTTCAGAATTCAGATACAGGAATCCTATCATTAAAAAGGGAGATTTTGTTATCGCGATAAGTCAGAGCGGTGAAACGGCAGATACTCTAGCTGCTATTAAAATGGCAAAAGGAAAAGGAGCCATAGTAATTGGTATCTGCAACGTTGTCGGCAGCAGTATTCCGCGCGAAACAGATGCCGGAGTTTATACTCACGCGGGTCCGGAAATTGGTGTTGCCTCAACGAAAGCATTTACAACACAGGTACTTGTTCTTTCAATGATGGCTTTTGAAATCGGTCATATTAAAGGAACAATTACAGATTCCGCTTATAAAGAACTTATAACAGAACTATCGTCAATTCCATCTAAAATAGAAGAAGCACTTAAAGTGAACGATCAGGCTCTTGAGCTTGCAAAGATATTTCAGAATACTCACAATGCACTTTACCTTGGACGTGGTTATCTCTTCCCGGTAGCTCTTGAAGGAGCTCTTAAACTTAAGGAAATTTCGTATATCCATGCAGAAGGATATCCTGCAGCTGAAATGAAACACGGTCCGATTGCCCTGATTGATGAGAATATGCCTGTAGTTGTAGTAGCTACAAAGGACGATACTTATGAAAAGATCGCGAGTAACATACAGGAAATTAAGGCGAGAAAAGGAAATGTGATAGCCATTGTTACCAAAGGCGATACAATAATTAGTAAAATGGCTGATTATGTTCTTGAAGTTCCCGGAACGCTTCCGATCTTTTCAGGGCTGCTTGCAGTTATTCCACTTCAGTTATTATCGTATCACATAGCAGTGTTAAGAGGATGTAATGTGGATCAGCCCAGGAATCTTGCGAAATCGGTGACTGTGGAATAAAACGTTGTAGAGATGCAATACATTGAATTGCATCTCTATCGTCCTGTATACATTTTATCGTAATATTTACTGTAATCACCCGATAATACTCTATCGAGCCACTTGGTATTTGTCAGGTACCAATCAACAGTTTTGGCCAGGCCATCCGCAAAATCAGGTATAGGCGACCATCCCAGTTCGTTCTGTAACTTGGAAGAGTCGATAGCATACCTCATATCATGGCCGGGTCTGTCTTTCACATAGGTGATAAGCTTTTCGGATGTGCCCTCTGAACGATTGAGCCTGTTATCAAGTATCCTGCATAAAAGCAAAATGAGATCGATATTTTTCCATTCATTATTCCCGCCAATATTGTATGTATCTCCCGTTTTACCCTTGTGAAAAATGAGGTCTATAGCCGTTGCATGATCTTCAACATAAAGCCAGTCGCGGATATTATCACCTTTTCCATACACAGGAATGGGTTTATTATTTTTGATATTGTTAATAACAAGCGGAATCAGCTTCTCAGGAAACTGATTTGGCCCATAGTTATTAGAACAGTTTGAAATAATCGCAGGGACTCCGAAGGTATGATTATAAGCTCTTACCATGTGGTCGGAACTTGCTTTTGAAGCGGAATAGGGACTTTTAGGATCATATGATGTCTCTTCAGTGAATAATCCTTCCTTCCCCAGTGAACCATAAACCTCATCGGTTGACACATGGTAGAAAAGTTTGCCTTCGAAAGAGTTTCTCCAGGTGTTTAGAGCAGCATTAAGAAGATTTACAGTACCGACGATATTGGTAAAGACAAATTCATCAGGTCCGGTTATCGATCGATCCACATGCGATTCAGCTGCGAGGTGTATTACAGAATCAAATTTGTATTTACTAAACAAATCAAGGACAGCCTGTTTATCCACGATATCAGTTTTTTCGAACAGATAGTTCTCTGATTTTTCAATATCCGTAAGATTTTCCAGATTGCCGGCATATGTAAGCTTATCAGCATTTACTATAAGATAATCAGGATATTTTTTAATATATCGTCTGACAACGTGCGACCCGATAAAACCGGCTCCGCCTGTAATTAGTACTGTTCTTTTCATGATTATTCTTTATTTGTCCTCATTTTCTTCTCCCAGTCCCAAGCTGTTTTCATTGCTTCATCGAGGGAACTTAACGTTTTCCATCCCAGTTCCCTGTTGGCAAATGTCGGATCTGCCCAAATTTTTTCTATATCACCAATACGTCTGCCGACAATCTTATAATTCAGTTTTACCCCTGAAACGTGTTCAAATGATTTTATCGCTTCCAAAACTGAAACAGCGTTACCGGTTCCGAGGTTAAATACTTCAAAGCTTGTTTTGTTTTTCCCTGCGACAAGTCTTTTTATAGCTAAAAGATGAGCCTTTGCCAGATCAACCACATGAAGGTAATCCCTAAGACACGATCCGTCTGGCGTATCATAGTCATCTCCATAAACCTTGAGATAGTCTCTTAAACCATAACCGGTTTGCGTGATGTAAGGTACCAGGTTTTCCGGAACACCCCTGGGCAGTTCACCGATTAAAGCTGTAGGATGAGCTCCGATAGGATTAAAATATCTGAGAGCTATTGCCTTTACGTTCTTGTCTGATACTGTTGTGTCTTTTATTATTTGTTCTCCGATTTGTTTCGTAGCACCATATGGAGAAGTCGCAGGCTGGAGTGGAGCATCCTCTGTTACAGGAAGTTTTTCAGGTTGTCCGTAAACCGTGCATGATGAAGAGAATACAATATTTGGAATGTTGTATTTTTTCATAACCTCAAGCAGATTGACCAGCGATAACAAATTATTCCTGTAATAATCGAGAGGTTTATTAACAGATTCACCAACAGCTTTATAAGCTGCAAAATGAATTACAGCAGAGATGTCACTGTTTACGCCAATAAATTTATCCAGCTTTTCCTTTTCGCACAGGTCAAGTACTTCCAGATGAGGTTTGAATCCTGTTATTTTGTGTATGTTATTGACCACATCTGCAGTTGAATTATACAGGTTGTCAATAATAACAGGTTCGAATCCATCCTCAATCAGTTCAACACATGTATGTGAACCAATGTATCCTGTACCTCCTGTTATCAGGATTTTCTTTCTCATCTAAAGACTCCAGTATGTGTGATTTTTAATTTTTCCGCGAAGTATTCCTTTTACGTCAACTATGATTCCGTCTTTATTTAAAAAAGAAGCAAAATAAGACTCATCCAGTTTTACATATTCTTTATGACTTACAGCAAGAATTATAGCGTCGTATTTTCCTTCAGGCTGAGCATTCAGTTCAACATTATACTCTTCCATCACTTCATGTTTCCCTGCTCCGGGATCAATAATATCGACACTAATTCCGAAATCCTTAAGCTCATTTACAATATCAAGAACTTTTGAGTTTCTGATGTCTGTAACATCTTCCTTAAAGGTAATCCCCATCACCAGGACACGGCAGCCTTTCAGATTTTTACCTGCAGCTACAATTTTCTTAACAGTCTGTTTTCCTATATATCCTCCCATACTGTCATTTACAAATCGCCCTGAGTCAATCATCTGCGGATGATAACCAAGTGCTTTTGCCTTAAATGACAGATAATAAGGATCAACGCCGATACAATGTCCCCCTACGAGACCTGGAAAAAATTTCAGAAAGTTCCATTTTGTTCCGGCTGCTTCCAGAACTTCAAAGGTGTTGACCCCCATCCTGTTAAAAATGATAGAGAGTTCATTCATGAAAGCTATATTAATATCGCGCTGTGTATTTTCAATTATTTTTGCCGATTCTGCAACCTTGATGGAACTTGCCCTGTGAACTCCGGCTTTAATTATAAGTTCATATGTTTTTGCAATGTTTTCTGCCGATTCGGCATCACAGCCGCTTGTGACTTTTACTATTTTGGTAAGTGTGTGATTAAGATCACCCGGATTGATTCTTTCAGGTGAGAATCCTACTTTAAAATCAGTCCCGCATTTTAACTCTGAATATCTTTCAAGAACAGGAATACAATCTTCTTCGGTGCAGCCAGGGTAAACGGTTGATTCATAAACAACATAGTCACCTTTTTTTAATATCTTTCCTACTGTTTCAGACGCTTTGAGTACCGGTCCGAGATCAGGAAGGTTAGTTTTAGTTGTCGGGGTAGGTACTGCAATAATATGAAAGGAAGCGGTTTTTAAATCAGATGGATCGCTGGTGAGAACAATATCTGTATTTTTAAATGCTTCAGATGTGAGCTCATTGCTTGGGTCAATACCTTTTCTCATTAATTCCACCCTTTCCGGTTTAATATCAAATCCAACAACTTTGATTTGTTTTGCAAACTCAAGGGCAATTGGAAGGCCAACGTATCCGAGGCCGATGACTGATAATTTAGTCTCCTTATTAACAAGTTTACTGTACATAGGTTATAATTTATTTAAAAATGGATGATAATCGCCTTTAAGTCCTACCGGTTTAGAATTTCTGATAGTGTATGCCATCTCAACTGACTGTCGTGCTTCTTTTAGTCCGAATCCTCTTCCGGCTAAGATCTCCTGGTAGGTCATCGTATGAAGGTCAGCAAATCCTTCACTAAATTCTATTTCCTCACCATCAACTGTAATTGATCTGAAGGTTCTTTTCCCCGATGCCTTTGATGAGGCTGGCATATCATTATAATCAAGACTCAGGAACCATCTTACTCTTGCATTCTCAAGTTCGAGATAACCTGCAGCTTTATGTGGATCTGATACATGAACGATATTCTCCCTTGAATTACCAAAGATCCAACTAAGCATGTCGAAAAAATGAATTCCTATATTTGTAGCCACTCCCCCTGATTTCTGTATGTCTCCTTTCCATGATATGGAATACCAGTTACCCCTGCTTGTTATATAGGTCATATCGATATCATAGGTCTTCCCCTTAGGACCTTTCCGGATCTTTTCCCGGAGTTCAAGTATTTTGGGATGGAGGCGCAGCTGAAGTACAGTATATATTTTACGTCCGGTCTCATTTTCAATCTCCTGTAAGGCATCGACATTCCATGGGTTCAGGACAATAGGTTTTTCGCAGATCGCTTCAGCCTGATGACGTAGTGCAAATCTTATGTGAGAATCATGGAGGTAGTTGGGAGAGCATATGCTAACAAAATCGATTTTAGTCCCGGTCCGTTTAAGCTTATCAAAATGCCTGTCAAACCTCTCGAATTCTACAAAAAAATCACTTTCAGGGAAGTAATTGTCAATACGCCCGACGCTATCAAACTTATCAAGGCTGGCCAGAAGGTTATTTCCTGTTTCCTTAATAGCATGCAGATGTCTCACCGCAATATAACCCGCAACACCTATTATTCCGAAATTTTTTGGAGCCTCAGCCATAATCAACTGCTAAAATAATGCCTAAAAATACTAAAAAATTCTATAAACCCTGCCATCCTCAAGCTTGTATCTCTGTCCGCTTTCCGGACAGGAGGCTAAACCATTCGGGTCAAAAATCAATTTATGTCCGTACTCACTCATCCACCCTGTCTGTCTGGCAGGATTTCCAACCACCAGAGCGTAGGGCTTAACATCTTTCGTTACTACAGCTCCTGCTCCGATAAAAGCATAAGAGCCAATCTTATTACCACATACAATTGTAGAATTGGCTCCGATAGATACGCCTTTCTCAACGATTGTGGTATTATAGTTGTCTTTTCTGATTATAGCGCTTCTCGGATTTATAACATTTGTAAAAACCATTGATGGCCCAAGGAAGACATCATCTTCACAGATAACACCGGTGTATATTGAAACATTATTCTGAACCTTCACATTACTACCCAGTTTTACCCCGGGTGAAATGACAACATTCTGACCGAGATTGCAGTTTTCCCCAATTTCAGAACCGGCCATTACATGGCTGAAGTGCCAAATCTTTGTGCCTTTACCAATCTTGCAGCCATCGTCAACAACAGCTGTCTCATGAGCGAAATATTCCTTATCCATGCAATTATTTATTGAAGAATTTTAAGGTATTGGACGTTATGTATTCAAGCTGGTCCTTTTCCATGTCGGGGTGCATTGGTAATGATAATACTTCCATACAAAGTGCTGAAGTAACCGGAAAGTCATCCTTCCCGTATCCAAGATAATTATATGCTTTCTGAAGGTGAAGCGGACCTGGGTAATAGACCATTGTGGGAATGTTTTTAGATTCCAGGAACACTTTCAGCGCATCTCTTCTTCCATCTTTTATTTTGATAGTATACTGATGGTAAATATGCGAAGAATGCTTTACTCTGGAGGGAGTTAAAATCTGACTGCATCCTGCGAACGCAGAGTCGTAGTATTGAGCAACAGCTTGTCTCGCATTATTGAATTCCGAAAGATGTTTAAGTTTTACCCTTAATATTGCAGCTTGAATTGTGTCTAATCTGGAATTAACTCCAATATCATCATAATGATAACGTTCTTTCATCCCATGATTAGCAATACTTCTGAGTTTTTTGGCATAATTATCATCGTTTGTATACAGAGCTCCTCCATCACCATAGCAACCGAGATTTTTAGAAGGGAAGAACGATGTGGTTCCAATAATACCGATAGTTCCAGCTTTCTTTGATGAACCGTCTTTAAACAGGTAATCTGCCCCTGTTGCCTGAGCAGCATCCTCCACAACAAATAAACCATGCACTTTAGCAATATCCATAATGCCTTCCATATCGGCGCACTGTCCAAAAAGATGAACCGGTATAATTGCCTTGGTTTTTGGTGTGATCGCCTTTCGAATCGATTCAACAGAAATATTAAAACTGCCCGGTTCAGGATCAACTATGACTGGTTTAAGATCGAGCATTGCAATTACCTCAAGAGTGGCAATAAAAGTGAAATTTGTAGTAATAACTTCATCTCCGGGTCTGAGTCCCAGAACGTTCAGGGCAAGATGAAGAGCATCAGTACCGTTTGCACACGAAATAACATGTTTTACGCCCATGAATGCTTCTAGTTCCTGCTCAAATAACTTAACATCAGGACCTTTTATAAAAGCAGTTGATACAAGCACCGATTTTATTGCATTGTCAATATCAGGCTTGTACTTTTCGTATTGCGCCTTCAGATCGACCATTTGTATTTCTCTCATCACGTAAAATTTGGAAAGACGAAGATAATAATCTTTTGTGTTAAATAAACCCTAAGTACCATTCAGTATGTGCTATGTGGATTGCGTCTTCCATTTCAAGGGAAGCCGATGTTAGAAAAAAACATACTGCACTAAATTTCTTTTTGTGACTCATTATTTTTTTCTAAATTTGTATTGATTTAAAGAAGGATTAAAAGTGGACATAACAGCTTTCATAAGAGAATTATTATTTGGTCACGATTGTGTGGTTGTACCTGGCTTTGGAGGATTTATAGGCAACTATACTCCGGCACGGATCGACAAAAATTCAGGTACTTTTTATCCTCCTGTAAAACAGATTTCTTTTAACAGAAACCTTAATCATAATGACGGCCTGCTTGTAGGCAGGATCTCTCTTGCTTCGCAAATAAACTATGGGGATGCCAGAGAACTGGTTGAGGAATTTGTTGCAGGAATCAGGAGAAAACTTGAAAAGGGAGAGAAAATTGTATTTGAAAGTATCGGAAGCTTCATAAATAATCATGAGGGCAATATACAATTTGAACCCGACAGGAGCGCTAATTATCACCTCGACTCCTACGGTCTTGAACCATTCAAATGCATGCCACTTGAAGGTTATGACCTGAGAAAAAGAATATCCCAGCATACAGACAGAGATCCTGTGAAACAGGCAATGATAAGAAAGATCTTATGGAGAGCAGCGGTGATCGTTCCACTTCTTGCACTTATAGTTGCTGTCCCGCTTAAAACTGATCTGTTCAAGTCAAAAGTCGAATCGACAACAATGAATCCACTGGTCACTGCGGAGTTTGAAAGTAATAAAAAAGCACTTGATGAAGTAAGTAATAAAACTGAATCAGACCTAAATCAATCTGTTAAAGAAATATCGCATCCCGAACTTCCGGTAATAAAAGAGGAAGTCATTCCTGCCCCTATAAAGACTCCGGAAGTTAATAGTAAGCCAGCTGTTACTTCGGTGGCTAACAATTACATTGTAATTACCGGCAGCTTTAAATCGAAAGAAAATGCTGATTTACAGGCCGGTATGTTGAAAGGAGAGGGGTTTGATCCTGAAATTGTAATAACTGATAATGGCTTTTACAGAGTCTGCGCAATGGCCTGCAGCAACATGAAAAATGCTGTCGCAAAAAAAGACAGCATCCTGAGCAAATTCCCAGGAACCTGGATTTCCAGGAAGAAATAATTGAAACGAAAAATAATGAATAAGCCGGCTCCGATGAATCGGCTTGTTTTGTATTATTTTATCATACTCCCGTTGCTCACAATCTCGGCCGGGCTTACCATAACCAGTTTTCCGTTCTTATCTTCTGCCATCAGGATCATTCCTTTTGACTCTATGCCTTTTATCTTTCTTGGTTCGAGATTGGCAACAATATATATCTGCTTTCCAAT
>Ga0302323_100004637_pt1 | contig 11203 bp, 4 predicted proteins | sample Fen_T0_3_FD_201950 | JGI IMG/M metagenome (GOLD analysis project Ga0302323, IMG submission 201950) | Peat permafrost microbial communities from Stordalen Mire near Abisko, Sweden - Fen_T0_3 | ecosystem: Environmental > Terrestrial > Soil > Wetlands > Permafrost | place: Sweden: Abisko... | reverse complement strand
CAGCTGGTGAACGTGAAGCCAAAGCCGTTGGCCGTCACGGTGGTGTTCTGCTGATCGAGCAGCGGCGACACCGCCAGCGTCACGTCCCCGGGGCTCGTGGTCACGTCACAGCTGGTCGGCACACCGGCCTGGAAGTCTGCCAGGCTGGTATCGACCACGCAGGTAGGGCTGACGCTGGCGAACGGCAACCGCCCGAGGTGAGATCCGCGCGGCGTTGCCGCCGTCCCGGTGGGCCCGTCGTTCGCGGCCGCGTCGCGGGGCGCGGCGACCTCGACGGCCGCATCGGGATCATCACCGCCATCATGCGGCGAGTTGCATGCGCCGATGTATATCGCCAGAGAGGCGATGAAAGGGATAATGCGAACGCTGGTAGGCACGGCGTAAGACCATCGGCCTGTTCCGCAGATCTTGAACCCCGCATGCGCCATGCAACCGCTCGATGTTCCGGCTCATCGTGCCAAATCCCGGGCACGGTCCGCGCTGCGCAGTTGACGTTCCCGAGACCGCGAGACGCTACTCACCGCAGCTTGGTTGGCGTACCACTGCGGCCGAAACATCACGGCGATCCGCGGTCCCCCTGCGTGTGCGACCTTGGGAATCGCGTGGCGCCAGGTGCGCTGGCAGCTGCCGCCCATCACGATCAGGTCGCCGCGGCCGAGCCGATAGGCGATCGACGCCCCGCCGGCGGTCGGCCGGAGCAGGAACCGGCGAGGCTGGCCGAGGGATACGGTGGCGACGATCGCGTGGTCCATGTCGCGCGCGGTGGTGTCGCCGTGCCACGCGACGCTGTCGTGGCCGTCGCGGTAGAGCGCCGCGGTGGTGCGCACGAAGTCCTCGGCGTAGCGGGCCGACAGCGCCACGCGCATGTCGTCGACCAGCGCGAGGGCGGCGCTGCCGTTGTGCGGCAGGCTCGCGAGCAGCCGCGGCGTCGCGACGACGTGATCGTACATCCGCCGCTCCTCGGTGCGCCAATCGAGCGTGTGCTCCAGCGCCTCGAACAGCGCGTCGTGGCCGCGGACCCAGCCCGGGTGGTAGTCGACCCAGGCATCCGATGGCGCGTCGGCGGATTCGGGCGGCAGCTCGGTGCGATGCAGCGCGGCGAACCCGGCATCGAACCCGATGCGCGGCGCCGCGAACAGATCGAGCTGGCGCTGCACGAGGGAGGTGTAGCTGCCTTCGCTCGATCGGTCGAGGTTTGCAAGGGCTACCATCGGCGCCTTGCGGTGACACGCGGGGACGATCCGGCGCGGCACCCCGAGGCATTCTTCTCGCCGCGCGCGATCGTGGCCGGGCTCCACCAGCGGGTGTCGTTCGATCTGCGTGGCTACGCAGACCGCCGCGCAGCTCGCGCAGCTCCGCCGCAGCTGTACTGCAAGCGCTGCGCAGCACCCACGTTGAAGGAGCTCCTCGCGCGCTTGCTCCGTGCGGCGTGGCTGGCCAACCACGAGGGCGCGCACGGCTGGCGGATCCGCGGTCCCGCTGGTGCGCGACCTCGGGAATCGCGTGGCGCCACATGCGCTGGCAGCTAGCGACGCACGGTGCGCTCGACGATGGCGAGCAGCGCGGCGGCGTCGACCGGCTTGGTCACGTGCTTCTGGAAGCCGGCGCGCATCGCCTGCTCGGCGTCCTCGGCGCGCGCGTAGGCGGTCAGCGCGATCGCCGGGACATCGCCGCCCTCGTGTTGGCCGCGGAGCTGGCGCATGAGGCTGTAGCCGTCCATCTCGGGCATGCCGATGTCGCTGATCACGAGGTGAAAGCGCGAGCGCGCGGCGTGGGCCAGCGCCTCGCGTGCGGTCCGCGCGCTGGTGACCACGGCGCCGGCATCCTCGAGCACCATGCAGAGCAAGTCGAGCGAGTCCTCTTCGTCGTCCACCAGGAGCACGGTCACACCCCGCAGCTGAATCCCGCGGCGGCTCGTCGGGTCGGGATCGCGCGGGGTGACTCGCTGCAGCGTCTGTTCTTCGGACGTGTGGACTGCGTGGACCGGAAGCTCGACCGTGAACGCGGCACCCATCCCCAGCCCCGCGCTATGCGCTGTCACCGTGCCGCCGTGGGCCTCGGCGAGGTGGCGCACGATGGCGAGCCCCAACCCGAGGCCGCCGTGCACGCGGGTCGTCGAGCCATCGACCTGGCGAAACCGGTCGAAGATCACCGGCAGGTGTCGAGGCTCGATCCCCGCGCCCGTGTCGCTGACGCGCAGCCGGATCCGCGACTCGACGCGCTGCGCGGTCACCGTGACGGTACCGCCCGACTGGGTGAACTTCACGGCGTTGCTCAGCAGGTTCCACACGATCTGCTGGAGGCGATCCGGATCTGCGACGAGCTCGCCGGTGTGCGGATCGATCTCGGTGACGAGGGTCACCCCCTTGGCCTCGGCGGCAGGACGCACGACATCGATGGCGGCGTGCGTGGCGGCCGCGATCGAGATCCGCTTGACCGTGAGGCGGAGCTTGCCGCTGATGATTCGAGAGACGTCGAGCAGATCGCTGATCAGCCTGGCCTGCGCCTCGGCGTTGCGCTCGATGACCGCGATGCCGCGAGCCAGCTTGGTCGCATCGCTGGGCGCGTCGCGCAGGATCTGGGCCCAACCCAGGATCGCGTTCAGCGGCGTTCGCAGCTCGTGGCTCATGGTCGCGACGAACTCGTCCTTGGCCCGGCTGACCCGCTCGGCTTCGACCAAGGCCAGCGCGCGCTCCTCGACTGCCTCCTTGAGCAGGTGCTTCGCGCGCACCTGGTCCGTCACGATGAACGCGCTGACGAGGACGCCCTCCACGACGCCGGCGGTGTCACGCAGCGGGGCATACACGAAGTTGCAGTAGACCTCCTCGAGCGCACCGTTCGGGCCGGTAGGCAGGAGGGCGAGCTGCTCCTTGCCGTCGTACGCGACACCGGTGCGGTACACACCGTCGAGCCAGGCCGGGAACGGTTGGCCGCGCAGCTCGGGCAGGCCGACGAGGAGTGGCTGGCCAACGACCTCGTGGCCCTTGCCCCAGACCGCGAGGATCTCCGGGTTGGCGAGCTCGACAACGTGAGCCGGCCCCTTGAAGACTGCGATCGGAAACGGCGCCTGCATGAAATGGCGGTACAGATTGGCGCGCTGGAGATCGGCGGCGGCGCGGACCGCGGCGGCATCGGCGCGATCGTGGGCAGCTTCGATGCTCGCGACGATCTGGAGCAGGAAGTCGCGATACGTCTGGTTGAACGACAGGCGCGCGCTGACCCCGAAGACGACGCTGCCGCCGCGGCGCAGCGGGACCGCGAACGCCTGCGTGACAGGCTCTGGCCATCGCGTGGTCTGGATCGGCTGCAGCGAAAGCTCGAGCAGCGTGGCGCGGTGTGGTGCGTCCGACGCACGGACGAGCTGTGCCAAGCGCTCCACGTCGGGTCGTTCGACCGGACCCGAGATCGTCACGACCAGGCCGAGCGTATCGAGCCTGACCATGAACGGGACGTCCTCGGCGGCCTCGGTGATGCAGGCCAGCACGCGCTCGACACTGTCTGATGCATCGGGCTGCGTCGACGAGTCGGCGATCGTCTGGAAGACCCTCTGGCGACGGGCAGCGAGCACGCGGCCGGTGGTCTCGGTGCAGATCACCAGGACGCCGCCGATGCGTCGATCATCGTCGATGATCGGCGAGTAGCCATAGGTCCAGTAGACCTCCTCGATCCGATCGTTGCGCAGGATCGGCACGAGCGCGTCTTCATGCCAGGTCGGCGTGCCGCGCGACATCACGCCCTCGATCTGGGGGCCGATGATCGGCCAGATCTCGCCCCAGCAGTCGCGCCCTGCTTGCCCCATCGCGGCAGGGTGCTTGCCGATGCCGAAGCTGGGCAGGTAGGCGTCGTTGTAGAACTGGACGAGATCCGGACCCCACCACAGAAACATCGGGTGGCGCGAGTGGAGCAACGTCTCGACGGTGACGAGCAAGCTGCGCGGCCATCCTGCGACCGGTCCGAGCCCGGTGCTCGCCCAGTCGATCGAGCGAATCAGGGCGCCGGTGACGCCGCCGCCCTCGAGATGCTCGAAGGTGGCGGAGGGCTCGTGCGGTTCGGTCATGGGGCCGGACTCTAGCGCTGGGGTCGCGCTTGGCCCCAGCCGAAATGCGGCGAACTGTCCGTCGAGCGGAGCCCGATCGGGACGAGCCAGCGCCGCCGCCAGGCACGCGTCGTCGAGCGGGACGCGCCAACGCCCGCGCTGAGCTCGGGGACAGTCCTGGCGGCGTCCGTTCTGGACATGCGAGGCGCTGCGCGCTGGCGCACAACGGGTAGAAGATCAGCGCACCTGGCGTTGGCGTGCGAGATCGTCCTCGCGCCGTGCGCGCCGGGCGCATGTCCGGCGCCAGGGTCGTCGGACCTGTGCTGTGGCCGAGGCCACGCATGGCCGGCGGCGTGACGCGCGGCACGCGGGCCGAGGCGGCGGGGCGCGTCGTCGGCGTTCACCGCATCGCTCACGGCCACGGATCAAAACACCATTCACGCGTGAATGGATGCCGGCGAGCCGGGGACTACGGGCGAACCTCAACAACGGAGTGCGTATGAAGCTCGGGAAGCTCACGAAGGTCGCAGCGTTCGCGCTGGTATGGCAGGTCGCCGGCTGCGCGATGGACAACGCGCCCGACGTCACCACGGAGTCGTCGAGCGACGGTCTCGTGGCGGCGGCGAGCGCTCGGACGGCATCGCCAACCGGTGCGCTGCGCACGGCGTTGCAAGGCGGCCTCGACAAGCTGCACGCCGACGGCGTGGTCGGCGACGTCGGCAGGGTGATCGACGGCTGCGCCAGCATCGCGGCGAGTAGCGGCGTGGCGCGGCTGGGTGGCAAGCAGCCGGTCGCGCTGAATAGCCAGTTCCGCATGGGGAGCAATACCAAGACGTTTGTCGCGGTGGTGATGCTGCAGCTGGTCGACGAGGGCAGGGTTCGGCTCGACGATCCGATCGACCGCTGGCTCCCGGGTGTGGTGGCCGGGAACGGCAACGATGGAACCAAGATCACGATTCGCAATCTCCTGCAGCACACCAGCGGGCTCTATAACTACACCGGCGATCTGTTCGCGGTGTTCGGAATCGAAGACTATTACGCGACGCGGTTCCATCACTACGAGCCCGAGCAGCTGGTCGCGATCGCGGTGTCGCACCCGCCGAACTTCGCGCCGGGCACCGCGTGGAGCTACTCGAACACCAACTACATCGTCGCCGGCATGATCATCAAGAAGGTCACGCGCCACGACTGGAGCAGCGAGGTCCGCGCGCGCATCCTGGCGCCGCTGCACCTCGACCACACGTTCGATCCCGGGGACGCGCCGGATCTGCCCGCGCCGCATGCGGAGGGCTACAGCGCGCTCGAGGCCGGCAAGCCGCTGGTCGATGTCACGCTGTCCAACCTCACCGCGGCGGGCGCCGCCGGCAGCCTGATCACCACGACCGAGGATCTGACGCGGTTCTGGCGCGCGCTCCAGGCCGGCGAGCTGCTCTCGCCGGCGCGCATGGCCGACATGCACACCACGGTGCCGGCGACCGAGCTCGAGGGCGTGATCCCGGGCGCGCGCGACGGACTCGGCATCTTCTGGACGCCGACGCGGTGTGGCGGCTACTGGACTCACCTCGGCGACACGTTCGGATTCTCGACCCGCAGCGGCGTCAGTGAAGATGGTAGCCGCGCCGTGGTGGTGTCGCAGAGCACCACGATCGACAACGGAGAGGACTTCGCGGTCGCGAAGCAGCTGCTCGATGACGATCTGGCGACGATCGAGAACGTCATGTGCGCCGGACAGTGAGGCTGCGCGGCGCACGACGCCGCGAGCGCGCGGTCACTGCGCGGCGAACTGCCAGGTCCCCGGTGCCACGCTGAAGTTGATGTAGCGGCCGTCGGCGGTGGTCCCGGTGACCCCGGTGACGCCGGGGACGAATGCGCCCTGGCTCCACACGACCCGGCCGTTGGCGGTGACCGAGGTCCAGCTCTGCGTCCTGGGGATGCCCACCGTGGCCTGCGTACCTGCGGGCGAGATCAGGGCCAGGGTGTAGCTGGTGGTGGAGAGCGTGTGGCTGGCGTGGATCGTGCCGCGGACCGAGGGGACGACGGCCGACGCCGAGGTCAGCGGGCCCATCTGCGGCGTGACCTGATAGGTCGACCAGCCGGGGGCGGTGGGCCTGACGCCGGCCACGAACGCGCCCAGCAGGTAGGTCGCGCTCGCCGCCCACGCGTGGTTGTTGCTGTCGATCGACCCGCCGCTGCGCTCCCACATCGTCTGCGACCACGAGTCGATGTCCGATTGATAGAAGGTCAGCATGCGATTGATCGCCTCGCGGTCGTTGCCCATCTGGAACATCGCTTCTTCGATGTAGCGCTCCTGGTACGGGCTGGCGTTGAGCTTGGTGTTCAGCACGTTGAGGACGCCGGGCAGCCTGGACGAGTCCGCGGCGCCGGCGAGCACGGCCCAGGCGTTGGAGCGGTCGTCGATCGTCGACGACTGCGTGCCGTTGAGCAGGCCGAACACGTAGGCGTTGGCGGCCGGCTTCCAGAAGTACTGGTTGAAGTGGCTCTTCGCCGTGGTCTCGAGGCCCTGGTAGAAGTTGACGTCGGCGGTGTTGCCGACCGCCTGGGCCAGCTGCTTGCCGGTCTCCATGAGCGTGATGAACAGGCCGTTGGCGACGGTGTTGGCGCTGCCGGTCTGGATGTCGAGGTTGCTGCCCCAGTCGATCCAGTTCCACGGCCCGTTCTGCAGGATCGGCATGCCGTCGCCGTTGAGGGTCGAGGCGACGTAGCGCTTCAGGTAGGTCGAGACCTTCGGGTAGAGCTCGGCGATCAGCGCGCTGTCGCCGGTGTAGAGGTAGTAGACGCCCAGGGAATTGATCGCGGCCATGTTCTGGTCGGGCAGGTGGAACGTGACACCTGGCGCCGTGGTGTACAGCGACCCGTCGGGCTTCTGCGTGTTGAGCAGCTCGCGGAACCCCTTCTTGGCGAGCAGCGACGCGTTGTCGTCGTAGAGGTAGAACGAATACAGGATCTGCTCCGAGACGTCACCCCACCACTGGCCGCGCTCGCGGTCCGGGCAGTCATAGAACTGGTCGCGCATGCACACGTAGGACGTGTTGCGGCTCTTGGTCCACAGCGTGTTCAGCCGGGCGTTGCTGCTGGTGAACGAGCCGACGAACTCGGTGTTGTAGGTCAGCGGGCGGTACTTGAGATCGAGGATCTGGACCGGACCGGTGACGTTGCTGAACGCGTATTCGATGCTGTGCCGGGTCCAGGGCTGGCCGCTGGTGTTCTGCCACTGATAGGTGGTGTATTCCTGCACACCGGCCTTGGTGATGAACTGCTCCTGGTACCACTGATTCATCCGGATCGTGATCGTGACGCCGGCCGGGGCGTTGACCTTGAGATAGGCGTTGGCCTGGATGTTGTTTCCGACGTCGCCGGTGAACGCGGTGGCGGCGGTCACCGAGGTCGGCAGGCTGGCCTGGTTGGTGTACGCGGTCAGGCCGCCGTTCTTCAGCATCGGGATGGTCCGGTCGACGAGCGTGTTCCACGGCGCCGACGGCGGCTTGCCGCGCTGGGTCGCGAACGGCCAGCTGGTGTCCTCGAAGGCTAGCGCGGTCCAGTCGCCCGGGTCGTTGCGGGCGTCGTAGCTGACCGGGTATTGCGGCCACTTGTAGTCCTGCGCGAGCTGGTGTTGCACCGTGCGGGCGAACGCCGGGTGGGGCGAGACGCGCCAGGTGCTATCCGAGGTGATCGTGGCCGGAGTGGCGCCGGAGACCGCCGCCTCGAACAGGAAACCGCCGTCGCTGGCCATCAGCTGTGAGTAGCCGGGGATGCCGCCCTTGTACCAGACCAGCACCGCGATGATGTTGTCGCCCGCGGTCAGGAACGGCGTGATGTCGAGCGTATCGAAGTAGGTATTCTTGAGGTCGGGCCGGATGTCGAGCCCACCCTCGGGCACGACGAGCTGACCATTGATGTACAGCCAGTACTTGTTCTCTGCGGCGATGCGGAGCGCCGCGCGGCTCGGCCGCTGCGACAGCGTGACTTTCTTGCGCAGCCGGACCCAGCTGTTGTCCGGGCGGTCCTGGGGCTGCCAGATCCATTGTGCGGTCCAGTCGCTGGCGGTGGCGACGGCCGGCCGGTAGAACCCGGCCTTGGCGGTGTTGGGGATCGGATCGCCGAACGCGTTGTCGAACACGACGGTTCCCGAGACGCCGTACTTGAAGTTGAAGCTGCCGTTCGCGCCGTAGGCGACGTCGACCGGGCCGGCGAACGAGCAGGTGCCGCGCTCGTCGGCGCACCAGGTGAAGCCATCCGGCCCGGTCCGGGTCCCGGAGAGCTTGTAGTAGGCAGACTTCGCCGTATTGAGGATCGGGTCGCCGAACGTCGCGTTGTTGGCGGTGACGGTACCCGTGAGGCCGAGCTTGATGTTGAATGCGCCGTTCGCGCCGTAGGCGACGTCCGACGCCGCGCTGAGCGTGCAGGTGCCGCCCTCGTCGGCGCACCAGGTGTAGCCGACCGGGCCGCCCGCGTTCCGCATGTATCCGGCCTTGACGGAGCCGGCGATCGGATCGCCGAACCCGGCGTTGGTGATCGCGACCGCGCCGGTCACGCCGCATTTGTAGTTGAACAGGCCGTGCGCGCCGTAGGCCACGTCGACCGTGCGTGCCGAGGTGCACGTGCCGCCTTCGTCGGCGCACTTGGTGTAGCCAGGCGGGCCGCCCGAGGGTCGGTAGTAGCCGCCCTTGACCACGCCGAAGCTCGGGTCTGCGCCGAACGCGGCGGCGGTGAGCGCGATCGTGCCGGTGAAGTTATCCTTGTATACAAAGCCACCGTTGGCGCCGAACGCGACATCGGTGGGCTGGGTGAACGTACAGCTGCCGCCTTCGTCGCCACAGTGGGTGTATCCAGCGGGGCCCGGGCCGCCGACGCCGGGCATCGCGACCAGGTTGATGCAGTCTCCGGTGGCCGCGGCCGCGACGGCGCTCGGCTCGGCGCTCGCCGGGAGGGTTTCGCCGGCGGTCGGCTGCGGCGGGGGTGTGAGCCCGCTGCACGCCGCCAACCCGTGCGCGGCGATCGCGGCGAGGACTGCTGTGTTGCGTCGCAACAGGATCGAACGAGGGATCATGGAATCCTCCTGAGGAACGATGGACGCGGGATCGATGAGCGACCCGCGCAGCGCCAACAGTGCGACAATGACGCGCTCGCGCTCCAAGACCTTTTGGCCATCCAGTCAAGATCCCGTGGCCAAATTGACGTGCCCCTGACAGGGCGGTCGGATTCCCGGCGGCGCGGCCCGATCATCGTGGGCTCGATCTGTCATCTGCATGGCTAATTCATGAGCCGTAGCTCTTGTCCCTTCGCGCCCTGGGCTCATTGCGATTCTGCGCGCGGCGCATGCGTGAGTCGAATATCGCAATGACGCTAGATGTCATTACGAGAACGCGGCGTGTCGAAGGTTGTGAATCCGGCACTGGCTTGACGCCTTTCGCCCCAGCTGGAAGATTGGCCGTCGTACGAAGTCGTAACCAAGGACGGCACACCATGTCTTGCTCGCGTCTCGCGTTCGCCGGTGCTGTGTTCACCATCGCCTGCTCGTCCAACGAACCCGCCACGGTGCCCGACGGCGGGGTCGCGCCGTCGCCCGACGCCGCGGCCGATGCCGGACCCAGCATCGACGCCGCGCCGGAGCCGGTCCCGTTCGGCAGCGGCGGCGCGTGGTCGTTCGACGAAGCCAAGGGCGCGCTCGCCAGCGGCGATGCGCTGCACGGCGCGCCGGCGTGGACGGTCGGCAAGATCGACACCGCGCTCCACCTCGACGGCGCCGCGGACTTCATCGCGACCGCGCAGCCCGCGCTCGACGGCAGCAAGAGCTTCTCGGTCGCGGCCTGGGTCCAGCTCGACCGGGTCAACGCGCCGGCGACGATCCTGGCGCTCAACGGCACCCGCGTGAGCGGCTTCGCGCTCGGCTACATCCCGGCCGCGCAGGACCAGCCGGCCGGGTTCACCGCGAGCTTCGCGGCCCGCGACGCCGACGACGCGGCGGTCACCCGCGTGGTCGCGCCGTACGCACCGATCGCGGACGTCTGGTACCACGTCGCGGCCACGTACGACGCCACCACCAAGGAAGCGATCCTCTATGTCGACGGGCGCAAGGTCGCCTCGGCGAGCGTCGCGGCGACCTTCGCGGCGCCCGGCGCGACCACGATCGGTCGCGGCGAGGTCGCGGCCGCGCCGGCCGCGTTCTGGCCGGGCACGCTCGACGAGATCCAGCTGGTCGGCACCGTGTGGTCGGCGAGCGACATCGCCGGCGTGCGCGCCAAGGCGAGCTCGATCACGCCGGTGCGCGCGCCGGCCGTGCCGCTGGTCGTGAACAATCCGTATGTCAACGTGTGGATGACGAGCGATGCCGCGCCGGGCCACTGGCCGACGTTCTGGACCGGCGCGGTCAAGGCGATCACCGGCTTCGTGCGCGTCGATGGCGCACCGTATGTGTTCATGGGCGCGCCGGGCGGCGGGATGCCGCTCGCCCGGCAGCTCCAGCTCGAGCTCACCGCCACGCAGTCGCGCTTCGTGTTCGCCGCGGGCGGCGTGAACCTGTACGTCGACTTCATCGCGCCGGTCGACGGCGATGATCTGAAGAAGCTGTCGGTCCCGTTCGGCTACATCCAGGTCCAGGCGGTGTCGACCGACGGCGCGGCGCACGCCACCAGCGTCTACCTCGACATCTCGGGCGAGTGGGCGCACGGCGACACCAACACCCCGGTGGCGTGGAGTCGCGAAGACCTCACCACCCCGCAGGCGACGACCGCGTTCGCGGTGCATCCGGTGAACCCGGGCACGCCGCGCGAGGTCAACGAGTTCGCCGCGTGGGGAACCGCGGTGTTCGCGGCCGCGTCGTCGGACATGCTGACCCAGGCCGGCAGCGACGCGACCGTGCGCGGCGCGTTCCTCGCCAGCCGCCCGCTCGACGGCACGGTCGACACCGTGCAGCCGCGCGCGATCAGCGATCGCTGGCCGGTGTTCGCCTATCAGGTCGACCTCGGGATGCTCGCCGGCGTGCCGAGCGCGCCGCGCGTGTTCGCGATCGGCAACGTGCGCCAGCCTGCGGTGCGCTATCTCGAGGCGGATGTCCAGCCGCTGTGGCAGGCGTTCTGGCCGTCCTGGCAGGCGATGGTCGGCGACGCGCTCGCGGACGCGGCGAGCGGCAACATGGTCGCGCGCGCG
>Ga0302323_100004636_pt1 | contig 11206 bp, 10 predicted proteins | sample Fen_T0_3_FD_201950 | JGI IMG/M metagenome (GOLD analysis project Ga0302323, IMG submission 201950) | Peat permafrost microbial communities from Stordalen Mire near Abisko, Sweden - Fen_T0_3 | ecosystem: Environmental > Terrestrial > Soil > Wetlands > Permafrost | place: Sweden: Abisko... | reverse complement strand
CGCTTCTCGTGTCGCGGGCCGCGAGCCGCGCACGCCCACCCTTTTCGCTGGTCGCTACCGCTCACGCTACCGCTCACGCTACCGCTCACGCTACCGCTCACGCTACCGCTCACGCTACCGCTCACGGTGTCCGATGGCGATGCGACGACCGCAAATCCCTTGCTACTCGGCGGCGCCCGCCATACCCGCGCGGTTGGCGCCGGCACGAGCTACTTCTGCGCCTGGGTCTCGTATTTGGACGGGCACTTGGTTTCGATGCGGTCGGACTGGAGCTGGCCGCTCTTGCCCAGAACGCCGGCGGCTATCACTTCCGCACCGGGCTTGAACAGGTCGGGTGGAATGCCGTGGAAGTCCACCACCATGGTGGCGTGGTCGCGCGGCGCTTTGCTTTCCATGGTGAAGTGGTAGTCCAGTGTTCCGGCTTGATGAACCAGGGAACCGTCGACCACATTGCCGTGAACGCGCAGTCGCTTGCCGGTGAGATGGCTTTGGCTCGCGAGGGCCTCGTCTACGTGCTTGTAGTATTCGGCTCCTTCGCCCAGGGAAGCCCACAAAAGGCCGGTCAGGGCACACGCCGATACCACTACCGTGAGCAGGATCTTCCATGCTGTACGCCGGCTCACCCCGGCAGAAGCTGGCTTCGTTGCAACCGTGCCCATCAGGAAACAATAGCCGTTGCCGGCGGCGGTGCAAGTCGGCTTTAGCGCGCGCGTGGCTTGCGCTTGTCGTCGGTGATACAGGCCAGGTGGTGAAAGTACCGGTAGAACAAGGCAATGCCACGTTGGGCTTGGGTCCAGGCAAAGCTTTCGTTGATGGCGTGGTATCCGTCTTCGGGAAGCGACAGGCCAAGCAGAACGACCTCTTTGCGCAGCAACTTGGCCATGGTGACGACGGCGCCAATCGAGCCGCCTTCCCGGGTCAGCGCGGGCTTCTTGCCGAAGGTTTCTTCGGTCGCGCGAATGGCAGCTTGCAAAAAGGGACCGTTGGTGTCGGCCAGGTAGGGTTCGAGGGCGGCTTCGAAGACGACCTTGGCGTCGGGGCACTTGTCGGCGATGAAGGCCTTGATCAGGCGGAAGACGTCGTTCGGGCGCTGATCGGGGACCAAGCGGCATGACAGCTTGGCCTCGGCGGTGTGGGGGACGATGGTCTTGACGCCGGGACCGCTGTAGCCGCCGACGATACCGTGCACCTCGAAGGTAGGTTGGGTCATGACGGCCTCGCCCAAGCGTACGTCGTCGGTAAAGCGCAGACTGCGCAAACCGTGGGCCTTCTTGAACTTGGCCTGGGCAAAGCCCGAGCGCGAAAGCTCGCGCCGCTCGCTGGCGCTAGGCTTGCGAACGTCATCGTAGAAGTGGGGAATGCGTACGCGACCGGTGGTGGCGTCGTAGCACTGGGCAATCAGGGCGCACAGCTCGCCGATGGGATTGCGGGCAGCGCCGCCGGTGGTTCCCGAGTGTACGGCCTTGTCACCGGTTTGCAGACGCACGAGGAATCCCAGCAACCCGCGCAGGCCGTAAGGAATGGCTGGCTGGCTGGCCGACGGCCAAATGGTGTCGGAAACCATGATGGAATCAGTGGTGAGGCCGGATATTTCGCTGGCTTTGCCACGACCGTTGCCACGATCTTTGTCGCTTTGGCCCGCCTCTCCTTTGGCTAAGGCCGCCAGGGCCGCGGAAAAACTGGGGCTGCCTACTTCTTCTTCGCTTTCCCACAGAAACTGGAAATTGAGCCGCACCGAAGCTGCCAGCGCCAGCCGGACGGCCAGCAGCGCGGCCAGGGCCGGGCCCTTGTCGTCGGTAGCGCCGCGACCGTGGTACCGATCGCCGATGGCTTGAAGCTCGAAAGGAGACGTCCGCCAACCTTCGGCATCTGCCGGTTGCACGTCCAGATGGTTGTAGATGGTGACGGTCGGGTAGCTTGGATCGCGAATCACCCGCCCCAGCACCAAGGGGAGCCCGGCGGTCTCGATGACGTCGGCTTGGGCGCCGATTTCCCGCAAATACGTGCACGCCAGCTCGGCACAACGGCGCACATCCTGATGGCGCTCGGGCTCCATGCTGACCGACGGGATACCGACCAAAGCACCCAGCTTGGCTGCGAATTCTTCGCGCAACCCTGCGATGGTGCGGCGAAGGTCGGGGGTCGTCGAGCTCTTGTCGGAACTCTTGTCGGAAGTCTTGGCTGCGGTTGGTTTTGCCACGACCTATGCTAGCACGCGTTAGTGATGATGGAAGGCCAGCATCCACGAACCGGCCAGGATGGCGATGGTCAAAAGCATGGCCACGGCCTGTCCCACCATGCGCACGGGACGTTTGGCGAATCTCTCCAGCGCCAGGCCGAACAGCATGCCGAAGCCGAGTCCGGTGGCGTGGGCCACCACATCGGAACGTTCGCCCATGCCCAGCATCGCCAACAGGCCGAGCGCCGCTGCCACACCCAGCAGCGCCCGTCGCATGCGTCCCACTGTGTCCACGCGAAAGCGACGCATGAACTGCAATCCGCCCAGCACGCCCAGCGCTCCGAAGGTCGAGGTGGAGGCGCCGACGACGTTGTGGGAGCTGCGGTAGATGTACGCCGTCAGAAGGTTGCCCGCCACGCCGGCCAAGAGGGTGGCCAGCAGAGCCAGCCCTCCACCCAGCCAGCGCCCGAGAGCCGTGACGAAGACGATGCTGGCCACGGCGTTGCCGGCCACGTGCATGGCATCGGCGTGCAGGGTCAGGGCGGTGACGGCGCGCCAGATTTCGTAGTTGCGCACGATGGCGTCGGCGACGGCGCTGCCCTGGCGGAACCATCCCTGCAGGTCGGGTCCGCTGCGCTGGTCAGTGACAACGAAGAACGCGATGAGGGTGACGGCCATGCCCAGGCCGACGAACGAGGGTCCGTGATCGGGCGCGGCGGCTTCGCGTGGCGGTTCTTCGGCGGCTTCCTTGTCGTGCGCATCCAGGACGCGGATCGCGGTTGCGACCATCTGCGGAGGGACCAGCACGGCGAACCCGGCCTCGGTGGGCGCCATGCGGTGGGGGATGGCCATGGCTTCCAAGACCAAGGTCCAGCCTTCTGCCTGACCCTGATCCAGGGAGGCGCGCACGACCGCTTCACTAGGAACTTCGGCTGCCACGACCCCCTAGGATAGCAGCCCGGTCGCAATGCCGCGGGTTTTAACAGGTAGCCGTCTGGGCGGCTTTGCGGGTCAGCCTATCCACAGCGCCACAGCGGCAGGACCTTTTCGGCGGCCGCCAAATCCTGCTGGGTATCGATTTCGCGCCAGTCGCCGTCAATGAAGACCGGGGCCAGGCGCTGGCCCGTCTTGGCCATGGCGTTGAGCGCGTCGGTCAGATAGGCCTGCCGCAAAGCCTTCGCGCGTCCGAAGGGGGCATCGGGTCCGCCCTCGGTCAGCGCGCGCTGCCAGGTGGCGGCCAGGGCTGCGGCGCCGGTGGCGGAAAAATGCGCCAGCCCGATGAATTCACCCACTGCCTGGCTTGCGGGAACAGCGCCCTTTCCCACTTGTAAGACAGCGCCGCTGGCGGAATCGACCGAGGTCAGCTCGGCTTCGGAGATCGGGTGCAGATCGCGCCCCTGGTAGGCGTCAGCCCAGCGTCGATCGACCACCAGGGATGCCGCCGCCGGCAAGCGGACAGCGGCGGCCAACTTGGCTACGGCGCTGGGCGAGTACACGATGTCGCAGTAGGAAAAGTAAAATCCGTCGGCAAACTCGGCGCTGGCGTACATCAGAGACGCGAGAATGTTGTTCCGTTCCCATTCAGGGTTGTCGACGAAGCGCACGGGAATGCCGCCGCTGTCGATGCGGTCCCCCCGATAGCCGCGTACCATGACGATATCGTCGACCCCGGCAGCGGCCAGGGCGCGCAGCTGCCAGTGCAAGATCGGGCGTCCGCCGACTTGGACCATGCACTTCGGGATCTCGTCGGTGTTCGAACCCAGGCGACGGCCGCGTCCCGCGGCCACGATGATTGCTTTGTTACCCATGACTGATTGATCCGCGACCGAGCTTCAACGCCACACCCAGCAGCGCGCGTGCGGCGTAGGCGGCGTTGATGGCAATGTAGACGTGGAGGAACACGTCCAGCTGGTCGGCAATGGCGATGAAGACAAGGTAGCTGGGATAGTGGATGAGAAAGCGGCCGAGATCCTCGACCAGGCCGACGACGAAGTTGCGTTTGGCAGGCGGAACCTGGCTGGCAAAGCCTTCGCCGTAGTCGCCCGCCGAGCGCGGACGGGCGGCACCCGTAGCGGTCAGGTATTCCGGCCGGCGGATGAAGGTCGTCATGCTGATGGCAATCGCGACAGCCGCCAGCCCCAGCAAAGACTCGACCAACCAAAATTCGTGTGCCTCTGCCAGCCACAGGCGTATGCCTACCGCAGCCACCAACAGGAAGGCCTTGATTTCGTCCATGAGGAAATCGAGGTGGGCACCCACGGCGGAAGACTGATGTTTCAGGCGGGCCAGCTGGCCATCGGTGCAATCGAGCACGTAAGAAAATTCGAGCACCACCACCGCGATGAGCAGGCCAGCGTGGCCGCGCTGAAGCGCGAGCACGAACATGGCGGCCACGAAAGTGGCAAGCGAGGCAAAGGTCACCTGGTTTGGGGTGATCCGGCTCTTGGCCAAGGGAACCAGCAACACCGCCGCCAGCGGTCGCGCGACGAACCGATTCCACAGGATGTCCTGGGGTTTTTTCGTCGCGCGATAGGTTTCCGCGATTTGCGAGAAGATGCTCACGGCGGGGCCTAGTGTAGGCCGGCCGGCGGGGCATTCGCCAATTTCCTTTAGCGGTGGCCGAACGGCAGGTACCAATAGGCCCAGTAGGCCAGCACGATGCCGGCTCCGATGGCCAGACCGACGAAAACGTAGATGCGCACGGAATGGTCGCTGAGTGCCTTGCGTGCCACGCGGAGCCGCCGCGGGGTGGGCACGGGCACGGGAGCGTCTCCCCGAACGGTAGCCGAGCCGTCTTCAGCCGTGGCAGGCTGATCCGCAATTTCGATGGGCGACGAGAGCGGCGGGTGCTGGGCTGCGTGTTTGGGCTTGGCCTCTATGGTTCCCGAGGCGGGCTTGAGATCGTTCGATGCGATGGAGCCAGACTTGGACGGCCGGGCAAACGTCGGTGCAGCGGTTGGCTGGGCCACAGGCGGGGAAAGTTGGAATGGTGGCGGCGTGACCGGCAGGACCGAAGGGGCAACCGGTGCTGAGGGTGCAACGGAGGCCGAAGGTGCAACGGAGGCCGAATGTGCGACGGAGGCCGAACCGGGAAGCGTGATCGGCTGGGGAAGGGTCGGTGGTGAAGGCCTGATCTGGCCTGGAACGGTGACAGGTCGCTGGACCGTGGGGCCCGGGACATGGGATCCAACGGAGGCTGGCGCGTGCGGCGCGGGCTCAGACAGTCCCGGCATGGCGCCAGGCGCTGGCGGCGTTCCTCGCCTCGTCAGTTCGGGCTGAAGAGCTTCTTTGGGTGCGCCAGCTGTCGGTGTGGGCGTTTCGGCGGCCGGGGCGGCGGATGCCCGAGCTGGCATGGGCGGATGCGGATGTGGCGCAGGTTGCGTCGACACGGGACGTGGGGCGAACGCCGGCTTGGCAGGAACGGCTGGGGGGGTCGTCGTCGGGCGCTGTAGCGTGGACACCAGGGGCATTCCCGGGGCGCCCCGTGCGGGAGCAACCGGCAAAGCTTTGGGCGCCGGGGCCGGTGCAGGCGACGTTGGGGCGGCTGGCGTCGAAGGCACGGCAGGCGCGCTTGGCGTGGTGGCTGCGGCTGGTACGGCAGGCGGTGCGGAGGGCTTGGCCGACGGGGTTGTCGTCGGCATCATGGGAATCGTGGTGTGTCGTTTCCGCTCTTGTTTCGGTTCAGTCGAGACCACAGGGCGTCCGCCGGCAATCGGCTGCACATCGCGCTTACGCAAAGATGGCTGTTGCGGCAGGACCGGTGCAGGCAAGATGATCTCGTAGGATCCTTCGGACCAGGAAAGTACTTCGGGGAGGCGATCCGATGCGTCGTCGTCGCCCACCGCGGTACCGACGATTTCACCGCGCCGGTAGGTGATGACGGCACGTTCCTCCGCGCGCGAAACCTCTACGCGGCAGGTGAGGACGTAGTCCTCGCAATAGCGCATCAGTGCGGCCAAGGGCCGGTCTTTCAGACTGCCTTGGTGTGGGCCGGGCTCGCTGAGAGACCCCGTCTCCGGGTCGGGCAGCCTGCTTTCCACCACGTAGCGCGCGCCCTCGAGCCCCTGGAGCACGGCCATGGCGTCGTCTCGGCGCAGACTTCCCGCAAAGGCGTCCGCCACACCTCCGGCCAACAGGTGGACTTCGCCCACGTTGCTCTTGGCCGCACCAGCCGCGATCACTTCGATGCGGACCGGCTGGGCAGCGCCCTGAAGAAGGGAAACCAGCTCACTCAGTGAGCCCCCTTCCCATTCAGCGATTTGATCAGAGGATCCAGCCATGCCAGCGACTCGTTGCCCTTTCAGGCACTCGTATCTGTGGATCCATCGTCTGAAACGCCCCCATCTGAACCAATGTTGCCATCGAGACTATCTTTGCTGTCGCCTGCGGCGTCAGCCCCATTCATCGTATCGGCACTTGCGGTATCAACCTGTACGCCATCCGGGGCAGAATTCGTCGTGCCCCCTTCCGGTGGGACGAAGCCCAGACCGGCGTCGGTTCCATAGTTGATGTCGCGTGGTTGGCTCGACGAACATCCCAACAACGGCAGCGCTGCCAAGGCAAAGACAACGGCAACCCGTGTGGTTAACTTCGGTCGAAGCAACATTGGTCTCGACGGTACCAAGGCGTCACCCGCGCCGCAAGTAACCTGCCCGGAAAAGGTCAGGGCAAAATGGTCGCTTGTTTCACGTAGTCAAGGTGCGGGAAATCGCGCACAAGGTAGGCAGTTCCCTCTTTCTGGATGCGGTTCTGGTCGGGGCCGCGACCCTGCGGCGCGCCTTCACCATAGTCGCCGTAGAGGGCGTCGACGATTTCCATGCCGCTCACTACCTGACCAAACGGCGCGAAGCCCATGGTGTCCAGGCGGCTGTTCGCGTCGGCATAGTTGATGAAGAACTGCGTGGTGCGCGTGCCGGGACCTGCGGTGGCGAAGGTAACGAAGCTGCGCAGGTTGGACTTCGTGACCGGATCGTCTGCGATCTGGGCCTCGCGCCAAACGGCATTGAGATCGGGATTGCCGTGGATACCTATCTGGACCATGAAACCGCGCACCACGCGGAAGAAGCGTGTGTCGTTGTAGTAGCCGTTCTTGACCAGGTTGAAGAAGCGATCGGCGCCCAGGGGAGCCCAATCGCGATGAACGTCGATGACGAAGTCGCCCTTGGAGGTCGAGAACTTGGCCCGGTACGAATCGGGCGCTCGCTCGTTCAGCGTTTGTGGCTTGTCGAGGGCGGGCTTGACCGCGGCTTGCTGCACGGGCGCTGGCATTGCCAGCGGCGGATTTTCGCTGGACTTCTTGCAAGCGCAGGCGAGCACCATGGAGAACGCTATCGGAACCAAGCACAGGGTATGTCGACGCATGCGACAAGCATATAGCGAACCGCCCTGCCCAGGTCCAGTTCGTGTCGCTGCGGGGAAGCAGAGTCAGGTACTCTTGCCAGTCGATGCATGTCCCTGGCGACGACGATTGGAAGCGGCACGTGATCGAGCGCGCCAAGGAGCTCGACCACGAGCACCGTCGTCGACCGAGGACGGCGGGACACAATGGCTTGGCTTGCATCTTGTCTTTGCGGTTGTTGCGTCTGGCGCTACGGCGGCTTTTCACGCACGCCAGGGCGCGCCCTGCCAGTGAAGTGGCGAATCCCGCACCCGGCAACATCGCCGTGACCTTTGTCGGGCACGCTTCGGTCATGCTCACGACCCACTGGGCGCGCGTGCTGGTCGACCCATTCTTGGGCAACTTTCTTCTCGCCGTTCGTCGCGAAGAGGCGGCCTGCCTGGCGCGCTCGGATGCACAAGACACCAGCTTGGTCCTGATTTCTCACGCCCATCCCGACCGTCTTCACCTGCCCAGCTTGCGCCAGCTGCCCCGCAGCGCAGTGATCGCAGTGCCACCGCGCTGTTCCGCCGTGGTACGGCGTCTGGGTTTCGCACGCGTGGTCGAGCTTGCGCCAGGGCAGGCCTTCGAGCACCGAGACACCGAGATCACGGCCGTGGCTGCGCGACACGACGGCCGACGTGGTCTGTTCGACCGGACCTGGCGCTGTGCCGGCGGCTATCTGGTGAAGTCGGCTGGCACATCGGTGTATTACGCTGGCGATTCGGCGTATTTTTCCGGATTCGAAGAGATTGGTCGGCGCTTGCATCCAGATGTGGCGCTATTGCCCATCGCCGGCTATCAGCCGCCCAGCCAGCGCGAGAACCACATGTCGCCTCTGGACGCCGTGCAGGCCTTTATCGATTTGGGTGCGAAACTGCTGGTTCCAGTGGGCTATGGGTCATTCCCCGTGGGCTACGAACCCGACGACGAACCGCTGGCGTGGCTGACTCAGCTTTGTGCCGAAAGGGGTCTGACGGGCCGTCTGGTAGTGCTCCGTCCAGGCGAGACATGCCAGGTCCATGGCGGGCCCCATTCCAGCGCCTGAAGGACAGGATCGCCGGTCATCGTTCCTTTTGCCCAGGCACACTGCTAGAGTGCCGGCCCCATAGAGGACAGCCCGAAGAGCACGCATGAGTCTTATCGAGAGAGCGCGGCGGATAGAGCCAGTTTGGTGGATCGCCTTCTTTGCGGTCGCCCTTGTTTTGCCTAGGCTTGGATCGTTCGGTTTCTGGGATCCCTGGGAGCTGAAGATTGCCGAGCACGTGCGCGACATGGTCGGTGCCGAATCCATGTTCGACGTAACCGTGGGCAAACGCTTCACGGCACAACCGCCGCTGGACCTGATCTTGAGCACCATCGGCATGAAGGTCTTCTCGGTCGGCGAGTTTGGCGGTCGCATCGGCAACGGGCTGTGCGCCATTCTTGCCATCCTGGCCGTCTACTGGGCGGGGCTCGGTCTTTTCCGTCGACGTGCAGCTGTCCTTTCGGCGCTAGCGCTAGGCTCGTTTCCGATTTTCCTGCTTGAATCGCGGCAGCTGATTTCGGACATGCCGTTGATCGCGGGGTTGGCTTTGACTTTGGGCGGGTTGGGCCGCTACACCTGGCCTGGCGATGGTGTGCGCCGCCCACGCGATTTGGTGGTGGCGGCCGTGGGTCTCGCCATGGGCCTTTTCTCGGGCGGTGCTCTCTTGGGTGTCGCTTTGCCCTGCCTGGCGGTGGCCGGGACGTTGCTGGTGGGATTCGGCCTGCGGCCGGGCAGCCAAGCGAGCAGCCAGGAAGGGATATCCGGTGGGACATCCGGCGGGAGATCCGGTGGGATCTTGACCGCGCCCGGCATCGGCCGTGATGTACCAGCCGATATGAGCTTCGGGCGCGGGCTGTTCGTGCAGGGGGCGCGTGGACGAGCCGTGCTGGTAGCTGTGGTGGCGCTGGGCTTGCTCGTCTTCGTTCTCACCCTGACGACGGCCAACATAGCAGGCAAATTTTCGTTGCTCTTGGGTGGTGTTCCGCGCTCCGGTACGCCGTCGACGACGTTCGAATTTTTCGTCAGGCAACTGGGTTTTGGCCTGTTTCCGTGGAGCGCCCTGGCCGTGTTTGCCCTTGGCCGGCCGCTGATTCGACTGGGTGGCGGCGACGAGCAGGATGGCTCCCGTCTGGCTTTTGCCCAGCTTTATCTCTTGGTTTTTGCAGCCTTTGGGTTCGCACTCTCCAGCCTGTACGTCTTGATGGTTGGCGAGGCTCGCTTCATCGCGCTCGCCCCCATCGCCCTTGCCATTGGCGCGCTCCTGGACGAGGCCCTGGAAGGGGAGCGTGCCGAGCCAGTGCTTGGTCTGCTGGTGGCCACGGGTACGATGGTCGTAGCCCGCGATTTCGATATCACGCCGGAAGAGCTGGTGTCGGTTCACACGCTGGCCAAGGTAAACTGGCCAGCCACGCTTCACTTGGGTCCCCTTTTTCTGGCGGTCGGGCTCATTTTCGCCGGTGGCATCTATACCGGCTTGGCCACCCGTGGCCGCGCGCTGGGGCGCGTGGCGCTGCGCGACCTGGGTGCCGCCAGCGCTTGGCGCCGCCGCATCGAAAAGATAGTCGTCGAAGTTGGACGGTACGGCATTCAGGTAGCGGTCGTGACGGCCGTGCTGTTCTCGGCAGTGGTTGGCCTTTACCTCGTCCCTGCCCTTTCCAAGCACCTGTCCTTCAAGCCCCTGCTGGAGACCTACACGCGCTTCGCCCAGCACGGCGAGCGGATCGGCCGCTACAAGGTCGAAGCTCAGGGTGCCGGCTTCTACAGCCACAGCCAGATGGTCGACTTGCCCACGCTCGACCGCGTAGCCGATTTCTTGCGCTCGGGTGATCGTGTCTTCGTCTTGGTGCCTGCCGCCGACAACGGCGCGATGGATGCGTCGCTGAAAACGGCCAACGTCCCCTATTTCGTCGTCGACGCCTCGTCGTCGCGCTTCCTGTTGCTCTCCAATCGATTGGAAGGCGGGGAAAGGGACCAGAATCCTCTCAAGCCAGATGTCTGGATGGCCCCTCAGTTGCCACGACTGGTGACCGTCGAGTCGGGCGACCTCAATGCCCCAGCGACGGCGCCAGCGGCGCAAAAGACAGCATGGCCGGATCAGCCGGCGCCGTGGAAGTGGCGCATTCCGGCGCGGACCATGTTCGAGGATGCTATCGAGCTGGTGGGGGTGGACTTTCCGCCTACTATCCGCCGCCCGGGCAAGATTCCGCTGACCCTCTATTTCCGCGTGCACAAGAAGCCCAAGCCTGGTTTCCGGGTTTTCGTCCACTTCGACACGCCATCAGAACCCCGTCTGCTGGGCGACCACGCGCTGGTCAATGGCGCCTTCCCGACGGACCACTGGCTACCGGGCGAGTACATCCGTGACTATTTCGAGGTGGACGTTCCCCTGATGACCACCCCGGCCGGCAAGTACACCGTGTTGCTGGGTTTCTGGCCCGGTGGCGAAGGCAAGCGTTTCAAGATTACGGCTGGCAACAACGATGGCGCAGATCGGACGCAGGTTGGCTCTATCGAAATCAAGTAACATGCCTGCCAAGGATCGGCGCAAGCGCAAGTCATCGGTCTCGCAAGAGCGGCGAGGCGGGCGCGAGCGACGAGAACACACGCGCATCGCGATGTGCTT
>Ga0302323_100004635_pt1 | contig 11208 bp, 10 predicted proteins | sample Fen_T0_3_FD_201950 | JGI IMG/M metagenome (GOLD analysis project Ga0302323, IMG submission 201950) | Peat permafrost microbial communities from Stordalen Mire near Abisko, Sweden - Fen_T0_3 | ecosystem: Environmental > Terrestrial > Soil > Wetlands > Permafrost | place: Sweden: Abisko... | reverse complement strand
TGGCTCGACGAGCACCAGCCAGTTCCCGCAGACGTCGCGCATGATCGCCTCCACCCCGTACGGCCGGTCGGACGGCTCCTGCAGGAACTCCACGCCCTTGGCCTTCAACTCGTCCACGGTCTTGCGGCAGTCGTCGACGCACAGCCCGAGACCGCCCATCTGGCCCTTCTCGAGCTGGCGCCGGATCATCGCCGCCATCTCGTCGTCGAGCGGGGGCCCCGGCACCATGAGCGTCACCTCGAGCTCCGGCTGGCTCGGGTGGTTGACCGTCACCCAGCGGAAGTCCTCCCCCATGGTGACGTCGGTGTTCGCCACGAACCCGAGGACGTCGACGTAGAAGTCCCGCGCGACGTCCTGGTCGAGGCAGTAGACGGTGGTCAGCGACACATTCGTAATCATGGCGCTGACGCTAGCCGGGACCCGGCGCCACCGGCTTCTCCCGGATTGCTCGATGCGGCCGCCTCGCCGACCCTTCCGACGGCGCCCCCTCCGCCGGCTCCACCGACGGCGTGGGGCCCGTCGCGCGGGGGTCGAGGATGCCCCGCATGAAGAGGTAGCACCCGGGGACGTGGGCGACACCGCGCGCGGCCCAGTGGTCCCGGTAGGCGGTGGGGCTCTCGCCGACGAGCTCGGTGAAGCGGGTGGAGAAGGAGCCGAGGCTGGCGAACCCGACCGCCACGCAGATCTCGGTGACGGTCAGGTTGGCCCCACGCAGCAGGTCCTGGGCTCTCTCGATCCGGCGCCGGGTCAGGTAGCGCAGCGGCGTCAGCCCGTACGTCGCCTCGAACGAGCGGGCGAAGTGGTACTTCGAGACGCCCGCCACGCGGGCCAGTCGGTCGAGGTCGATCGGCTCGGTGTAGTGGCGGTCCATGTGGTCCCGGGCGCGGCGCAGGTGGGGCAGGAGCTCCAGCGGGACCGGACGGCGCGACACCACCCCCCCGAGGGTAGGCCGCCGCTCACGTCGACGGACCCTCGGCGCGGACGCCGCCGCCGCGCCGCTGCACGTGACCGGCCGGGATCCACACCTCGTGCGGCGCGCCCCAGGGCGTCGTCCAGGCGACCAGGACGTGCTCGCTCGTCCAGGCGACCGCCTGGGCGTCCTCCGGGGTGCACCGGCCGTCGTGCCAGGTGATCAGCGCGACGACGGGCACCGGTACCCCGGCCCGGACCACGGGGCCGCTCGGGATGATCTGGCGCAGGCGGGGCACGGTGGGGGACATGGGCGCTCCAGGGGTCGACGACACGCTCGGCTCGACCCGGGCAGCACCGTAGCAGATGACTCGAACATTTGTTCGAACGCCGTGCTCAGCAGGCTCGCCCGCTGGGCCGACCGGATGACGGGATGCGGTAGGGGAGGTCCGTCCCGGCGGCAGATGTGCCAGACTTGCTGGGATCGGCCCCCCGGTGCGCGGTTAAAGCCTGCTAGCACCGATGCCGAAGACGTCGTCAGGCCGAAGCATCGGCCGGCAACGTTGCGGACCAGGACGCCGTCCCGGTCCACGCTCTATCGCCAGCGAGGAGGAAAGCAGAGCCCTCGTCTCGCGCAGGCCCCGCCCGTGCCGGATCCCGGCACCGAAGGTCGAGGCCGCGCTCGATGACGCAGCGGCACTGCTGACAGCATGTACACACGTCCTACCTGGGGCGGCGTCGACTGGTTCGGCTGCGACGACGACCTCACCTGGGAGCGCCTCGACGCTCCGATCATCACCACCGCCCCCGCCACCCGCCCCCGGCTCGACCCGGCGGCCGCGACCGGCCGACGCGCCGGACGCCGACGTCGCGGCGCCGCCGCCCCGTTCGACGGCCCGATGCGACGGGTGCTCATCCTCGACGTCGAGAACGTCTGCCCGAGCTCGCGCCGTCCGGTCCGGGCGCTGGCACGGCTGCAGGCCGTCCTGCGCGCCGCCGGCCCCGTCGACGAGATCATCGCGGCCTCGGCCGCCAGCCAGCACAGCCGGCTCGACGAGCTGCTGCACCGCGCCGGCGTCCAGGTCCACACCCGCTGCGGCAACCGGCCCAACGCCGCGGACCGCGCGCTGATCGACGCCGCGCGGCGCTTCGCCAGCCAGGGCGACTGCGAGGTCGTCGTGGCCAGCAACGACCACGGCTTCAAGGTCATCGCGAACCTGCCCGGCGTCCGCCGGCTCATCCTGGTGACCCACCCGGACCTCGCCACGGCGCGTTCGCTGCTGCGCGTGGCGAACGAGCTGCGCGTCGCCGCCTGAATCGTCACCCTGCCGGGCGGGTCCTCCGCCCGGCAGGCGGGCGCGGGGACATACTGGACGCGTGACGTCCACCGTGGCCCTGCGCCCCTACGAGCCGCAGGACAGCACGTTGCTCGCCCGGTCCGAGAGCGAGTTCGACGACTTCGGCCCGGCCGGCGTGGACCCCACCCGCACGTTGCCGAGCTCCAGCCTCGACGATCGTGGCGGCCTGGCGATCACCGAGGCGGGCCGGGTCGTGGGGGGCCTGTCCTGGCTCTACACCCAGTGGGGACCCAACGCGTCGTCCCGCTGCATCATGATCGGCATCGGCCTGCTGCCGGAGGCCCGGGGCCGCGGGATCGGCACCGAGGCGCAGCTCCAGCTCGTCGAGATGATCTTCCGGCACACCCGCGCCGAACGGGTCGAGGCCGCCACCGAGGTCGAGAACGCCGCCGAGCGGCGCTCCCTGGAGAAGGCGGGCTTCACCGCCGAAGGCGTGATCCGCGGCAGCATGTGGCGCCGCGGCCGGTTCCGCGACCAGGTGCTCTACAGCCGGCTCCGCAGCGACCCGGACCCGCGCCCGCGCGGCTGACCACTTCGCCGCTTCGCCGCTTCGCCGCTTCGCCGTCCCGCCCCCCGACCCGCGGGGCGGCACGCCACCTCGGAACTGACATGGGCAAACCCCCGACGGGCATGTCAGATGCGTAGCGAGGTCCCCCACCCCTGCCCTCGCCGTCCGGTGCGCGGCCGGAAGTTCTTCCGGAAGTTTCACTGCCGACACTCCGCCCGCCGCGCAGCACGAAAGGGGCACAAGCTCCCACGCCCCCTTGACGCCCCTCAGGTCGGCGCATAGCGTGCATCAGCGCTGGTGGAAGTTACCGATAAGGAGTTCTTGACTCTCGGTCACTTTCCGCTAATTGGAACTCACTCTCCGGACCAATGACGGTCCGAAAGGAGCACCTCGATGAAGCTGAGACGGTCGATCCTCATCGGTGCAGTGGCCGCTGCGACGGTGGGTGCGCTCACCGTCGCGCCGGCCGTGGCGACGCTCACCGCCAAGTCCCCGGCCGATCAGAGCCTCAAGGCCCTGGGCCAGCGGCACGACCTGGCGATCGGCACCGCGGTCAACGTGGACCTGCTGAGCGACAGCACCCAGCCGCAGTACAAGGAGATCGCCTCGAGCCAGTTCTCGTCGGTCACCGCCGAGAACGCCATGAAGTGGGAGTCGATCGAGCCCACCAAGGGCACGTACGACTGGACCAAGGCCGACGCCTTCATGAAGTTCGCCAAGGACAACCACCAGCTCGTCCGCGGGCACGTCCTCGTCTGGCACAACCAGCTGCCCAAGTGGCTCACGGACGGCGTCACCGCCGGCACCATCACCAAGCCCCAGGTCCGTGAGCTGCTCAAGAAGCACATCACCGACGTGGTGTCGCGGTACAAGGGCCAGATCTGGCAGTGGGACGTCGTCAACGAGGCCGTCAGCGACCCGTGGGAGACGAACAACGTCATCAAGCTCCGCGACGACGCCGCCAAGGGCTTCTGGTACAACAACTACGGGCCGGACTACATCGCGGACGCCTTCAAGTTCGCCCGCGCCGCCGACCCCAAGGCGCTGCTGTTCTACAACGACTACAACCTCGACGCCTTCGGTTCCGGCGGCGCCGACGACAAGTCGCAGTTCGTCTACACCATGGTCAAGGACCTGCGTGCCAAGGGCGTCCCGATCGACGGCGTCGGCAGCCAGGGCCACCTGTCCACCCGGTACGGCAACTTCGACGCCATCCAGATCGCGGACTGGCACAACAAGTTCGCCGGCCTGGGCGTGGCGACCGCCGTCACCGAGGCCGACGTCCGCAGCCTGATGACCGACGCGCTGAAGGCCAACAACAGCGACGCGATCAACGAGGCGTTCCAGGCGCAGGCCGCCAACTACAGCGCGCTGCTGCAGGGCTGCCTGGCCTCGCGGCACTGCCTGTCGTTCACGGTCTGGGGCTTCGACGACAAGAACAGCTGGACGGCCACCACCGACCTCGGCTCCGGTCCCGGCGGAGAGGCGCTCGCCGCCATCTACGACGCGACCTACAAGCCGAAGCGCGCGCTCAACACCCTGAAGGCCGACCTGGCCTACACCGGTGCGCCGTACGTGCTCGACCGGATCCCGCAGCGCCCCCGGCGCTGACCGGGGCCCGCACGAGCTGACGTGATCGTGCCCGGCCGGACCAGCACCATCGGTCCGACCGGGCACGTGTCACGTCGGCACCGTGACGTCGACCGGGCCCAGCAGGCCCCACACCTCGTCCCGCAGCACGAGTCGGCCGTACAGGCGCAGGACCTGCTCCCCGGCCTCGACCGGCAGGTGCTGCTCCACGACGAGCGCCGAGAAGCCGTGAACCAGGCTCCAGGTGAGGATGTCGAGCGCCGCGCCCTCGCCGACCCCCGGGCGCAACAGGTCGCGCTGGGCCAGCTCGGCGAGGCCCGCCAGGAGCAGCGCGAACGCGGTGTCGTCCTGCAGTTCGAACCCCGCCCCGTCGGCGGCCGGAGGCTCCTGCTTCACCTGGGTGCCGAACATGTGCCGGAACAGGTGAGGTTCGGTCAGCGCGAAGCTGACGTAGGCGCGTCCCATGGCGACGAACCGGGAGACCGCCCCGTCGTCGCCGTCCGCGGTGACCGTGGCCATCGCGCCCCGCATGCGGCGGGCCAGTTCGTCGAAGCCCCAGCCGCAGACCGCGTCCAGCAGCGCCGCCTTGTCGGGGAAGTGCTGGTAGGCCGCGCTCGCCGACACCCCGACCTGATAGGCCAGCCCCCGCAGGGACACCTGGTCGACCCCGCGCTCCCGCACCTGCGCCACGGCCTCGACCAGCAGGGCAGTGGCGAGGTCGCCGTGGTGGTAGCGGGGGCGCTGCTGCTTCACACCGCTCAGTGTAGGCGCGGCGGCGACAATCTCAACAGTGTTCAGACCGTATCTTGACAGCGTTCATATTCGTTCGTCACAGTGGTCTGCACACCGTTCAGATCGCCGTTCAGATCGCCGTCAGATCGTCCATCATCGCTGGGGGTCCACCCGTGTTCGAGACCTTGGGGCATGCCGTCGTCCGTCGCCGACGGCTCACACTCGTGCTGTTCGTCGTCGGGCTGGTGGTCGCCGGCGTGGTCGGCTCCGGCGTCTTCACCCGCCTGCAGGCCGCCGGCTTCGACGACCCGGGCAGCGACTCCGCCGCCGTGTCGTCGCAGCTGGAGACGCTCTTCGGCGTCACCGAGCCGGCCGCCGTCCTCGCCGTCGAGACGCCGACGGGGGTGGACGCCCCCGCGGACGCCGCCGCCGCCACCGCCCTGGTCGGGCGGGTCGCCGCCCGGCCCGGCGTCACCCAGGTCGTCTCGTACTGGACGTCGGGCCGTCCCGAGGCGCTGAAGGGCACCGACGGCCGCACCGGCCAGGTCATCGTCTTCAGCGACCGCACCGGCGACGAGCTGGCCACGCTGGCCACCGGCCTGCGCGACACCTTCGGCGGCACGCAGGGCGACCTCACGGTCCGCCTGGGCGGCGCCCCGCTCGTCAACGAGGCCATCACCAAGCGCATCACGTCCGACCTGGGGCGCGCCGAGGGGATCGCGATCCCGGTGACGTCGGTGCTGCTCATCATCGTCTTCGGCAGCCTGGTGGCCGCCGGGCTGCCGTTCCTGGTGGCTGCCGGCGCGGTGCTCGGCGCGTTCCTCACGCTGTTCCTCATCACGCTCGGCACGGATGTCTCGATCTTCGGGCTCAACCTGGTCACCGGCCTCGGTCTGGGCCTGGGGATCGACTACGCGCTCCTGGTGGTCAACCGGTTCCGCGAGGAACTCGCCGTCCACGGGGACGTCGAGGCGGCCGTCGTCCGGACCGTCGCCACCGCCGGCCGTACCGTCTTCGTCTCCGGCCTGACGGTCGCGGTCACTCTGGCCTCGCTCCTGGTCTTCCCGCAGTACTTCCTGCGCTCCTTCGGGTACGCCGGCATCGCCGTCACGCTGCTGGCGATGCTGTCCACGCTCGTCGCCCTCCCGGCCGTGCTCGCCCTGCTCGGCCGCAACGTCAACCGCTGGAAGGTCACCCGAGGTGACCTGACGCCGCGCGACACCGGCGTCTGGGCGACCATCGCCCGGCGCGTCATGCGCTCGCCGTGGCCGGTGATCGTCGTCGTGCTGGGCGTGCTCTTCCTCGTCGCGGCGCCCGCCCGTGACGCGGTCTTCGGCCAGGTGGACGACCGGGCCCTGCCCGCCGACGCGCCCGTCGCCGTCGCCTCGGCCGTGCTGCGCGACCGCTTCCCGGGGCGCGAGGCGTCGCCCGTCGACGTGCTCGTGCCCAGCGGCGCCCAGGACGCCGCGGGCGTCGCCGCCTACGCGGAGCGGCTGTCGCGGGTGCCCGGCGTGGTCCGCGTGGTGACGCCGGCCGACGTCGTGACGGGCGGTGCCCGGGTGGCGCCCAACCCGAGCCCCGCGGCGTTCACGGCGGGCGGCGACGTGCGGCTGTCCGTCATCGCCGACGTCACGCCGCGCTCCCCGCAGGGGCAGGCCCTCGTCGACGACCTGCGCGCCGTCACCGCACCGGCCGGCACGCTGGTCGGCGGCAGCGCGGCGCAGTACACCGACTCGCAGAACGGGATCACCTCGCGGTTGGCGCTGGTGCTGGTGTGGATCGCGGTGACGACGCTGGTCGTGCTGTTCCTCTTCACCGGGAGCGTGGTGCTGCCGCTCAAGGCGCTGCTGCTCAACGTGGTGAGCCTCGGGGCGACCCTGGGCGCGCTGGTGTGGGTCTTCCAGGAGGGCCACCTCAGCGGGCTGATGGGCGGCTTCACCGTGACGGGTGCGCTGGACACCTCGATGATCGTGCTGATCTCGATCACGGCCTTCGCCCTGTCGATGGACTACGAGGTGTTCCTGCTGTCGCGCATCAAGGAGGAGCACGACCGCGGCCTCGAGACCACCGAGGCGGTGGCCCTGGGCCTGCAGCGGTCGGGCCGGATCATCACGGCGGCGGCGGCCCTGCTCGCCATCGTGTTCGTCGCGTTCATCTCCAGCGGCGTGACCAACATCAAGCAGCTGGGCCTCGGGGTGGCGTTCGCGATCGTCGTCGACGCCACCGTCGTCCGCGGGCTGCTCGTGCCGGCGCTGATGCGCACGTTCGGCGGGGCCAACTGGTGGGCGCCCCGGCCGCTGCGGGCGCTGCACGACCGGTTCGGGCTCAGCGAGAGCAGCGGCCCGGCGCCCGCAGCGCACCCGGACGGCGGCGTGACGCCGGCGGCCGCGGGGTCAACGGGGTCCACGGGGTCCACGTCCGCGCAGGACGCACCCGCCCGCCGGTGATCCTGCGCCCGTAGCCGGGGGGCACGGGCGGGAGGGGAGAGCCCGGTTCCGTCGACCGCAGGACTCAGTCGACGGAACCGGGCTCCGCCGGCGAGAAGGTCACGGTCGCCCCGAGGCACTCACCGTCGTCGTCCAGCCGGGACGAGACGAGGACGTCGAACCAGCGGTGCGTCCCGGGGCCGTGGCAGGGCATCCGCATCCGCATCGGGGCCGGCAGGTCGCCCCGGACGGCGAGCCGGACCGCGTCCGCGACGTCGTCCGCGACCGGATCCGCGGCGGCGTCACAGCACTCCAGGTACGACATCCCGACGCCGGTGCGGGCCGGGTCGCCCCCGTTCTCCCGGGCGAAGTGCATCCACCTCTCGTTGACCCACACGATGACGCCGCTGCGGTCCAGCAGCGCGACCTCGACGGCGGCCTGCCCCAGGTGCGGCGGGTGGGCCGAGAGCAGTGCCGCGGTGGTCCGGGCGCGCTGCCAGCGATTGCGCTCGATGGCCGCGCCCGTGAGGTGGGCGATGCGGGCGAGCAGCGCGACGTCGTCCTCGGCGAAGGCGCGGGGCCGCCGGTCCGCCACCAGCAGGCGCCCCCAGGCGTAGCCGTCCACCGACACGGCCGCCGCGAGCAGGGCCGACGGGGACTGCAGCCCGGGCAGCGGCACGCCGGCGAAGCGGGGGTCGGCCGAGGGGTCCGCGACGACGAGGGGGTCGGTGCCGCGCAGCAGTACCGCGAGCGTGGGGTCGACCTCGTAGGGCTCGCCCACCTCGACGTCCAGGCCCGCGGAGGCCTGGACGACCACCAGTCGCGCCGGCCGCCGCCCGACGACCCGGATCAGGGCCCCCAGCGAGACGTCGAGCACCTGCACCGCGGCGTCCACGGCCCGCTCCACGATCGATGCCACGTCGACCGAACGGTGGGCGTACCGCGTGAACGCCGCAAGAGTCTCCTGCGCTTCCTCCACGTGCGGTCACCGCCCCATGCGGCTCGCCCTGCAACCCGTTCCACAGTGTGCGCACCAGGCTGCTCGGCCGTCCAGTGCAGGACGTCGCGGACCCTATGCTCGTGCGTCGTGCCACCTCGCCGAACCGCTCCGGAGGGTGACCTCGTCCCACTGCGCCGCAACCGGGACTTCGTGCTGCTCCAGACCGGGCAGTTGCTCTCCGCCGCCGGGTCGCAGACCTCGGCCATCGCCTACCCCCTGCTCGCCCTGGGCATCACGGGCTCGGCGGTGGCGGCCGGGGTGGTGGGCTTCGCCCGGGCGCTCCCCCCGGCACTGCTCGCCCTGCCGGCCGGGCTGGCCGCCGACCGGTGGAACCGCCGGACGCTCATGATCATGGCCGACGTCGTCCGGGCGGCCGCCCTCGCGACCCTCGCGGTCGCCGTCGTCACGGGCCGTGCGGCCGTCTGGAGCATCGCACTGGTGGCCTTCGTCGAGGGCTGCGGCGCGTGCCTGTTCTCGGCGGCCGAGGCGGGGGCCCTGCGCGCGGTCGTCCCGGCGGAGCAGCTGCCTGCCGCCGTCGCGACGCAGACCGGGCGCAGGGCGACGGTGGAGCTGGTGGGCAAGCCGGCAGGGGGCGCACTGTTCGGAGTCGCGACCGCGCTGCCGTTCGTCGTCGACGCGGTGTCGTACGCGTTCTCGACGGCCTCGCTGCTGGCCGTGCGCACCCGCTTCCAGGAGGAGCGTGCTCCCGACCCGTCGCCGCTGCGCCGGCAGCTCGCCGAGGGCTTCCGGTTCCTGTGGGGCCACCCGTTCCTGCGGACCTCCGCACTGATCTTCGGCATCGGCAACTTCGTCGGTCCGGGACTCCTGCTCACCCTGCTGCTCGTCGGCGAACGCCAGAAGCTGTCCGCGCTGACGCTGGCGGTCCTGGTGACCGCCTTCGCGGCGGCGCTGCTGGTCGGGTCGCTCCTCTCGCCGCTGGTGCGACGGTCCCTGCCGGTACGCGCGATCTTCGTGCTGGAGCTGTGGATGTGGCCGGTGTGTGCGATCTTCCTGCTGTGGCCGAACGCCTACGTGCTGGCGCTCGGGCTGGTGCCGAGCGCCCTCGCCATCCCCTCGACCGACTCCCTCGTGCACGGGTACCGCATCGCGCTGACCCCGGACCGCATCCTGGGCCGCTCCGAGGCCGTCCGCAGCACGATCTCCCTGCTCATCGCGCCGCTCGGCCCGCTCGTCGCCGGCCTCCTGCTGGACTCGACCTCCCCCCGGAGGACGGTGGCCTGCTTCGTGGCGGTCGCGGTCGGGCTGGCGGTCTGGGGAACGCTCAGCCCCGCCCTCCGCGAGGCGCCCGGGGCGACGACGACCCGCTCGCCGGCCGGGGACGCCGGCCGCTAGCCGGCGACGTCCCGGGCCGGGCGCGACCCGGTGCCGACGTACAGCAGGCGGTCCCCCGCAGCCAGCGGCCCGGCGTCCGGGTCGTCGTAGTGCAGGACCCGCCCGGCCCGCACGACGGCCAGGACCGGGACGGGGAGCTCGTCCGGCCGCCGTCCCACCTCGCCGGTCGTCACGTCGCGGGCGAGCAGGTCGAGGCCCTCGCCGAACGAGAGCATGTCCTCCACCACGTCGACGGTCTCCGGGCTGTCCGCGGCCAGGCCGAGCAGCCGGCCGGCGGTCTCGGAGGAGACGATGACCGACGTCGCGCCGCTCTGGCGCAGCAGCTCGCCGTTGGACGCCTCGCGCACGGACGCGACCACGGTCACCGCCGGCGCCACCCGGCGCACGTTGAGAGTCGTGAGGATGGCGGCGTCGTCGCGGTCCAGGGCCACGATGACGACGGACGCCCGCGCCGCGAGCGCCGACTCCAGCACCTCGGGACGGGTGGCCCGCCCGACGACGGCGATCAGCCCGGCCGCCGTCGCGTCCGCCGCGGCCGACGGGTCGGGGTCGATGACGACGATGTGGTCCTTCCGATGGCCCTTGAGCAGCAGGGCCCGGGCCGCGTTGCGGCCCTTCGTGCCGTAGCCGCAGATGATGACGTGATCCTGCACGCGTGCCCTCCAGCGGGCCAGGCGCATCTCCTCACGGGACCGCTCGGTGAGCGCGTGGATGGTGGTTCCGACCAGCAGGACAACGAACAGCAGCCGCATCGGCGTGGCGACGAGCGCGTTGACCAGGCGGGCGCTCGTCGTCACCGGGGTGATGTCGCCGTACCCGGTCGTCGTCAGGGTGACGGTGGTGTAGTAGAGCGCATCGGCGATCGAGACCTCGCCGTCGTGGCTGTCGGCGTACTGCCCGCGCTCCAGGACCACGAGGAGCCAGTTGAGGACGACGAGCCCCAGGGCCAGCGCGAACCGGCGCGCGATCGCCAGCGTCGGCGGTGACGGCCGTCGTCGCGGCAGGGTGATGAAGGATCCGGACGACGGCACCGCCGCATTCTGGCTCATCCCGCGGATACCGGCAGCCTGCGCCGGGCGCCGCCGTGGACGGCGGCAACGGCGTCACGGTGCGGCGGTCGCGGCGAGGGGGTCCTGCTCGGTGTCGGGGCGTTGCCCGGCGGCCTGCTCCGGAGCGCGGGTGACGACGCCGGTGACGCCCAGGAAGGCCGCCGTGAGCCCGGCCAGGAACAGGAGCGCCACGTAGGGGTCCTGGAGCTCGATCCGGCTGTTGGCGAGGTCGTCGGCGGGCGTGAGGGCGGCCGGCACCAGGTCGGGGATCAGGGACGCCGGA
>Ga0302323_100004634_pt1 | contig 11209 bp, 7 predicted proteins | sample Fen_T0_3_FD_201950 | JGI IMG/M metagenome (GOLD analysis project Ga0302323, IMG submission 201950) | Peat permafrost microbial communities from Stordalen Mire near Abisko, Sweden - Fen_T0_3 | ecosystem: Environmental > Terrestrial > Soil > Wetlands > Permafrost | place: Sweden: Abisko... | reverse complement strand
GAGCGGATATCGCAGCATGTTCGCTTGCAGTTTGCTGGAGCGGGCGGGACATCGCAACGTGGTAAATGTTGTGGGAGGGTTCGACGCGTGGCTGGCGGCGGGGTTACCGGAAGTTACAGAGCAACCGGTTCAGGCATGACGTTTGAAAATGTACGTCGAGCATTGGCAGTCGTGGTTGCCATTGCCGCAATGTCTCTAGGAGCGTGTGGCCAGTTGAGGGCCGAAGTCAATTCAGCGGCAATTGACGAAATTTTTTCAAAATTTCCCGCTCGTGATCCGGGCTGTGCCGTGTTGGTGATTAAAGACGGCCGACGGGTATTCCGCAGGGGTTACGGCGTGGCAGAACTGCGGACCCGACAAAAGTTCGGACCTGAGACCAATTTCCGGCTGGCTTCCCTTACAAAACAATTTACTGCGATGGCAGTCATGCTATTGGTCCATGACGGCAAGTTGCGGTACGAAGATCGGCTAGCCGATATCTTTTCGAATTTCCCCGAGTATGGAAAAACGATCACGATCCGCCAACTCCTGAACCACGCCTCGGGCCTGGTTGATTACGAAGACATCATGGCGGTGCAATACAAAGGCGTTCCTGACGAGAGAATTCCGCAAATCAGCGATGCGGGTGTGCTCAAGTTGATGAAAGAGCAAACGAAGACGCGGTTTACACCGGGCACGCGGTGGGCCTACAGCAATTCTGGATACGTGGTGCTGGCACAAGTGGTGGAACAGCGATCGGGAATGCGGTTCGGGGATTTTTTGCGGACGCGCATTTTTGAGCCGCTGGATATGTCCGGCACGATTGCTTATGAGAAGGGCTTGAATGAGGTTGTGCACCGGGCGTACGGACATACGGCGAGCCGCGGTGTGTGGCGGCAGACGGATCAGAGTTCGACTTCGGCGACGCTGGGAGATGGTGGTGTTTATACGTCGTTGGAAGATCTTGAGAAGTGGGATCGAGCTCTGCGAGAGCATTCTTTGCTGAGCGAACGCGACATGCAGCCTGCGTACACGGTGGCGACCACTACGAATGGTGGGTCTTTGCATCAGCCCGATGGGAGCGCGGCTCCGCTGTATGGATTTGGATGGTTTCTTGATTCACACCGTGGGCATCGGCGTTACGCGCACTACGGCGAGACGGTTGGGTTTCGGAATGCTATTCAGCGTTTTCCGGATGACCGATTGACCGTGATTGTGCTTTCGAATCGCGCCGAAGTGAACGCGCCTGCATTGGCTGAGCGGGTGGCGGATCTTTTTCTGGGCAAGCCATAACGCCCGCTGTCCCCGACAAAACTTGATCAGACTCCTGTGGCAGTTTGAGCTTTTGCGATTGTGTCTTCCGATTGCGCTGCTGGGCGTGCGGGTATCTGCGGTAGAGACGACATGAGCCGGCGAGTATAAGCGTGAGTTGGCGCCGCAAAGATCTGGGCGGTCGGACCGCATTCTACGATCTGGCCTTCGTTGAGGATGGCGATGCGATGGCAGATTCCCGCGACGGACGGCAGATCATGCGAAATGTAAAGGATGGACATGCCAGTCTCGCGATTGAGACGCGCGAAGAGTTGGAGAATTTCAGATTGCGTGATCACGTCGAGAGCGCTGGTGGCTTCGTCGGCGATTAGCAGAGCGGGACGATGCATGACCGCCATGCCGATGAGCACGCGCTGGGCTTGCCCTACGCTTAATTGTGCGGGGCGCTTCTTCAGGAAGTCGTCTTCCGCCGGAAGGCTCACGCTGGTGAGTGCGGAACGGATTGCGGCTTCGCAATTGGCCTTCGTCGAGGCTGGGTCGCGGTGAGCGCGCCAAGTTTCTTCCAATTGCGTGCGGATGCGCAGAGCCGGATTGAGCGACGCTAGAGGGCTTTGCAGGACGAGGCTGAGCGCTCGTCCGCGAAGGCTGCGCAGGTCGCGTTCGCGCATCTCGAGCAAGTCGGTTCCCTGGAAAATTATCTTGCCTTGAACAGTGGCGCGCTGTCGGCCTAGCAGGCCGAGGATTGCGAGAGAGAGCGTGCTCTTGCCGGAGCCGCTTTGACCGATTAAGCCAAGGACTTCTCCCGTTTGGATTTCAAGAGACAGGTTGCGCAGGACCGGCTCTTTGCCGGGATAACGGACCGTTACCTCGGCAGAGAGCAACGCGGCATCGGATTGGGACGTGGCGGTAACCGTCATTGTCTGTTGACTAGAACGTGTTTCGCTTAGCGTCGCGCGCTTGCTGTTCCATTCATCGTCAGGCGCTCGGCGTTCCAGTAGGTTTGCGGGAAAAGGATGCCGGGTGTTGCTCCCGCGACTGAACTGGAGACTGCCGATAGTGCGTTGTTGTTGACCAGGTAAATGAAAGGCGCTTGCTCGTAGATGATCTGCTGCACGCGATCGAAACTTTGTTTGCGTTTCTTCGGATCGGAGGTTGACGCTTGCGCGCGCATCAGCTTGTCAATTTCAGCCTCCCAGGCGGTTTCCGGAGCTTTCTGCTTGGGATTCCAGGCGTGATTTTCGGCGGAACTCAGCCAGATGTTCATCTGGCCGTTGGGATCCAGATCCACGTTGCGGAATCCGAGGATGACGGCTTCGTAATTGAACTTTTGTGAAATGCGTTCAAGAAGCGAGGGAAAGTCAAGCGTGACGATGTTGACCTTGACGCCGATTTTGCCGAGGTCTTCCTGGATCAACACTGCCATGCGCTCGCGGGGTTTACTCCCAGCGCCAGTGGCGAGCGAGAACTCGACAGGGTTGTTGCTCTTGTCGAGAAGCGCGCCGTTCTGGAGATGGAAGCCGTCCGCCTTGAGCAATTCGAGCGCGGCCTGGATGTTGTATGCGATTGGCTTGAGATTGCTGTTGAACCAGAATTTGTTGGAGGGCGAAATGGGGCCGACGGCAGGCTGGGCATGCCCGTTGAAAACAATTCGGGCAACGTCTTCGCGATTGATCGCCGCGGACATGGCGCGGCGGAAATTCGTAGAGCGGAACCACGCGCGCTTGTATTCGGGGATTGGCGCGGTTGCGACTTGGTTGAACCACACGAAATCGGAATCGAGCGACGGGCCTGCATCGTGCACGAGTTGCGGCGAAGCGGAACCCAAACGGTCGAAATAGTCGGTGTCGAGAGTGTTGATGAGATCAAGCTCGCCTCGCTTGAAGCGAAGCATCTCAACATCACGATTGGGTTGGATATCAAGATGGATGGAATCGAGATAGGGCAAGCGGCGGCCCTGCGAATCCTTCTTCCAGTAGTTTGGATTGCGTTCGAGGTACAAGCTTGATCCCGCCTTGTATTCGGCGACTACGAACGGGCCAAGGACGGCGCGCTCTTTCTTGCCTGAGTGCGCGGACATGATCGCTACTTGATCAAACATGCGGTCCAGGCCGACAACAGGCGCGGGAAACCTGATGGTGATCTGCTCGGGTGAGATCACTTTTGTAACGATTGCGCCGGGGCCAGAACGGAATGAGTCCCCGGTGGACGAGTGGAGCGCGGGATCCATGGCGCGGTTCATGGTGAAGGCAACGTCTTCGGCCGTGAACGGCGTGCCGTCGGAGAAATGGATGCCGCGACGAAGTTTGAACGAGATCTGCTTGCCGTCGGCCGAGATTTTCCAGGACTCGGCTAGTTCGGGCTCCAGTGCCTGAGTTTGGCGGTTGATGCGGGCGAGCACGCCTCCGGTGAGATAGCGGACAGCGAGGGAGGCATCGTCGTCAACGAGGAGCGGGTCGAAGGTCTTGGGCTCGGCGCGCAGGCAGAATCGAAGGTCGCCACCGTTTTGTGCAATTGCGGTAGTGGCGACGAAGGCAAGGCAAAGTAGCAGCGTGGTTGCCCGGAGAGCTGAGGAGAAGGAGATTCCTCGCTTCGCTCGGAATAAAAACACTAAAGATGGGGACGTTGATTGGCGGCCGATCATGCGGTCACCTCCTCGTTGGACAAAAGAATTTGAAATGATGTCATTACTACGATGAGCAGGAGCAGAGGAACCAGACGCCAGGGTTCTTCGCGGAAAGAGATCAGGCCTTCGAGTTCCCGAAGCAGGCTTCCCCACGAAGGCAACGGTTCGGCGACACCGAGGCCGAGAACTCCGAGGTTCGCTTCACTCAGGATGAAAACAGGAATCGAAATCCAGAACTGCGCATAGAGCACAGGTTTCAGATTCGGAAGAACATGAATCAGGAAAAGGCGGGGGCCGTCGAGTCCAGAAGCGCGCGCCTGAAGTACGAAGTCGGAGTTGCGGAGGGCGTCGGCGCTGGTCGAAAGAACACGCGCGGAAGCCGCCCAACCGAGAACGCCCAGAATAAGAAACGTAACCAGTACAGACGCGAGCGGCGAAACGTTCAACGGCAGCAGCGCACGGACGGTGATCAGAAGGAAGAGCCACGGCAGAGAGAGAAAAAGGTCGGTGAAAGCGCGCGCGAGCTTCAACCAGATTCCGCCGAGATATCCGGCGAGTCCCCCGACCAGAGCCGCGAGCGCCGTGGAAATTAACGCGGCGGCGGGCGCGAGCAAGAGCGAAATGCGAGTGCCATAGAGCACGCGAGCAAAGCGGTCGCGTCCGACTTCATCGGTACCGAGAAGATGAGCGCGAGACGGCGGGGCGCCCGGGGTTTCGCGAAATTGTCTTGCGTATCCGTCGGGTGCGAGCCAGCCTGCGGCGAGCGAGAGCGCGCACACCGCGACGATGATTACACACGCGAACACACGGATAGCTTTCATGCTGGTTTTATGCGCGAGCCGGCCGCAGCATATGAACCATTACATCGGCTGAGGAATTGGCGAGCAAGGTTACGACTGTAACCAGCATGGTGAGGTTGACGAGGAGCGGAAGATCACGGGAAAGAGCGGCTTGCCAGGCGAGTTGGCCGATGCCGGGTAGTCCGCAGAGGCTTTCCACCGGAATGGCGGCACCGAGCGCCATGCTGATGGTGATGCCCGCGAGCGCAATCAGTTGGGGTCCGGCTACCGGGAGCACGTGGCGGGCAAGGATACGGAGTTCTCCGAGTCCGCGGGCGCGGGCAGCCAAAATGTGCGGCAAAGCATAAGCTTTCGCGAGTAGGTTGCGGGAATAGCCAAAGATCTTAGGGAAAACGATGAGCGCGATCGCAAGATAGCCCGGCGCATTGAGAATCACCGAGGCGAGGGCGAGCACTGCTGCCGGAATACAAAGGAAAACGCCGCTCAATACAGTGCCCAGAAGATCCGACGCGGGTTTCTGCCAGAGGCAAGCGGCGAAGGCCAAAGTTGACGCCAGCAGCCAACCTAGCAGCAAGCCGGTGCCTGCCACGCGCACAGTCACGGGCAAGCGATCCCGCAAGAGGTCCTTCACCGGTTGTCCCAATGCCTGGGACGTGCCGAGATCGCCGTGAACCGCGTTGAAAAGATACGTCGAGTAGAAGTCGAGAATGTTGTGGTGAGAGGCGTGCTCCGCGCGAATGGCGCGAATGCTCTCGGCACTGAGAGAAGGATCCATCTCACGGGCGTCTGAGTCGAAACCGGGGGCCAAGCGCACGAGGGTAGCGGAAAGCAATCCGCCAAGCAGGACGAGAGCAACGATTGAGGCGAGATGGCGGGCGATTCTCTCGAGCATGTGAGGACCTAGTTCACCGTCGCGCCACGAGCGCGGGATGGCGGAAGCTCTGCGGCGCGGTCGGGTTCGGCGTGGTGCAGTTGCTTCATGGAGTACATGCGCCGGTCGGCTTCGGCGAGCAGGCGTTCGACATCAAAGCCATCCTGCGGGCAGAAAGCTGTTCCCACGCTGAGCGAGACCAGGTTGCGTCCGGCGATCTTGCGACCGGATTCAATTGCGAGTTCGTTGAGGCGAGAGGCTTTTTCGGCGGCTGCCTCGGGCTGCATCCCTGGGGCGACGATGACGAATTCGTCTCCGCCCATGCGGGCGACGTAATCGTAGCCACGGCAGGTTTCTTTCAGGTGCGCGGCAAAGTCCTTGAGGAGGTTGTCGCCTTCGAGGTGACCGTAGAGATCGTTGATCTGCTTGAAATTGTCGAGATCGCAGACCATGACGGACAGCGCAGTGCCGGTGCGGCGGCAGCGCGCCAGTTCGCGCGAGAGATGCACGTAGAGCGACCGCGCATTGGGCAAGCCGGTGAGGTAGTCGGTGATAGCGGAACTCTCGGCCTGCTGAAACTTCAGAGCGTTTTCGATGGACAGAGCGATCTTGGCGCTGACGGCAAGCAGAATGCGCAGGTGGTCCGCGGTGAAAGCATCGCGTTCGGAGCGATACATGGCAAGCACGCCAACCACGCCGTTGAGACCTTCGAGCGGCACTGCGAGTATGGATCGCTGCGTAGTGAATTTTGCAGGATCGGAAACGTAGCCTGCTTCGATTTCGGGGTTGCCGTTGACGATAGGCCTGCGATTCTCGGCGACCCAACCGCAAATTCCCTCGCCGCTCTTGATGTTGAGAGAAGACAGCAGACGGAAGTTGTCGCCGCTCACCAACTCGGGTACGAGTTGGTCGTCCTTCAAAAGGAATACAACCATCGAATCGTACGGAACCAGTCTCCGCAAACGCACGGAGAGCACAGAAAGAGTCTCGCCAAGGCTGAGCGAATTGCCGAGATCCTGGCTGAGTTCGAACATGGTCTGCGCTTCCTGACGAGCGGAGGCGATGGAGGAGAGGAAGTCGGCTTCGCTGGCATGAGCAGGCGGAGCGGCAGACTGTTCGAAACCGGCGGCCGGTTCGACCTTTCTATCAACACGCACTTGCACGGAAAACCCCGGTTCTTCGCTGTGTTCTGTGGAGACGGCCAGCGCTTCGAGTTCGCGATAGCGGCGCGCGAGAACTTCGACTACGGCGGGATCGAAAGACGAGCCGGACATGCCCGCAACCTGATCCATGGCGGCATCCAGAGGTAAGGCGTTGCGATACTGGCGATGAGACGCCAAGGCGTCCAGGCAATCCACCGCCGCGAGAACGCGGGCTCCTCTCGGAATTTCTTCCCCTTTTAAACCGTCAGGATAGCCGGATCCGTCCCAACGTTCATGGTGCGACCGAACGATGGGAGCGACGGGATAAGGGAAGGCGACGCGCTGCAGAATTTCCGCGCCGACGATCGGATGAATCTTCATCTTCTCGAATTCTTCGGGAGTTAGGCGGCCGGGTTTGTTGATGATGTGTTCAGGAACCGCCAGCTTGCCGATGTCGTGCAACAGGGCGGCGGCACGCAAGGCCTCAACCTCTTCCGGGGTAAAGCCAAGATCTTTTGCGATTTCAAGCGCGTAAACGCGAACGCGCTGGAGATGCTTGTGGGTGGTGTGATCTTTGGCTTCAATCGCGAGCGCGAGCGCCTCGATGGTACGGAGATGGAGTTTTGCGACGTCCTCGACATGGCGCTTTTCAACTTCCACGTGTTTCTTTTCCGCTTCCAGTCGCTCGAGATACAGACGGTAGGAGCGATAGACCCAGTAAATGACGGGAAGGACAAGCAAGGTCGTTTGCCATCCCGTGGAGCGGTTGACAAAGTCCACAAGGAAAACGACCGCAGCGCCGACCAGATAGTAAGGAAAAGACCAGAAGTAGCATTCCGACCAGACTTTGCGAGGCGATTTGCCTTCGGTCAGAGAAATGATGATCGTCACTGGCAGAGTATTTGCCAGAAAGAAAATGAGGGCCGTGGCAACAAGGAGTACGGGTGTGCTGTGACCGAGAATGCCTTCCAAACGATGAAACGCGAAATAGGAAATCGCGATGGCATTGGCCATCATGCTAAAGACGTTAAAGAGGATTTTTGCGGGGTCAGGTTTCTGGCGAGCCCCCCAGACGCACTGCATTAAGCTTGCGCTACAGCCAATGATCAGTGTTTCCGGCAAACTCATTTCCAAAACGCCCAGCAGGATGAATAGGAAATTCACCGACATAGTGCCGTCGATGCCGGGCAACTGAACTTTCAGAGAAGAGGCGAGCAGGGCAATCAGGAGATAGCAGATGAAGCGAGCCCATCCGCTGCTGTGCCAATGCAAAAAAGAATAGGCCATCACCGACACGCCGAGAGCGGCGGTCGTGCCGATGAAAAGTATGGCCCGTCTGGACATAGATTCCGCAGTGCGTCCTAATCCGCATCGGTACAAAAATGCGGCAACAGCGTTGACCACCATGCGCAACGGAGGTTGCACTCGGCGGTTCGAAAGTCTGCACTCTCGGGGGCTACTCAGGGCTTTGAATCGGGTCAAAACGGCGGAACATACACAGACCCTTCTACCCCGGCGCCGCCGACAAAAGTCCTAGTCGTCCCCAATATCGAATGGTAGCCCAGGGGAGGAGAGCGCCTGTACTTACGGAAGTAATCGTGTTCGGCGACCTGTTTTCGCGCTGTTGTAGGCGCGACCAGGGAGACCAATCCATGACCGGCGGGTCCGGCTCACGCGGGCCGGAACCTACTTCTCGCCGTTGATTGCGATCGCATTAGCCTGGCTGGGGCTGGACGTTCCCCAAACCACGGATGCTCCCCAGGCAGCGGACGATCCCCAGAGCGCGTTATAAGCCTGCGTGCCGCCGGTGCCCCAGACGACTGAAGATCCCCAGACTACGGACTGACCCGAGGTATTGGTGCCCCACACGACCGAAGTTCCCCAGACCACTGAAGTACCCCAGACGACAGACGTGCCCCACACCACCGAGGTTCCACCGACAAGATAGATGTTTCCGGAAGAGTCCACGGCCACGGCAGGCGAGCTCGCGGCGCCCACCGTAGAGGGTGCGAGATCTGTGCTCTGCATGGCGTTTTGAATATCGAGATATCCCGCCCCTACGGTGAAGATGTCGTACTGACTGGTGTAGGTGTTGCCGGTCACTGGATCGGTGGCGACGCTGGTCCGCGGAAAATTCTTGTAGGCCGATTTCATCAAGCGCGCTTTGATCTGGTCTGGCGTGAGGGCAGAGTTCTTCTGCAGCAAGAGGGCTGCCGTTCCGCTCACTACGGGCGCCGCCATACTCGTGCCGTTCAACTTGAAGTAAACGTTTGAGGCGGCGTTGGTGCCACCATTGTCGTAGTAGTTGGTCGGGATGGAATTCGCCGAACTGTAGAGCGTAGCGGTGGTGGACGACAGGGTTGAGATCACCTGGTTGCCCGGCGCAACGATGTCCGGTTTCACCACGTGGTCAAACAGCGTCGGACCCTTTGAGCTGTAGCTGGCGATCAAGTCGTCTGCGCGATCCGGGGTCCCGACTGGTTTCATGGCGCCCACAGTGATCACATAAGGATCGTTGGCGGGAGCGTCGATGGTGCCATATCCATTCGTGCCTGCCGCATTGTTGCGCCCGTCATTGCCTGCGGCAACAACGACCACGATGCCGGCTTTCCAAGCCGCCTCCACCGCCTGGCAAAGGGGATCGAGAGCATAGCTCTCATAGACTCCGCGGCCGAGCGAGAGGTTGATGATGCGAATGTTGTAGGTGCTCTTAAGTTGGATCGCTTTCTGAATGGCAGCAATCACGGCGCTGTCAGTGCCGGAGCCGTTCTGGTCCAGCGCGCGCAGGTTGATGATTTTGGCGTTGTTGGCAACACCGAGGAATGTCCGGGAGAAGTTCGAGCCCGTGGACTTCGTGCCACCGCCAGCCAGAATTCCAGCTACGTGCGTGCCGTGACCATAGGCGTCGGTTGTGGCGGTTTGCCCGGTGACAAAGCTCTGGCTGTAAACGATGCGGGTGCCGAAGTCGCCGTTGTTGGTAATGCCGCTGTCAATCACGGCGATGCCAATGCCGCTCCCGTCATAGGAATTCCATGAGGACTGAGCGAAAACCGCTTGCTCGTAGAAGTCGGGGTTATTGGAATAGGTGGCAGCACGCAGCGGGCGGTCCGGAGATACGTAAGCGACATCCGGGTCGTTGGCCAGCGCGGCCACTGCGTCGACGGGTACTCGAAAAGCGCCGGACTTCATGCTGCGCAAGTCCCGGCGCAACGAACCTCCCCTTTGCTGAATGCGGTCGATATGCGACTGGGCTGGCGCCACTCTGTATTGCACAATCACGTTGACGAACTGTTTGGCGGAAGGGCGCTCGAGGTCTTCCGACATTTTCCGAGCCTGGCTATAGGCGAGGCTGGGAACCAACATCAGGCTCGCGAGCGCCAGACTGAGCGTCGCGCAGGCCATCTGGATGGTTCTGGTGGATTTCATTTCATAACTCCTTATGAGTACGTGCCTTCCTTGCTGTTAGTTGTCGCCCTTAATCATCATGTTGACGGCGTCCTTCGTCGGAGTACCGCTGGCTGACACCGAGTTTCCGCCCCAAACCGCGAAGAACCCGTTGTTGGTGTTATTGCCCCAAGGTGCTGAGCCTCCCCAGACCGCGAAGCTGGCCCAAGGACTGGATCCGCCCCATACGGCGAAGTTGTTGCTGACGAAGGTGTTCCCGCCCCAAACCGCGAAGCTAGTCCAGTTCGAAGAACCGCCCCAGACGGCAAAGCTGTTGTTCACGAAGTAGACGCTTTGCGAGGTGGAGTCGTAGGCCACCGTCGGAGAAGTTGCGACGCCAGTAAACGAATCGGTGTTGGCCAAGGCCGCCTGAAGGTCGAGGTAGCCCGCGCCAACGGTAAACAAGTCGTATTGGTCTGTGTAGGTGATGCCGGTTAAAGGATCCGTATAGCTACTGAACTGAGGGAATACCTTATACGCCGTTTTCATCAGCCGCGCTTTAACTTGATCCGGCGTTAGGTTGGAGTTCTTCTGCAACAGCAGGGCGGCAGCGCCGCTGACAGCCGGTGCCGCCATGCTGGTACCGCTAAGTGTGAAATAGGACGAAGGCGTCGAAGAGGTAGTGGTAGAGCTTGTTGTGGTTGCGGCCGCAGTCATCTTGGTTGCAGTCACGGTCGCCACAGGGCTGTTCATGTAATAACTCTTGGAAATGACATTCTCCGGGTAAGCGACCGCGAGCGGCGCATTTGCGTTTTCCAGTACAGACACTACGCGATTGCCGGGAGCAACTAGGTCGGGCTTAGCGATGTGGTCGATAGCGGTTGGCCCCTTGGCACTGTAGGTGGCAATGAGGTCATCGGCGCGGGTTGGAGTGCCCATCGATTTCATCGCGCCGACCGTAATCACATAAGGATCGTTGGCTGGTGCATAGATGGTGCCGTATCCACCGTTGCCGGCGGAATCATCGCGACCGTCATTCCCGGCTGCGACGACCACGACGATCCCAGCCTTATAGGCGGCTTCTACCGCCTGGCAGAGAGGATCAAGCGTGTAGCTTTCGTAAACGGGACGCCCCAGC
>Ga0302323_100004633_pt1 | contig 11209 bp, 7 predicted proteins | sample Fen_T0_3_FD_201950 | JGI IMG/M metagenome (GOLD analysis project Ga0302323, IMG submission 201950) | Peat permafrost microbial communities from Stordalen Mire near Abisko, Sweden - Fen_T0_3 | ecosystem: Environmental > Terrestrial > Soil > Wetlands > Permafrost | place: Sweden: Abisko... | reverse complement strand
AACCCACAGGGCTTCCTCAGCAAGGCGCGTACCAAGACCCAGGTGTGTCGATTCGTCGCAGTTCCGTAGGATTTTGGTAGTGCCGTGCCCTCGGAACGGGCCGGTGATCCCCGTGCGCACGGTGTCCGGACGTCCGCTGGACGTCCGCGGTCAGAGTCGATGCCCCGGAGAGGAAACGCGACTTCGTCGGCCCTTGATGATCGCGGTCAGACGATCTTCGGCATGTACGCCGTGGTCGAAAGCAGCCGCGCTGGGAACGCGATAGGATAGACTGCACGACGTGCCGGGAACGGGTCTTCCACCACGTGGCTAAGCTGAACCATGAAGTCGCCCGATAGCCCACTACCGAACGAGTCGAGGCTAACCCAGCAGCTCCTAGATAGGCAGTTCACCTCTGTCCTGATCTACGCCCTCGTCCTTCTGCCGGTCACCCTACTTCGCGTTGTCGACACGGGCTTCCGGACCATCAACACCCTGCAAGTAGGGCTGCTCATCGTCCTGCTGGCCATCCTTCGCTTCAAAAAACATCTTAGCCTTCGCGCCATCAGCTACGGCCTGTCGTTCCTGTTCGTGACCGATATCCTGGCCGCCATCGCGACCTTCGGCTTGCTGGCCCCCGCGCATATTCTGGTCCCGTTCGTTGCCATCTTCTCCAGCATTCTGTTTGGACGCAGGTTTGCGGTCCTTGCATTTGCTCTCACCTTCGCCGGCGTCTGCATTCTTGGGACGCTGTATCTGACCGGCACCCTCCACTACACGGTGAACGTACAGTGGTATCTCCATTCGTGGACGTCCTGGCTGATCTTGGTCCTCGACGAGCTGGCCATCACCCTATGGTACCTCTTTCTGTACCAGCCGATCACCGAAGCCCAGCGCAAAACCGCGGAGCACCTGGCGGCCGTTTTCCAAGGGATTAACGACGCCTTGTTCATCCACGACAAGGACACCGGCGCCATTCTGCAAGTCAACGACATGGTTTGCGCCATGTATGGTTACACCCCCGAGGAGGCCTTGCGCCTGAAGCTGGACGACCTCGTCGCGGACGCTCCACCCTACGACCGCGCGAATGCCAGAACCTGGATGGAGAATGCGATCAAAGAAGGCCCGCAGATTGTCGAATCGCAGGCCAAGGACCGCCAAGGACGCCAGTTCTGGGTCGAGATGAGCATGCGCCTGGCCAACCTCAACGGCGTCGAGCGCCTGCTGGTGGTGGTCCGTGACACCTCCGAACGCAAGCGGGCCGAGGAGGCCCTTCAGGAAAGCGAAACGCGGCTGAAAGAGGCCCAGCGTATCGCCCGCATTGCGACCTGGGAAGTGAACCTCGGCACCTGGACGTTCACGCTCTCGGACGAGATGTACCGCATGATCGAGATCGACCGGGAACATTTCGCCGGCACCAAGGAGGCATTCCTGGCCACGGTCCACCCCGAGGATCGCGAGGCGGTCGAGGCCGCTTTCACGGCGTCACTGGCCGACTACCGGCCCCACGGGATCACGCATCGACTGCTCACATCCGACGGACGGGTCAAGCACGTGCAAGCGCGCTTCATGACCTATTTCGATGCCCATAGCAAACCGTCGCGCTCGGTCGGAACCGTGCAGGACATCAGCGAGCTGCGCGAGCTGGAGGAGAAGCTACTTCAGTCGCAAAAGATGGAAGCCATTGGCAGCCTCGCCGGTGGTGTGGCCCACGACTTCAACAATTTGCTGTGCGTCATTCTCAATTCCACCGGTTTCGCCATCAACCAGCTGCCCAAGGAAGATCCCATTGTGGCGGATCTGGTAGACGTGATGAACGCCGCTGATCACGCGGCCTCCCTCACCCGACAGCTGCTGGCGTTCAGCCGCAAGCAGATCTTGCAGCCAGTATCGCTGAACATCAATACCGTTGCCTCTGGTCTGGGACCGATGTTGCGTCGGATTCTGGGCGAAGACATCGAGTTCATCCAAGCGCTGTCGCCCAGCCTCGGGTCGGTGCGCGCCGACCCAGGGCAGATCCAGCAAGTGCTGCTCAATCTCGTGGTCAATGCCCGCGAAGCCATGCCCAAGGGCGGCAGGCTCACCATCGCGACGGCCAACCTGGAAACCGACGGCGACGTGGAGGCGGTGCGCGCCGGCGCCACACCGGGCTCCTACGTCGAGCTGACGGTCTCGGACACCGGCATTGGCATGGACGAACAGACCCAAGCCAGAATTTTCGAGCCGTTCTTCACCACCAAGGGGCTGGGCAAGGGCACGGGCCTGGGCCTGGCCACCGTGTACGGCATCGTCAGGCAGAGCGGCGGCAGCATCGTGGTGTCGAGTGCGCCCGGCCAGGGAACCACTTTCAAGATTCAATTTCCTCGCGAACACACGCAGGTTGCCGTCCCCAACCATGGGGCGCCAGAAGACTCCACGGAGCTGACCATCGGAACCGAAACCATTCTGGTGGCGGAAGACGAAGCGGCACTCCGCCAAGTCGCCAACAGGATACTGAGCACCGCCGGCTACACGGTTCTGACCGCGGCCAACGGCGAGGAGGCGCTTGTGGCCAGCGCCAATCACAAGGGCAGAATCCATCTCCTGCTCACCGATGTGGTGATGCCGAAGATGGGCGGACGCGAGCTCGCCGAACGTCTGGCGACATCGCGCCCCGACATGATCGCCGTGTTCATGTCCGGCTACGCCGGCAATGTGCTTCATTCCCAGGGCGGTATCGATGAAGGTACGCACTTCATCAGCAAACCCTTCACGGCCAGCGAGCTGACGAAACGGGTGCGGGATATCCTCGATCAGCGTGAACCCTAGCCCCCTGGACGGCGTGGCGGCTATCTCTCGTCGAGAGCGCCCGCGCGGTAGCGTCGTAGGTCTTGGATGGTTCCCGTGGGCTGGGTCAGGATGATGGCCTCGCCGATGGCGGAGCCACCGACTGCGTTCCGTGCGCCCGCGCCCAGTGTTGGTAACCCAACCCCAGGAAGAGGCCAACCCCGGTGTTGAGCAACACGTTGCCCACGTGCAACCACCAGCGTTGTCCATCCACCTGATTCTTGGCATCGCGGACAAGGCTCGCTTCGGCATCCGCGAGCAATCGGCAAACACTGTCCGCGCTCGTGGCAGCCGCTACCTGCCGCGTCCATCCTGGACAACTTGTATCCTGCGCCCGCGAGCGGAATCCAATGTCCAGCACCAAGTGAAGCCTCACCTCAAGGAGCAGCCATGAGCACCGCCGCCAACGTCGACATCGCGAACGCATCCCCGGTCACATCCGAAGCGCCCTCGCGTGGGCTCAGCATTTCTCTTTGGATCGCCCAGATTCTCTTGGCCCTGGTCTTCGGCTTCGCCGGAGCCATGAAGATCTTCACGCCCATCGAAGAGCTGGCCAAGAACGCCGCCTGGATCAAAGACTCCCAATTCCTTATCCGTTTCATCGGCACTTCCGAGCTTGCTGGCGCGCTCGGCATGCTCCTGCCTGCCCTGACCCGCATCCAGCCCAAGCTCACAAGCCTCGCCGCCGTGGGCCTATTCGTCATCATGATTCTCGCCACCGGCTTCCACCTGATGCAAGGCGAAGCCAAATTCACCCCAATGACCCTGGCCATCGGCGCCCTCGCCGCCTTCGTGGCCTGGGGCCGCTTCCGCAAGGCGCCGATCGCGAAAAGGACTTCCGTCCCTCGCTAGACCACCGATTCCCTCCGCCGATTCCCTCCGCCGATTCCCTCCGGACGTAGGCCAGGCCAAGGCACAGGCCGAGATCGCGTGGAGGGATCGCCACTCAAGACCCACAAGGGATGGTCGATGCTAACAATGTGGCGTATTTTGCCAGCCCATCCCCATGCCCGAGCCCACTGCCGACCTAGATCTCGCCACTTCTCCGAAGCTGGACCAGGTCAGCGAGCGAGCTCTCGTTCTCACCGCCGAAATCCGCGTCATCGCGGTGACGGTGTTTCTTGGCATCGGAATCGCCTGGACCTTCACGCGCGGGATGTCCCCCTGGATTCTGTCGTGGCCCCTGGCGGGCTACCTGGCCCTGGCCACACTCGCATTCCTGTACCGGCGACGCGCGCTGGCCGTCAAGTTGTCCTGGGTACTGCCCTTCCTCGACATCGGCGTCGCCTTTCTCGTGCATCGGATGGGTATCTTTGCCGACCAAGGCCAGCCGCACTTCATGGCTGCCTGGGGAGTGACCGGCCTTGGCGTCTACACCCTCATTTTGGCGCTGGCCGGGCTTTCCATGCCGGCGCGCCTGCTGGTCGTGCTGACCCTCTTGGCAACCGGGGCTGAGGTCGTTCTTCTCCACCTGGCTGGCATGTCGTACTGGCCAATGATCATGGCGGTGTTCGCGCTCACCTTCGTGGCCGTGGCCACCGGCGCGGTGCCCCGCAATGCCGCTGCCGCGCTCTTGCGCGAACACGAGGCAGCGACCACCAAGCTCTCCCTCGCCAAATTGCAAGAGCAACACCATAAGCTCGAGCTCATGCAACGCGAGAAGGACGCCCTGCTGGAAATCATCGTCCACGACATGCGCAGCCCTGTCGGGGCGGCCCTGCTCTCGCTGGAGTACCTGGCGCTGGAGCTCAAGAAGCACCCCAGCCAGGCGTCGCTGCTTGAAGCCACCGACGATGCCCTGGGCACACTCAACAGTTTGAGCGGCATGATTTCGCAGATCCTCGACATGTCGAAACTGGAGAGCGGCAGGCTCACCCTGCGCCTGGATTTTGCCGATCTGCGGCCCATCCTGGAAGCCACGGTACGCGACTCGGATCCGCGGGCGCGGGCGCGCTCGATTGCGGTGGATTTCGATGCCCCAGAGGATCTCAAAGCGGCGGTGGATCTTCGCCTGTTTCCTCGCGTTCTTGAAATCCTGATCACGCATGCGCTTCGCCACACCCTCGAAGGGGGCCGCATCCTTCTCGTCGCCTCCGCCGGTACGGACGACATCCGCGTGTCGATTCACAGCACCGCCCCAGAGATCCCCAACCCGGATCGTCAGCGCTTGTTCGACAAGTTCCCGCTGACCCAGGGTGAGTCGCGCCGCAAGTCGGCCTGGGGTGTGGGGCTCTACTTTTGCCGTCTGGTCGCCGCCGCTCACCAAGGCAGCATCGCCTTGGAAGACGTCGACGGCTGGCCTACCTCCTTCGTGATTCACCTGCCCACCCAGCGAAAACCCGCCTAGCCACTCCGGAATTCAAACGCAGGTCTTCACCGGTGCGACCTATGGCGATTCTTGGCATCCAAGGATCGACCCGTAACACCAACACAACGCAGGAAAGACGCGAAAGGTGATGACGATGAGAATGCTCAAGTTTCTGGCTCTGGCAACCCTGGGTGCGCTCGCGATCCCGGCCAATGCATCGGCCACCACGTGGGATCTGGATCCCGCCCACAGCGGTATCGAATTCAGCGTGCGCCACATGATGGTGTCCACGGTCAAGGGACGGTTCGAGAAGGTCAAGGGAACGGTGGAGCTCGACGAGAAGGACGTGACCAAGTCCACTGTCGAAGTCACCATCGACCTCGGCTCGGTCAACACCAACGAGCCCAAGCGCGACGTCCACCTGAAGTCGCCCGATTTCTTCGACGTCGCCAAGTTTCCGTCCGCCACCTTCAAATCGACGAAGGTGCAGAAGGCCGGCAAGAACAAGTTGAAGGTGACCGGCGAGCTGAGCCTGCACGGCGTGACCAAGCCGGTCGTGCTGGAAGTGGAAGGTCCGACAGATGCGTTCAAGACGCCCTTCGGAACGACAGTGCGTGGGGTTCACGCAACAGGAAAGATCGACCGCAAGGACTTCGAGATCGGCTGGAACAAGGTGCTGGACAACGGCGGTGTGGTGGTTGGCAACGAGGTCAGTCTCGAGCTCAACGCCGAGTTGACCGAGAAAGTCGCAGCGCCCCCTGCGGCTGCCCCAGCCGCCCCAGCCACACCTGCCGCCAAACCAGCCGCGCCCGCGGCCAAACCGGCCAAGTAGTCGCCGTCGCGGCCGGTGCTTCTGCCGGCCGCGAACAGAACATTGGTCCCAAGGGAGCTCCGGGATAGGATAGAGCTTCCATGGCTTGCCGAGCATTGCTTCTTCGCCCCTTACTTCTCAGCTGTCTGGTCGCCTGCGGGCGAACGGAGCTCAAAGACCTGGCTTCCGACGGGGGCGGAACAACGCCCCCGGGGGGTCGCGGCACAGGCGGTTCGGTTGGCACCACCAGCGCGGCAAGCCGCTCGCCCGTTGTAATCGTGTCGGGTCTCGGCTGTCCGTCACGCATTGCCGTCGATGCCTCCAGTGTCTACTGGACAGATCGGGACCAGGGGACGGTGATGAAGGTTGGCTCGGCAGGAGGCACGCCTATCAACCTTGCAAGGAATCAAGACGAGCCGCGCGGCATCGCCGTGGATGGCCGCAACGTCTATTGGGTGAATTACGCAGCCGGCACGGTTATGAAGGCCCCGCTATCAGGTGGTCCTGCCGCCACACTCGCCTCGGGTCAGGCCGGTCCCTTCGACCTCGCCCTTGATGCCGCCCATGTCTATTGGCTGAACGACGGCACGTGTGGAAGCGTGATGAAGATCGACCTGGCCGGTGGCACGCCAGTCACGCTTTCCAGCTGCGAGAGCTCTCCTGGTGCTATCGCGGTCGATGCGACCAGCGTGTACTGGACGAGCTACGGCACCGAACCCGTAAGAAAGATCGCGCTGACGGGCGGCTATGGTCCCGACACCGTGGCAACCCTGGAACCGAACTACAACGGCGACATCGCGGTCGATGCAACCAATGTTTACTGGGCAGATTCTAGCAGCATCTACAAGACCGGAATCGGCGGAGACAAACGTATCGATCTGCTCGGGACGAGCAGCGGCTACCGGGCGCCCTACGCTCTCGCCGTCGACGCGACAGCGGTCTACTGGACAGAGTCGGGCTCGGTCATCAAGAAAGTGGGGCTGGCAGGTGGCACGCCGGTCACCCTGGCTTCGCAGGACAATTTTGGCGACAGTGACATCACGCTCGACGCAACCAGCGTCTACTGGAGCAATTGCACCGACGGCACCATCATGAAGGTCGGCAAGTAGACCGAGCACGAATCGCCTACAGCAGCGGCTGCGCCACCAGCGTGACCAGCTTGCGCACGACCCGCGGATTCAAAGGCTGAACTTGCCGGACCGGCACGATGCCGCTAGCGATGCCAGCGATGCGCTTGGTGCTGGAAAGGTAGTCGTTGTACAAGCGCAAGGCCTCGCTGACTGCTTCGGATTCCCGGCGCCACGTGCCGTCGATGTCAGCCAACTCGCCGCTTGCCAGGGCTTGCGCTTGCGCGCTACCGCCGCCCTCGGCCTGCAGATTCTCGCGCGTGCGGCTGTGCCGATCGATCAGGATTTCTAGCCGTCCGCGGGCGCCTTGCAGAAACGCCGCAAGCTCAGACAGCCGTTCGAGAACCGCGCGGCTTGCGGCCTCCAGCATGTCGCCGTCGAGCGGTCCCTGCAAGTCATCCGCGCTGCGCTTCCATTGCTTGAGCGAATAGGCAATACGGCGGCCTTCCAGATAGTCACCCAACAAGGTGGCCACGCGCAGCCGGTGGTTCTCGCTCTCCGCCATCGCCTTGCGAATGGCCTCGAACACCGGCGCCAGGCGATACGCCGCCGCCTGCCCGCCGGCCAGCACGCGCAATTCCGCCTCGGCTTGCTTTTGCTCTGCTTCGCTGGCGGCCAAGGCATTCCACTCGTCACGCAGAAGACGTGCCCGCACGTTCATAGAATCGACGTAGTACTCCTCGGGCGAGTCCACCGTGCCGGCCACGAACAGGCCGGTTCGTATCTCGGGGGAAGGTCCGCCCTCGCGCATAACGTTGGTGCGGCTAGACTGCAGAACCGTGGACAATCCGGTCCGCGTGTAGTCCACGCCCAGCCCCATGGTCCAGCGCAAACTGCCCAAGAGATCCGACTCGACCTCGGTCGAACTGCGCAAAGTGATGTAGCGCCAGCGGAAGGGTCGCTCGCGTTTAAAGAAGGCCCCCCCGCGCGCCGTCAAGTTCTCGCCCTGGTACCGGCTCTCGGCGGAGATCACGCGCCGAACAGCGGCTTCCAGGAAGCTATCCCACCCGCCCACGCTGGTGTAGCGGTTGAGATAGCTTTCGCGCACGGCCACTTCAAATACGCTGGAGGCGCTGTCCGACGGCGCCCGCACCTGTTCCATCAGACCGGCGGACAATTCCAGGCCGGGCACTTGCGTGGTCAGCCCGCCGCGAAGGTTGGGCTGAAAATGGTAGCCAAGGTGGGAGAAACCGCCGTACCAACCGATGTTGCAGCGATTGTCCTGACAGCGCTTGATCGTCCCCGAATTGTTGAGCGCGCCCACCTCGAAAAGCGCGCCCAGTCCCGCCACACCCACCGCCAGCATCCCCTGGTGCTGGGCAATCTGGTGCTTGCGCGCGTCCCATTCATCCTCGGTCTGCGGAAAGAAGGGCTGCTGGGCCAGCAGGAAGACGCCCAGATCCATGAACTCGCGCGCATTGAAGTAGTGAAGAATGGAGCTCGCGAGTTGACCGCCACGCTGCTCGCCGTTTAGCAGATCGAGGTTGACGGTGATGAGGCCGAGCGAATCCACGGTCAGGTTCTGGATGCGCCGGCTGCGGATATCGTCAAGCCGGGTCATCTGCGCAACCTGCTGGTCGAACACGGGATAGGCCACGTGCAAGGGCGCCAGGCTCAGCTTGTAGGATGTAGAATCGCTCAGCTCCCAGGGGTTGCCGACCAGACGGTCGATCTCGCTCTCGACGTTGAAAAGTTCGATCTTGTTAAAGAAGTTGAGTAGCTCGCCGCGCGACTTGGTTCCCAGCTGCGTCGTCAATTCGGACAGAACCTTCAGGAGGTCGCCAAAGTCGTTCTGCAGGCGGCTCTGGCCAAACTGGGCGAGCGCAGGCCTTGGCACCACCCATGACGTCAAGACCAGCGTCAGAAACAACAGGATGCCGAGCCCACGCGGGAAACGCCCACGCGCGCGGCGAAACCGGCTGCTAGCGGCTGTCGGTGATGGCATCCCCGGCTGTTACCCGTCGCGGGCCAGTATACACTGGAAGCCTCTCAGCGATGGGAACCCTCGAAGGGTTCCCAAACCCTCCCGCGACGCTTCGCTGCCGGCAAAGCCGGCAGGCTTCGCACGCGTATGTCCTACGCATACCCCTTGATTCCTTCGCCAACCTGGCATAATCCCGTGCCGGCCCGGCTGCACCACGGCCGAGCCGCCTGACCCAAGATTGCCCCTGCCCAACCAAAGGATCCCTGACATGCCCGAGATGAATATCATCCAGGCCATCAACGACTGCCTGCACGTGGAAATGCAGCGCGACAGTCGCGTCGTCGTGCTGGGCGAGGACGTGGGCCATTTCGGCGGTGTCTTCCGCGCCACCGTGGGGCTGCAGCAGGAATTCGGCCCCGACCGCTGCATGGACACGCCGCTGGCCGAGAACGGTATCGTGGGCGCCGCCATCGGCATGGCGCTGTACGGCCTGCGCCCGGTCGCCGAGATTCAGTTCGCCGACTACGTGTACCCCGCCTTCGACCAGATCGTGAACGAGCTGGCCAAGATGCGCTACCGCTCGGGCGGCGAATACACCGCGCCGGTGGTCATTCGCATGCCCGCCGGCGGTGGTGTGCGCGGCGGGCACTACCACTCGCAATCGCCCGAGGCCGTATTCATCCACACCCCGGGCCTGCAGGTCGTCTACCCGTCCAACCCGGCGGACACCAAAGGGCTGCTTGCGTCGGCTATTCGCGGCGAGGATCCGGTTATCTTCCTCGAACCCAAGCGCCTGTACCGTACCAGCCGCGGCGAGGTTCCGGCCGGCGAGTACACGGTGCCCATCGGACAAGCCAAGGTCATGCGCCGGGCGGCCGCGCGGTCCGAGCGCTCGGTCACGCTGCTCGCCTGGGGCAGCATGGTCCACACGTCGCTGGAGGCGGCGGACAAGGCCGCAAGCATGGGATTCGACGTCGAGCTCATCGATCTGCGTACGCTCCTGCCCTTCGATCTCGAAACCATTCTTCAATCGGTACAGAAGACCGGCCGCGTGGTCATCGTGCACGAAGCGCCGCGCACCTGCGGCTTCGGCGCCGAGCTGGCAGCGTCCATCCAAGAGCACGCCCTGCTGCACCTGGAGGCCCCAATCCTGCGCGTAACCGGCTTTGACACGCCTTTCCCGTATACCCTTGAACCCGAGTACTTGCCCGACAGCAATCGCGTCCTGGACGCCATCGAAAAAGTCACCACCGGCTAGGAGAAAGCATGGCCTACGAATTCAAACTGCCCGACATTGGCGAAGGCATGGCCGAAGGCGAGATCGTCCGCTGGCTGGTCAAGGAAGGCGATACGCTGGCGCAAGACCAGCCCATGGTCGAGGTCATGACCGACAAGGCCACGGTCGAGATCGCGACGCCGCACGCTGGCCGCGTCCTCGAACGGCGCTTCAAGGAAGGCGAGCGCTGCCCGGTGGGCGAGATCCTCATCGTGATCGAGGTACTTGTCGAAACCGACAAGACGCCGACGGTGAACATGGCCAAGACGCCGGGCCCTGCATCCGAGGGAGCGGGCGGTGGCATCCTGGCCACCCCGGCCACGCGCAGGCTGGCCCGGGAAATGGGCGTGGATCTGTCCAAGGTCAAGGGCTCGGGTCCAGGTGGCCAGATCACGGTCGCCGACGTGCGCTCAGCCAAAGTGGGGCCTGGCGCCGACAAGGAGCCCGACAACCAAATGACGCCCGGGCCGAACACCTCAACGGCCGGCGACGTTCGCATCCCCTTCCGCGGCGTGCGCCGCATGATTGCCGAGCACATGGTGCTGACCCAGCGCCAGGTCGCGCAGTTCACCTACGTCGAGGAGATTGACTGCACCGAGCTCGTCGAGCTTCGCGACAAAGCCGAACGTCGGCTCACCGGGCACGCTGTCAAGTTGACCTACCTGACCTTCTTCGTGAAGGCCGCGGTGGAGGCGCTCAAGAAGCACCCGCAGCTCAACGCCACGCTCGACGAGCCGGCCGGCGAAATCGTGCAACGCCGCGAGTACCACATCGGCATCGCGGCCCAGACGCCCGAGGGGCTGATGGTGCCGGTGATCAGGCACGCCGATCGCCGTTCGCTGCTGGATCTAGCGAGAGAGATCGATCGTCTGGGTGTGGCGGCCAAGAACGGGCGCGTCTCGCCGCGCGACCTCGGCGGCTCGACCTTCACCATCACCAGCCTGGGCAGCCTGGGCGG
>Ga0302323_100004632_pt1 | contig 11211 bp, 9 predicted proteins | sample Fen_T0_3_FD_201950 | JGI IMG/M metagenome (GOLD analysis project Ga0302323, IMG submission 201950) | Peat permafrost microbial communities from Stordalen Mire near Abisko, Sweden - Fen_T0_3 | ecosystem: Environmental > Terrestrial > Soil > Wetlands > Permafrost | place: Sweden: Abisko... | reverse complement strand
CGAGTTCGAGGAGGCGTGCGACTCCTTGGTCGCGGCGGGTGTTGCCGTGCGGGCCGACCGCGACGCGGCCTGGGCCGACTTCGTCGGCTGGCGCGTGAATTACGACCTCGCACTCGTGGGCATCGCCGGACTGGTGATGGCGCCGTACGCGCCGTGGTCGTCGGATCGGTCACCGCGCGCTCACCGCCCGCGGCTCATGCGGTTGCGCCCGTTCCGCCACCGCCCCTGAGTCGCGGTCGGCGCGTTCCCGCCGGGCGAGCCCGCAACCGCCACCCTCGAAGCAGCCCTTACAACAGCCAGGTCTCCGGCTCGGCGGGGCGCGTGTCGAGGCGCTCGTACCACTCGGTGCCGAACGTGTGCGCGAACAGGTCGTCGGGCATGGCGAGGAAGAACGCCTCCTCGCTGATCTGGCTCTCGTGCACGGCCATTGCCGCGCGCTTGCGCGCGAGGAACGGTGTGACGTCGACGCGGGTCGTGATGCGCGCGGCGGGGAGCCCGAGGTTGAGCTCGTCGGGGTCGGGCAGGTCGGGCGCGGGCTCGCCGGCCGCGAGGGCCTGCGCCCGCTGGGCCTCGATGGTTGCGCGCAGCGCGTCGGCGTCCACCGTGGCGGCGTAGAGGCGCGGTGTGCCTGCGAGTTCGGCGGCGCGTCGGCCCACGAGGTGCACCTGGATGTGATCGGGGTGCTCGTAGCCGCCGCGCTCGTCGTAGATGGAGAGCACGTCGGCGCGCTCCTCCCGCAGCAACTCGGCGAGCGTCGCGGCCGCCTGCTCCACGTCGGCCGCGGCGAACGCACCGGGCGCGTCGACGGTGTCGGAGCCGGCCATGCCGGAGTCGTGGTAGGGGAGGAACTCGACGCGCGCCGCGCCCAGGACGTCGCCGGAACGTTGCGCCTCGGCGCTGCGCCGCTGGGCGAGGGTCTCACCGTCGGCGAGCAGCCCGGGCGGTGTCTCGCCGAGTTCGCCCCGGGTCGCGAAGACCGCGACGACGCGGTGGCCGTCGTCGGCCGCGCGGGCCATCGTGCCGGCGGTCATGATCGCCTCGTCGTCGGGGTGGGCATGGAGGAATACCAAGGTGGCCATCACCCCCATGATCGCGCGCGGAGCCTCCTGGTCGTCCGGGTCAGCAGAGGTCGAGCACGTCGCGCAGGTCGCGCAGCCGCGGCACCACGTCCGGGGCCGGTGTCTCGTCGGCCGGTGTCGAGTCGGGAAGTGTCGAGTCGGGCCAGTGGCCGTCGCGCTCGAGGTACGCGGGCTGCATCCCTGCCGCCAGCGGACCCTCGACATCGGGGCCCCAGGTGTCGCCGACGAACAGCACCTCTGCGGGTTCCAGCGCATCGGGCGCCCCGCCGACGTGAGCCCGCACCTGCTCGAGCGTGCGCTCGAAGATCCGCGGGTGCGGCTTGCGGGCCCCCGCCCACGCGGACGACATCACCGAGTCGAGCGCGCCCGCGAGTCCGACCTCGTCGATCGCGGGGTCGAGGTCCCAGTCCCAGTTGCTGCAGACGGCGAGGTAGAGGCCGCGGCGGCGCAGCTCGGCGAGGACGGCGGGCACCTCGTCGTAGACCTGCAGCACGCGCTCGGCGCGCCCGGCGTGGAGGTCGGCGAGGATCCGCTCGTACTCGCCGGGGTGCACGTCGGCGGTCGCGAGCATCGCGAGCAGCCGTTCCTGTTGCCAGGCCACGTAGTGCTCCCGACTGGCCGAGGCCGCCTCGTGCTCCTCGCCGTCGATGTCGCCGCTCCACCACATCTCGCGGGCCTGCTCGGACAGGGTGTAGCCGTGGCGGGCGACCACTGCGCCGATGTCGATGCTGTGCGTGGCGCGGGCGAGCGTGCCGAAGAAGTCGAGCATGACGACCCGGAACGGTTGCGATCTGGTCATCACCCGAAGGTACCGGCGCCAAAAGCCGACATGCGGGCCACCTGCCGCCTAGCCTGCTGGTGGGGCGGAGGAGGCGACTGATGATTCTCGTCGTGGACGACGACATTGATCTGGTCGACATCGTGCGCTCGGCCCTCGAACGAGAGGGCTTCGCGGTCGACGATGCCGGCGACGGTGAGACGGCACTGACCAAGATCGCGGGCGACTCGCCCGAGCTGGTCGTGCTCGATCTGGGACTGCCGAAGGTGCGCGGGCTCGACGTGCTGCGGCGCGTGCGCGAGGACAACCCGGTGCCGGTGATCGTGCTCAGTGGCATGTCCGACGAGGCCGACCGCATCGTGGGGCTCGAGCTCGGCGCCGACGACTACGTCGTGAAGCCGTTCTCGCCGCGCGAGCTGGTCGCCCGCGTGCGGTCGGTGCTCCGGCGCACGCGCGGCACCCAGGCTGCTGGCCGGTTGGAGTTCGGTGACCTCGAGCTCGACCTGACGACCCGCGAGGCATGGGTGCGCGGTGATCTCGTCGAACTCCGTCGGCGTGAGTTCGACCTGCTGGCGTTCCTGTGCGCGTCACCGCGCCAGGTGTTCACCCGCGACCAGCTCCTGCTCTACGTGTGGGAGGTCGAGCCCGAGTGGCAGGGCGCGGCGACCGTGAGCGAACACGTGCACCGGCTCCGCGCCAAGATCGAGATCGACCCCGCCCGTCCCACGCGCATCGTCACGGTGCGCGGCGTGGGCTACCGCTTCGAGCCCTAGGCCGGCGAGTCTTCGGACCGCGCCTCCGCCGATGTGGGTTCGGCCGGCACCAGCCGCCGGGCCGCGTCGAGCAGGTCGTTTCGTCGCAGCGGCTTCGTGAGCAGGGGCGCACCCCGCAACGCGGCGGCACCCGCGGGCACGAACCCCGACACGAACAGCACGCGCGTCGACGGTGATCGCTCGGCGACGCGCTCGGCGAGATCGGTGCCGCTCATCACGGGCATGACGACGTCGGTCACCAGCAGGTCGACCACCGGCTCGCGGGCGAACATCGCGAGTGCGGCGTCGCCGTCGGTGGCCACCAGCACGCGGTACCCCGCACCGCGCAGGATCTCGGCGACGAGCGTGCGCATCTCGGGTTCGTCGTCGACCACCAGCACGGTGCCGTGGGCCGAGCCGGGCGCGAACGTGTCCGCGGCGGCGTCGATCGTGCCCGGGAGCACGCCATCGCGCAGGTCGAGTTCCGACGTGACGGTCACGACGGTGGGGAAGGTCAGCACGAAGGTGGTGCCGCGCCCGGGTGTGCTGCGCACCTCGATGGTGGCGTTGGCCGCCTTCACGATGTCGGCAGTCGTGGACATGCCGAGGCCGGTGCCGCGGCCCGGTGGCTTCGTGGTGAAGAACGGCTCGAACACCCGTTGGCGCGTGGGTTCGTCCATGCCGATGCCGGTGTCGGTGATGGTGAGCACGACGTAGGGCGGCGCGCCGGGGACGGGCACGTTGGTGGTGCCGAGGGTGAGATTGCCGCCGGTGGGCATCGCGTCCCGCGCGTTCACCGCCAGGTTCATCACTGCTTGTTCGAGGCGGTTCGGGTCGGCGACGATCGTGGACGCGTCGGCGTCGAGCTGGAGCTCGAGTGCGACGGTGGGCCCGACGATCTGGTGCACCAGCTCGCGCAGCGACTGCAGCAGCTCGTGGAGGTCGAAGGTCTCGGGGTCGTCGACACTGCGCCGGCTGAACGTCATGAGGTCGTCAGTGAGCGCGGCGGCGCGGTCGGTGGCGCGTTGCACGGAATCGATGCGTTTACGGGCGCGTTCGAGCAGCGCCATGTCGTCCTGGAGCAGCTCGACCTGGCCGCGCATGATCGCGAGCACGTTGTTGAAGTCGTGGGCGATCCCGCCGGCGAGCCGACCGACCGACTCCATCTTCTGGGCGTGCACGAGTTGGTGGCGCAGGGTGGTGCGCTCGGTCACGTCGGTGACGAAGACCACCTTGTGGTCGGGGGCGCCGTCGAGGTGGCGCAGCCGCGCGTCCGAGAGCTCGACGTGCACGACCTCGCCGTCGGAGCGTACGAATCGCTGCACGCGGCCCTCGGCGGGCTCCCCGGTGAACCCTGGTCGCAGGGCCTCGTGCTCGCCGGTGTCGTCGTCGCGCCAGGACCGCAGCGTGCGGCCCACGAGGTCGGATTCGGCGCGCCCGAGCAGCAGACACAGGGCCCGGTTGGCCTCCACGACCACGCCTTCGAGGGTGGTGACCGCGATGCCGGCAGGGGAGTGGTCGAAGGTTCGCCGCGACCGTTCGGCCGCCACCCAGCGCTGGGCCTCGGCGCCGTCGCGTTCCTCGAGGGCAGTGGAGAACCCGAGCATCGCGAGCATCGTCACCGCGAAGAAGGCCTGGACGACGAGCACCGCGCCGTCGAGCGAGTCGAACGCGGCCGCGAAGGTGCCCGACCCGCGTGCGAGCGCCCAGTCGGCCGCGGCGAGCATCGCGAGGCAGCCGAGCGCGACGGCGCGGGTGCCGAAGCGGACCGCCGCCCACACCAGGAGCACGACGGAGACGAAGGCGAGTGGATCGCCCCAGTGCGCGATCGCGAGCACCGACGTCGCGGCGATCGCCATCGCCAGCACGACGGCCTCCGATGGACCGCCGCGTCGGCGGCCCCGCGGCCGGAGGTGCGCGACGGTGGCGCACGCGACCAACACCATGGCGAGGGTGTCGGCGAGGGTGGTGCGGTAGAAGACCCGCCACCACGGCGCGTCGGTGCCCCACACTGCGAGTGCCCCGGTCACGACGAGCGCGGCGAGCACCGCGCCCGCGATCGCGGCGACGACCAGCGCGAACAGATCGCGCACGCCCTCGACCCGGAAGTCACCGTCGGCGTAGAAGCGCAGCAGCAACGCACCGGTCACGGCGGCGAGCACCGCGGCGACGCCCAGCGCCAGCGCGACGCCTGGGTCGACGTGGTGGCGCGACGCGACGCCGACGACCGCGACGGCGACCGCGGCGAGCGGCGCGACGCTCCGCCGCCAGGGGAGCAGGAGCGCGGCGGCGAAGGCGATCCCGGCGGCCGGAGTGAGGGCCACCACGGCGCCGGGTCCGGCGTGGAGCCAGGCGACCCATTCGGCAGCGGCGACCGCGGCGACGAGGGCCACGGCGGTGGGCACCACCGGGTGACGGCCGGCCCGCGCGAAGAAGGCCGCGAGGAGCGAGGCGAGGCGGACGCCGAGGCGTTCCTGGCGGTCGGGGCGGTCGTGGCGCTCCGGACGGTCCGGACGGTCCGGACGGTCCGGGAGGTCTGCTCGACGCGTCGCCATCGACCGACGGTAGCAACCCCCACGGCAGACGAGGGGGCCCGCCGGTTGACGGGCCCCCTCGCCGTGCGGGAGGGGTGGAGCGGGGCGCATCCCACCCCCCTGGTTCGGACCCGGTAGGGGCGGCTACCGGAGCCCGAAGTCTGCGACCACGTACGTGTTGCCCGCGCCGTCGTGCGCGACGCCGACACCGACGCGGTTCACGTTCGGGTCGAGGATGTTGTCGCGGTGCCCCGACGAGTTCATCCACATGTTCTCGACGAGTGCGTTCGTGGAGGACCCGCCACCCTGGAACAGGTTCTCGGTCAGGTGCAGCCACCCGGCCATCAAGGGCGAGGTGATCACGCCGTAGAGATCCTGATGGGCGAGGTGCCCCGCCGCCGCGAGCTGGTCGGCCCAGGCCTGGGCGAGACCGTCGAGCTGCGCGTCTTCGGCCACTGCGGGGAGGCCGTTGTCGGCCCGGCTGCTGTTGATCATCGACCTCACGCCCACCGGGTCCGCCGTGGCCGTGGCGCCCGGGGGCAGACACGCGGTGGCGACGAGGGCGACGGCGAGCGCCGCCACCGGGAGCAGCAGGCGGGACCTCCATGTGTTCGTCCGGCAGGTGCGCGTCCGGCGTGGCGTACGCGCCCTCTCCGGACTGCCGGTCGTGTCGGTCGTGTCGGTTCCGTCATTGCGATGCGGAGCCGTTCCCGTGGTGGTCGTCGTCACTGCTGCAGCGTCCCCTGTCCTTGTCCGCCCGTCCGACTGTCATGTCCTTGCTGTTCCGGTGCCGCTTTGCTGTACCCGCTTTGCTGTGCCCGCCCAGAGTGGCGGCGTGACTTCGGCGCGTGTTCCCCGGTGTGTCAACGGGGTGTCAACTGCCAATCGCGTGAGAGCGGCCGATGTCACAGACGATACGGCTGACGGGCGGGCGAGGTCGGCCAATCCGACAGGGTCGGGGTCGACCACTCTCCGTGCTCAAGCTCGGTGGTCGGCGCTCCGAAACCATGGTGTGGATTTCGTGCTGCTCCTCGCGGCCGTGGCGGCAGTTGTCGTTGCGGTGGTCGCCACCGTCGTTGCGCTCAGGGCCGGTCGCCGGGCCCGCCGGGCCGCCGACCTCGTCTCGCAATTGCTGGAGCCACCGGCGCTGCAGGCACACGGGGGAGCCGATGTCACCAGCGCCGACCTCGCCCCGGCGGTCGCGCCGACCGCCGACGTGACGGGAGCCGCGGCCGACTCGCTGGTCCCCGAGGGCCTCGACCTGCCGCCGGGGTGGACGCCGTCCGACATCTGGGACACGGGTGACGAGGGGATCTTCGACGAGGTGCCCGATCCCGCCACTCCGCGTGGCGCGCCGGCCGGCAGCCCGGGCGCGGACCTGCCGCAGCTCGCCGACCTTCCGGACCTGGCGGACCTGCCGCCCGTACCCCCGGTGGTGCCGGTCGTACCGGTGGCGCCGACGCGCATGCCCGCGCGCATGCCCGAGGTCGCGGAGCTCGCCAATGGCGGATCGGTGCCGGCCGGGGACCGCGACGCCCAGCAGGTGCGCATCCCCGTGTTCGACCTCGATCGGCTCCGCACCTGGCTGACCCAGGAGGATCTCCACCTCGGACGGGTCGCGGTGGTCTCGGTGGAGCTCGACAACCTCGCGCACGTCCAGGATCGCTTGGGCTACGCCGCCGGCGCCCACCTGCTCGAGGCGATCACGACCCGCCTCCGCACCGTCACCCGCCCGCGCGACGTGGTCGCGCACGTGAATCAGGAGCGGTTCGTGCTCGTCTGTCGCGACGTGCCCGACGAACACGCCGCGCAATCACTCGCCGAGCGGATCGCAATGGGCGTCGCCCACCCGTCGGTGGTGCTCGCCGGGGTCGCCGAGGTGACCGCGAGCATCGGTGTCGCCCTGGCCGTGAACCTCGACGAACGCCCCGAGTCGGTGCTGCGCCGCGCGATCACCGCCGGCAACCACGCGCGTTCACTCGGTGGCGCCCGCATCGAGATCAGCGCCGGGTTCCCCACGCCGGTGCTGGCCGACGGTGAACTGGTGAGCTCGGTGGCGCGCGACGAACTGCGCCTCCACTACCTGCCGATCGTCAGCTGCGCGACCGGACGGGTCGCGGGCTTCGAGGCCCTGGTGCGTTGGGAGCACCCGGCGCACGGCCTGCTGTTGCCGCACGAGTTCCTCCCCGAGGCCGAGCGCACCGGCGCGATCGTCCCGATCGGCGGCTGGGCCCTCGACCACGCGTGCCGCCAGATGGCGGTGTGGCACGACGCGGGTGGCGCGGCACTCAAGCTCAACGTCAACCTCTCGGCGCGCCAGTTCGCGGAGCCCGGCCTCGCGGCCCAGGTGAAGCAGATCGTGCACGAGACCGGCCTCGCCCCCGGCTCGGTGTGGCTCGAGATCACCGAGGAGACGTTGCTGCGCGACCGTGCGCTCGCCGACACCACCTTGGGTCGTCTGCACGACCTCGGAGTGCGTCTGGTCATCGACGACTTCGGCACCGGCTCGTCGTCGCTCGTCGCGCTCAAGCACTTCCCGATCGACGCGATCAAGATCGCCCGCACGTTCGTGGCCGACCTCGGCCGCGACCGCGACAGCGACGCCATCTGCGGCGCGATCGTCGACCTCGCGCACTCGCTCGGGCTGTGCGCCGTCGCCGAGGGGGTGGAGACGCTCGAGCAGTTCGCGTCGTTGCGTTCACTCGGCTGCGAACTCGCGCAGGGACACCTCTTCGGCCCGGCGCGGCCGGCCGACGGCTTCGGACCGACCCCGGCCGCCACGCTCGGGGTCGTGCGCGCGTCCGACGCCTGAACCCGGCGCCTGAACCCGACGCCTGAACCCGACGCCTCAGCCCGACCCTCTTCGACCACCCCTCATGAGGCATCCTGGGCGGATGTTCCGCTGGTGCCGCGCGCCGCTGGTCGCGCTCTGCGCCGGCGGCCTCGTGTTCTCGACCGTGCTCGCGTCGATTGCCGTGTCGACGATTGCCGTCCCGACCGCCGCGGCCGCGCCCATCAGCCCCACGATCAGCCCCACGATCAACTGGCGTGAGTGCGGTGACGGCTTCCGGTGCGGCAAGCTCGCCGTGCCGCTCGACGAGGCCGACCCGACCGGCGAGCACGTCGACCTCGCGGTGATCATGCGCCCGGCCCGCGACGCGCACGCCCGCCAGGGCGCGCTGGTGTTGAACCCGGGTGGACCCGGCGAGTCCGGGGTGACGTTCCTGCGGAGCGCGGCCGACAGCCTCCCCGGATCCGTGCAGGATGCCTACGACCTCGTGTCGTTCGACCCGCGTGGAGTCGGTGCCAGCCGTCCCGTCGACTGTGTCGATTCCCTGGACCCGCTGTTCGACCAGTCGTTGTCGCCGACCGACGACACGGAGCGGAGCGCGCTCGTCGACGAGTTCCGGACCATCGCGACCGGCTGTGCGACCCGGAACGCGAACCTGCTCTCCCACGTGTCGACCCGTGAGACCGCGCACGACCTCGATCGGTTGCGCGCCGCGCTCGGCGAGTCGCACCTCGACTACGTGGGCTACTCCTACGGCACGTATCTGGGTGCGTTGTACGCCCGGGACTTCCCCGGGCGCGTCGGGCGGTTCGTCCTCGACGGCCCGGTCGACCCCTCGCTCGACGGCACAACCGCGACGTTGAGTCAGGTGCGCGGCTTCGAGCGCTCGCTCGACGACTTCCTCGCGTGGTGCTCGCGCGACAGCACCTGCTCGTTCCACCACGACGGACACGCGGCCGCGGCGTACGACGCGCTCCGGGCGCGGATCGCGACCGATCCCGCACCCGCGAAGGACCAGCCCGGGCGCACGCTCGACCAGACCCGCTTCGACAGCGCGGTGCTGTCGCTCCTCTACTCAGGGCGGCCGGCGTGGCGCACGCTCGAGCGCGCCATCACGTCCACGGAGGACGGCAACGCGTCGACGATGCTCGCCGAGGCCGACTCCTACGAAGGCCGCGGCCCCGACGGAGCGGACGACGGTGCGCTCGAGGCGTTCTGGGCGATCACCTGCCGCGACGGACCGGTGGTCGGTGACGTCGCCACCACCGCGGCCCTCGAGGCGGAAGCCACCCGGATCGCGCCCCGCCTCGGTCCCTACATCGTCAACACCAGCCTGGCGTGCGCCGTGTGGCCGGTGCCGCCACTCCCGCCCACCGGGGCGATCGCCGCGCCGGGCACGCCGCCGATCCTCGTGGTCGGCACCACCCGCGATCCCGCGACGCCCTACGAGCAGGCGACGGCGCTCGCGCACCAGCTCGCGCACGGTGTGCTGCTCACCGTCGCCGGCAGCCAGCACACGTCGTTCGCGTCGGGCAACCGCTGCGCCGACCGCGCGATCTCGCGATTTCTGCTGACCGGCCAGGCCCCGGGCGACGGCACCCGTTGCTGACCTGGTCACGCACGGGTCACGCGCGGCGGAGCTTCCAGACCTGCTCGGCGGGCCACCGGCGTGCCCACTGCGGATCGAAGTCGGGGTACGTCGTGGTCGCGCCCTTCGGCGCCCGCAACTCCACCAGGTCCTCGACCACGAAGTCGTGGCGGCGGAACGCCCGGATCCAGTCGCCATAGCCGAGCTGGAAGTCGACGGTCCCCTCGCCCGTCGCGAACACGCGCATGCCGAAGTACGGCTCGCGCAGCTTGCGGCCGACGCGCTCGCGACGATCGTCCCAGGTGAGGTACGGCCAGGGCGTGGTGTGGGAGAAGGCGAACCGACCCCCGGGCCGCAACACGCGGGCGACCTCGGGCAGCGATCGCTCGGGATCGCAGAACGACATCGCGCCGTGGTCGCAGAACACCACGTCGAACGACGCGTCGGCGCAGGGGATCGCCTCACCGCTCGCGCAGAGGAGCCGCGCACCCGCGCCGACCGCGGCGCTCGCGTGGCGCAGCTGTGCTCGAGAGACGTCGAGGGCGACGACGCGCGCGCCGTCGTCGGCGAGGGCCTGCGCCCACTGGGCGGCGCCGCAGCCGAACTCGAGCACGTCGCGGCCGACGACATCCCCGAGCGCGCCGACCGTGGTCTCGGGGATCCGCCACACGCCCCACGCTCGCGCATCGCGGGCGATGGTGGCGTGATGGACGGCCTGGTAGTCGTCGGCGTCGGCGTCCCAGAACTCGCGGTTGACGCGCTCGTGTCCGCTCACTGCGTGCGCGCCTACTGCTGGAGCGGCAGCACGAGGAACGCGATCGCGCAGTAGTGCAGCACCGCGGCGACGATCACGAACGCGTGGAAGATCTCCCAATAGCCGAACACCTTCGGCCACGGGTCGGGCTTCTTCATCGCCAGCACGACGGCGCCGACGGTGTAACTGATGCCGCCGAGCGCGATCAGCAGCAGCCCTTCCCAGCCGGTCTTCCGGTACAGCGGGACCATCGCGACCGCGCCGATCCAGCCCAAGGTGATGTAGACGGTCGTGACGTAGCCGCGCGGGGCGGGCACGGGGAGCCACTCGAACCCGATGCCCGCGATGGCGATGGCCCAGACGAGTCCGAGCACGATGGCGCGGAACGCGCCGTCCATCGCGAGCAGGCAGATCGGGGTGTAGGTGCCCGCGATCAGGAGGAAGATCGCGGTGTGGTCGAGCTTGAGCAGCTTGGCCGAGGTCGCGGGCGTCCACTTGCCCAGGTGGTAGAGCGACGAGGCGCCGAACATCCCGGCGAGGGTGATCGCGTACACGAGGCCGGCAAGGCTCGCGAGCCCGGCGGGCGCGGTGATCACGAGGACGATCCCCGCCGCGATCGAGACCCACAGCCCGTAGAAGTGCGACACTCCGCGCAGCCGTGGCTTCACCTCCGCCGCGAGGGCGCGGGCTGACTCGGCCGCCTGGTGCAGCGCCTCCACCGGCTGCCCGGCAGGCGAGTTGGCGCGGGCGCGCGCGGTCACGGCTGCTGGTCCTTCTCCGAGTCCTGGTGCTCTTCCTTGCGCGCGTCGAGCGCGCGCTGCTCGGCGCGCCGCGTGAAGGGTGCCGCGATCGCGCCCATGACCGCCGCCACCACGGCGATGTCGGCGATCCCGTAACTGAACATCAGCCCGATGAGGAACACCGCGAGGAACGCG
>Ga0302323_100004631_pt1 | contig 11213 bp, 6 predicted proteins | sample Fen_T0_3_FD_201950 | JGI IMG/M metagenome (GOLD analysis project Ga0302323, IMG submission 201950) | Peat permafrost microbial communities from Stordalen Mire near Abisko, Sweden - Fen_T0_3 | ecosystem: Environmental > Terrestrial > Soil > Wetlands > Permafrost | place: Sweden: Abisko... | reverse complement strand
CCAGCTCGACGGGCCGCCGATGTCCCTGGCGCACGGGGGTGCCGCGCCGGTCAGGCTCGATCCGCTCGTGCCGCACGCCTTCTCCGGCGACGACGAGACGGCGTGCGCCGTCGCCGGCGTCGCCCACGACTTCAACCTGATGGTGCGTCGAGACCTGGCGACCGCGGCGCTTGTAGTCCGTCGGCTCAGTGGCGGTGAGGCGATCGAGCTGGCGGCCGACGTGGCGACGGTGGTGTACGTGCTCGAGGGCGCGCTCGAGCTCCGCGATGGCGACCGGCTCGACCCGGGAGACGCCAGCGCTGAAAAGGCCGGCGAGGGCGTGATGTGCCGTAGCGCAGGAACCGCAGTCGCGCTCGTCGCGACGTTGCGCCCGCGTTGGTGACGTAGTGCGCCGGGAAACGGCCAGGGACGCCCCGCGAGGGGCGCCCCCGGCAGCACGCCCTACATTCGCTCGATCATCGCCTGCCCGAACGCGGAGCAGGACACCTCGTTGGCGCCCTCCATCAGGCGCGCGAAGTCATACGTGACCTGCTTGTCCATGATTGCCGCCTCGATCGAGGAGATGATCAGGTCGGCTGCCTCCTTCCAGCCCAGGTGCCGCAGCATCATCTCGGCCGAGAGGATCAGCGAGCCGGGGTTGACCTTGTCCTGACCGGCGTACTTCGGCGCGGTGCCGTGCGTCGCCTCGAAGAGCGCCACCTCGTCCGACATGTTCGCGCCCGGCGCGATGCCGATGCCGCCCACCTGTGCCGCGAGCGCGTCGGAGATGTAGTCGCCGTTGAGGTTGAGCGTGGCGATGACGTCGTACTCCGCCGGGCGCAGCAGGATCTGCTGCAGGAACGCGTCTGCGATCGCGTCCCTGACGACGATCTCGCGGCCCGTCTTCGGGTTCGTGAACGTCTTCCACGGGCCGCCGTCGAGCGGTTGGGCGCCGAACTCGGTCGCCGCGAGGGCGTAGGCCCAGTCGCGGAAGGCGCCCTCGGTGAACTTCATGATGTTGCCCTTGTGCGTGATGGTGACCGAGCGCCGGTCGTTGTCGATCGCGTACTGGAGCGCCTGGCGCACGAGCCGCTCGGTGCCCTGCCGCGAGACAGGCTTGATCCCGATCCCCGAGGTCTCGGGGAAGCGGATCTTGTTCACGCCCATCTCGTCCTGGAGGAACGCGATCACCTTGCGGGCGCCTTCGGTCTCGGCCTCCCACTCGATCCCGGCGTAGATGTCCTCGGTGTTCTCGCGGAAGATCACCATGTCGGTCCGCGAGGGATCCTTGAGCGGGCTCGGAACGCCCTTGAACCAGCGCACGGGGCGGAGACAGACGTAGAGGTCGAGCTCCTGGCGCAGCGCGACGTTGAGCGAGCGGATACCGCCGCCGACCGGGGTCGTCATCGGGCCCTTGATCGAGACGGAGTAGTCGCGCAGCGCCTCGAGCGTCTCGCCGGGCAGCCACACGTCGGCGCCGTAGAGCCGGGTCGACTTCTCGCCGGCGTAGACCTCCATCCAGTGGATCTCGCGCGCGCCGTCGTAGGCCTTCGCCACCGCGGCGTCGACGACGGCCTTCATCACGGGGGTGATGTCGACGCCGATTCCGTCGCCCTCGATGAAGGGGATGATCGGATTGTCCGGTACCGGCTCGCCGGGCACGATCCTGCTGCCGCCCGCCGGGGCCACGATGTGTGAGGTGGTGCTCATTGGTCGCGCTCCTTCGTCTCTCTTGTCTCAGTTTGCGTACCCGGAAAACTACGGCACAACGCAGGGCGGCGGGGGCCTCTACGCTCCCTGCATGGTGGGCAAGGGCCTGATCCAGCCTGACGAGGCGGCGCAGCAGATCGCGGAGATCACGATCGCGGGCTTCGACCACCACTACCGCGTCTTCCGGGAGACGAGCGCGGCTGCGAAGCAGTTCTTCGAGTCGGCCGCCTGGGCGATGACCCAGCAGGCGGTGAAGGAGCGGATCCGCTTCTACGACGAGCGCGTGAGCGAGTGCGTCGAGCGCCTCGGTGAGGAGCTCGACGCGGGCTCGCTGGACGACGAGACCTGGCGGCGCGCCAAGCTCCTCTACATCGGCCTGCTCGTCGACCACAAGCGGCCCGAGCTGGCCGAGACGTTCTTCAACTCGGTCGTGACGCGTGTGCTGCGGCGCACCTACGTCCAGAACAGCTTCGCGTTCGTCCGCGCCGCGATCTCGACCGAGTACATCGAGTCGGACCCGCCGATCTACCGCAGCTACTACCCGGCCGAGACGAGCCTGCGCGAGTCGCTGCTGGCGGTGTTCGCCGATTTCGCCTGGGAGCGGCCCTTCGCCGATCTCGAGCGAGACGTCGACTACCTGTTGAGCGCGATGCTGGAGCACTTCGACAGCCACTGGCCCGGGCGCGAGCCGAACTACCAGCTCCAGGTGCTCGGCTCGGCCTTCTACCGGAACAAGGCGGCGCACGTGATCGGGAAGCTCGTCAACGGCAACGACGAGATGCCGTTCGTCGTGCCCGTCCTGCACGACGACCTCGGCCGCCTCTACCTCGACACGGTCCTGCTCGACTCCCCGTCGATCTCGGTGCTCTTCTCACTCTCGCGCGCCTACTTCATGGTCGACATGGACGTGCCGTCCGGCTACGTCGCGTTCCTGCAGTCGCTCATGCCGGCGAAGCCGCGCTCGGAGCTCTACACCGCCGTCGGCCTCGCGAAGCAGGGCAAGACGCTGTTCTACCGCGACCTCCTCCACCATCTGCTGCACTCGCGGGACGTGTTCGTCGAGGCCCCGGGCACGCCCGGTCTCGTGATGCACGTGTTCAACCTGCCCTCGTACCCGTACGTGCTCAAGGTGATCAAGGACGAGTTCGGCCACTCGAAGCAGTCGGATCGCGCAACGGTGATGCGGAAGTTCGAGATGGTCAAGCAGATCGACCGCGTGGGGCGGATGGCCGACACGCTGGAGTTCAAGAACCTCGCCCTGCCGCGGTCGCGGTTCGCACCGGAGCTGCTCGAGCAGCTGCTCTCGGTCACCTCGAAGACGGTCACGGTCGACGGCGACGACGTGATCGTGGGGCACTGCTACGTGGAGCGGCGGATGACTCCGCTCAACCTCTACCTCGAGACGGCCACGCAGGAGGAGGTCGACGCCGTCGTGCACGAGTACGGCGACGCAATTCGCGACCTCGCGATCGCGAACGTGTTCGCCGGGGACATGCTCTGGCGCAACTTCGGCGTCAACCGCGCCGGGCGGGTCGTCTTCTACGACTACGACGAGATCGAGTACCTGACCGACTGCACGTTCCGGCGGATCCCGCCGCCACCCAACCCGGAGGCGGAGATGTCGGGCGAGCCGTGGTACCCGGTCGCGCCGCTCGACGTGTTCCCCGAGGAGTTCGAGACATTCCTGCTCGGCAGCCCCCAGGTGCGGGATGCGTTCATGCGCCACCACGCCGACCTGCTGCGTCCGGAGTTCTGGCAGCGCTCGCAGGAGCGGGTCGCGCGCGGCGAGATCGTCGACTTCTGGCCGTACCCGGAGGCGATGCGGTTCAGCGAGCGCTACGGACAGCGTTGAGCTCCTTTGCTCGGGGCTGCCGACCCTCGCGGTACTACCGAGCCGGGGTCAGCGGATCCCCCGATGAGCTCGGCCGGCGCGCGCAGGACTATTGTCTTGCAGTCCCGGAAGAAGGGTCACCCGTGGGCGTGGCAGCCCTGTTCCACGCTGTCCGGCGGCCACAGGAGGCGTTGATGTCCGGGAGAGGTGTGCGGAGAGCCTGACGACGGCTCGCGCTGTGCGTTCACCCCCAGAGCGGCTGTCGCCTCCTCCTCGCCGTCGAAGGAGGCAATCATGTACTTCAAGACACCTTGCAGGAGACATCGCCTGCTGCTCGTCACGGCGTTCCTCGCGTTGTGTTCCTTGCTGGCGGTGGGAGCGGCCCCGCCGGCGGCGCGAGGCCACGACGCGCCGCGGTGCCGGAAGGACGGTTCCTACGCGATGACGCTGCGTGCGCTCACCGGTCCGTCCGACACTGAGCTCCGGATCGGCCTCGCGACCGCTCCCGGCTGCGGAGCGGTGAGCGGCGTCGATCACGTGCAGATCAAGGTCTTCAACGAGCGCGGCAAGGAGGTCTCCGTCAAGAGCGTCCACGACGTCGACGCACCCGGCGGCGTGGTCCTCGTGACGCTCGACCGGGTCCACCGTGGGCGCCGGATCGAGGTGAGGTCGCAGATCCAGACTGGAGCACACTCGAAGACGGTCGTTCTCAGGGGAGCTACCACGGCATTGCTGCGGCCAGACCTCCTGGTGACGTCCGTGCAGGCGCCCTTGCAGACACTGGCATCGCGAGCCGTCGCCGTCGTCGCCGAGGTCGCGGAGGTGAAGGGCGACACCGGCGCCACGGCGCAGGTCACCCTCGCCGGCACGATCGGTCCGCTCGCGGGCCCCGTCGAGGTGACGGTCCCCGCGGATGGCCGTATCTCGGTGACGTTCCCCGACGTCGCGCTGACGACGCCCGACTCGACCGAGTTACGCGTCGTCGTCTCGGATGCAGATCCGGCCGAATACGACGTCACGAACCAGTCGCGGGCGACGACGGTCGAGGTGACGAAGAGCGAGCTCGTGTCGTCCCGGCTGCTCGTGCCGAGTCTCGGTGGCTACGGGTATCAGCTCAACGGGCACCTGTACGCGCCGATCACTACCCCGGCGCCGGCGACACTGCCCGACCTCGAGTCGAAGGTGAAGGCACTCGAGCCGCAACTCGTCCGGATCTTCTACAACGAGAACTGGGAGGCGAACGCTGACGGCTCGCACGCAGCCGACCGGGCACAGAACCTCGAATCGTTCCAGAAGGTCGTCACGATGGCGAACGACTCGGGAGCGACGATCGTGATCAGCTACCAGTCGACGACCTACGCGAAAACGAACGCGACCCTGTGGATGGGACGGTTCGCCGACATCCTCGAGGACCTAGTCCAGACACGCGGCCTGACGAACGTACGCTGGGCGCTGATCGGTAACGAGCCCAACTCGACCGCGCTGACGCTGACCCAGTATCACACGCTGTACGACGAGCTTCGCGCCCAGCTGGATTCGCGTGGGCTGCAGCAGATAAGGCTGATCGGCGGCGACCTCGTCCAGCTCACGGAAGGCACCGCGTCCGGCCACCGCGCCTGGTTCGACTACATGGTCTCGAACATGAACGATGTAATCGACGCTTGGTCAGAGCACATCTACTGGAACTACTGGGACCACTTCCGCATGGAGGAGCGGCTCAAGGATGTTTCGTACCTCGTCCACACGGAGCTGCCCGAAAGCGCCCGCAAGCCGACGTTCCTGCTCGAATACGGCGTCAGGGGGATGAACGCCTGTGGGACGGAGGTCACCGTTACCGCCGCGTACTACAACGATCCTCCTGCGTGCACGGAGCTGCGGCGAATGAGCATTGCCGCGTTCCACAAGATGTGGTTCACGGTCGTGTCGGCGCAACTCGGCTTCGACGGAGCCTCCAACTGGGATCTCTACTGGGCGGTGTACGACAGGACGAAGAACAGCCAGTCCTACTGGACGATCGGTCCGCCCGAAGAGGGCTGGGAGCTCTACCCGTCGTATTACGCGTCCCAGCTGCTGCTCCAGACGACCGAACGCGGCTGGCAGGTGCTCGGAGTCGACCCCTGGGCGGAGGACGACGCGGCGACGAGGTACGACACCCCGCACCCCGACCAGCTCGAGCAGGAGCTGACTGCGTTCAGCGGGCCGGACGGCCAGCTGACGCTCGTCGGCCTCGACACCCGCGGGGGTGCGCTCGTGGCGCCCAACGGCGAGTCCTCGTCGTACAGCGTCGGCGGCCTGCCGCCGTTCACGACCTTCACACTCGCGTTGTGGAACGAGAACGGGGACGGCACGAACTCCGTGGCCGGGACGATCACGACGACAGCCGCCGGCGTGGCACGCTTCGACGTGCCTCTGCAGGCGACGTTCGTGCTGACGACCGTTCCGGTCTCGTAACGATGAGGGATAGCTGGGGAGCCGGCCGTGCCGGCTCCCCAGCTCGGCATGCGCGCACAGGCATGCTGCCGCTCCCGTGATGGGAGTCTTCAGGAGCGGGAGACGGCCGGCACTCGACCGTGCCACGGAGCCTCGCTCCTCAGCGCGGTCGCCAGAGCACGGCTGCGACTGCCGCCGCTTCTGCGGCGAGGCTGAGGATGCCCAGGAGCTTCAGCCAGCGGGGGATCATGGTGCCGTTATCGACCGCTGGGGGCGATCGCTGAATACTCAGTAGTTTCGGGAAGACGGATTCGGGGGCGCTGCCGATGCTCTCGCCGCCTGGAGGTGCGAGCCTGGATAGTGGAGTCGTGCGCCACGAGTGGCGAGGTTGCACGGCGCGACAGAGGAGGCGTGTGCATGTTCACCTACATCGGCCTGATCAAGGTCACGCCCGAGGGCCGTGAGCACTTCGAGAAGGCCCCCGAGTACCTCGCGAAGATCGGCGAGATCATCGAGCACGAGGGCGGCACCCTCGAGCGGACGCTCGCGGTGATGGGCCCCTGGGACTTCCTCGCGATCGTCAAGTATCCGGACAACGAGACCGCGTTCCGGGTGCTCGCGAAGATCGCCAAGCTCGAGGTCGTCGAGACCGAGACGTTCCCGGCCGAGGACGTCTCGATCTTCATGAAGGCGCTCGTCTAGGGAGAGGCCCGCTTCGGGCCGCGACGCTCGGTGGGGCCGCGCGCAGCGCGGCCCCACCGCTTTCGACCGCCCGAGCTGGAGCGTAGGTCGACGCGAAGACCGGACGGTCAGACCGTCTTCGCCTTCGCGAGAGCCTCCTGCAGCGATCCGATGAATGCTTCGCTCGTATAGGTGGCCCCCGAGACGATGCTGATCCGGCTCGCGTCGAGCGACTGCAGCGCCTGCTGGCGGAGCGTCGGCAGGGCCTGCTGCATGATGTAGAGCGAGCGGTCGGTGTGGTACGTGAACGTACCGCCGATGTCCACGATCTTGCGCGTCACCTTCTTGACGCCGTTCGTGATCGTCGTCGTCGTCCTCACGGTCACGGTCACCGTGACGTCGCCCCAGCGATCCGCCTGGACGGGTACGCCGGAGACCTTCTTCGTGACGACGGTCTTCCTCGTGACCTGCGTGGCCGTGGCCGCGCTTGTCGCCTTCGCCGCGGCGACCGCGTTCGCGGCGGGAATCCCGAGCGCGGCGGCTCCGAGTGCCGCCCCCAGCTTCGCTCTGTTCACTTGCTGCTCCCTCGTCGGAGCGCGAGGCGCTCTCTGTCGTTGTTCCTGGTCTACCCTCCAGAGAACCAGCCACCTCTGTGGCTTCGCTGTGGGCGCGAGTAGACCCTCCGCAGCGAGCCGCGCTCGCTACCCGTGGCAACCGTTCTCGTAGGTGGCTAGGGTCGGGCGATGCACGATCGGTTCGTCGCCCGCGAGATCGGCCCGGCGACGATCGGTCTCCTCGTGGTCGGCCTCGGCATCCTCTGGGCCGTCGCACAACCATCCGGCCAGCCGAGCCGCGCGTACCTTGGGCAGTTCCTCGGTGCCGAGTCGATCCTGCTGCTCTCGATCGGCCTCGTGCTGATCAGCACGCTGCCTTGGGTGGAGGAGTGGTTCGACGGGATCGACCGGGCTGCGATCTGGCATCGCCGGGTCGCGATTGCCGGCCTGGTTCTGCTGGCTCCGCACGTCCTGTTGTCGTCCAGCCCGAACGGGACCACGCTCGGCGGCCCGCTCGGGGCGGTCGGGGCGATCGGTCTCGTGGCGCTCGCGCTCTGGGCGATCCTGCCGCGCTGGCAGTCGATCGCACCGGCACCGCTACGAGGCCTCGTGCTCGCCATGCGCGACGCGCCGCTCGTGCGGGACGCGCGTCGTATCTTCGGCGGGTACGACCGCTGGCGTCTGCTGCATCGCACGACCGGCCTGTTCGTTGCCGCCGGCTTCTTGCACGGCCTGCTGGACGGGTCGCCGTTCCCCGATTCCGCTGTTCTCCGCTGGAGCTACGTGGCGATCGGCGCCGTCGGGCTCGCGTTCTACGCGTACAGAGAGCTGCTCGCGCGCCACTTCCTCTCGCTGCACGACTACCAGGTGTCGGCGGTCCGCGAGATCGACGAGGGACTGACCGAGATCGCGATGCGCCCGCTCGGCCGCCCGGTCGAGTTCGTCCCGGGCCAGTTCGCGATGGTCCACCTCGAGGCCAAGGACGGCTGGCACCGGCACCCCTTCACGATCTCGAGCGCCCCTCACGAGGATGTTGTCAGCGTCACGGTGAAGGCACTGGGCGACTACACGTCACGCCTGCAGGAGCTCGTCGAGCCCGGTATGCCTGCGGTCATCGGAGGCCCCCATGGGCGGTTCAGCCACTGGAAGGGGACGAGCCGGCAGGCCTGGATCGCCGGGGGTGTCGGCGTGGCGCCGTTCCTGAGCTGGCTGCGCGCGCTCGACGGCGACCTGAAGCACCACGTGGACTTCTTCTACACCTCCGACGGCGAGCCGCCGTTCGCCGAGGAGATTCGTCGGATCGCGGCCGACCACGACTCGCTCCGCGCTCATCTGATCGACACGAGCGTGTCGGGCCGTCTCACTCCAGAGCACGTCCTGGCAACGATCGGCGACCCGCGTGGGCTGTCGGTCTTCATGTGCGGCCCCACCGGGATGGTGCGCAGCTTCCAGGCGCAGTTGCAGCAAGCGGGTGTCCCGTCCAGGCGCATCCACCGCGAGTACTTCGACTGGCGCTGAGCGTCGCCCGCGGACGCCTCGACCACGGCGTGACGACGTTCACGCTCGAGGCCACGGCAGCCGGTGTCCATCTCTGCGAGCAGGTCGGCTTCGAGACCGTCGCCCAACCATCCGTCTTCGTCATTGGCAGTTCCACGCAGTTCCCGACCTAGTCGACGGCTTCGTATCGAGCTCCGCTGGAGACCAACACTCCGTTCGACGGATCTCCGGGGTGATCGGCACGAGGCGGGCACGCCGGCCCTGCCTCCGCGAGGGCCTTGGCGAGCTCCGAGGCGAGCATCTCGTAGTACTCCGGCGGAGTCTCGACGACGGGCTCGGCAACGCGAAGGCCGCCGGTGATGATCTTCCGCCAATACGAGGGAGGTGTCGCATAGGAGACGTCACGGAACAGCGTCGCAGAGCCGGAAAAGGGGGTCGGAGCATACGCCGAGACCGCATTGACGAGGGCACGCACGTAGGCCGTCTCGTGTTCCTCCGTCCCGACGACGCGGTTCTTCACTCGGCGGAGCCGTCGTGCGAGGAAGAGCATCAGCCTCGGCCCGACGGACCCCTGGGCGTGGTATGTCCGGAGACGCCACCAGTAGTTCAGAACCGGGCTCGACTGATCGCCGATCGGGTCGAGAAGACCCAGAAAGCGGACGCTGTGGCCGTCCGCGAGGAGTCCACGTGCGATCTCGAGGGCGACGCCGGCTCCCATGCAGCGTCCGAACAGGTGGTACGGCCCTTCCGGTTGGGCCTTTCGAATCGTCGCGAGGTAGAAATCGGCCAGCCACTCGATCGTGAACTCGGGAGGTGCGTTGCCCTCGCCCGGGGGTACGAGCGCGTAGAACGCCTGCCCGTTGTCCAGACGCGAGGCAAGCGGTCCGGCCTTCAGAATCTGGCCGTCGAGCCCAGCCACGTAGAAGAGCGGTGGCTCCTCGCCCTGGCTGACGACGACGATTCCATCCGGCGCCTGCCACGACTTCCGTTCGAGGACGTCGGCGAGCGCTGAGATCGTTGGTGCCGTGAGGAGGGTGCTCAGAGGTAGATCCTCGGGCGCGTAGCCGTTCTTGCCGATCCAGGCGAAGAGCAGCGCGGCAGCGAGTGAGTCGCCACCCAGCGCGAAGAAGTCGTCGTCGATCCCGACACGCTCGATGTCGAGCAGGTCGCTCCAGAGTGCAACGAGCTCCGTCTCGAGCGGCGTTCGGGGCGACACGATGGTAGAGCTGTTCCTTCCCGCGGGGTGGTCGAGCCCGAGCCGTGCGGCCAATCCGACCCGTTGCACCTTGCCGGTCGGCCCCTTCGGGAGCTCGTCGAGCGTGACGATCGTCGCGGGGACCTTGAAGTCCGCCAGCCGAGTGGCGGCGAACTCCCTGAGCGCGTGCTCCGTCGCGGTCTTGTCGTTTCGCAGCACCACGGCTGCAGCGACGGCCTCGCCGAGAGTGGGGTGGGGCTGGCTGAACACGACTGCTTGCGAAACCGCCTCGTGGTCGAGGAGCACGTCCTCCACCTCGAGTGGCGAGATCTTCTCGCCGCCGCGGTTGATGATCTCCTTCGAGCGCCCCTTGAGGGTCAAGTACCCGTCGGCATCGAGAATCCCCAGGTCGCCGGTCAGAAACCATCCGTCCCTGAATGCCCGCTCGGTGGCCTCGGCGTTCCCTTCGTAGCCGGCGAACACCCCCGGCCCGCGAATCGCAACCTCGCCGTCGGTCAGGGGCCCGACCATCGCGCCTTGCTCGTCGAAGATTGCGATCTCGACACCGGACGGAGGGCCGACCGATCCCGGCTTACGAACTCCGGGCGGCAGAGGGTTTGCAGCCATCTGATGCGACGCCTCCGTCATCCCGTAGGCCTCGATCACCGGACAGCAGAACGTGGCTTCGAGCCCTTCGAGAACCTGGCGCGGGAGGGCGGCGGACGATGACCTGACCAGACGGAGCGACGACGTCACGGTGGTCCCCCGCAAGCCTGGGATGGCGAGGACCGCGTGGTGCATGGTAGGCACCGCCGTGTACCACGTCGGATCGAGCTCCCGCAGCCAGTCCAGGAAGCGGGTGGGATTGAGGCCGGGTGTGCAGATCGTCGCGCCTCCGGCGATGAGCGGCGCCAGGACTCCTGCGACGATGCCGTGGATGTGGAACAGCGGCATCACGTTGAGGCACCGATCGCTCTCGTCGAGCGTCAGTGACGACGCGACATTCCTGGCAGATGCGATGAGGTTTTGCTGCGTAAGCGGAACGAGCTTCGGCTTCGCCGTCGTCCCCGACGTGTGGAGCAGGAGCGCGACCGTTGTGGGTTCGGGCAGATCGGCTCGATGCTCGTTCCCGGGTGCAATGATCTCGAACGTTCCCGCCTCGACGCCCGAGCGCTCGAGCTCGATCACGCGAATCCCCCGGTTGGCGGCAACCTCTCGTAGCGCAGGGCTTTCGCCCTTGGCCACGACGACCGCCGCGACACCGAGGTCGTTGACGTAGAAGTCGAGCTCGGTCTCCCGGTAGGCAGGGTTCAGAGGGGCGCAGGCGAGTGTCGAG
>Ga0302323_100004630_pt1 | contig 11214 bp, 9 predicted proteins | sample Fen_T0_3_FD_201950 | JGI IMG/M metagenome (GOLD analysis project Ga0302323, IMG submission 201950) | Peat permafrost microbial communities from Stordalen Mire near Abisko, Sweden - Fen_T0_3 | ecosystem: Environmental > Terrestrial > Soil > Wetlands > Permafrost | place: Sweden: Abisko... | reverse complement strand
TGAGAGCTCATTTTGACTCGAGCAGCCCCCGACTACTGCGCTGAGGGCTGTGTACACCACCGCAAACAGAAGCTTTCGATATTGCATCACCGAATTAGAGTCTCTGACCGACCTGAACCTTCGCCCGAACACTCTCCCTTGGATGCGTTTTCTCTGCGCCCCCCGTGTTGCGCTCTCGTTCCGTGCCTCGCAGCGCAAGACCGGGCCTCCGGAGCTCGCGACGCAATTCGGCAAGACGTGGCCATCGGACCCTCCGCCGCGCGACGTGGGCGATCAGATCCTGATAGTCCAGATCGAAGCTTGGTTTCGATCGTACTCGCTATGCATCACGGCTTGGCCGTGCGGCCGCTGGTCGTCGTGGGGCTTCGGCGTCAGCTCGCAGTTCGGGCTGGGACCGAGGCCTTCGGCGTCGCCAATGGGGTCGGTCAATCACCCGTCCGAAACCCGGTACCTGAACGGAGGCCAAAAGTGTTTCGAACAGGTGGCCCGAACGGTGAGCATCGCAGCTGTGGAATCGTCAGACTTGCCGGAGATTCGAACCCTGATCGCGGCGGCAATTAGCGACCGCGTAGTCGATTCTGAACGAGACGCACAGACGCTGATAGCGCTCATCGACGCAGCCTTCGACTCACGAGGGACCCCGTGAGTGATGATCGCGGCGAAGTGTGTCGACACGTGTGTCGACACACGCGCCGTTCAACGCTGCGCTCGCTTACCTGTCGGCGGCGGCCGGTGGCGAGCCGATACCCGAAACCTCTGAATTTCTCCGACGAGCTGTACTTCCACTAGCCGCGACGTCGCGCCCGCAACGCCGACGAGAGTGTCACGGCGAGCAGGCAGGCTTCTTGCTTATTGTGCAATCGGGATGCGCGTTGGCTCTTTGCGCCGCGCGCACTTCAGCCGACTGAATCGACGTGCACCGATTGAGGTCGAAGATGCCCGGCTGCGACGGACCCACCGCCGTCCACGGTCCGAAGGTTCCATCGGCAAGCTGAGGCTGAGCGAAGGTGGTCGTGGACGAAAGTCCCTGATCGAGTGTGCAGAGAAGGTCACTTCTTCCGTCGCGGTTGACGTCGAAAAGAGTCACGCTGCGGCAGCCGCGCACGTCGAAGCCGGCTTGCCAGTTACTCTTCGAGACCCACGGTCCCGGAAGGCGGTTGGTCATGGTTTGGACCCAGGTACGGGTTTGCCCATTCCCGTAGTCGTAGAGGCAAATGGGATCGACGTCACCATCGCCATCGATATCCAACATCTGAAGGCTGGCGCATCGATTCAAGTCAAAACTCGCGGTTTCGCTGGCGGTAGCCCAACCGGTGGGGGAATGCACGCACGAGCAGGTTGTCGAGTTCAAGCTGTCCACAATGCGGAGCTCACCTGGGCCGCAGCCAGCGTGCAGATCCGCACCGCACACCGACGCCGATTGATCGAGAACGTTGCTCAGGCAGTTACCGACGATGTACGGCATCGTGTTTACCTGGAAATTCCAGGTCGGGTCGCCCGCGTAGCCGCAGGCGCCGATGGCCCCGGCCTGGTCGTTGGCGCCATGGGTGTAGCCGTGCGTGTGCATCGCCTCGTGCCAGACGGTGCCCGCAGCCTGCGACATCGGCCACGGGCTGGGTGTGCGGCACGCACCGGGCATCGCGCCAGGCGTACCGCACAGCGGCTGTGACAGCCAAGTGTAGACCGCGTTCAGCCAACCTGACCAGCTGAACACTTCGGGGTCGGAGTGGTCGTAGCTGCCGAGCGCCGCTGAGGCGTTGCCAATGCCGCCGGTGCAATTCATCGTGACGGCGTTCTGGCTATGAGTCTGAGCCATGATCGCACTCAGCTGCTCGCTGAGTGGCCGCCCGTAGAAGGGATCGCCGATGCACTGCCGGTAGGGCCCGATGGTGCCGCCATATAGCGGCACGATCGCGCCAGGCCCGGTAACTGCGGCCGACATGCAGGCCGCGAACGCGGTCGACGCGGTGGTGACGCGGCCGAAGAACATGGTGTCGTCGAGGAAGGACCGGTAGCCGGGCGTACAGTCGGCGGCGTAGTTGACGGCGCCGAGTAGGTCCTGCCCGGCGACGGTGACCGATTCGTCGGGCGTGGACGCGGGACCGGCGCCGCACGCGGGCGCGGCGGCGAGGGCAGAGAGCAGGGCGAACGATCATGCCCCGGATCTGGCCTGCACCTACGACTACGGAGGCGCCAAGGCGCGCACGTTCGTCCAGAGCGGACAGGCCGGCTCGGTGAGCGCCTGGACGGCGAATTCGCCTTTGGAACCTACGGGTACCTTCGATCTGAGGCGGTGCCAGAAGATCAACGTAGCCGACATCGATCGCGACGGGCAAAACGACCTCGTCTGCGTCTACAACTGTGGGGCATCGACTACTCGGACGTTCGTCCAGCGCGGGAGTGCAGCGGGCCTTTCGGCCTGGACCGCGGTGTCAGATAAGTTCGTCGGAACCTTTGGACCGGAGCGGTGCGCGGGCATCTTCGCGGCCGACGTCGATCGCGATGGCTTTCAAGACCTGGTTTGCCCCTACAACTACGGCGGATCGGTGATGAAAACTCTCCTCCAGAAGTTCAATCCGGCGACGCAGCAGTTCGGCAATTGGATCTCAGCGAGCCCGAGCGATAGCGCCTTCGATCTCGGACGTTTCAGGCACATGGTCGTGACGAAAGCCGATTCCGATTCCACCCCCGACCTGCTTTGCGTCTACGACTACGGCGGACAAACCCGCACCCTCATTCAGCATGGCGTGGGGGATGGTTCGTTCGGCCGATGGGACCCTTGGACCAAGTGGGACGTTGGATTCGATGTGAATCGTTGCCGGCTTCTCGCGAATACGCCGCCAACCGGCACGCCACTACCGAACGGAACGCCAAGCGACTACGTGTGCGCGTATGACGACGTCGGTTCCACGCGCACGTTCGTTCAGCTCGCGCGCTGAATTTCGCCGAACGGGACACGCCCCATGGCCGCCGGCCGTGGGGGCGCCGAAAGCCTCGAGCCAGATTGTAGTCGTGAAACGCGGCGGCGGATATCGACGGCTGGTTCAGCGTTGGAGACGGAATGCGAGCCAGCGCTGGTAACCCCACGCATGACGACCAGCGGAATGTGCGGTACGATCGCTCGGTGCAGGAAACTGCAGACAGCACCAGAACTTACGCAGAAAGTCAGCGCCAGCTCCACCCCGAGGGGCCGGTGCCCGGATTGCTCCTTGTGTTTTCCGACGGGCTGCCCCGTTGCCAAGCGGTCGCCGTGTCGAGTACGGGCCTGGTCATCGGTCGCGGCCACGAGGGCCTAGAGGATCCGCACCTCTCGCGCGAGCACGTCCGGGTGTCGGTGGCTGAACGAGGCCTGCTGGTCAAAGACCTAGGGAGTCGCAATGGCACCTTCATCAACGGCGGCCGAGTAACGGACGCCGCGCCGCTCGCGGCAAGCGACGTACTGCGCGTCGGTGAATCCTTGTTTCTGGCTCGCGCTGACGTTAGCCCCTATTTCGGAGCCCGCGTCGCGACGGCCGACGGACTCGTGATCGGGCCGCGGATGCGGCAGGTCTTCGCTGAGGTCAAAACCGCTGCCGACGCGCGCAATCGCTTGCTGATCCTGGGCGAAACCGGCTCCGGCAAAGAAATGGTGGCGCGCGCATTCCACGACTGTTTCTCGCCCAAGGGCCCGTTCGTGCCGCTCAATTGCGCCGCGCTCCCGGCAACGCTCGCGGAAGGTTTGCTGTTCGGCGTCGAGCGGGGCGCCTACTCGGGAGCAACCGCAAGTCGCGTGGGCTATCTCGCACAAGGCGACGGCGGCGTGGTGCTGTTGGACGAGATCGCCGAGCTCGACCCGCAAGTTCAGGCCAAGCTGCTGCGGGTCATCGAAACGGGCGAAGTTCAGCCGCTCGGCAGCGCTCGCACGCTCAAAATCGCCATCCGTATCTGCGCCGCCACCCATCAAGATTTGAGCGCGTTGGTGGAGGCCGGCAAGTTTCGCGCGGATCTCTACTATCGCCTAGCCGAGAGCACCGTACGCGTTCCGCCGCTCCGGGAGCGCCGTGAAGAAATTCCCTGGTTCATCAGCAATGAGCTGGCCAAGAGCGGTGCAGCGGTGACTCTGCACCGCCTGTTCGTCGAGTTATGCTTGGTGCGGCCCTGGGCAGGAAACGCGCGGGCGTTGGTCGCCGCGATTCGCACTGCGCTGACGCGCGTGGGGGTGGGGCACGGCAACGTGCTGCGCCCCGAACACCTGCCCTCGGACGCGAACCTGCTCGCTACCGAGCGGCCCCGCGCGGCAACGCACAACGCAGTCGAAACACTCAGTCGAGAAACAGTGCAGCAGTGTCTGCAGCGGCACGGCGGCAACCTCTCGCAAGCTGCCCTCGAATTGGGGCTGCATCGCACGCAACTCTATCGAACGCTGAAACGTCTCGGGATCCGTGCCGCGAATCTCGAGACCATTCGCGCGGACGACTCGGCCCTAGTCGCTCCAACGCGGGACCAAGTCAAGAGCCCTAAGGCGCAGTGAACGTCACCATTTTTTCGGGCTGGCAGACGCCGGCCTGAGCCAGCTTGATTAAAGCCTGATCGCGCATGGCTCGTCCAATCATGGAATGGGTGAGCTCCCCCTCTCTCACGCGCGTTGCGGCTGCGTGCAGCGCGAGCCCCTGTGATTCGAACTGCAGGGCCGCAGTTCGGTAAGAATGCGCAGCGGCGTCGGTCAGCCTGCGCGCGCGCGCCACGCCTGCGCGAAGCAGCGCCGCGAGCGAAGCCGCGTAAGGCAACTCTTCTCGATCGAGCCCGCGCGCGCAGCGCAGGGCCAGCCGAGCGCCGTCACGGGTCATCAGGGCAGCCCGACCGCGTTGATCGAGCAGCGTGACGCGGATGTACTGTAGCGCGAGCATGCCCGACCAGCGCAAGCGGGACCAAGCGTTGGCGAGGCGCTCGAGCACGAGGTGACCCGAGCCCTCGTACAAATCGACTTCGTTGTGGGCGGCCATCTCCAGGGCGTGTTGAAACTGAAAGCCAGGTTGCGACCAGCCGAGGCGTTCGAGTGATGCCCCGGCACGCGCCTCGACGCAGCGATCCGTGGCAAGGTAAAACAGATTGGTCTTGCCGGTGCGTAGCATGATCACGCTGAGCAAGTCGCCCACGCGCTCCGCAACCTCGATTTCCGCCGGCAAGCTCCGCGCAAGTTCCTGAAAATGGCCGAGATGCGCCTGACTCCAGAGCGAAAAGACGCGCGACATCGCCAGCTCCCACGACACCCCGACACCACCGCGTCGGAACAGCTCTTCGGACCTGCGAAAGTCCGCCAGGCTCTCGCGCCACTGGCAAGATAGGAACGTCGTGACGCCTGTCGCCCACTGAATGTAGCCCCGCGTGTACGGGTCGTCTTTCGAATCCAAGGCGACCTCCGCGCTGGTGAGGGCGGCGCGCATGCGTTTCGTCGCTTTGCTGCCACCCCACGCCAGCAACGTCGCCTCTACGGCCAAGGCAAGCGCTGCACGTTGGGGTTCGCCCGCGCCGAGCGCTAGGTGCAATTGGCGAGTCTGGTAGAGCGCGCCCTCGATCGGTTCGACCGCTGCCAACCCTTGTGCAACCGAGCGGCAAATATCGACCCGCCTGAGGTCTTCGGCAGTGGTCTCGCCCGGTCTCGGGTGGAAGCTGTAACCTCGCAAGCGCGCCCGGAGCCGGCCGAATAGTAGCCGCAACACGGCTTCCAACTTCGTGCGCGGGCTCCGGAGCCCTTCGCGATCGAGCACGCGCGCCAAAATTCCGCGCGCCTCGGTCAACCGACCAACGCGCAACAACTGTTCGGACGCGCGCCGTTCCAGCTCGGGCGCGCCGCCTTCGCGCGCGGCAATCTTCAAGTACAATTCAGCCGCTTCGCTGCCGCGGCCTGCGTTCGCAAGCGCATTTGCCAAGCTCGACATCACGCCGATCTCTCGGTCGGCCGTTACGCCCAAGTGCAAAGCCCAACGTAGAAGTCGGACCGCATGCTCGAATGCCAAGGCGGAGGCGGCTTGTTCGGCGGCCTTGAGTGCAGCGGCTACGGCGCGTTCGACTTCGCCCGCGCCAAACCAATTGCGAGCCAGGAACTCGAGATCGTAGGAGCCGGAAGCATGCGCCGCGTGGGCAAGCGCCGCGTGACGTGCGCGAAGCACGCTCGCGTCGAGCCCGCCCAAGAGCGCTCGGCCAATGCGGCTATGGTAGAGCTCGACGCGCTCGCCGCGCACGCAAAGCGTCGTACGCGTGAGCCGCGCAGCATTGAGCGAACCGAGATGAATCGCGAGCGGTGAGCCCCTTTCCTCGGCACAGGCGAGGCCAAGCAACTCGACGTCAATCGGTGAACCGCTGATCGCGACTAGCTCCAGAGTCCGTCGAACGTCGTCACTGAGCTCGCCGCAACGTTCACGCAACGCTTCGTCGAGGTCGCGGACCGAATTGCGGCGCGCGCTGCGACACAACTCCTCGATGAACAGGGGGTGACCACCCGCTTCACGCGCGATCGAGCGAGTGGTCCCCGGTTCGGCGCCGTCTGCGAGCAAGACCGCGGCGAGTTCTTCCGCACTCGCTTGGTCCAGCCCCGCCAAGCGAATCTCACGCACGTCGCCGGGCAGGCGGCCCAGCCATTCGGCTACGTTCAATGTCACGTCTGCCCCACGTCGCGACGCAACGAGGAGCAGCAAGGGCAGCGAGTCCGGGGCGCTCAGCAGCATCTCGAGCATGAATCGGCTATCTTCATCACCCCATTGCAGGTCGTCGATCGCCAAAAGCAAGGGAAGTTCGCGGGCGACGCCGCGCAAGAGCTCACGAAATGCCGCGCAGACCAGGGGCCGATGCTCGCGGGGGTCGAGAGACAGTCGAACGCTCTGCCGCTCCCGCGCAAATGCGGGTAGTGCGCGAAGCATGGGGAAAGCGCGCGTGAGCAGCTCAGCTCGCAATGGGACGAGTGACTCCACGACCGATGATGGCATCTGCGCCAGAGCACCGACCAGCTGATCGACAACGCCGTCGAATGCGTTGAAGCCAACGTACTCGGGCTGAAAGCATTGGCCGAGCAGCGAAAGCCCACCCGGCGAGGCGTGCTGCCCTGAAAAACGACGAACGAGCGCGCTCTTGCCCACGCCCGAGTCACCTACGATCGACACGACCACCAACCGGCGACGACTTTCTTGCAAGGCCCGGCTGAGCGCTTCGAGCTCCGCGTCGCGCCCGACGAACAGCGCGGTCCGCGGCTGGCTCTGCTCGCGAACGGCAATCTCTTCTGGGGCGACTGCGACGCTCGGCTGGTGCTGGTGGCGGTTTAGACGCTCGAGCACGGTTCGTCCCGTGGGGCGGAGCCGCGGATCGACCTGCAACAAATCCAAACACAGCGCCTCGAGATCGGCAGGTACTTGGCGATGGAATAAGGCTGGGCGTAGGAGTTGGCCGCTTTCTTTCGCCCGTTGCACGGTCGAGGCGCTACCGGCATATGGCAACACGCCGGTGAGCGTCTCGTAAAGCACGACCCCCAGCGCAAACTGATCGGCGGCAGGCGACAGGGTGCGTGCCGTGGCCTGTTCGGGGGCCATATAGTACGGGGTTCCCGCGCGCTCCAGCAGCTGCGTCTCGGCCTCAATCACCAGTCCGAAGTCGAGTAAGACGACTCGCCCGTCAACCCCTACTCGCACGTTGGACGGCTTCACGTCGCGGTGCACGAATCCAGCATCGTGCAGCGTAACGAGCGCCGAACAGAGCTGTATCAGCGCTGAGCGGAGCCTCGTCTCGTCCAACGTGCCAAGCGTGGTCATACCGAGCTCGGCCAGCGGCGCCGGTGCCTGCGAGTCCGCCTCGAGGTCGTGCTCCAGCGTACGGATGCGGCTCGCAGACTCCGCCTGCGCCGTGGCTGTCGAAACCCGCCCCGGCCGCACGTAATTGAGCAGATCCGGGCCGTCCACTAGCTCCATCGAGACGTACCATTGCCCGTCCTCTTCGAACAGTTCACGCAGACGCACTAGGTTCACGTGCTGCAAGCGACTGTCCTGCAGAGCGCGAAACTCGCGCTTGAAGCGCAGCAGAAAAGATGGGCTCGGGTGCTTCAATCGCTTCAGCGCGACGAGCAGGTCGTGCTGACGGTCGAACGCCCGGTGCACGACGCCCGTCGCCCCCTCGCCGATGAGCGAAAGCAGTTGGAAGCGATCCGCGACAGACTGCTCCACACCGGCGTGCCCAGCCGCCATCCGAATCAGCTCGAGATCTTCGCGCGACACGCGGTTCCGCGCATAGTGCCGCAGATCCCGATCCGCATCCAGCAGGTTCCTTCCGCCAGTGTTGGACGGGCTCGTGCCGCGAAAGACGCCGATTTTGGCGAAAAAGGGACAACATGCCATTCTGCTCATCGCGAACGTCGCCCCGGAGCCACGTCATGTCGTCGGTGGGTTCGAAGGCGGTCGGCGTAAGCCGGAAGAGCGCGTCAGCGCCCTCCGGCGCTCGACCGAGGACTGCGCAGTCTTCGAGCGAGCCGGGTGCGACCTTGACTCCTTTCGCCGCCGCAAGAGCGACGTTCTATGGGTGGCGACCGATGCTGACCAGCTCGTGTTTGGTATCGAGCACCGGTTTGACGATGGCATGTCCAATGTCGGCTGCTGGGTTGGCGTGCGCGGTCCTGATGCAGCGAGGGGTTCGAACGGGAGGTGGAGGCGCCGTGCGCAATCGCGATCCGAACGGCCACATCCTTATAGGGTTTGTGGATCTCACGAATGGCGCCATGCTGCCGCATCGGAGCAACGGATTCTCCATGCCAAGTGTGCTCATCAATCTCGACGTGGATGATCTCGAACGCGCCGTGGTCTTCTACACGCAGGCGCTGGAGCTGCGCGTCGGTCGGCGCTTCGATGGCTTCGTCGAGCTACTCGGGGCAGAAACCCCAATTTATCTGTTGGACAAGGCCGCGAATACGCCAGCTTTCAATGGGGCTCAGCAGCTTCGCGCCTACGCCCGACATTGGACGCCACTGCATCTAGATTTCGTCGTCACTGACCTCGATGCAGCCGTAGCGCGGGCGCTCGCAGCAGGCGCCATGCTCGAGGCAACGCCCAGTCAGCACCCTTTCGGCCGCCTAGCGCTCCTGCACGACCCCTTCGGCCACGGCTTTTGCCTGATGCAATTTCAGGGCAACGGCTATGCCGAGCTTTAGTTAGGCCGCCTCTCGAATCAAACGTTGAGGGTCCCGAGCGCGCAGCGCAAAGGCGCGAGCACCACCAGCCGCTCACGACGCTCAACGCAAGGAGCAGCCTTCGAATCCACCGGGGCGGGCTGATACAACTGGTGGATTGATTGGAGCTCGGCGGGGTCGTCGTTGCGCAGTGTTGCTGTGTGGCCCCTCGACGGCGACGGGGGGCGTGAGCTACGCGAGAGCTAGTCCTAGCACCGTACAAACCCGACGGACGTAGCGATCCGACGTGTGGATCCGCGCGCCAGCCGCCGCCGCGGCGACGAGAATTTGCACGTCGGCCCAGCCAACGCCTGCGCCCGCAAACGCACTGCGATGCCGATTGATGACTAGCGATTCGCATCGCGTCGAGCAAGGTCAAACAATCGGCGCACAAAGGATGCCGAGCGATTTCCGTCACGACACGGAAGCGGAAGCGCGACGCGTGGAATGGCGACCGCAGAGGGCTCGAGTTCGGGAGCGTCGTGCTCCGTCACCGCTTCACGTTTGGCAGCCGCCTCTCCACGCTGAGCCGCACAGGCCGTGACGATCGCGTCGATCGGCGTCGCGCCCTTGATAGCAGCGAGTGCTTCGCACGCGACCTTCGCCCGGAGCGCGCCGTGGATACTTCTCCGCTGACCACGACGCACCAAGCAGCCGGCAGCCAACGGCTCGAAAGCAGACGCGGCGCACGGTGAGCCGGTCTTCTGGGGTCGTGGCCCTGTACGACGGAAGGAAACGGTGAAGACGATGATGATGAAACTGGTGATGGTAGCTGGCGCGCTTTCGCTCATGGCTTGCGGCTCGGGGAAGCAGTGGGACGGCATGGGCGAGGGCCCGCCGGGCATGGAGATCGGCGGGGCCGCGACGGCGGGCGGCCCGGGCGCAGCCGGTGGCGGCAGTATCGCGCAAGGCGGCGAAGCGAGCTCGTGGGGCGGCAGTGGTTCCACGACCGGTGGCGCCTGCACGGGGGGTATCTCGTCCGGGGGCGTGGTGCAGGTGGGCGGCGGGTACCCCGTCGGCGGCGAAGGCGGCGTGACAGAGGGAGAAGCAGGGACCGCAAGTGGCGGCGCAGAGCAGGGCGGCGGCGCCTACGGCGGCGCCAGCCAAGTCGGCGGAAGTGGTGCGGTCGGCGGAGGTGGCTCGGAGCTCAGTTGCCTGGCCAATGTCGCCCACTGCTTCGATGCGGCCGCGAATTGCTTCGAGTACTCGCCGGGTTCGGACTGCGATAAAATCGTGGACGTGTGCGCGGCTCTGCAAGCGGACTGCGAGGCCCCGACTCCTTGAGCTCAGGGTGCGGCGGCGGAGCCACCAACATCTTCACCGCCGACTGCGCTCTCGCCACCCGCCGCGACGGCCACGACACCGCCCGACCCGCTGACCGCCGAGGCTGCGTTGCCAGCCCCGCCGTTGAGAGGGCTGCCGGCGGTCGCGTTGCTCGGCTCATCCCTGGAGCCATTGCCTCCGGCGGGTTCGTTCGGGGCGCTGCTGAGCAGTTCGTACTCTGGAGAACACCCGCAAGCCGCGGCCAGCGAGCAGCCGATGGCACCCAGGCAGCCAACGTAGAGGGAGCGGTGTCGAGTCCACATCGCAGTTTAGGGCCAAAACGTACGCGGATCGGCTCAGTCAGTGGTAGAAATTCGCCGAGCGTGAGCCGAATTTCCTGGCTCGTGGCCCTACTAGAGCGATGCTCTCTGCGCGCGTCCGCCCCCGATGAAACCTGCCGCCGCCAGCCATCATCACGCCCTGGCGGCCGCGACCCACGCCGAGCGCATCGAGCCGCGCGCGCTGGACGCGGAGTTGGTGGAACGGCTAGCTCGCGGAGACCAATGGGCGAAGGAGGCGCTGTACCGCCGCTACGTCAAGCTGGTCTGGACGACAGCGCTGCACATGGTCGGCAACCGCACCGACGCCCAAGACGTGGTGCAAGACACCTTCGTCGAAGCCTTGCGCGATTTGCCGACCTTACGCAAGCACGCCGCGTTGCGACCATGGTTGCTTCGCATTTGCGTGCACCAGGCGCACAGGCGCTTTCG